>Ga0208629_100816_pt1 | contig 13808 bp, 8 predicted proteins | sample LakWasMet19_HOW5_2_FD_183865 | JGI IMG/M metagenome (GOLD analysis project Ga0208629, IMG submission 183865) | Freshwater sediment methanotrophic microbial communities from Lake Washington under simulated oxygen tension - Sediment Metagenome... | ecosystem: Environmental > Aquatic > Freshwater >...
GTCAGAGGCATGCAGCCGGCTGTCAGGCTCCAGTACAGCGCTCTGCTGCTGCGGCGCCGGGGCCGGCCCGAGCAGCCACCCATCTGCGGCCCCGCGCCCTCGACCCTGCTGCGGACGGCTCAATGTCCCACTCCCTGGCGCTGCTGCACCACCCGGCTGACGACGCAACGCCGCGCCCTGCGGCGGCGGGGCTGCTATTGCGAGCGTGCTCCGCTGCTGCTGCTGCGTGCGCTGGGCGGCATACGGGGAGGCCGCACGCACTGCCGGGACGCTGCCGACACGCGCAGCTGCAGGCGGAGACTCACGGCCCCGTGTCGGCCCGGAGATCGCGACAGAGGCAGGTGCATGTGCCCCCACACGCGGCACTCTGGCAGCTGATGGGCTGCTCGGCGCCCCCACGCTGCTGGCCAGCGCTCTCACGGGTGCGGCCGGGCGGGGTCGCTGCGCGGCCAGCGCAGACAGCGCTTCATGCGCAGAGGAGAAGGCAGGCTCGGCCTCCGGCGGGGACGGCAGAGACTGCTGTTCGCCCCGCAAATTCTGCTCACTCTGCGGCGGCGGCTGCCGCTCCTGTTGCGGTGCAGAAAGCAGCGACGAGGCTTCGCTTGCAGGGGTTAACAGTGCAGGTACAGTCGGAGCTGCACGCGCAGCAGAGAGCGCTGGAATGCCTGGCCTGCGTGTAACGACCAAATCGGAAGCAGCCAGCACTGCGTCTGTTGCTATCGAGGAGGCAGCTGCGTCAGTCGCTCGCGGTGCTGCGGCAGCAGACGCCGATTCGTGTCCGGGCGCTGTGGGTTCCCCGGCCTCCGGGAACGTGTGGTGCATCCACTGCAGCAGGCCCCGCTGCCGCGCCTGCATGCCCACTAGGGCCTGCACCGCCGCGCTGCCGCTGTCAGCGCTGCCTGCCGAGGCACCCGAGTGGTGCCGCCCGTGCCCTTTGGCTGGCGGGTGGTCCCCCACACGCGCAGCGCGGGCAGCGGCCGGGCCCGTGAGGTGCTCTGACTGCCGTGCGGCGGCCGGCTGAGGGTCCCACTGCCGGGCGTGGAAGGAGTGCGATACGGCAGCCACAGCAGGCGCAGAGGTGTCGCCCACGCTGTCAAAGTGGCTAAGCCGCCCGCCCTGAATGGACGGGCGATACAGTGGCTGTCGGTCGGCTTGCCGCGATGCGTTTTCCGCCGCCGTCGACTGCAAGTCTGAGCCCCGCCGAGTCCCCTCCGCAGCGGCAGCGCCGGCTCGCGCGGTGGGGCCCAATGAAGAGGCGGCAGAGGAGGGCGACACAGACGGGGTGGGAGACCGGCTGCCCCTGGAGGGCTGTGAGAAGGAGCCAAAGGAGCGCTGGGAGCCTGCCGCTCCCGCCTGTTGGTGCCGCAGCTGTGCAGACCCGTCTGCCCCTGCCGAGCTGCAGCTGTGGGAGCCGTGGCTGGCAGTGGAGCCGGAGGCAGCAGCGTGTGCGCCGCCTGTCGAGCGCCGGCTGTCGTGCGATGCGGGGGATGATTGCGTGGCGGGGCTCGGGGGCCGCGGGCGGTGAGCTGTCACACCCAAGGACGCCGCTTGAAGGGGGGCGTCGGCTGATCGCCTCCCGTGCCCTTCGGCCAGCCCCGCGACAGACTCTCTGCTAGCTTCTCCTAGTGTTGGGACCTGCTGTCTGCGCGGCTGCAACCGCATTCTCGGTGCACCGCCATACAATGGAGCGGATACGGCTGCTGCCGCGTTGAGTGTTGGAACCGAGGTGTTTGCCACTGGCCTGTCGATTAACTCAGCCATTGTTGCAAGTGAATGCTGCGAGGTCGCTCAGGCTCGCGTGCGCGCTGTCCACAACAACGGGGAAGAAATCATCGGCGATGGCGTGCTTGCTCATCAAATAGAACGATCAAAGGCGGGATCTCAGCAACAAAACGAGCACGTGGGGCTCGCTGGAGCGGCGGCGGTGGTCGCTCGGAGAGCAGTCCGTTGCTGAGAGCCGATCGGGTTTGGCCCTTGTGATAACGTCGATTGCGCAGAACGTATGCACTGCTGGACGTAAGCCGCTCGCTGTAGTTCCCGGTTGCACTCCGTTTTTCGAATAGCGATTCGGAAGGCACCGATATTTGCGAGGGAACTCGACCGCGCACGGACGCACGACACCAAATCCGCGCCCTTGTCAGCACGCATCGATTTTGAATCTTTCTCCGCCAAGGGATGCGAGGTTGCTGGCGAGCCCCACCATTCTAGCCTACACTTGTTCGAGATGGCTTCCCGCGCCCTGACCGATGTGCTCGCGGCCATCGCCAGCGCCAACGGGGCACAGGATGGCGATCAACTCGCGCAGTTGCTTTCACTTGACAAATCGCGCCTGGCAGGAGGCGCCGCTTTCACCGCTGCTGTTGCAGATGCCGCGATGACAGCCGCGCGTATTCGTGACGCCGTTAACGCTGTCTTCCCGCCGACAACCGAGGCGGGCAAGTCCTGGAGCCCCGTCTTGATACCGCACTTGGCTGCATGCGGGGCGGCTGCGAGGAGCGATTGGGAGACGGCATTCACTCATAGTCACGAAGCGCTGTCACAGTTTTTGAGCATCTTGCAAGCAAGCGCCACGAATTGGCTGGTGCGCACGCTGCACACATTGATCCACGACACAGTGGCAGCGGTGCGGCGGTACGAGGGCCAGCTGAAGGCAGCCGGCGTACGAGAGGGGAGCCCGGAGAAAGTGAACAGCCTGGTGACGACGCTGCGCAACGCCTTCAACTACACGCTGAACCACCGGCTGCCGAAGGACCAGCTGCCCCTCAGCAAGAAGTGGGGCGCTCTGTACGTCGTGAACACGCTCTTCGCCATCTTCTTCAAGGCGGACCAGCTGCGGCAGTGCAAGTTCTTTATCAAGGGCGGCGTGGAGAGCCCCGTGTTCCCGCCCCTGGAGCAGTTTCCCCGATCCCAGGTGGTGACCTACCGCTACTACACGGGTGTGCTCGCCTGCTATGAGGACGACTATGCGCGCGCGTATGCCCTGCTGACCTCTGCCTTTCGCGACTGCCACCGCGACTACTTTGCGAACCGGCGCAAGATCCTCGTGGTGCTTGTGCCTGTGTCGCTCTATGCGCGCGGGCGCATCCCCTCCCCTCGCCTGCTTGCGCGGTATGGGCTCAGCGAGGTGTACGGGCCAATAGTCGAGGCGCTGCGCACGGGGAACGTGGCCCTGTGAGTGGGCGCTGAAACGTGGCGGGGTGTACCTGCAACGGGTCTCAGTGCGGGGCGACGTGGGGTGTGGCAGGCAGAGCTTGCGAGTGGAGCTGTTCGCAGCCAGCAGGCAGCAGCTCTGTTGAGCTGCCCCTGGACATCGCTCCTGCTCGGCAACTACGTCAGACTGCTGAGAGCGGCAAGGGCTTGCAGTTTCGCCGCCGACACGATCACTGACACGATCCGGTGTCACTTCTGCCTGATATTGCTTGCTCGTGCTTTCTGTCGCCCCGCTCATGTCGCTGTGCAGCTACAACTCAGCGATGGAGCGCAACCGAGACTGGTACATCCGCAGCGGCGTCTACCTCACGCTCGAGCGCTTGCAGATGCTGGTGTATCGCACACTCTTTCGAAAGCTGTGAGTCGTGTAGAGGACTCGTTTCTGCTTGCTCTCGCCACCGAGACCGTTCTAGGGCGCTGGGATTTTTCCTTCTCTTTGCTTGATGGCGTTCACACCGTGATCTCTTATTCCGCACGTCGTCATTCGTCTTGCAGGTGCAAGCAGCTCTCTGACCTGACGGGGTCGGTGCAGATCAGGCTGCCGCACCTGCAGGCGGGGCTGCGCGCTGCAGGGCTGGATGTCGATGCGGATGAGGTGGAGTGCCTGCTCGCTAACCTCGTCTTCCGGAAGATGATTCGGGGCTACATCAGTCACAAGCCGCCCGTGCTGGTGCTGGCGAAGGCCGGTGCCTTCAAGCCGCTGCCGGAGGTGCTGGCGGCCACAGGGCCAGCGGGCGCTGGGGCGGGCGCGGCAGACCCATAGCCTCACCCATAGCCTCACGCACACATCGATTGCCTGCCTGGTTTCATTGCAAGTGTGCGCATTTCAAAGGCCGAGTCACGGGCGTGCGTCTGCTACATCGCCGCTGCGGTTTGGAGAACGGTTCGGTTCTACCCTTGCGTTGAGAACGCCGAACGTCTCGATCCGAGCCAACATGCCTTAGGCTTTGATGTGGCGCATCCACGCAGACTCGAGCGCTGGGGCCCCGGAGCAGCGCCAGTCGAAGGCAAACGGTCAACTCGAAGCTCGCTCTTCGCGTGCACACCGCTCGAGCTCGGGCATTTCGGCAACAAAGCGCAACTGGAATCATGAACCAGGCTCAGAGATACAAAAATTCAATGCACAGGGTGCTAACGCTGAACGCAGCCGGCGGCAGTCTTGTTGGGACGGCGCCGGCCTGCTACAACATCGCTTGCTTTCTGCTTACACACCAGCTCCATGCGCATATGCATCGTACAGTCTCGAACAGCTCTGACTGGGCTCTGGACAAGTGGTCTGACAGCATATACAGCCCAGCACGCTCCTCACGAGCCAGACACGCCTCTGCCAGCAGGCGACTGAACCTTCTTCCGTGTGCGAAGTTTCGCAGGGTCATAATCATGCCGGGGCCCCCAGCTGCTTGAGGGTGCTGCTCACGGTGCCTCGCATGAAGGAGCCAGCGCTGTGCAGGTGCGGCTGCTGCTGGGGCGACGACAGCGCGACACCAGCAGGCGGGGAGCGGGGAGAGAAGCTTCCGCCCGTTCGGCTGCTGGCTGCCCCGCCGCTCCCAGCCCGAAAGTGTGCACTGCCCGCTGGGGGCGACAGTGACCGGTACGCAGCTCCTGGCGGGCTGGACAGCGCGCCTCGCGCGGAGTAGCCACCAGCGCCTGCAGCTGCACCAGCACCGACGCGTGGCCGCTGCGCCTGTGCCTCCTGCTGGTGCTGCGTCACCGACTGCAGGAAAGCCTCGCGGAAGGAGCGGTGGACGCCGCTCGCAGCGGAGGAGGCGGACGATGCTGACGCACCCCTCGATGCCCCGTGCACGCTGGCTGCGGCTGCAGCCGTACCGTTCGCTCCCAGGCCCAGCTCGCTGACCTGCAGGCGACCCCGAGGCAGCGGGCTCGCAGCCGGCCCGGCAGCTGGCACAGCATGCGCTCCCGCTGCAGCGCCCGCCAGCCCACGGCTGCTCTGCGCCGTCAGTCGCGCCAGGATGGCCTCATTACTGCTGCCGCCGCCGCCACCCACACCGCTGTAGGGCGTGGCAGGCACAGGCACGGAGCCGTAGGTCAGACTAGTACCTGTGGTGCCACCGTGTCGTGCGTAGCTGCTGCTGCCGGCAGCCCCTCCATACGCATGCCCATTCAGCGGGCTGCGGGCGCCGGCGGCGCCACTGGCCACCGATGCTGCCGACACTCCTGCGGAGGAGCCCGCAGGCGGGCTGAGGGCCAGCCCCAAGCGGGCGTCATCCTTCGCCTTGTAGTGCGCCAGCTCCCCCGCCAGCTGCCGCAGGCTGTGCTGCAGCCCCACACAGCGGGCCTCTGCAGCACCCCGCTCAGCCTCCGCGCGCGCAGCCGCCTCCACGGCGGCGCTGCGAGCTCGCTCGACCGCGTCAAGCGTCGCTGCGAGCGCAGTCTCCCGCTCCCGGTTTGCAGTGGCAGTTGCCGTATGTGTGCCGGCCAGTGCTGCGTGGTCGCTACCTAGGGCCTGCACCTGTGCCTGCAGCTCCTCAGAGCGGGACAGCAGAGCCTCGCGCTCCCGAATGGCGGCGGCAGCCTGCCGCGCCGCATCGTCCCGCTGAGCGGTGAGTGACGCCACCTGCCGCTGCAGCCGTGCTGACTCCTCCTCCGCCTGTGCCGCGCGCGACTGCTGCGTCTGTGCGCGTGTTGACCCGTCAGTAGCCTGCAGAAGGACACGAGGGAGGCGGCAACAACGCGCATCAAATGTGACGCCATGCCGCGTGTAAACGCAACCAGGGCAACACCAACCGCAAGCCAGAAAACGCGCGTCGTAAGCGGGGGGCAGCAGTGCGCTACGTCCGGACCTGTCGGTACTCGCAAATGCTGAGCTACCACGCCTGCGTGCAGTGCCCTCACCTGCTGCTGCAGCGCCTCCAGGCGAGCCTGCGCCCGTGCAAGCTGATCCCGCAGGCCAGACGCCTCCTCCCGGGACTGCATCAAGGCGCGCGCAGAGTCACCCGCTGCGGCGTTGGCGGCCTCCTGCGCCCGGCGCTGGACAGCGTCCCTCTCAGCGGCAGCAGCCCGCGCCCTCGACTCCGCGTCCGCTGCCCGCCCCTCCAGCGCATGCAGGGCGCGGCGATCCGACTCCGCAGACGCCGCAGCGGCAGCGAGCTCGGCCTGCAGAGCGATAGACGCGCAGTGCATGGGCAACGAAACAATGGAACACACTCAGGAAAACTCAAACACAACGCCCCGTTGCCGAATACGATCTCCCGCCAGTGGCCTCCTGGCAGGCGCTGCCGACTCCGCCGGTCCACACCGGGCCACTGGCACGCACCTGCAGCGTCTGGACGCTGTCCTCCAGCTGGGACGCGCGGGACCGCTCCGCAAGCGCTGTCGCGCTGGCCGCAGCAAGCTGCTCCTCCAGCTGCCGACGCGTGGCAGTGGCGGCGGCCTGCTGCGCAGCTGCGGCTTCGCTCGCACGGCACTGCTCCTCCGCCGCGGCGGCGGTGACCGCAGTCGCGCGCGTGTCTGCCGCCTGCACCTCGGCTCGCGTCGCGTCAACCACCTGCTGCAGCCGCCGCAACTCTCCATCTGCCTCAGTCAACGTTCGCTCCGCAGCGGTGCGCTCAGACGCCAGACGGCCCCGCAAGCTCTCAATCTCCGCTGCGGCGCGCGCCGCGCGATCCGTGGCCCCGTTGCGCGCCCCCTCCACCGCTGCGATCTCCCGCTGCAGGGCGGCAGCCTCCTTCCGGGTGTCTGTCAGCTCGCCCTCCAGCTGACCGGCGCGCTCTCGGGCGGTCGAAGCGTCCTGCTGCAGCGCTGCCACAGTGCTGGCATGCGAGGCCTGCTCCGCGGCCAGTCGCCGCTGGGTAAGGCTCAGCTCCTCCTGCAAGCTCCGTATTTCAGCCTGCGACTGATCCTGCGCTGCGGCAGCCTCGCGGCGCTCAGATGACAGCCGCCCCTCGAGAGCCGTCACCTGCTGCTGCAGCGACGCCAGCTCCGCAGCGGCGTTCGCAGCGGCCGCCGCATGCCCCTCGGCAGCCGCAGCCGCTACCGTTGCAGCGTCTGCCAGCTGCCCCTCCGCCGCCTCCCGACCCGCGATGGCGGCTGACAGGGACTGCTGCGTGGCGCCCAGCTGCTCCCGCAGACGCCGCTCCGTGCCGCGTGCGGCCTCTGCGTCTGCCTCCAGCGCAGCCACTCTCTCCTGCAGGGCTGTGCGCTCGCCCTCGCCCGCAGCGCGCTCGCGAGCATGCTCTGCCGACGCAGCAGCCGCGGCATCCTCCGCCTGCGCTACCGCAGTGAGCGCAAGCTCTCGCTCGCGCCGCAGCCGGGCGCACGCCGCCTCCGCCTCCTCCGCCCGTGCGCGCTCCGCTGCAGCGTCCGCCTGCGCGGCTTGCAGCTGCGCGGCATAGGAGGCGGCCTGCATGCCCCAGGCAGCCTCCGCCTGCTCGCGGCTCTGTTCCTGCGCCTGCAGCTGCTCATGGGCTGCCTGTAGCGCGTCCTCCGCGCCTGCGCGAGCCTGCCGCTCCCCCGCCAGCTCCGCCGCGAGGGTCGCCCCTTCGCTGTTGAGGGTGGCGACGCGTGCGCTGAGGCTCACGACCTCTGTCCGAACGCGCATCAGGCTGTCCTCTGCATCGGCCAGCACCGCCTGTAGTCGGGCCGCCTCTGCCTCGTGCCCCTGCACTGCCACCTCTAGACTGTCGTTCCTGCTGCGGGCAGCCAGCAGGGAGGCATGCGACTCCTGCAGTTGCGCTTGCACGGCTGAGAGGGCAGCTCGACCCGCCTCCTCCGCTGCCGCCAGCGAAGCCCGGGCGTGTGCCGTCTCCTGAGCGATCGCTGCAGCCACGGCCCGGCGGGTCTCCTCCGCTGCCGTCGCCACAGCCTGAGTTTCCCGATCCCGCGCAGCCTCTGCTGCCGCGTCAGCGTCTGCATGGCTTTGCGCGAGCGCCTGCTGCAGGCTTGAGGCATGCAGCTGCGCGGCAGCCAGGCTGGCAGTTACCACACTGCAGCGTCGCTCCGCCTCTGCCGCGGCCTCTGCCGCAGCGTGCTTGCCTCGCCTCTCCTCTGCCGCGACCCGCTCAGCCTCGTCGCGGGCTACGCGGCTGTGCTCCGCATCGCTCTGCGCTGCCAGGATGCGCTGCCGCAGCACAGCCACCTCCCCTCGCAGCCGGGCGACCTCAACGGCGTCCGCGGAGGCCGCAGCCACAGCCCCGCTGCCTGCTGGGGCGGCTGAGGGTGGAGGGGACGGGTGCGGTCCTCCCGCCGCAGCATGACTGGCAGCGATGTTTGATGCGAGAGCCTCTGACGCAGCTACCGCAGTTGCAGTGGACGGCGCTGCGGGCTGAGCGAGCGCGCCTGCAGCGCTCGAGGCAGACGAGAAACCGTGGGCAGCGCTCGCGACAGGGGTGGGCACGCCTGCTGCTGCCAGCGCATTGAAGCGCGCAACGAACGAGTCGACGCCGGGTGTGTGGGGCGGAGAGATGATGACGGTCACAGGGCCCGCGCTGTCACCGGCGGCCGCGACGGCGGCGCCGCGCCGCAGGCTCAAGTGAGCGGCATCGCGCCAAGCGTGCGACTGCGAGGTACGGTCCTGCCATCCGCTGCGGCTTGGGCTCGCGCTCGCCTCGGGGAGTGATGCGCTGCCCGCGCGCTGGTGTGCAGCCGCCTCTGCTGTGATGGCTCGCTCCAGGACCGCCTCTGTGCGCTGAAGCAGCGCGTGCAGGGTCCGCCCCATGTCGCTGTTTCGGCTGGCGGAGCTGGTGTCTGACGGTGCGTGGGCGGAGTGCCGGTGATCGCGGCTTGTCGGACCCGCAGCTACCGCTGACTCAGGCGCAGCGCCAGAACCCCCAGCATACGCACCAGCGTCCTCTCGATCAGAGCCGGAGATCGAGTCAGCTTCGCTGGCTGTCAGCGCGTCGCCCGCGCGAGTGTCTGCGGTGCGAGCGGAGTCAGCGAGCAGCGACGCTGCCCCGCGTCCAGTCTCAGTGTCTCGAGGGCCCTGTGTGCTGCGAGAGAGCTCGGGGCGGGATGCAGCAGCGCTGCTGTCGCTGGCCGAGTGCGCCCTGCGTGTTCCAGCGATCGGTTTCGTAGCAGGTCCGCTCGCACCCCAGGGCCCACCCTCCGGAGCGCCGGTTCGATGGCCCGATTTTGCGAGTACCACGTGCTCTGCAGGCTGCGGGCGCCCCTGCCGCACGGGCGAAGAGCTTTCACTTGAGGGACCGCTCACAGCCGTCAGTTCCCGCCCTTCCTCCAATTCGCTGGAAACTCGCTTGATGTGACCGAGCAAATCTCGCGCCATTGTGGCCTCCTCATCAGAGACGCGCTTGTTGTGCAAAATGCCCGTCACTGCATCACGGCTGGACCGCAGAATACCACGCACATCTCCGCGCACCCCAGCGCCGCCACCGTGTTTGACTGCGAGCGCGATGGCAGCATGCAGACTACTCTCAATCGAGCCCAGGAGATCAAGCACAGGCTCTGGTCGAGCAGGCTTGTGGGCTGCCATTCCAAGAGCTCGCTGCGCCACGCTCGCCGTCGCGGGCCAGCTGGGACAGTTACGGGAGTGACGCCCCGAGTCCAAACCCAAGACGCGACGCCCTCACTCAGCCGCCGCAAGGGATTGCTCCGTTCAGCACCTTACCAGCGCAAGGCTGCTCTGTGTGCCGTGGCGCTGCGCTGTCTTCTTGATCGCTCGCGAGCCAAATTTGCATCTGTCCCTTTGCGTGACGGCGCATGGCACAGATTCTCCACACCGGGAACAAATCCCGCTGCGCCAATCAACAGAATCCTGCTGTACAGTTCTGCATTCATGGCAGCTCGCTGTGTGTTGAAGGGCTGGACTCGCTTCACTCGGACGCCTTTCTTGCCGGCCGACGTCGTGCTCCCCCGGGCCGCGCTGTCGGCGATGGCTGCTCCAAATCCGCTCGCGGCCTTCGCTTACCCAGGCAAGCGCGCAAGACCGGTATCGTATCTCGCTGGCGAACAAGCTGCGGCTGTTGATGGAGGACCGACTCCGGCAAAGGTTCGACGGTCCGCGTGTGAAGACAGTGCAGATACGAGGCTCGAACTGTCTGGTGGAAAAACTCGCTCAGCTTCCCGGAGGCGCGACGCTGAGGCCGCGACACGCGAGGTTGCCGGCTGCGAGTCCATGCCGTTCAGCGTTGCGTCGGTGCTCGATCCATCGTGTGATGTGTCGGCATCATCGTCGTCCAGCGCCGGTGCCGGCGCTGGGGTTAGTAGTGCGAGCGCGGGTTGCAGCGTCAGCGCGACCACCTCTCCAGGTCGAAAACTTGCGCGCGCTGCTGACGGGGCATTAACGTCGGCATCGCTGCTTCCTGTGCCTCACCCGGCGTTTGCACAGCACGTGGAGAACATTCGTGCTATGCGTGCGAAGCGGGACGCACCCGTGGACTCCATGGGTTGCGAGCGGTGCTGCGACCCCGCCGCTGAACCGCGCGTCCAGCGCTACCAAACCCTCGTGAGCCTGATGCTCTCCTCCCAGACCAAGGACCCAGTGACCTTCGCGGCGACGAAGCGCCTAATTGAGCACGGACTGACGCCCGAAAACATCGCCGCCACAGACGAGGAGACGGTCGCGGCGATGATAAACAAGGTAGGCTTCTGGCGGCAGAAGGCACGCTATATCAAAGCGACCACCGACAAGTTGTTGGCTGAGCATGCCGGAGACATCCCGGCAAGCGTGGAGGGGCTCATAGCACTGCCGGGCGTGGGCCCCAAGATGGCTTACATATGCATGTCGGCGGCATGGGGGCAGGTGGTTGGGATTGGGGTGGATACGCACGTGCATCGCATCAGCAACCGGCTGGGCTGGGTGTCTACAAGTACGCCTGAGGCCACACGAGCAGCACTGGAAGCGTTCGTGCCGAAGCCGCTCTGGAAGGAGCTCAACATCCTGCTGGTGGGGTTCGGGCAGCAGATATGCCAGCCAGTCAAGCCAGCTTGTGAGGGGTGCCTGAACAGAGCCATTTGCCCCGTCGGCTCTGGTCTGCGGCCGGTAGGCGCCGCATCGCCAGGAAAGGCGGTATCAAAAAGTGGAGGCGCTGGGCTAGAGTGGTGAGGCACAGCCTGCCTGCAGAGGTCGGGTTAGGACCGCGGCAGTCACTCTTTGGTTTGTGAGGCCGCAACCTTCGTTCAAGCGAGCCTTGTGTCGGCATGTGCTTTCGTCGGGATTTTTTCTGCACCTGGCGGTAAGATGGATTGTTCCCCCGACAACTCGGGTCTTAGTTGGGTGACCCAAGGGCCAAACCCCGAAGTTTCCTGTGACTACGTCAACTCCGGAGTCTCGAATCGTTACATGAATGTGCGCGCTTTGATGAACCGTACTTGCAATTGAGCTACACCTCGACTGATAGTATGAGTTGCAAGTGCAGCCCGGTCTCCAGCGGATCCGTTGGCGCCGTATCGATATCGCACGTGCACGCATAGTAGAGGAGGAGATCGACTCTGAAAGCAATTCGTAGCGGCTGTCAAGCGAACGGGTATTCGTAGTCTTCATGCGCTGATCATGCGTTTGAGCTTGAGCAGGTACAATATTGATCGGACCGTCGAATTCGAAGCCAAAGCTCAAGCCGCGGCTGCCAGTGGCCCGCTTGCATATGCATCTGACATCGATTGTCGACGCCGGAGTTGAACCTGCAATCGAGACACGCACTTGAGCTGATCTGACGCAACTGAATCGATGTGTGCGTCCCCTCGATGGATTTCAAGCCCACGTCTCGCCTGTGGATGCGCAGGAGGGGGGCGACAACTGATACGTGCGAAGTTGACACGCAACCGCTCGTGGCCGTGTGAGAGTGGACGCAGCTCCGCGGCTCAGCTTCCTCGGCTGAATCGGGTCGTTGTCGGGGGAGTGTCCGCTCAGCATATATACACACCACTCGATCGGTCAACATGCAGCACCGAGGCTCGCCTGGCACCAACGAGGATGCGTCCGCAGCGACTGCTGCGTGTTGGGACAGCATTGGAACGACAAGCAGGTACTGCTGAGCACAGGGCCATCAGCCCCAAAAAAGAGGTGCAGGAATCGGCGTGACATGTCGAGGCAGCTGAGAAACGGCCACCCGCATCAGCGCGATGACATGGAGCGAAGACCCTACAACGGCATTAAATGTCGCACAGTCCGTTGACGTGGCGAGTGCGCTCTGCCACTGCCGACAGGTGCCTATGATTGTCACGCATACTGCGCCAACACACGCCCCAGCACATGCATGCTGCCGCCAGCGCGGCTGCGCTGGGAATGCAGCAGACGAGGCTAGCGAGCCTGCGCTCGCACTTATGCGCTGCGATGCAGCCGGTCGCTGCCCCGCTCGTCGCTGGCAATGCTACCGGAACGGCCGGCGCGGTTGCTCGTCGGGGGCTGCTCCACATCGTCACCCGACCCCTCGCCGTCGCCGGGCAGCCCTGCAGCCGCCAGCTCGTCAGCGAGAGCCTTGACGCGCGTAAGCCGCTTGCCGTAGAGGGTGTAGCCGTACCGCCACAGCACCAGCTGCAGCAGCACGCACACTGACGGCATTGCGAGCAGCAAGCCCCACACACGGGACGCTGCCGCATACAGTACCGCCGCCTGGCTGGCAGCAGCGCGGGGGGATCCGTGGGCACTGCTTCTGCTCCCCCCATGCTGCGTGCCGTCGCTGGCCCTCGGCTCTGGCGGCGGCGGCAGCACTACATGCACCTCCGCTGCGGCAGCCACCTCGTCCGCGTCGGTTGCTGGCGGCGGCTGACCGACGTGCAGCGGCTCCCCTGCCGCGGCTGCGCCGGAGGCAGGAAGCAGCTCTGCGGTCGCAGGCACCTGTCCCCGCGGGGAGCTGGCAGACGAACCAATCTGACCACGCCCTGACGTGTCTGGAGCGTTTTCGGTAACGGGTGCCGCAATCGCATCCTCTCGGGGAATCAGCGCAGGTACAACGGCCTCAGCAGCGCCCTCAACCTGAGCGATGCCTGCCTCAACGGCAGCCGACAAGTCCTGCACCGACTGCAGCGGCATGAGGGTGTCGAGAGCAGCCTCCTCGCCGCTCTCCGCAGCTTCCACAGCGTGCACCACCGCTGCGGCAGCAGCGTCGAACAGCGAGCCCGTGCCACTCGCATGCTCGCCCTCTGCAGCAGGAGCTTCCAACGCCTGCCCCACGCCAGCGGGTTGTTCGCTGGTGTCCTGAGTTGAAGACTTCGGCGTTGCCCCTCTTTCGCCGGAGCGCCCAAACAGCAATGAGCCTGCGGCCTCCCCGTCTGTCCCCGCGGCCGTCAACAGGCGGCCTGCCACGCCGGCAGCCGCCTGCGGATATGCCCTCCACACGGGTGCGCCGGCGTCCCCGTCGGACACACCACCAGCCTTGGGAACGCCTGCAGCCTGCGCTGGCACGTGTGTCGCGCTACCCTCGACCGCAGGAGCAGTCCTGTGCCCCGGTGAGGAGAGCAAAGCCCCGAGGTCCGGGGGCAGCACGTAGAACGCGATCATGGGGGCGAAGGACTGCGAGGCCTTTGAGAAGACCGCGGAGGCCCCCACGAGGGAGGCCGAGAGGGCGTGTGCGCGCCGGTGCGTGACGGCGTCCTCGTCAATCAGGTCGGACAGCACGAGCGGGAACAGCCGACAGACAGACTCGGAGAGCACCCGGTTGGACAGCATGAAGCCGAGGGCCACCGCC
>Ga0208629_100817_pt1 | contig 13780 bp, 6 predicted proteins | sample LakWasMet19_HOW5_2_FD_183865 | JGI IMG/M metagenome (GOLD analysis project Ga0208629, IMG submission 183865) | Freshwater sediment methanotrophic microbial communities from Lake Washington under simulated oxygen tension - Sediment Metagenome... | ecosystem: Environmental > Aquatic > Freshwater >...
TCGCCGTCGGCTACGGCACTGACTCTGGCTCTGACTACTACAAGGTCAAGAACAGCTGGGGTGCGGACTGGGGCATGAGCGGCTACGTGCTGCTCGGCCGGGGTGCCTCCTACAACAACGGCGACGGCCAGTGCGGCATCCAGCTGTCCGCGAGCTACCCCACCGCGTAAGCGTCGGAGGGAACTGCAACGCCCCGCAAGCCTACGAGTGCTGGGTCGAGTCAGACGCGCGTGATATGCGGCTGTGAGCCAGCTGGCGGTCCGTGGCATGCCAGCCACTCTGCCCTCCGAGCTGTGCGGTGCAGCGACGCCGTTTCGCTGCAGCGTGGCTCCTCGTGCAATTCTGCCAAGGAAAACAACAATTCGCCGCGTCGGAGCTGTCAGAAGGTGGCGGAAGGCACGGGAAGTCCGGTTCGCCATCGCGAAACGACTCTCGCCTCTGAGACCAATTGAAGGGACTTCGTGCCTTCAGCATGTTGTGCCGACATCGGCTCGACGGTACCGCGACAGTCCACACTCACATTACCGGAAGGTGCCGTTGCAGCAGACTGCCAGGCTGACCGTGCCAGGCTGCGCTCAGGCTGCCAGCACTGCCCAGCAGTGCAGCCTCCGCGACGCCGCGGCGTTTCACGAGAGTCCGTATCACTATCGCTCGTCGAGCGACCACATTTAGCAGTGATCACCAACTTGGTTCACTTTCACACAAGACTCGCCTAAACAACTGCAAGTCAGCATTGCCAGCGATGCAGAGAATCGTCGTGTCACTTCCATGACGCGCAAACCCTTCAGCACAAGAAGGAGCATACCTTGCTGATTTGCGGTGCCACGTCAAGTTGTTCGGCCCCGCCAAAGACAAGGCATTCTTATATTTGCAATTCATTCCAACCTGGCGCAACAGTGTCGAGCGCAGCCCCAAGTGCGTGACAACAGCCGCGCTGTGCGGCCGCTTCTCTGACGATGATGCGGAAGCCGTCCGTACGGTACCGGGGTCTCTCGAAAGGCTCTCAAAAGCCAAACGGGGGCTATAATGGCGCTGATGCACCAGGCGACTCGAGTGTGCTGACCGCCGCGACCGGTGATGGGCGCCATCATCATCACCACCACCACAAGCCGTTGCACATGGAGGCGGGTGAAGCCGCGGCGGTGCCCGCGGCTGTGCCGCTGATCCGATATGAGGCGTACCCAAAGCCGACGCTGCCTCACGAGAAGGAAGAGCCTTGGTGGGCCTTTCTGGTGCGCTACAAAAACATCCAGATGACAATTCTGGCGCTCCTCTTTTGGGTGGTGTGCATCATCGGCCACACGTACCTGACGCGAATCTCCTGGCACCGCGGCGTTGTAAAGTTCAACATGGTCGGCACGCCGCCTCTGCACGATTTGTTGCACGAGGTGATGCCCAACACGCAGCGCCTGCGCGTCATTCCCGAGATCGGGCACGTGCTGCCCGTCCTGTATCTGAGCGGCCTCATGCTGTACCACTTCGACCAGCGCTCGCTGGACTGCTTCCGCACCTTCCTCGTGTCGCACGGCGTGCTGCTCATGCTGCGCGGCATCAGCTTCGTGGGCACGCTGCTGCCCGACTCCTCGCAGCAGTGCCACGTGTCCCTGTTCGTGGGCAGCTGCCACGACCTCATCTTCAGCGGCCACGTCACCATCATGCTCATCTGCGTGCTGCTCGTGCAGCACTTCTTCGAGATCCCGCCCGTGCTGCGCGTGTTCGTGGGCATCGACGCCGCGGTGGTGTGCTTCTTTGTCATCTCCTCGCGCAACCACTACACGGTGGACGTGGTCCTCGCAGTGGTCATCACGCTCCTGGTCTACCTCGCCTTCACGCGGCACCCCTACCTCGTGTCGCTGTGCGTGGAGACGCCTGTGAACGTGCTGAGCATGCCCTGCCTGATGGACCCCACGCAGCGCGGCGGCATGTGCGGGTGCGTGAGCCCCGAGGTGCAGCCCATGACCACGCGGGAGGGGTACCGCCTGCTGTCCGACAGCGACGCGCTCAAGCGCATGACGGAGCACGCCTTCGCCTCCCTCCGCCTGCTGGGCCTGCGCCCCAGCGTGACCATGCGGCTGGTAGACGCCTCGGGCACCCCGCTGCCCATCGGTGCCGCAGGCGGAGAGGGCGGCGCGGAGCAGCGGCAGGGGACAGTCAGCCCGCCTCTGAAGAGCGTGGCCTCGGCAGGCAGCAGCCCAGACTTTGCCCCGCTTTCTGGCGGCAGCGGGGCGCGAGGGCGCTCTCACGAGCGTGCCTCTACGTTCCCTCTCGCCGCCCTGCCGACTGCTGCAGTCGCTGCAGCTCCAGGGGTCGCAGGCAAGGGCACAGGCGCGTACGGCGCCCACGGATCCGCTGCAGCGGGCAGCAGCGCCGTGCGGGGTGTGCCGCGCCCTCACACCACAGGCAACTATGCAGCCGCCACCGCAGCGCAGCGGGTCGCCATCGCTGAGGCGGCACGGCAGGGCTGGGCTGCACCCGCGCCTGCTGCTGGCACGGCGGGCGGCAGCGGGGGCCTTCTGGGGGCCTACTCCCCTCTGCTGAGCGGCGGGGCATCGAGCGACGCCGCGCTGCCGCCTCGCCGTGGCTTTAGCGGCTTCGCTTCCCCCGATGCCTTCGCTGCAGCAGCGGGCGCGGGGGCTGGCCGCAGCCGGGCGTCTGCGAGCGGGCTGCACTTCGCACCGGCGGACGGCGGGTTCGGAGCGCTGCTGCGCAGCCCCGCCAGCGCGACCCCCACGCCCTCTGATGCAGTGCACGGGGGCGGCACAGGCGGCTCCTACTCCGTCGCCTCCTCAGGGGGTCGCAGCGCTGAGGTGGGGCGAGCGGCCTTCCCCGCTGGCTCCCCGCCCCGCGGGCGCGTGCACTCTGACGGCGCAGCGCAGGCGAGTCTGCGCCACCTGCAGCAGCAGCAGCAGCTGCTGCTGCGCGGCACTGTGGCGTCCGCAGGGCGCCGCCAGCCGATGGGCTCGCTGCAGGAGCGAGAGGAGCGGGAGGGGCTGGGAGGGGAGGGCGGAGAGACGGACTCATCGCCCGCCCGCCTGCGCAGGCACAGCTCTGGCGGCTCCTCCTCCCCCAGCCTGGACGACAGCGCAGCCACGCCCACGCCCTCACCCCCACTCTCCCCCGCCCTGCACCCGCCCCACGCCGCGGCAGCGACTCCGCCGGCCCTGACGCTGGCGCTCGGGGCTGCCGCTGCTGCGTCAGCGCGGCCGCCCTCCGCTGCTTCCTCCCGCTCCTCGCAGGCGGGGGCCAGGCCACCGCACGCCTCCCCCTCTGCGGCTGCTGCAGTGGTGCCTGCTCGCCCCGGGGACCGCAGGGGCACCCCGCTAGCAGGGCTGGGCAGCGCGACAGAGGCTACTGCCCACCGCGGGTCGGGAGGCCGGCCGCCCCTGCCACACGCAGGCTCAGCCTTCCTCGCGGCCGCAGGGTCCCCGCAGCGGGGCTCGCTGCGTGCGCCTGGCCCCGCGGCAGAGGCGGGTGAGGGCGAGGGCGCTGCGACGCCTGCAGCAGCAGCTCAGGCGGCTGCACTGCGCCGGCGCGGTCGCGCCCACAGCAACCTTGAGGCCTGCGAGTACGAGCAGCTGCTTGCGTCGCGGGCTGCGGCTGCGGGGCTGCTCTCGCCGCACGCTGCCAGCCTGCTGCTGCCCCCCGGGGTCTCCCTGGGCGGCACTCCTGGGGCCCGGAGCCGCGGCAGCGCTGGCTCGCTCCTGAGCCTGCCGCAGCAGCCGCAGGGCCTGGGTGACGCGGGCGCGGCGGCAGGCGCTCTGGAGGGGCACCGCTCGCCTGCGGGTCCCCTGCTCGGAGGGGCGGCAGGCGAGGGGGAGGGCGAGGGCGAGGAGGGGGCCGAGGCGAGCGAGGTGCCTGAGGGGCTGCTGCCCGACGCCTTCTCCTCCGAGGACCAGTACGAGATCGAGCAGGCGCTGGCCCGCCTCATCATCGCGCGGCACCAGCGCCACACCCCGAACCGGCAACACCTGGCCCACGAGATCGCGCAGGCGTATGCGCGCGTGCAGTCCTCTGCGCGCCGCCTGCTGCGGCCCGTGAGCCACCTCACCGGCTGGGTGCGCGGGGTGATAGGGGAGCGAGAGGACGGAGGCGCGGAGGCGGAGGCAGCGCCCGAGGAGGGTGAGGAGGACGATGCAGCTGCTGCTGAGTCGCCCACTGGCGCCAGCACCGCTGTGGCGGGTCGGCTTGGCCAGGCGGCGCGCCTGCAGCAGCGGCATGTGTGATGCGGCCGAGGCCCCAGTCCACCCTAGCTGTCTGCGTGCTCTACGGATGTGCGGCCTTGCATCCATTCATGCCCGATTCCCTGCGCAGCCCGCCGTCGGCAGCGTTCCATGTCGTCGCCGTTGACACAGAGAAGCTGCGCAATCCACTGTGTTTCGCCTCCGCGCCCCATCGGGCTGGCCGGCGCTGGGGCGGTGAAGGCACCCGCAGCGCGCCAGCATTGCACGGAGCGGCGAACCTTCCCATTCCACGCTTTCGCCATCCACCTGCATGCTGCGAGAGCCTCGTGAATGAGGCACTGCCCCCTCCCTCGTCTGCTGCTTCTGCTTGTGATGCCTGTCTATCTACATCCGCTTCGCAGTTGTCTTGCGCCTTCGGCGTCGGTGCTCCCACGATCTATATGCATGTGAAGGGTCAGACCGTGCCCACGGCAGCACGGGAGCTGGTTGTGCTGTCCCCTTCCAACTTTGTTCTTTCGAGAGCGTGTTTGGCACGGGTCGATTGTTTGCTCGGCTGATTCGCAAACTCTGAGTTCGGGCTGCCTGGCTCCGAGTTCGGGCTGCCTGGCTCGACGGTTGCTACTCGCATCGCCGTGACATGTGTGTGACGCCTCCTGACGCTCGGTTGCTCATGCATATGCATAGAGAGCAGGGTTGGAGAGTTCGCGTTTCCGTCGAAATTTTGGCTGCCGAGTCCCGAGCAGGCTGGCGCTCAGGAGTGTCGACGTCCTCAATTTACCAAGGTAGCACGTGAAGGGTTGATTGGCCACCCGTGGCAGTCTCGACGCATTGACATCTGACATGTGCTGAGCAAGGAAAAAAAGGCGTAGCGCTTGACCTGCACAACGAATTCCAAGTCTGCACGCTGTTCATCGCCTCTCACACGAAAGCCCCTTCGCCGTGCCGCGCCACACTGTCGACTGCTGCCGAGATCACGGCCAGCCCGGCTATCGCAGCCGTCTCAGCGCGAAGGATGTGTGGGCCGAGAGACACGAGCTCCAATGTCCGCATCTCCGCAGCAGCATTCCCGGCAGCCGATCGTTGGTGGCGCAATGTCCCGGTGGGCGCGAACTCCTCGTGAATGCGGCAGCGAGCCTGTGCCGCTAACAGAGCCTCCGTGTCCGCGGGTGACCAGCCACCCTCCGGGCCCACGAGCAAGCAGAGCAAGGACCGCTCGCCTGAGCAAGGAGCAGCTTGCAACTGCGGGTTCGGGCAATTCTCTGACGCATGAACGTGCCGGCGACGCTGCGACGCCACCAAGGCTTGACGCAGTAACGATTGTGGCGGAGTGCTGATGTCGGTGAGTTGGACATCGTGACGGACGGAGCTAAGCCCTTCGTGGGCGACAAACAGCGCTCTATTGCCCCAGTGAGCGGTCGGCTCATTTCCCATGCTTGCGGCGCTCCAGCAGCCCAAGAACTGCGACAGCAACATCTCCGGGAGAAGCGCCGGCACGCGCCGACGCTCGCACTGCTCTGATGCTTCAATCACATAGCCAGCCACCTTGTCGAGGGGCAGGCACGATCCTGCGTGCGGATGGCTTGCTGCGGCCAACAGCGCCATCCACGGCTGTGGCCATGCACTGCCGTCTGGCGACGAATATAGGGCCGCTGATTGCAAATGCGGAGAATTGCGGTGGGCTCCGCGCTGAGTCCTCTCGGATACGACCGGCAAGATTGCGTCCACACCGAGTTCCGTCGCTTTGATGCAGACGTTGCGGGTTGCCTCAAGCGACGCAAGCGGGCTTAACGCCAGCAGCGTTGTGTGTGAGCATGCGGCCTCGCAATGAGCTTTCAGCGCTTCAACAATCCGCGCCGTGGACGACCGACCGCCGCTGCCTTCGAGCTGGGCGACCCACTCTCCCCCGCTGCCGTCGAAGATCCGCAGCATGTTGCCTGGGCCGAGGCGCAATACGACTCTCAGCTTGTGTCGCTGTGCGTCCGACAGTTTGACCGTCGCCAATCCAGGCAGCACTCGGTCGACAAACAATCGGGGGAGGTGGGTCACGCGACGCAACATCGCGCTTGCTGAGCGCACACTCAGCAATCGCAGAGCTCAGTTCTCGCTGGGAGAGCCTCAGCAACAAGGCTGAATCGTTTCACCCGGTAAGTACGCCGCAACGAATTGTCGATCGTCGTGGTGGACCAGTGGCTCACAAACAGCTGCTGTATGCGGCCCTGCTTTCGTGGGAATTTCGCGTTGCAGCAAGGTAAACCGGTTTCACAGAAACCGTTGTCGATGCAAAGCGTCTGGTGCTTTTCGCGTACATCGATCCCCCATAGGAGCTCGGTGGCCTGCGGTTGGCTTGCGCAATCGTTGTACTACCCGCCGAAGAGAGCGACAATGGCCACCGTGACTGGGGGATCCGTCGAGAGCTCTGCGAGTAGCGGCTCTGCAGCGAGTTCGACTTTCCCGGTCTACCACGCCAATGCCTTCGTGCATGGCAGCAGCGTCGTTGGTAACGCTGCGGCAGTCGTTCTTCTACCCGCAGCAGTGACCGCTGCCCCGTCCTCCGCTCACGAGGCGTGGATGCAAAAGGTGGCGTCGCAGTTCAACCTGTCTGAAACGGCGTTCTTGCAGCCGCTGCCAGCAGGCTCGTTCGGCGATTACGGCTTGAGGTGGTTCACGCCCAAGAAGGAGGTTGCCTTGTGCGGACACGCTACGCTCGCAGCCGCGCACGTGCTCTTCCACGAGTGCCGCGCAGCTGCGACCCCTTGCATTCGATTTCAGACGCGCTCAGGAGTGCTCGAAGTCCGCAAAGCAGCGGACGAAAGCATTACGATGCGCTTTCCACTCAATGCTCCAACTCCTCCAGAGTCTGTTGCCTGTGCCGCTGTGTATGCGAGCATCGCGGAGGTTGCGCTGGAGTCCCTGCTCCGCCCCGGGCCCGGCGCTGCCACAGCGACACGGCTGGAGGACTTGTTGCACGAGACAGAATACAACAGCAGCACCGGCAAGCTCATTTTGCGCTTGCGGGATGAGGGCGGGTACTCACTGCTCGCGGCTATGGCGGTGCCATCGCCGAGCCGGCTGCTGAGCGTGGAGCAGAGCGACCTCCCCGCTGCATGCCGCGTCTCCGGGGTGTCCGTAACGGCGCTGGCCCCGGACGGCAACCCGTGGGGCGCGCACTTTGCCTCGCGCTACTTCTCCCCGTGGAACGGCATCGCCGAGGACCCCGTCAACGGCTCGAGCCACACCATCCTCGCGCCCTTCTGGGCGGAGCGCCTTGGCCTCTGGCGACCCCGGGCCGAGGGCTCGGCGGCAGCGAAGAGCGCTGACATGACCGCCGTGCAGCTGTCCCGGTCGCCGGCGGGAGGCGTGCTGCGCTTGCGTGCGATTGCCTCGGCCGTCGAGGGCGAATCAGCCGTGGAGATCGGCGGGGCAGGCTGCACAATCTACGCCGGCCGCATGGCAGGGCCCATGCCATGAGGCTGGCGTGCCGATCGGCTGTTTGCGCGGGGCGTGTGCCTTCGATGGATAAACCTCCGATCAACACCGAGGAGCTCTCAGCGCACAGGGCGCGTGACTGCTCCCGGCAGGCATGCCGCTTGTGTCGAGTGCAGCTGCTCACTCACTGGAGCCGGACATCGAAGGCGAGCTCGGCAGCGAGAACCGCGTGCTGTTTGCTACGATGGTTGGTTACGTGGGGATAACTTAAAAGAGCACATTGAAAGAGGGCCAGCGCGCGCTGGGATGCCTCACGGCATCAGCGATCCCAGTTTGCCGGCGTCGGGCGTCCCGGCCCGATGCTTACAGGCGACGGGCACCCAGGCCCCCGGCGGCGGAAGAACCCGTGGAGCTGGAGGTGGTGGTGCTGGAGTACTGCTGGCTCTGCTGCTGGAACCCGCCCGCCCCCAGGCCGCTAGCGCCGAGGCCCCCCGCACCCGCGCCCACCGCCCCGCCGGAGCGCACGCACTCGGTGCCCATGGAGGCAGCGATCACGCTGGAGCCGGAGCGCTCCGCAGCGGCGATCTCCGTGGGAACGGTCACCGCCTCCGCCGAGACGGTGCCGCCGCCGCACACGGCCTCACCGCCCGACAGATGGATCTGCGGGACAACCTTGGTCACCTCGATGGGCGGCAGCACCGTAGTAGTGGTCTTCTGGGTCACGCCGACGTCGATGCCGGAAGCCTCGCAATACCCCATGGAGCTGCCGACCTGGCCCCCCTGCTGCTGCGTCATGCCGCCCTGCTGGAAGCCGGACTGCATCCCCGCGCCGCCGAGGCCGCCAGCGCCCAGCGCCCCGGGTGCGCCAAGGCCGCTGCTGGTGGAGGTGGACTTCTGGGTGAACTCGGAACGACGGGACTCCATGTTGACTGCAGCGGAGGGTGCGATGGAACAAGCGGCGAGCAAGGGACCTCGGGGAATGAGTCGGCGCTGGCAGTGTTTGCGATCAGGAGGTTTGGCGGCTCGGTCGGCTGGGGACGGTGGAGCGGGACTGTGTCTTGGCGACTTGAAAGGCACGGGAGATCGCCTTCGGCGGGCCGCAGGCTGGATGCGCGGCCAAGCCTCGCTGACGCCGAGTGTTCCGCTCCCCGCTCACCTGTTGACTTGTTCGCGGGCTGATAAATACACTGACTGCTTGATGTGTGCGAGCTGCTTTGTGATGAGAGTTATGCGAACGGGATCGCGACGCGCGGCTGTCTCGATCGAAGACGAAATCGACCGGGAAAGTCTGGAAACGCTGGAACATTCTTAAGATGCGTTTCTGGGAGAATGGATGGACAGTTGATGTGTCGCTGGCAGCGACTCGCTGCCTCGGTTACTGATACAAAACCACCCCGTCGACGAAGACAACGCCTGCGCTTCGAAGCGCTGCGCTTCCGCGTTCCATCGGCGGTTTGTCGAGGTGCTCCTGCTGACGGTGCTTGCGAGCTGCTGGCGGCATGAGCTTTTCGGGCGCCGCTAGGCTCGCGTTCGCGGCCAACGCCGTCCATTTGCCGTGCTGCCTGTCGGTGCATCCGCGAGATGACCGTAGCTGTGTGCTCTCCATTCGAGCGAACGGCGTCCGAGAGATCGCTCGCACCCTGCTTGGGGGCGGCGACCCGGTTCAGCTGTGCGGCTCGGAGCGCACCGCGACGTGGCCTGCTGTCGAGTTTCGGTTTGCGACCGCGTGGGAGTTTGACGCGTTCTGCAAGCTCGCGGCAGACGTGGAGCGCCTGTTTGGTTTGCGGCAGCTGCAGGAGACGCTAGAGCGCGACGTCGGCATCCCCGTGGACTTGCTGCCCAGCTACGTGCCGCTGCCGCGTGACTGGCTGCCCACGCACCCCGGCCGCTCTGAGCGCTCCGCCATCGGCGGCCTTCCCGCAGGGGCATCATCTCACGCCGGGGCGACGGGGGCGCCCCTGAGCTTTGGCGGCCCCAATGTGTCCGATGCCCCCCTGCACGCCGCCACCTGCCACACCTGCCACAAGGGCGTGCCTGAGGTGCTGCTGTGCAACAGACTGGAGGACGACGCGGCGCGCCGCAGCAGGAGCCACGGCGTGTGCAAGGGCTGCCTGGCTCGCCGCACGGGCGAGAGCTTTGACGACATTATGGCGGGCGCGGCAGCGTACCAGTGCATAGTGTGCACGGGGCGCTGCGGGTGCGCGGGGTGCCGCGGGAGCCGGTACGCTGCCGCCGCCGACCCATCAGCAGCGACGGAAGCGGGGGCCGGCGGGGAACAAACCCCGGGCGGCAGGGCGGCGCTGGGCTCCGGTGCGCACCTCGAGGCGGGCGGCTCAGGATCCGCCTCCGGGGGCAGAGGCAGGGGCTCCAGCAAGCACGAGGCAGCGGACAGGGGCGTGCCTGCCGCTGGCATGTGCATGCCCCTCACAGAGGGGACAGAAGCGCTGCTGGGCGCGCGCAAGGGCAGCGCCGGGGGAGGAAAGACAGAAGGCGCCGCCCCCGCCCGCTGGCGCCACAAATACTCCGCCCAGCCCCTGTGGCAGCTGTGGGCACCCCTCGGGGCGGACGGCGTGGGCATGCTGCCCCTAGCGCCTCTCGTCCCTGATGCAGCTGGCGTCGGGTTGCTTGGGGCGGCAGCGGGAGGTGCGTCAGCTGGCGACCCCTCCCCGTCGCAGTTTGGCGCTGGGGGTGCGGACTGCGATGCGGGCTTTGCGGCAGGGCCGACGTCTCTGCTGCGGATCCTCGTGGAGGGCGTGGCGGGCACGCACCGGCGCTGCATCCTGTGCCTGTCCACCGAGTCCCGCGCGACCTCTCGCCGCCGCCTGGTGGGGCTGCACCCCCTGGTGCCCCTGCGCCAGAGCGGCTGCGATGCCGTGCTGCTGTGCGAGCACTGCCACGCCCTGCTCATCACGCGCCGGGCGGCGCTGGCGGCGCGGGGTGAGCTGCTGGACCCAGAGGACGGGTACGAGACCGTGTGCGCGCTGTGCGGGGTGGGCGGCCCCGCGATGCAGGGCTCGCTGCGCCTGAGCTGCTGCAGCGGCAGCCGCTGCCCGCGCTCCTACTGCTCCGCCTGCGTGCCGCTGCTGCTCACCGCCAAGGAGGTGCGGGCGATGGACCGGGACGCAGAGTGGCTCTGTCCGCCCTGCCACGCGCTGGAGGTCTGGGGCAGCGGGGCCCGCGCCGCTGCTGCTGCCGCGGGGGCTGGGTCGGTGGCGTCACCTGGCGGCGCCGCCGGTGACGTCAGCGAGGCGGGTGGGTCTCGCGGTGCAGGCAAGCACGCGCAGCGCCGAGACAGCAGCGGCGGCGGCACTGGTGGAGCGGGCAGGGCATCCGCAGCAGCAGCCGGGAGGGGCAGGCGTGGCTCGCTCCCGAGCCAGCAGCGCAGAGGCAGCAGCAGCGCCGCCGCCTCGTGGCCGGGAGAGGAAGACGATGGCGATTGGGACGGGGACGGGGTGGGGGCGGGGCAGCGAAGCTCGTCTGCGGCGGGCCCCTCTGCCCGAGGGCGCAGCGCTGGCAAGGGTGCCGCTGCCGCTTCGAGAGGTGGCCAGCACGACCCCGCTGACCCGCTGGCTCTGGTGCTCGGCACCAGCTCCAGCGGGCGCGTGCGGCGGCTGCCCAAGCACCTGTTGGGCTTTGCAGCGGGGGATGGGGGTGCAGACGAAGGGGGCGCTGCCCCAGCCCTCGCTGCAGCTGCGGTGGAGGGGCAGCCTGTGAGGCGAGCCGCGGCCTTCCAGAAGGCAGCGGCCCGCGCTGCTGCAGAGGGCAGGGCCGCACAGGCAGTCCCGGAAGCGGTGCCCGCCGCTCCTCCGATGGATGCGGTGGCCTACTTCAGCGCCTACGCTGCCACGGTGCGTGCGCGCTGCGGCGGCCTCGGCACCTCTGGCAGCGCGCCCGCCCCTCCTGCGCCGGCTGCCTCAGACGATGAGTGCTGCGTGTGTCGCGACGGCGGCGACGTGTTTGAGTGCGATTTTACCGCAGGCGGCAGCAGAAGCGGCGGAGGCAGCGATGCAGGCGGTGGTCTGCGGCTCTGCCCTAAGGTCTATCACGCGGAGTGTCTGGGCTTCAGCGTGCCGGAGGATGAACGCTGGGAGTGTCCGAGACACAAGTGCCGCGAGTGCGGCCGCCCCGCGCTGGTGCTGTGCCGCTACTGCCCGAACAGCTTGTGTGCGGAGCACACTGACCAGCTGCGGGCCGTGAAGCAGCAAGCGGCAGCTACGACAGCGTCAGCCGACGCAGCGCCGTTGCGGCCGGGCGACCGGCCTGCCAGCCCCTCCTCGGGGGCTCCGCTGACCGCTGCCACCGTCTTCCTCGCAGAGGCAGCCTGCGGGTCGCTGCGCACCCCCGACCTGCTGCCGCAGCAGCGCCTGATGGTGTGCTCCACCTGCAGGGCGCTGCGGGATGCTGCGGTGGCGCGGGGCACCCTACCCGAGGACCCAGCAGAGAGGGAGACGCCGCTGCCGACTGCCACCGCGTCTGTCGCCGCGAGCTTTGTTCCCCTCGCGGCGGCGCCCTCCAGTGCGTCAGGGGCGCAGGACGATCCGCCACCGCCCCTTGCAGTGCCTGCCGCCCCTTTCGCCGGCGAGATGCTCCTCGGGGAGTCGCATGACGATCTCTGAAGCACCAGGCAACAGAGCTGGCTGTGGAGTGCCGTACTTGATCTCTCGGTCACGCTTCGAATTCCGCATATGCGCAGGTTACGTAATTACCCGTCGACGTCAGGCCTTGATCATGACTAGTCAAGTACTTGACTTCGCGCGTTCAAGTGTATCTTAGGCTCTGTGAGTCTGTCGAGATCGATCGCGATATCGACACGTTCACGAGGTACGTCACCAAGCCTAAGGTGTGCGATGATGACGCTCCCGATCGTTAACGAGGGCGGCCACAACGGCGCAAGCATTCAATCGCTGACAACAAGCCGCCAACGACGGCGCCTTGGGCCCGTGACGACGCAGCTGCAGCCTCTGCAGCGCCCTGCACTGCCAGCCTCACATCGCGTGCCGCATGCCGCCCCCCACGTGCATGGGCAGGCCAGCGAGGGCAGCGTCCCTGCCCTCCGCCAGACGCACGTTCAGCTCGCGGAAGACCGCCACCTGCTCGGACATGGCGGAGTTGACAGACTGCAGGATGGACACCTCCTCCACGGCGCCCGCGCAGGCGCGCTGCAGCTCCCGCAGGGACGCGGACTCGGTGGCCACGAAGGACTGCCACTCGGCGGCCTCGCGGGCCACCTGTGCCTCCAGCGCCGCTGCGTCAGACGCGGCCTGCGCGGCTGCTGCGACGGCGGAGGCGTGCGTCGCCTCAGCTGCGTCGCGGTCGCGCCGCAGGCGGCCCGCTTCCTGCCGCAGAGGCGCGAGCGCCTTCTCGGCCGAGGCAGCCAGCGCGGCGCAGGACCGCTCGCTCTCCTGCGCGGCCTTGAGCTGCGCCCGCACGGCCTCCGCCTCCGTGCGCCAGGCGGGGGCGCTGCCCTCCGCCTCCTCCTCAGCCAGCAGCAGCTCCTGCCGCACAGACGACAGCTCGACCTCCAGCCCGCGCTTGCTGGCCTCCAGCGAGCCCACCGTGCCCTTGGCCACCTGCAGCGCCTTCGAGTCCCTGTCCTTCTCGCTGCACAGCCTGGACCGCTCGCCCTCCGCGCCCGACAGGCGGCTCTTGAGCGCCTTGGCCTCCTTGGCGACCTCCCGCAGGCGCGCGAGGGCTGCGTCCGTGCGCTTCACGGAGGCCTCCAGCTCAGCCGTGCGGGCGGCTGCGGCGGCGCTGCGCCCCTCCACGTCCCCCAGGCGGCCGCAAGCCTTGCGGTGCTCGTCGCGCGCCCGGTCCACCGCCTGCTGCATCTGGTGCCACTCGTTCAGCGCCTCGTTGTGCGACAGCAGTAGCGCGTCGATCTGCGACGCCACCGCTGACACCTCCGCCTTGCCCGCCTGCGCCCGCTCCCACAGGTCACCCGCTGTCAGCAGCTCCTCAGCGGCGCGCAGGCTCGCCTCAGCCTCCTCCAGCTCCGCGTCCTCAACAGTGCTCGGGGAGTCGCCGCTGCCGTCTGCGGCGCCTGCGCTGTCGTACTCAGCCTCTGGCCCGCCCTCCTCGCCCTCCCCGACGACGCTGTCCACGCTGCCGCCGCTGCCGACGGAAGCTCGGCCGTCGAGGGATTCGCGCCCCGTGTCCGCTGCACCCGCGGAGCC
>Ga0208629_100818_pt1 | contig 13729 bp, 6 predicted proteins | sample LakWasMet19_HOW5_2_FD_183865 | JGI IMG/M metagenome (GOLD analysis project Ga0208629, IMG submission 183865) | Freshwater sediment methanotrophic microbial communities from Lake Washington under simulated oxygen tension - Sediment Metagenome... | ecosystem: Environmental > Aquatic > Freshwater >...
CGCCTCAGCGCTGAAGGCCGACGTAGACCGGTGCATGGAGGCAGGCATGGACGACCACCTGAGCAAGCCGTACGATTGCAAAGCACTCGCGTCGAAGCTCGCGCGCTGGCTCCACGGCTGATCTAGCGTCAAGGGACGTTCTCGTTGGGCCTCCAGCGAGCCGCATGCAACGCTTGGCGCGGGCGCTGGAGACCCAGCACGCGGCGGCAGCGACCTCACGAGAAGCAACCTGTAGCCATGTCCAAACGCGATATGATGTGCATCCAGCCGCGTGACTTGCGTCGCGGATGCCCTGCATATGGGCGTGTACGGCCTCACATCTCCGACGGAATGCTCTTCCTGTCCCGCGCAAGATAACGCGGGGATGTGGCTTCCGTATCCTCGAACTGTCACCATTGCAGCGTTTGGCTGCCCCTTGTTTACCACACCCAGCGCTACCAGCCTGGGCAACTATTGCGCAGCGGTGGCGCACGGCGCTGAAACCCTGATCCCACGTTTGGTTGCGGTACCTGCATGCGTCAGAGCCTCGGGTTTGTTGGTGACGATTTGCGAACAACGTCGCGGCTCCGTAGGAATTGCCTTTACTCTTGTTTTTGTGTGTTGCACGGTAGTTTGTACGGGTCGCCGACCCGGACCTTTTCGTCTGATCGTGTTCTTAGCTGAGCCTTGCCCCTGTTGCCTGACGCCGCCTTGCCAATAGCGCCCGACTCGGAGGTGTGCTCATGGGCTGCTTGCATGCTCGGCTGGACGACATGAGCCGCCCATGGTGTCACTGGCAGCGATCCCGGCCAGTTTTCATTCTGGTGTCGGCGCTGCAGCTGGCTGGGGGTACCTTGGGGTGACTTGCGACTGCCTGTAGGATTCAATCAAGATTGCAACTGACCGCCATTCGCAAGCGCTGAGGTGCTGAAGCACATGCGCAGCCCGCACACGACACGGCTGCGCATGCTCACACCGTGTGACTCTGTGGCCGCTTTCAATTTTGCAACTGCGATCACCAAGCTATTTGCTCCATCATGACGTCGTGCAGGCTGTTACTGGTCATGGCACGCGCATTTTTGTCGACATACGTCCGCAGACCGACGTCGATTGGCTGATGTCCGCATGTCATCATGATGCTCCCGTGCCCCAGAGCCTCGACGCCTACGTGTCCACATATCTATCCGTGCGTCCGAATCGATAGATTCAGAACCTGGTTGGTTGACAGTGCGTAAGCAGACCTGGATCGTTGATAACGATTGATTCAATGTGATAACGACTGCGCATCATGGGAGGCATCGCTTCCGATAGGTATATATCGAATCCCCACGGAACAAAGGTGGGAGTTGCATGCAAATGTGACCGCTGTTTCACAAGGGGGCACCCAAGACTTGATACTTGGGTTCGCGGTATCGCACGCAGAGCTCGAGGTGCGGACGAAGTTCACGTTTGAAGCAACTGCCTATGGCAATGAGCCTGGTCTCAAGTGCGCGCAACATATGCGCCGAGGTATTAAGTCCGCTTTTGCTATACTTGCACCAGCTTTCAGATATGCGCTGCTCAGTCGTCATGTGCGTCGACGACGCGTACGTCAGCTCAGCATGAACACAATCTCTGAAGCGCCATGAAGCGGGGAGCTGATATGCTGCGGTCAACAACCCCTCCTGCGACTCGAGGCTCGCTCCAGCGGGAAATGCTGACGAGAGCAGACGAGGAGCGCGGCGTGACTGTCATGTCTGTGCTTTCACATAATGAGTCCACAAGCGAGTGCTCCTCCCCCATTCGTGCGAGCCGGCTCGAGGACAGCCTTGCTCACTGGGCATGTCACGCCGGGAGATTTGAGGTCGCAGAGGCGTCTGCCGCGGAAGGATCAGTGCAGCACGCAGCAAGCGCCCAGCGCCGCCAAAAAGGGACGCGTCGCCGCCCGTGCCCTGGCGGCGCCACTGACGGCGACAGCGGCCGCATCGTGTCTAGATGTGGCGCGGGGGCGGCCGGTTGCGCCTGCCGCGGCTCCTCGCACGGCGTGGTTGCTGGGGTGTTCAGTCCCACGGGAACAGGGCCAGGGGACATGGCACCGGTGGAACCTAAGCCGGGGTCCCCTCCTGTCGTTTCAAGGGTACGGTGGCCTGCTGTGACGGTGCCCTCGGGCTCCGGGTTCCCACCCTGAGAGCACGTCGCAAAGTGGACTCTTGGCTGCAGCGCCGGCTGAGCGAGCAATGGATGCTGCTGCACAATGGCATCAGGCGGCAACAGACAGGGCGGGAAGCTGGAGGAGGGTTTGTGCAAGCTCACTGGTACCATGGCAGGAAGAGGCAGCCCGGACCCGTGAGACGCAGGCGCTGCAGGCGGTAGCATCGAGCCAGGCGCCTCGGCTGCAGACACTGCAGCGACTGAAGAGTCAGCAGGCGAGGGGGGCGGTCCGCTGGACGCTCCGACTGCAGGAAATGCGCCTGCTACCGGGAATTCTGCTGAAGGGTGAGACGCTGGCGCCTCACCGTCCGGCAGCCAGTGGTCCAGCTTCCCCGCCAGCCCCTTGGAGTCAAACGGTTTCGGCAGGTGGTCATCCATGCCCGCAGCCAGGCAGCGCGCAATGTCAGCCGCGAGAGCAGAGGCGGTCACCGCTATGACGGGGATCCGGCGCTTGCCGGGGTTGGATAGCGCCCGAATGTGCCGCGTGGCTTCAAACCCATCCATGACAGGCATCTGGCAGTCCATCAGCACCAGGTCAAAGGCGCCCCCGCCCACCGCCTCCACTGCGAGCTGACCGTTCTCGACCAGGGCCACGTTGCGGTACCCCAGCCGCTTTAGGAACTGTAGGATGATGCGCTGGTTGACGGCGTTGTCCTCGGCCACCAGGATGCGCGCGTCAGGGGCTCGAACAAGCGAGGGCGCGCGGTGCAGGACGTGGCCTGGCGTGCCCATGGAAGCCGACGCGCCGCGGACGGGGTCGGACAGAGCCTTCAGCAGAGGGGGCTGCGCATGGGCGAGGGGCGCGGGTGGGGGCGGCGCGGCGGTGGCTGGCAGCGGCCGGACAACCGCCTCCAAAGCACCGGCAGCAGCAGCAACTGCAGCCTGCGAGCGGTCGCTCTCATGCACGCTGAGGGGACCTGTTCCGCTGGAGGTGACAGTCGAGCCACTCAAAGCCGCAGTCGGTTCGGTAGGACGGTCTGGCCTCCCACCAACACCGGCGGCAGCATGGCTACCGCCCTCGACCGGCGTTGAGGCTCCCTGAAAGGCACCCTCAGCCGTCGATGCGTCCGACAGCCCCGGAGCCACCTGGAAGCTACCCTCCGGCCCCGAATTCGCACTCGTTGAGGTGGACTCGGAGGGAAACACTGCAGCCCTTGTGCCGACAGCGCCCGCCGTCGCGCCCACAGACGCGCCGACGATGGCCGGGTGCGCTGGCGACACGGTCACCGTGGCTGGCCCAGTCTCTGAGCTGGTGCTTGACGACGAGTCGGAGCTGCCCCCGAGGGCTGTGAACGGCGGCGCGGCGGCGGACGCGGTGGCCCACCGCGCGGTCGCCACTGGATGCGAGAGCGCTAGAAGGCGCATACTCGCCGCAGGGGCCGGCGGCGCCGCCGTGACCATCGGGCCTGCGGGCGACGCGGAGTCGGCTGGCACGGAGGCGGAGGCGGAGGCGGAAGAGCCAGCCGGCGTGCCTACCGCGGAGCGCAGCGGCGGCGTGGACGGGTGCATACCCGACGCCAACGCCACCGAGTACGGAGAGGCGATGCCCGCGTCAGCCAGCGGCAGCGGCAGAGTAACGGTGAAGGTGCTTCCCTTACCCACAGCACTTGTTACTTCTATGTCCCCGCCCATCATCTGGACGAGGCGGTGGCTGATGGGCAGGCCCAGGCCCGTTCCCCCAAAGCGCCGCGTGTTGGAGCTGTCCGCCTGCGCGAAGGGCTCCCAGAGGCGAGAAATGACTTCATCGGTCATCCCGATGCCCGTGTCTTGCACCTGAAACCGGAGGAGAGCCGTGCGCGGCGCGCTGGTGTCCGGTACACTGGCGTCCGGAACGCTGCCGCCGCCCTCAGCAATCAAATCGGGGCTGTCTCCTGAGGCGAGACTGTCCACACGAATCACCACAGAGCCCCCTTCGGGCGTGAACTGCAGAGCGGAAGAAGGCAGGGCACGGCGAGTCGTTGCCCACACGGCCGCACGGAGTAACACGGAAGCCTGCATCGGCCCCCTAATGGCGCGCATGCACGCGCAGTCGCCACAGCACACAGCCTCGACGGGCCGACACGAAACGGTCCAACCCAGGACAATGCGCACTCGGGCACGGCCCCTCACCTTGACGCTGTTGCTTGCGATGTTGACCAGTATCTGCTTGACGCGCTCTGGGTCCCCCACCAGCAGCGGCGGCAGGCCCTCCTCGCCCTCGCAGCGCAGGTTGATGCTCTTATCACGCGCCAGCTCGAGCATGAGCGCCGCCACGTGGTGCACCACCGCCCTCGGGCAGAAGGGTGCGGCATGCAGCACCAGCTGGCCGGCCTCCAGGCGGCTGTAGTCCAGCACGTCCGACACGATCGTCAGCAGTAGCTTTCCGCTCTCTCGAATGGTGCGCGCGTAGTCTGCCTGCTCCTCCGACAGCTCCCCGGTCGAGCAGAGCAGCTCGGAGAGGGCCAAGATGCCGTGCAGCGGCGTCCTGCAAGAGATAAAGGCGGCAGCATGGGAGGTGGGCCAGGGGAGTGGGTGGGTGGCAAGGTGTCTGGCTGGCAAGGTGGGTGGCGGACGAAGTGCACGCACGCAAGTTCGAGCAGGAAGCGAGACGTCAGGCACCAGCCCTGAGACGAAGGAGCGCCGCGGTGGCCAGCCGTGACCTGCTGCGGACCTCCTGCGACAGCGGGTCGCGGGAGGGGGCCAGGGACCCGTGGACCCGTCTCCCCCGCGCACCGGTTCGTGCCACGTGCCGTTGCACAGCACGTGCCGCGCGCCGCTTCATACACGCGTGCCTCTGCACCGGCACAGCGCGCGACTCACCGCAGCTCGTGGCTGACCACCGTGAGCAGCATCCGCTTCGCCTGGGCCGCCTCCTCCGCTGCCAGGCGCCGCGTGTGCTCCTCCTGCATGCGCCGCAGCTCGCTGACGTCCTCCATCACGACACAGCCCGCCACGACGTCGCCGGCCGCGTTCACCACGGGCGCGGAGGACACACGCAGGACCCCCCGGCTGCCGTCCCGGCGCTGGAAGACCGTGTCTTCATTCGACACAACCTCCCCGCTGGACAGCGACCGGGCGAGCGGCCAGTCGCCCGCTGCGTACCGCCGGCCGTCCGCGTGGAAGCCCACGTACTGGTCATACTCAGCCACGCTGTGGATCACGGGGCTGACGCCCTGCCAGATGTCCTGGCTGCGCCGGTTACGGACGTGCAGCGCGCCGACCGGGTCAGCCACCATGACGCCCACGGGCAGCTGGTCCAGCACCGTAAGCAGCAGCGCGCGCTCGTCCTCCACGGCGGCGATCAGGCGCCGGGCCTCCTGCCGGTCCGTGACGGTTCCCAGCCACTTGAGGATGCGGCCGCGCTCGTCTCGCAGCGGGTTGATGCAAACCTCAAACCAGTGGAAGCCGCCGTCGGGTGTCAGGAGGCGCATTTCGTGCTTGTATGGCTGACCGCTCGCCAGGGAGGCGGCCCAAGCATCCGCGTGTGATTTCCGGTCGTCTGGGTGAAGCAGCGACGTCGCACCAGCGCCAAACCGAGCGCCCGGATCGGGCGAGGATTGAAGCACACGTGCCCGCGTGGACAAGAAATCAACGCTCCCATCAACGTTGCAAGAAAATGCGGCTTGGGGCATGTTTTCGAGGACTACGCCGAGAAAGGCGGAGTCGCCAGCCACGCTGGGCCGGACTTCCAGGTGCAAGCACGTGCCGCTGCTGTCCGGGCCGCCGCGTGCAGCGATCCGCGAGGATGCAGACGTGCATAGAGCGGTGGTGCTTGTGGGTACGCCGTCCGGTGCCCCAGCACTTCCGGTGAGAGGAGGAAGGCTTCGCTTCATTGTCCGAAGGACGGCTCGTGGGGAACTTGAAGTGCCTCGTCTTTTCGCCGAAGCATTCTCCAAGACAACCGCCCCAGCCGCATCGCGGACAATGATTTCACAGTCGAGGGCATCCAAAACCCGCAAAGCCACATCGCCGCCCGCCATCATCTTCAGCGCCGAATAGGATAATCTGCGTTCGCGAAGGTTGTGGGTCAGGTGCTGAAGGACACCCGCCCCACCTGATGGAAATTCAAAAAGTGGTGCCCACAGCGCCACTGATCATGGCGTGTCGGCTGCGTGTACAGAATGACGGGCCCAGCAGTGGCTCAGAGTTGTCCACGAAAACTCGAGAATGACGAAACGATTCATGCGCGAAGAGGTTTTGGGGGGCTCAGGCCCACACACGGCCCTGAAGCCTTCGACATCAAAGACCACCTGACAAACCGTTGCAGAAGCGGGTGTTGAGAACCTTTGTCGTGTAACTTGGCAGCCCGAGGATGGAGGGGACGCTCGCGATGTGACACCTGCTTCAAGTTGAAGCGGGGCCGCTGCCTGCTGTCGAGCTGCTTTCTCCATCCGTCGGTCGCCATGATATTGGCGGCTGGACGCATTTGGGCTTGGTTGCTGCCGCTGTTGGTTTTGACAACGCGTGGACGTATCACCGCAAACCTCATCCAGCTGGACACCGATCCGCTCGACGCGGCCATCGACACCGTGGCAATTGACAGCTTGGGCAGAGCGATGTACTACACCACGTTTCGGCCGCCCGCTTCTTTGGTGCGGATTGATTTGAATTCGCTTGCGCGGACGGGGGCCATCGTGTTTCCCTCCACCGATGGCCAAATCGCGACGACCGTCTTTGATGAGCGGCGGCGTCTGTTGTATTTGACGACAGTCACCTCACCCGCGCTCGTCATTGCCGTGAGCGTGTCCCCGTTCGCGGTACTCGAACGGGTGGTGCTTGGTGCCGGCGAAGACGGGCCTCTCGCCTTTGCGTTGGACGCGGCTGCCACCTTCCTGCTCCTTGCGACCCGCGTCACGCGGGATTCTGGGGCGCCCTCCCGCCGTCCCCGCGTTATTCAAGTGGCGCTCGATACCTTCACGCGGACGCGCGGCCAAGACCTGCCGAGCGACTTGACGGTGTCGAACCTGGTTGTGGATTCGCTGCGAGGCGTGGTGTTCGTTAGCGCCGCCACAGACACGCGGGTGCTGCGGGTCTCGCTGGCCACCCTTGAGATCCTCGAGAGCGTGTCGCTCGGCAGCGCGACGGGCAACGTGCCGATCTTTGCGCTGAACAGCGACGCGGGGCTGCTATACGCCGTCACCACCGAGTCTAGCCTGACTCTCGACGCGTTCACCAGCACGCTTTTCGCGCTGCGGGCGGCTGATTTCAGCGCCCAGGGCTCCATGTCCGTCTCGCCCCAGTGCGCCACCACGCTGAGCAGCCTGCACGACGCGCTGAACGGGCTGCTTTACGTGACGTGCCCCAGCCTCCCGGGCTCCATCGTGCGTGTGCGGCTCGCTGACCTCACGATGGAGACGGTCGGCCGCCTGGCGGGGGCTGAGACGCTCTCGCAGACCGCCGCCCTGGACGTCGAGGCGGGGCACCTGTGGATGGGCATGGTGTCGGGCCAGCTGGTGCGCATGGGTCTGCGGGACATGGAGCGCTCCACTGTCGTGCAGCAGTACCCCTCCCAGTCCCTCGACGCCCTCGTGGCTCTGCTGCTGGACCCGCTCTCCAACCGCCTGCTCGCGATCAGCAACCGGGTGCCCCACATCGTGGCCGCGCTGCGCCTGCCGTCGCTGTCGCTGGAGCGCCAGCTCGTTCTCAGCGACGATGACTCGTACATCTACTGCGGACTTGTCGACGGGGAAGGCGGCTTCGCCTACCTGCCCGCCAACAAGGGCGTGCTGCGCCTGCAGCTGCGCGAGCTGGCCCGGGCAGGCTTCATCCCGTTGCAAGTCTCCACGGCTGCGGGCGGCAGCATGGCCGCGGACGTCTACGCCGCCACGTTCGGCGCCACTACAAGCACCGCGTTCTTTGCGCTGTTTCTGTCCCCCGGCTTCATCATGCAGATCGACACGCGGTCTTTCACGCACGTGCGCACGGTCGCGCTGCGGCAGGGAGACGACTGGGCATCGGGCCTGATCTACGACGCGGGCACGGACAGCCTCTTCTGCAGCCTGTACTCCGCACCCTACGGCCGCGTCCTGCGTCTGCGCGCGGCTGACCTGAGCATTGCCTCAGCCCTCACGCTTGCGCTGCCCCAAGCCACCTACCTTGTAGCTGCCGAGTCCGGCTTTGCCATCACCGCCATGACGTTCAACGGCGGCGCGGCGCTGGCACGACTTCGCCTCGCCACGATGCAAGTCGTCGCCTATGCGCCGCTGGGGAACACGTATGAATCGATGTCCGGCGCAGGCTTCGACAGCGCCAACGACAGGCTGCTCCTGGTGACAGCACAGCCGCCCGGCGTGCTCGGGACGTATGGAGGCAGCAGCCTCGCGCGCAGCTCCGAACTGCGAGTGGACGGCGGCAACTCGCGTGGCTTCGTGGTGGACCCGCAGTCTGGACTGGCGTTCGTGGCCCTGTCGACGGCGCCGCCTGCGATTATGCTCGCTTCGACAACGGAGGGGGTCTCCTCAACAGTGGCGGTGCAGTCCGTGCAGGGGGACACGTTTCTGCGAGTCTCCATGCAATACGGGGGGCACCTGTTCCAGCTGGGCGGCGTGGGCTCCTCCGTGCTCGTGCGCGTCCGTCTCTCCGACTTCTCGTACGCAGGCTCCATCCTGCTGTCGCCGTCCGTCTCCGTCGTGTGCGGCGCGCGCGCCGGCAAGTTTGGCTTCTTTCCCACCGCCTCCGTCACGGGAGAGGTCTACCGCGTTGACCTGGAGCGTTTCGAGCTCACGGAGCGGCTGCAGCTGCCGGAGCTGATTCCTTTCTACTATTTTCGCGCCGTCCTGGCGCACGAGCCCACGCAGACGCTGTACATCGGGACCGGGAACAGCCCAGCCATCATCTTCCCCGTGTCGTATGCCGCTGCGCTGTCTGTCAACGAGGGGGACGCACTTCCGGCGGGCACAGACTCTCTGAAGGTGGCTGCTCTCGCCGGCGATTATGCGTATTTCATCACTGACACCGCGCCGTCGACAATTGTCGAGGTTGCGCTTGCAACACCCGCGCAAAGCTTTGCCGTCTCTGCTGTGGCGCCAGTGGGCCCGGAGGCGGCCGGCGCGTCTGCCGTGTTGTTTCATGAGCGCGCTGGCAGGCTCTTCATCGGCCTGGACTCGTCTCCGCCAATCGTGGTTCTGTGGGACGTTGCGTCGTTCTCTCGCGTCGGCACTCTGCCGGTGCGGTTCAGCGGTCTGGGCGTCTCCCAGCTGCTCTTTTGCCCCTCTGACGCGACTCTGTTTGTCTCCGTCAACAGCTGGCCTGTGTCCACGGTCGCGGTCGACACAGCATCTCTGCAGCGCCGCGGTACCGTCATTGACTCAGACGCCGTGGTTGCGTCACGCTCGTCCTACTGCGACGCAGACGCTGGGATGCTGTACCTTCCAAGCGGCCCCTCGGGGCCACTGCGGGCGTTGAATACCGTCCTCTTGGAGGTTGAGCGGGATCTGAGTCTTGGACCTGGGTGGGGAGAAGGCTGGCTGCGCGCTGCGGCCATAGTTCCTGCCGGCCCCGCCGATGCCGAGGCGTACGGTGTGTTCGGCACATACACAGCGCCCGGGCGGGTCCTGAAGGTGCGACTGAGCGACATGCAGCGCACCGACACGCTCGAGCTGGCACCCGGCGAGGACCGCATGCAGTCGGCAGCGGTAGATCCTGCCGGCGTGTACGCCTATTTCGCGCTCGAGGCCGGCGCTGTGATCCGTGTGCGTGTGGACTCGACGCCCATGCAGAGAATCGACGTGTTGCAGCTCGCCGCTGCGAACAGCCGGCTGCGGTCTGTCACCATCGACCGCCTCGGCGCCTGGCTGTTCATGGCGACTGCCGGCCCGACCGCACGGCTGCTGTCCGTCCCTCTGGCGTCTTTCTCCTACTCCCAGCGCCTCCAGGTTGTGGACGGCGCGGGCGAGGCGTCCTGCGTGCTGCTGGACGCTGCTCAGATCAGCGCGCACCTGGGGCTGGCGACCGCCCCCGCGATAGTGGTACAAATCACGGCTCGCAACGACCTAATCACGGCTCAGTTGGCGCTGCCCCCCGAGTTGAACTACATTCGCTGCGCTGCACTCGATGCGGCGCGCGACGTGGGATATTTTGGCTCCGGCACGTCGCCCGGGCACATCGCTGTCATCCAGCTGCACCCCCTTGTGCACAGCGGCACCTTGAGCCTCGCAGCCGGCGAGGTGGCGGTTCGCACGCTGACTGTGGACGGCAGCGGGCACTACCTGTATGCCTGCACAGACACCGCGCCGGGCACGATCGTGCAGTTCAGCGTGCCGGGACACGAGCGAACCAGCTCCTTCACCCTTCCCGCCGACAGTGGCCGACCCGCAGCCATGCTGCTGCATGCCGCCAGCAACTGGCTGGTACTGAGCACCGACGCTGTGCCCGCGCAGATCATCCGGGTGGCCGCGACCCCATCGGATACCCAGATCTCTGACGTAGCATCTCTTCTGCCGAGCGGCGGGGCGTCGCTGACACCCTCCACAGCGCTTTGCGGCAGCCTGCCGAACTGGGGCGGCGCGTGTGCATTTGCGTCGTCCTCCCTGCAGCTGACTGGTGAATTTTTTGGGAGCTTTGTCGCGCCCCTGCGTGCAAACGTGTCTTTGGATTTGTTGCACACGTTTGCTCTGCGCGCCGCGGGCATCTGGATGCCACAAACGGTTCTCGACACCAACGTCAGCTGCGTCAGCCTTGCTTGCTCCTCCGGCTCAAGCTGCAGCTGCACCCTGACAAGCGAGCTGGCAGCGACCGGGACTTTGGCTAACGGCACCTCCCTCGTGGTGCAGCAGCTGTCAGTACGCCTCTCCGTAGGCTCCGCGCCGTCGAAGCCTTTCCTGCTCGCTCTGCTGCAGGGCGCCCCGGCGCTGCTCACCTGCTCTCCCAGCGTCCTGACACACCACCGGGGCACGCTGACCGCCGTCGCTGCTCTGGACGCACCCTTCAACCCTCAAAGCGATGTGCTCTTGTTGGTGCACGGAGCCCTGGAGCTCGCCTGTGCTGACGTTTCCAGCTCGCCAGACGGGCAAACGTTGACGTGCACCCCGCCGCCCCTCTCGCAGGGCTTTCTCGGCCTGCGGTTTGACGTTCAGCTGAGACGCTCGGGTGTGACAGTGGCGACCCTTCCCTCCGCGGTTCGCTACGCGTGGCCCGTGTTCGCACTCGTGGAGCCCGCTAAGGGGCTGCCCCCATCGTTTGCTGCGGCTGCGGGGGCTGCACTTGTGTTGCAGTCCCCGGCACTTGCTGGCCTGCAAGAGCTGCTCGGCATGGCGGCCGTGCCGGTGTCGGTGTGGGTGGGAGGCTTGCCTGGGGCAGACGCTGCGCTCGGGGCGGCAGCCTCGGGGGTCGTGTACTGCAGGCCTCCCGTCGCTGTGGGATTCAGCGTCCCTGTCTCAGTGTCGGTGGCTGGCGCGTTTAACGTGACCTCCTTCGAGGCGGTTCCCACGGGTGAGCCCGTGTCATTGTATGACGGACACCACAGCATCGCGCCGTTCCCGCCGCGCTTCGGACTTCGAACGACTGTGGCGTATGCGGCACCCGCAGTGGCCGCGCTGGTCCCCGCGTCCCTGCTGCTCGCTCCCGAGACTATCGCCGCAGATCTGTATCGGCTGGAGGTGGCGCTCACAAGCGCCATTGCACAGCCAATCGTTCTCGCGACACTGCTAGCTATTGGCCCAGATGACAGATCCGTTGAGATTGCGTGCAATGCATCAGCAATTTCACCACTCTCGGCCGCTGACACAACAAGCCTTGTTTGCTGGCTGCCGGTGAGCGCACTTCGGGCGAGCCTCTGGCCACAACAGGATTCGGTCGTCGGCACGACGGAGGTGCCGCTGAGGCTGCGGCTGGCCGCGGCTGGTGGGGCACCGTCCACAACAGCCGTTATGGCCGCCGCGCAGCCGCTGCTGGTGCACGGCCGTCCGCTGATTTCCAGCCTGCAGCCTGCCGCGGCTCAAGACGGGACGCGCATCACGGTCATAGGGCAGGCGCTGGCCCCGCTCGCTGCGGCCGCCCCTCGCGTGACCCTGGGCGGGGCGCTCTGCTTCGACGCGGTCGTGGGGCCGGGTGGCTCGATCAGCTGCACCGTGCCCCCTTTCAATGCCAGCGCAGACGCGCAGACGTCGCTTGTGGAGGTGAGGGTGTGGACGCCAGGCGGAGTTTCTGATCCCGTCGCGTTCACGTACACGCGGCAGTTGCGTGTTGATTGGGCGGCAGAAGTGACCGCCGGCGCTTCCGTGACACAGCTGCCGGGCCTTGCCCCTCTCCAGCCGATTCCGGCTGTGGACATCCGCCTCGGCCGAGTGCTGGAATGCTGGCTGCAGGTCGTGTCCGTGTCCCCACCGGACCTACGAGTAACCCTTGCTGACAGCGTTATCTCCCTGGCTGCACTGCTCAACTCCTCATCGAGTGACATTGCCCGCACCGTGAGATTCGAAAGCACGGCGCTGGCCGCAGGCAGCCTCTCTGGCTTCGATGTGGCGCTGTCCGCTTCCTGCCGCGATGTGAACGGCTTCGTGGCCAGCACGAGCGCTCCCTGGCGGTGGTCGGCTGCAGCGCTTGCGCTGAATTGGAGCCCGGCAACCCTCGATGCCGCTGGCCGCCCCCTGGTCCCCGCGGCGGAGGCCTCGCCCATAGCCGCTGTTGAGGTGTGCATGTCGGAGGCTGCAGGCGCGACCGTGTCAGCGCTGCTGTCCTCTCGCCTGCTGAGCTGCGGTGCTTCACTGACGCACGGTGAGGTCACGCTGAGCGCTGCGGATGGCGGGGTTGTGGCTGGGACCCGCGCTGTCAGCGGCGCAGTTTGCAGCACAGTGCAGCTGCCGCCGCTGGACGTGTCTGCAGCGCCTTTCGGGGCTACCATCAGTATGAGCGCGGCCTGCAGCTGGCAGCCGACCGCCGCAAGCATCTCTTTGGAGCCCCTCACCCTTTCAATCGTGTCAGGTACACCAACGTGGGTGCAGCGGCCGCCGGCAGAGACCCAGTCACAGTCGCTGTTGCGACCGACGCCGGCGATCAGGCTGCTGTCGTCAGTTCCCCTCGCAGAATTGCCGCCAGCGATCGCCCTGCTATCGCTGCAGTGCACGCTGTCGGCAGAGCTGGTAGCGCGCGCTGACGACGCGGGGCGGTTACACAGCGTCTCGCAAGGCAGCTCCGACGCTGGCGCTTCCATCGTGGTTCCGCAGACGCAAACGGGCGCGTGGAACGCGACGCTGCTCTTTGACGCCGTCTCACTGGCGGGGCGTCGCCTCTCACGCTACAATGCGACTGCGTCCTGCCGGCTGGGCTCGCAGCAGCTGCCCCCGCTGGTGCACGAGCTCTCCATCGCTGGGTGCGCGGCCGGCGAGGAGCCGGGCGGCTCCACAGGCTGGCTGTGCAATGCATGCCCTCCTGCGAGCTACACGGACGGCGGCGCCATGGCCTGTAAGCCTTGCCCAGCGAACGGAGCGGAGTGCTCGGGAGGCCAGCTGTCACTGCTGCCGGCGTGGTACCTGGCCTACGCAGCAGCGCCGTCTGGCACGCCTGTCTTTGACGACGCCACGGAGCTGCACCCGTGCTTCAACGCGGACGCGTGCGCGCTCAACGCGAGCAGCCGCACGTACGG
>Ga0208629_100820_pt1 | contig 13714 bp, 11 predicted proteins | sample LakWasMet19_HOW5_2_FD_183865 | JGI IMG/M metagenome (GOLD analysis project Ga0208629, IMG submission 183865) | Freshwater sediment methanotrophic microbial communities from Lake Washington under simulated oxygen tension - Sediment Metagenome... | ecosystem: Environmental > Aquatic > Freshwater >...
CACTGCAGCGGAACGAGAGGGAGCCTCAATAGTCGCCCTTACGCCCGCACCCAGAATGCTGTCGTATGTCACGCATCGAACCTCGTCGACTGGGGGGAGGTAGCACCGCCTGGCTGACTCGACCGCTTGCCCGTCCAGCACTTTAGTAGCTCGCCGCTTTCGCTCGCGCGCGTGCAATCCAGTAGTACACTGATGCGGCAAACGTAACGATGGTCGACGCAATCCACAGCCCAAATGCCTCCTTTCCCACGGAGCCGTTGTGGAGGAGCACCAGGGGCAGGCCGAACAAACTGATGAGGATGACTCCAAAAAAGCAGCCGCCAAAGTTCGCCCAAGCGGCCTTCAGCTCATTGTAGCCATCGTACGACGACCGCATTCCTAAAGCCTCCGAGAGCACTACCGCCATTGGCGTCAACACCACATAGATAAGGTTCAGCATTGGAAGCCAGTCCTGGTAACGAATGCCGGCCGCAAGCAGAAAGATGAGAGACACGCCCATGCTCACTCCGAGAATGAGCAGCTGCTTCGTAAGCGCGTTGCCACCACCACCAGAGTCGTACATCGTAGCAGTATGGGTTGGAGACAAGAAAAACTGAAACGGTGCTCTCGCCTTGTACCTGGTATTGGATGCGGGGCGCGTGCGGAGGCTCGCTAGATCGGCGCAAAAAGCCTGGCCGCCAAAATTCGGGAAGAACCGTATGTGGGTAGCTCGCAGCTGCGACCTTGCCTCTACCCTCCACGCACATCTCTTGAAATTCATCGCGGAAAAAAACACAGCAGTCTTCATCGGCCAGAGCGCCGATCCAGATGCGCAAGACCCCACCTCGAACACACTGGTGCTGGAAGGTCAAAGCGTGTGCACATGCGCTGGCGCGCTCGGGTCTCTTCTCGCGAAGTGTTATTTCTCGACGGAAACTTGGACACCACTCCCCGTTGAACGGGATCCGTGGGCTGGGAATGCATCCGCCCCGCCTCTGGCTGCTCGTCGCAGCGGCGACCTTTGTCCGGGCACTGAATCCATGGCCACTTGAGAGCACAGTAGAGCTGGCGCGGCAGAATGCCGAGGGGCTGTCGCTCGCCCGCCCGACTGGCCTATCCCGCAGCTCGTATCTGGAGACGATAAACGGCATAGTCGGTTTCTTTACGCAGTTCCAAGCTGCGAACGGCAGCATTATTGACCCGTACGCGCACGAAGAAATCCAGTATGCCACGCCTACCTACGCGTCTGCGACTTCCCTGCTGGTTTCGACTGGCTACAACACATCGCTGTTCGAGCCCAGCGCTCTGGCGCTGGATTCCGCGTTGTCACAGCTTAGCAATGGGACGGCGCCGCAAGGTCATACCAACTTCTTCATGTTCCCGATCATGATGGCCTTTTGGAACCTCAAACCTCTTGCGGACGCTGGCCGGGTCGCCCAGTGGTGAGTGAAACTTGACTGTTTCTCGTCCCGCCAGAGCTTTTTTTGTCGCCGCCGGCGCGCCGGGGTCTGGTTGAACGCAATGGCATCATCCAGTTTCAACTCGTGCTGTGGTGCAGGGAGACTTGGCTGCGGAACATCAACCCCGCCATATACCAAACGGCGGGCAACTGGGGTTTGGTGGCTGTAGGCGGTGAATACCTGCGCACAACCATTGGCGGCTACGGCAACGCCAGCTGGTGGCAGAACGAGTTGTCGCAGCAGCTGGCGCAGGATTCGTTCACACCCAATGGGCAGTACCAGGACCACAGTGGGATGGGTGGCCTCAATCCGGTGCCCTGTGAGTATGCAGGCTCGCGAAATAAGCAGGCGCTCGCGACCGCCTCAAGGGTATCTATGCAAAGCGCTTGCTCCCAATGCTCGCACCCTGGGGCTTCCTCATCGTGCGCAGCGATACGCCCGCCATTTCGGTTTGCTCGCAGGCGGATGCTGTCTTCCGACTATGTCTGCACTTCTCCTCGCTCGCCACACCGTCCGCCGCGCCTGCAGACGACACGTTCCCCTGCAAGTACATGACTGTGTTGCTGCAGCAGGGCTTCAACGACACGTCCACGTACGGCCCCGAGGCCGCCAACCTCGCGGAGCTCATGCGCCGCTCTGCGTGGACGCACATGCTGATGCAGAGCCCGTGGGGCGAAATTCCGACGGGTGGCCGCAGCAGCCAGCACCAGTGGAACGAAGCCGCCTCCGCTGCGATCTACGAGATTCAAGCCACCAACGCCGCGGTCGCCGGGGACGCCCAGGCCGCATGTATGTTCCGACGTGCAGCCCGCCTGTCCCTCGCCAGCGTGCGGCGCTGGCAGAACCCGACTGGCGACTTGCAGATCGTGAAAAACCGCTTCCCGCCGGCGGACCGCTGGGGCTACGAGGTGTACAGCTTCCTGTCGCAGTACAACCTGCTGCCGGCGTCGCAGTTGGCCACGGCCTACTACTTTGCCGCCTCTGATGAGGAGATTCCTGAGTGCGCGACCTTCGCGGACGCGGGCGGGTTCGTGTTTCAGCTGCCTGAGTTCAACGCCATCATCGCCAACGCGCACGGCACGTACGCGGAGCTCGAGCTCGGCAGCGACCCGCACTACGACAGCACGGGGCTGCACCGTGTGCACATCAACAACTGTTCCACCACGCCTGTGGGCGGCGGCTGCGTGGCTGTGAATCCGATGCTCGGGCCCACGGCGGGCCCACCGCAGGAGAACGGCGGCCTTGCGATTGGGCCTTGGTGGTCCGTGGATGAGGCTGGTACCGTCGTCCATCTCGCAAACCAGACGTATGAAGACGTCACCGCCGCTGTGCTCACACCGGCGCCCAACTGGAGCACAGAGGCAGTCGCTTTCACCGTGTCGTACACACTCCTGGATCAGGGCGTGCAAGTTACCGAAGTGTACAATGTGACTGCAGGCGGACGCATTGATGTGATGACTTCCGCAAGCATGGTGCCGCGCGGCAACATCACACGGCCGACCCGTTTCGGCATCACCTTCCCAGCCTTTATGTTCGACGGCGCCACCAACGCGACCGTCTCGTTCTCCCAAGGTGCGAACGCCACGACCATCTCCGTGACGGCGGATCCGACGGGCCTTGTGAACTGGGGCCAGCAAACCATGATTGTGAGCGGCCCCGCTCCTGGCCATGAGTTTGTCGTCTCCAGCGAACCCGGCGTTCAGACTGTTTCCCGCAACGGCCTCGTCACGCCAGTGTCTGTTGAGGTCCAGCCTGTGAACACGGACGCTCCTTCCTTCGCGTTCAGCATCGTTGGCAGTGGCATGGCGGACATGTAATGGTGAGGTGTTGCGAGGCACTGCCACTGGCAGTGGCAGATGTATGTCGGAGTTGTTCTGCGTTGAGATGGCCTGACTTCCACCAGTAGCTGTGATGATCTGAGCGTGCAGCGGGGAAAACACTACTCCTCTGCGGCTGCAGTTGCTGAATGTTGATTTGCCGGAATAAGCAGCACGGAAAGATGACATGCTTGCTGCCATGACTGAGTGCCGCGGGTGTTGTGTAGCGTTACGTGTTGCAAGCTAGAAGCGAGTAGGAGACACGAGCATTCGACACATCCAGAGCTGACCGTTTGAAAACAAGCATGCTGGCTCTCACGGTCGATGCGGGCTCGTGCAAGTGTTCAAGTGTGCAAGGACATTGAAAACTTTGTTGAACGTAAACTTGAGTGAATTTTTCCGAATCGGATCGAAGCTCGCGCGTCAGAGCAGCCTAGGCCGGCGGATCCAGCGACGTCGACCCAGGATTTCCTGATATCTCCTCCAGTACCCGTATAAACAACGTTCTGGGTATACGTCCGGGCTCGCGCTGGTGAATGAGTACTACGTATACGTGCGATTACGTATCCGTAACGGAGAGTCGCAAAATGGCGCCGGTCTACAGCTAGATCACTGTCAATGTCAGCGACGCTCTCGTTCCGCGGCCCGTGAACAGCTACCGCAACGCGGCTTCAGACCTTGCGGTACAGCTTCAACGATCATGGATGAAGTTGACCGACGCAGCCCCCGGCGACGACGCAGCCAATTTTTCGCACAAGGACGAAAAAAACTGTGGCTTAGTCCGGCACCACCGGCGGCGGGCAGGCAAAAGAATGCAACTCATCCGGTTATCTTGGCGGCGCCTGGCCCTCCTTCGGCCGGCGCATGAATGCGCTCGAGTCCGGTGCGGCGGCATTCACGTCAGAAATGCCTCGGGCGGCAGAGGCGGAAGCAAGGCGTGAAAGCATATCATCAGTGACGCTCAGGTCCGTGGAGGACAGAAAAGCGTCAGTGTCTGCGGCGCCGCCGCGAGCGCTCAAGCCGTCGCCAAACGACATTCCAGCTCGCACCCCAGCTGACGCGACTGCCGCCTCAGTTGCCACATCAGCCCTCGAAACCCGCGACCCAGCAGGCCCAGGGCCGATCGCGTTGCGAATGGATGCACCGATGGTCCCCTGCATGTGGGCATAGTCAGCTGCTGGGTACCCACTCGCGCCACCGCTCCGTGCAGACAGCCCTGCATCGGCAGGCCCCCCGCGTGCCACAGCCGCAGCCGCGGCGTCGCTGCCGGAGGTGCGACTGACGGCTGTAAAAGCAGACCCAGCGCTGGCGCCTATCGCTGGAGCGCCGGGCCCACTTACACCCGCCCCCAACGCAGAGGCGTTCGAGATCCGCGGCTGACCGAGCGGCGCAGATACGGGCGCTGAGCGTGCTGCCCCGGCGCCGCCATGCGCCAAGTTTGCGGCCTCCCTAGCAGAGCCGCCCCCTCCGGCGGCACTTGAAGCGCTCGCTGACGAATGCGGGGCAGCACCCGTGGCGGAACGCGACAGCCCGTGGGCGGACAGAGCCTTGTCAATGATGGAGTTCACATACTCAGCCTCTGCGCCCGGATGCAACAGCCGTGCAGTCGTCCCGGGCACAGGTGCTTCCGCATCGCTTCCGTGGCCCCAGCCACCGGCAGCGCCGGGGAGGGGCGCAGGTCCGCCCGCCGAGCCTGGCAGTGCATATCCGTCCGCAGGCGCGCCAGCAGCTCTCGACGAATGAGAGGGCAGGGTCGCATAGCCGCCGCTTCCGGCGGGCTTGTGATACGGGTCCAGAAGTCGCGCATAGTCTGCGGTCCCTGCCTGCGACGCCAGCACTGCGCCACCGCCTCGTGGGGACAGCGCCGCAGGCGGCTCGCCGACGCCGTGCAGGCGGTTGCTGCTGCTGGCTCCTGGGCTCATTTGCATACCCCCGCTTGCGCTGCCGCCCGCGCCTGCAGGCGCGCTCGGCCGGCCGGCCCCGGAGGTCTGAGGCGAGGGCGCGAAATCGGCGTCCGCTCCGTAATCGTCCTCGCCGCCGGGGCTCGAGCCTGCGCCAGGCACTGCGTGCCCCTCCTCGGCCACCGGCCCGAGCCGGTACCCGGCGCCGCGAGAGACGATGTCAGCTGCTGACGCGTACTCAGCGGCAGCGGGGCGGCTGGCGGCCCCAGCTGCCGCACCCGCACCTGCACCTGCTGCAGCTCGTGTGCCGGCGTGCGGTGCGGGTCGCCGCGATGCAACGCCGGCTACTGTCGAGGCGCCACTGCCCGAGAGAGTGCTGCTGCCCCGCGCACCGGCGGCTGGTCTTCCCGCCGCCGCTGCCGAGAGCTGCGGCTTCGCTCGCCCGGCGGGGGGTGCTGCACCCCCAGCAGCGACAGGATGCCCGCTGCCATGCTTGCCATGCGGTGCAAGAGAGCTTGACGCGCCGGGCGCCGATGCACGGGCAGCTGGGCCGTGTGAAGCTGTCCCAGCTGGCGCCGCAGCAATGGAGGCGGAGGTCCCGCGGAACGAATCTGCCTCGCCAGCGTAAACCGAGCTTGCTGTTGCGTGTACCCCGCTCCGCGGAGGCGTGGATGCGGTAACTTCCGCCAGATTGCGGGAAAGGCGCACGATCTCTTCTCTGATCTTCGCTTGCTCTTTCATCAGCGCCGCAACCTTGGCCTTGCGCTCCTGCTCGAGCTGCTGCAGCTTTAATCGCTGCACTCGTGCCTGCAAGTTTCGAAAAAGGGGGCGATCGTCGCAGTAAGAGATGCACCAAAGCTCCAGTCGTCGTAGCAAGGCGATCTCTGCCTTCGATAACTCACTCGAATCTCGAGCTCCTCCCGCGCAAGAGCCTCCTCCTCTGCCGCGGCGCGCTCAACCACGCGGACCGCTTCTGCGGTTCGCGCGGCATCAGCAGGGAGAATGCGTCCAGTGCTATCGATGAGCCCCGTCCGCACCAGATGCGTTTGGACCTTGGGGTGGGAGAAGTAATGTTGTAAGTTCGGGTCGGTGAGCGGGTTGTAAGCGTCAGCTTTGGACAGGGCTTTCAGTTTTGGAGGCGGCATCTTCGTGTTTTCACAAAAATGTAGTAACGCCGCAGAAAACGCGCCTGTCTTGCGCTGGGTACTCCCAGGTCGCACAACTCGGACGCCCGAAAACCGTTGCAGTCAAGGCGATTGGAGCCAGTCGGCGGCGAATTCGTCGGCTCATTGTGCGCCGACGGTGACAGTTCACAATGCTGCAATCGTTCTAGTGTTCACAGTTGTGCTTTTTAAGCGAGAGCTGGGCTCTCTTACCATTATCATGTCTTCTGCTGCCGCGGTGCCCGCTCACTCGGCGTCGGCTGCGGGCGGCCTCATCAGCCTGAAGCATATTAAGGCCTCTGCGACCGAACCTACGAAAGCCCCGCGATTAGCATGGCCGGGTGGTCGAGTAGTCTCGAACAAGGCTGAGGCAACCGTGAAGTTTCTTCGACGAAAAGCGGCAAAGGGCCTGGAGCTGTCCGAGCACGAGAAGGCGCTGTTGGAACAGTACGCTGACGTTGTGATCATCGAAGAAGGATCCGGGAGCTCGTCTCCGTCTGCAGCAGCAGCTGCTGAGTCAGCCGTTGGGAAGAAGCGTGGGCGTCGGGAGAAGAGTGAAAAGTCCTCTGCAACGCCAGCTGTTTCCGCTCCGCCAGTGCCGCTCGAGAAGCGACTTAGTATGTCGCTCGACGACCTCGTTTCAAAAAAGCCTATGGCCGGAGCGGGGTCTGCGTCGAAACCTGGCGATGCCAAGCGACCGCGCAAGATGGGTTCTAGTCGGTGACATGCAGCACCTCGATAGGGACGTGAACTTCGGACGTTGGACACGAGGCGCGTCTGCGACTAGAAAGGGGAACAAATACATGCAATAGTTCATGGGGCACGGCATTCAGATCCGTGCTGGCGCGTTGCTCCGAGGTCGCGAGCCACGCTCGGCCTCGTCGGATGCCCGAAACTCCAGTGGCTGTGGAGTTATCGCGGGCAACGGCAGATGTCCTTGGCACGTGCAGTGGCCGCAGCTCGGTCCACAGCGATGTATCTTGGCCGCAGCGCCAGCCAACCGCAGGCGTGGAGCCGAGGTCCAGGACGGCAACCTCACTCCCGCACACGCTAACTCTGGGCATCACAACAGGCTGCCGTTGCCCTCATTGCCATCCGCGACGAGACCGACGCTCTTTATTGGTCGGCAGGCTGCCATTGGATTTGGTGGGCGGGCGTTAGGCTTGGTTTGCGTGACAGCAGGACGGCAGCTCGCCGGCAATGCTGCGTTCCCCCCATGGCAGTGCCTGCAGCAGCCGACCTTGCAGCATTCCAGCAACTGCCGTGCCCCGCCGCAATCTACCGCGTTGCGGCTCAACGGCTTGCATCAAAGTGGACGCCAATTGTGGCAGCGGCAGCAAAGCGATGCCTGGCCCGCTGGGGTGCCGACGAGGCCTGCGAAGCCTTGTCCACAGCACGCCAGTGCAACACGCAGCGGCCGCGGCACCCGCACACGTTGCGGTGCAGCGAAAAGGGAGTCATTCGGCTGGCAGCCCTCTGAGACGGTGCCGACCGACGGCAGTATTATGCACAGGTGCGATCCACAGCGTCATTTAAGGTTGTGGACACCACATGGCGCACGTTTTGCATCGCAGCTGCACGCCCTGGATGTCAGGGTTCCAGAACACGCATGTGACCGCACGGCCACGCGATTGTCGAAGGCTGCTGAGTCGGTGTGCGGCGGGTGCGTGCGGGCAGGCGTGCACGCTCTCCTCGAGATTAGCGAGGAGGCGCAGCATCGCCGCGTGGCGTCAACTGGAATGCCAGCGCGCCCTCAGCAGCAATCACGAGTCGAGGGCGGTCAGTCGTCGCCCATGAAGATGCGGCTCGCGATGTCCCGCACCATCCAGTCCATGCCCTCCACGAGGCCCTCGCCCGTCACGGCGCTGCACGGGTGGATCTCCCAGTGCCGCTTCGCAAAGACGGGGTCCTTCAGGTCCAGCGCCTCCGCCATCTCCTCCACGGACAGCGCGCCGTCCAGGTCCTGCTTGTTGGCGAGAATCAGCAGGCTCGCTCCGGCGAGCTTCTCCTGGGACAACAGCCCGAACAGCTCGTCCCGACAGTCGCGTAATCTCCTGCGGTCCGCGCTGTCTACCACCCAGATCAACCCATCTGTTTGCTCAAAATAATTGCGCCAGTACGAGCGGATCGTCTTTTGTCCACCCACGTCCCAGACGTTGAGCATGTAGCCGCCATACTCGAGCGACTGAATGTTGAAGCCGAGAGTGGGACTGATGGTTGTGATGTCCTCGCCGTTGAACTTCTTGAGAATAGTTGTCTTGCCCGCATTGTCCAGGCCACTGCGGATACCACAACGGGCATATGGGACGATGTCGGCGACGCAGCGAACGAGCCGAAGGGACACGACTCGCGGAAAGCCGGCGAAGGTACTCACAGGATGAGGACTCGAATTTCCTTCTCCTTCTCTTTAATCTTCTTGAGAATCGTCAGAAGCCCCATTCTAAAGCAATGCGAGCGCGTACCGCTCGACCAATCGTCAACGGGCAACCGCTGGCACTGCTATGAGATGCGGTAAGTCCCACAAGCGCAGGCCGGTTCACGGGTGGAAAAAAGAGAAATATGATGCCTGTATGCGTGTCTCTAGAGCCCATGGATCGAGGATGCGCCTGTGCCTGCTGTGGTTTCGAGGAAAACGGTCTTCGCAGACGGGCAGTCGATTCGTTCTTGTGAATTCCGACTCGTCCTGTCTACCGGCACATCTGGACGAATCACCATGCATGGCGAGTTCGTGTACTCTGCATTAGCGCCACTACTTCAGGCAGACGCGCCGAATCTAAAGAGAGGGCCCGCTCAAGCTGTGTTGAGATTGGCTGTCGACTCCTGCCAGCACCATGCAAGCCTTGTACACGACCTGCGTGCGACTGCCGGCGACAGAAGCGCTGTGCGCAAAGTGGGCTGACGCAGCCATCGGGCTGCTCGATGACGCCACTGCCACGCGACTTCGGCGCAAGAGGCGAACGGATGACCGGCTGCGCGGCGCCGTGTCGTCCTTGCTCCTGCTTCAGTCAGCAGGGGTGCCGCCCGAGCGCATGCGCCTCACTCATCTCGACCGACACGCACAAGGACGGCCGATCCTGCCACCAAGCGGCTCGTACGACGCTAATTCCACCCATCACGGAAACTGGGTGTGCTGCGCCGAGTTGCCAAACTCCATCGGTGGTCGCCGCGTCGGCGTGGATGTGCTCGACGTCGCGCATGTGCCTGGCAAGCATGCGCTCCCCGCATTTTCTCGCTACTTGGCACCGGAGGAGGCAGCATTCTTGCAAACGCTGGACGGGCGGCCTTTCCAAATCGCCTTCGCTGCGCTGTGGACGCTGAAGGAGGCACTTGTGAAGGTGGGTTCCACCGCACGTGCTTGGCCTGGGCATCCTCGGTGCAGCTGTGCACTTTGTCCTTGGCCACGGATGATGCTGATGGAGAGTGGCGGCATTCTCAGCCCGCTGGTAGCATCCATTCGTTTCTGGTGTGCAGGCCGTTGGCTGCGGGTTGACGAGCCGGCTGGGACAGGCGAGCTTTGTCGGGACGTTGCCGCACGACTCACTGCCGGCGGAGCCCTCTGCAGTGATGTCACCGTGCACATCGACAATCGCCGACTCCGACCTCAACAGCATGCTTGAAAAGTGGCCACCACCGGTCGACAGCAGCAGCGCGACAGAAGACGTGCCGTTTGCGAAGCAGCGAATGGGCGAAAGCGGACGTGAAATGAACCTCGCTGCAGCATGGGCGCCAACATGCGTCTGTAGGTGCTCTGACGAGGCAGAGCCGGCGCATGCGTTGTCCCGCTGGTGAGTTATGGTGTCAGGCATGTTGTTCAACGGAGGGTGCAGGCAAGCGGCACGAGTGCCGCTACATTTCGTGACAATCCACGCAGGCGCACAACATCGGGCAGACCGCTTGCGTGTAGTCACACATCATGCGCGTCAATATTGGCGCTGCGCCACGTCTGACGCATGCAGGTCATTCAGGAGTTATTGCCTGGATCCAGGCCACGTGATGTCGCTCGCGGTGTGGAAACCGGACACCGGTGTCTCTTGCACAGTGGAGCGGACGGGCGGCTGTGCAGCATCCGCGGCCGCCGTAGGCGAGCGGGACACTGCGACTGCAGGCTCCCCTTGGCATGAGTGCGTTGCGGGGGAGTTGCCCAGACCATGCCACGCCTCCTCCGCTACTCACGCCGCCAGCGAGACGCCGGCGGACCCAGCACCAACAATGCGTGTTCCAGCACGGGTTTGGACCGCCGAGGACTTTATCAGCAAACTGTTGTCGGCGGCCGTCGCCGTGGATGGCAGCGTCGCTCTGCCAGCGTAACTCAGTTCCATGGTTGCCGAAGACAGAGCGCCTGCCGTTTACGATGGCGGCATCGCGTTGGCGGCGGCGTGGCACATGAGGTACATGCACGAGCCCACCATCGCGAAGAAGCACAGGCTGCGGGAGATGCCCTTCCACTTGGCGGTGCCCGTGATGTACAGCCAGATGTACACCGCGCGCAGCGCAACGTACAGCAGCGCCACGACGTCGATGTTGCGGTGCGGCACGCCGGCGGTGATGGCAAACAGAAGGGCGGCGTAGAACCAGGGCAGGCCCTCGAGCTGGTTGTTGTGCGCGCCCGAGATGCGGGCGATGAGCGCCGCCTTGGCCTTGCTCTCCTCGGTGTCGCCGCCGCGCATGAGCGCCTCTTGTGCTGCCCGAGGGTTGTTGGCGTAATCTTGCGCGCCCTGCATGGAAGGACGACGGCGTGCAGTTTGGAAACTTCAACACAGGTTGAATCTGGGTCGCAGCACCGTCCGGCTCACTCCGCACACCGGCTACACGTTGAAACACGCACCAGGGCGCCGCTCACTGCAGCTCTGCGCACGATGCCATTCTTCGCCAACGCCGGCAGGTAGGCCAGGAAGAAGGCAACTGGTACACAGGCGTACGCAATCTGTGACATCTTTGAATTGAGCGGAGACTTGAGAGTTTGTGCAGGGGATTCAACGGATCAGCCCACTTTCACACTTCGGCGAAATAGGGTCCCCTGGGTCGGTCCAGCAGCTCGTAGGAAGCTACTGCCGAGGTATTGAAGGCGAGTCGGCGAAACTTTCGCCATCCTCGCCGAGAGACGAGAGACAGATGGCCGCAGCGATTTTCGATCATCTCTTCCGCGACATCTTGGCGCAGCTTATAGTCGAGGCTGTGAGCTGATACATGAGCAGCTTGTTGATTGGGCGCAGTCGCGTGAGCCCAGTTCAGAGGCAAGCTCGTCGTGGACTCCGAAGCGTCCTCTGCACGCTTGCACGCTGCACGCTGCTCAGAGTCTGCTGTCGCCCACAGCTCGTCGAAGCCTCAGGCTGAACGTAGGTGTGGTTGTCGGCAACGGCATCTTTATCTTGCTTTTCACGCACAACCGTTTGAGGCACGAGTGGTTGGGCAAAGTCGCGTGGCGAAGCCAAGCACAGGTTCTTGTGTGTGAGCTGTTGCTGCGGCAGAGAGGGTGGATCTGGCGCCACTGCCGCCTTTGCTGCCGCTGCTGCTGCTACTGCTAAGAGTTGCGGCTGGCCTGGCCAGCGGCGCTGCAGGCGGAGCTCTGCCGTTGCTTGCACTCAACGCGGAATAACAAACAGGGTGGCAGCGGCTCGCCACAACCGACCACATCCGAGCTCATGAGTTCGTCATCGACACACATGCGGGCGCATGCAGCGCTGCAGGTGGCGCCTGCGTCGCCGATCTGGCACCGGTTGTGCGGGTAGACGTCACACCACGGCTGTTGCTTTGGGCTGTCGTTTGCAGCAGCCTGTTCGCTGCCTCGGGCGCCTGTGCTGCGGGCAACCACACGAGGGTGCCGTTTACACCCCGCTTGTCCACCAACCACGCGCGACATCGACGTCGACACCGCCTCGAGCTCCAGTGAACGTGAGCGATCGGTGGATATCCCTCCTCCTGTTGAGATCGCGCATGCGGGCGCCGAATTCGAAGATGAAACGGATATGTGAGAACGATATCGTGCACGCGCACGTGTCGGGCTTGCCCGTATTCGCAATCGAGGTCAGAACGTTAAAAGCACTGACGTCGGACCGTGTACGTACAGTCGATTCACGGTCGAGCTTGCCGGGATCCGGATCCGCATCCGACTGCTATCGCGGACAACGACCGGGCGCCAAATGTACAATTGCACACACGTAATTTGAAAGGGCTGCGAAAGCTGGTACAGCACGCATGCACAGGCGTACGGCAGGCTGTCAACGAGCAGCAGCAAGCAGTCGGTTCACTGGATTCAAGTTGGCGTCATGCGGCACGCGACACGCTGCGTGGCAAGTAGAGGGGAGAGTGTCGCGGCGTGTGCCTCGCACAGTGGTGCGGAGGCGGCACGCGACTGACGGACTGACAGACAGAACGAGGCCCCAAGCTCTGGCTGGCTCGGCTTACCTCACCGCCGCATGGGCTGACAGAGCGGCCTCGGCACTCGGGGTTCACTTGTGAGGCCTCACCGCCGCATGGACTGACAGAGCGGACTGGAGCTCGCCTCACCGCCGCATGGACTGCTGGCGGCTGATGTACTTGTCAGCCGCCGCCTGCTGCCGCTGCCGGACGTTGCCGGTGGCGCCGACGCCGGCCTCGAAGCTGCGGGCGCTGCCGCCGCTGCGGGCGGTACTGTCAACGGCGCTCGCCTGTGCCGCGCCTGCAGCGAAGCCTGGGCCGTACGGGTAGCCACTGGTCACTCCGGGCGCGCCGATGATCCCGAGAGCCGCCTGCAGCGCCGCCGCAGTGTGCCCCGCGCCTGCGTACGGGTGCCGCAGGGCGGACTGCAGAGCTGTCAGCGTGCCGCCTGTCGTGTCAGACTGCGGCCCCTCGCGGGGGCGCGCCGCCCCGTGCGCCCGCCGCAACGACGCGCCGTCGCCCGGCAGCGCAGACGACAGCAGAAACGCGCCGCCGCGGTCTGTGCTGTTTAAGCCGTGGATCATGGCCGTGTCCAGCGTGACGACAGACTCCTGCGTGCCGAGCCCGTCGCTCAGGCTGCCGCTGCCGTCGCGGTCGATGTCGTCGCTGCCCCCCGTGGACCGGTCCGCGTCCTCCTCGCCCTCCTCCGCAATCACGTGGATGCTGCGGTCAGTGTGGTCCGCGGGCGCGGGGCGGCGCGCGGGCGGCAGCGGGCCCTTGCGCGGGCCCGACGCGCCCGGCTGCGGCTCTGAGCGCACGAGGACGATGGAGCCATCAGCGGCCATCTGCAGGTGTCGTGACCCCGCCGCGCCTGCGGTGGCGCCCGCGTCAGCGGCAAACTGTGCTGCGCTCACGCTGCTGCTGCTGCTGCTGCTGCCGCCGGGTGCCGCGGGCTTGCCGCCCGACCCAGGCATCCCGCCGAGGTCGAGGGAGGGCACGCTCGCACCGGGGCGAGCGGGGGGCGGCGGCGGAGAGCG
>Ga0208629_100821_pt1 | contig 13704 bp, 6 predicted proteins | sample LakWasMet19_HOW5_2_FD_183865 | JGI IMG/M metagenome (GOLD analysis project Ga0208629, IMG submission 183865) | Freshwater sediment methanotrophic microbial communities from Lake Washington under simulated oxygen tension - Sediment Metagenome... | ecosystem: Environmental > Aquatic > Freshwater >...
CGCCGCACATCTGCCAGGCTGGTGTGCTGGTGCAGCAGGTCCAGCTGCAGGTGCGCAGCGTAGCACGCGCCCTCGCCGCTGCTCTCCGTGGCGTCGCTGCCGCCTCCTGCGAACAACAGACGCAGAAAGGAAATCACGAGGGGGAGTGACGGGTGACAGCCTTCGTTTCGTCAGGAGCGCGGAGTTTGAAGCCTGTGGCCACGGCCTCAGCGAGCAGGTAGCAAGCAGCACAGTCGAGCGGTGCGCACCTGCCGCCTCCTCCGGCGCTGCGATGCCCCCACTGCTCTCTTCCGGTGCGAGCGGATGCGCGTGTGGTGCCGGTACCGCCCCCTGCCCACCCGCGGCGTACGGGCTGATGATGGGCAGCCACACGTGCGAGAAGAGGGACGGCATGGTCTCGCTGACGGTGTGCAGGTACAGCTTCGTGTACACGTCGCAGCACAGGTACAGCAGCAGCAGCTTCCACACCGCCTGCAGAGAGGAGGGTGCGGCGCGGTGCAGGGCGAGGGCAACATGCACGTTTTGGGCGAGGACTATGCGCGGGGCTAGCGTGGACGAAGCGTTGAACACGACATAAATTCATTCCGCACAGGATGCCGCCTCCCGCTGCACGGCACACGCCCAGCCCGCGAGTCGCCAGTCCACGTCAGCAACGCACCGGCAGCCCGCCGCCTGTTTGGCGATACTCGCTGTGCGGCGTGCGGTTCACGAGCAGGTGCCGGTACACGCTCGTCTTGTGCAGCATCATGTCGATGAACAACAGCACCGACTCGTACTCCACATAGCGGTCAGCGATACTACGGCACTTGCGCTGCAAACAGTAACGTGGTGAGGTGGGCGTGTGGCGTGAGCCTTCCACCGGGGAAGCGTGAGTTCGGGATCGTATTGTGGACGTTTGCCTCGGCGGCCAACTCACGCATCGGCTCAGCCGAATGTTGCCTTTGGAGTACTCCTTGTAGATGTACGCAATCGGGTGGCCACATTCCACGCACACCATCAGCGCCGTCGACGGGTTGGACGCGGTCGGCATTTCCCTGTGCTTGTGGCTTTGTCGATCAATTCAGGCCCGAGCGCAGTCACGCGGCGCAGTGCAACGTTCGAGTGAGCAAGCAGCCGCATTAGCGGACTCCGTGCGCCCGTACTTCATCAATAGCTAGCCCAGCCAATTTCGTGAACTGCTCTTGACTTTTGGAAACGCCGCAAGTGCGCCCGCACCCGGAATCCACCAACAGCTGGGCGGTGAATTGGACATCAGACGCAAAACAAAAATCTGGTGCTGTTGCCGTGCTTTGTTGTCGCAATGTCATCCAGCTCAATGCGAGCAAATATTCGCATTCCGCCACGTGGGGATGAGCTGCCATCTTGAGCCTTGTCTCAAGAAATGATGACGCTCCACCCAGCTTGGCCGCTCCAAGCGTGCGCACTCGCTGAGGTAGACAGCCAACTGCCGCATCACTCTCTGCAGCATATGTGACTGTGCTTTGCTACCGGCTGCTTTGGCATTGCGCCTTCAAACACGCGTCGCTCAGCGGCGAACCAGGACAACTTGTTGCGGCCGCAACTGTACCAAATACAAATCTTTCGAACTGTGTCAACCCTGTATCGTTCGGTGTCCATACTCGTCAATCTCGCCAAAACCGGCGCGCCGATCTGTTCTGTTGCAACAGGCGGAGCTTGCGCGAGTGCTTTCATCAGGCCCAGCCGGCTCCGAGCTAGGCAGCTGGGTGCGATGTGAAGGATGCTTTTCGATCTTGTGGGCAGATCGGCGAGGCCGCAAGGCACATTTCAATTGCACATCGCTCTCGCTATAAACACGCAACAACACGTGTTCCGGAGGTCGACCTCTGCCGGCCTGAGCGCTAGCTGGCCGCAGCGGTGCCGCTGGTGCGACAGGCCTAGCTCGCTTTTGGAACTCCAGTTTGCATACCGTAATGTTACCCGATGGCAGCCATCACACATGAGCACACATGCGGCATCCAGCCCCGCCTCGCCCCAATAGCGAGTAATCAGCCCTCACAGTTGACTATCTGCAAACAAGCGCACATCCACAAGCTGAAGCTGCTGCGGTGAGCACCACCGGTTTTAGTACGGTGCGCCACTGCTGCAGCCGTGCGCAACCCCGTTCGCAGCAGGGGGCATGCAAACCTGTGCGCTCGCAACCCGAGCGATGGGTTGCGTGCCTTGCATACAGTCGTCAGGCAGTGGCCAGCAGCTAGTACGCCACCCTCTCAGGCGGCCAGCAAGCTCAGTCTCACCTCACCCTGCACCCTGCCAACTCAGTCGAGCCCACTCCATGAGGCACTGTTCCAACACAACCCCGCTTTCCAGCGCGGCTACCGAGCGCATCACAGTGCGACACACCGCATTGCAGCTCGCTAGCGCAGCATGACGTGCTGCAGTTGCTACAACCCTGCCTGTCGCCCACGCCATCCGCTCCCTGCCTGCGGAACCTGGCCACCATGCATCCCAGACTCCTCGCCCAGCGACACTACCCATCAGACGACACCGGAAAAGCTCGTGCAGGGGCCAGCGAGCGCCACGCAGCTTATCTTCCCTGTGCACGCACCTGCATCGGAAGCGAAGGCGCTACTGGCCTGGCTACCAGTGGGTTGCTGGCTGCACGACTGCAACGGATTCACGTAAGCCACCCACTCCACAATCTCCTGATTGCCTGCATGCATGCGGCGCCGGCTGGCGGGGGTGCGATACCAGCCGGGGGTCACATGCTGCGCTCAGGGAAACCGCGCAAGGTTGGCCCTCAAGTGGCACCGGTGTGCCTGGCAGCGCCTCGGGAGGCGGAGCTGGCACTGGTCCGCCGCCGCTTTGAGGGGCCTGAGGCCGCACCCTCCCCGCCCGCGCCAGCGGCGGGCATGGACACGGACCAGAAAGTCGACTCCGCGCTGCGGCCGTGCCCACTGTTTTCGGCAGCCGGGCTCGCAGCAGACGGCGCGTTTCGCGCCGGCCGCGCGGCTCGGAGGCTGAGGCGGATGTAAGGAGCCAGCCCGGCCGGAGACCGCGCGTCTTCAGTGCGTGGTGCACCGCCGCGCGCCGCTAAATCCCCCACAGTGGTGCGTGCGGCCGCGTGCGTTGAATACTCCTGTCTGCCAGCTGTCCGCGCCTCTCCGACTGCCGCCTCGTGGGCGAACAGCCCCAGACTGAAGCAGTCCTGCTGTGGCCCGCGGAACGTGGAGCCGCCTGGGGAGGTGGCGGTGGAGCAGGTCGTGCTGCCGCTGTTGCGGCGCCGCGCGGCGAAGCTGGTATCGCTGTAGCGCTCGGGAGCGCGCCGCTGCCGGCCTCGGGACCGCCGTGGCGGCGCATCGGCGCTGCCGCCGCTGCCACCGCTGCTGCTGTCCGGACCTGGGCCGATGGCGACAGACAGCGAGATGCCAGACAGCTGCGCCGGGTCTCCGCTGGCGCCACGCTCGCACGCAGGAGCACGCATGGCTTCTGCGGGGTCTACGTCAGCCCCTGCTGCCGCCGCTGCTGCCCTGCGGGAGCGCTTCCGCCCCACGACCGCGCCGTCCGACTGCGAGCTTCCAAGATCCGGCGGGGCCACGGAGGGGTTGGCAGAGGCAGCGAACCCGGAAGCTCCGCCTGCCGCTGCAGCTGTGGGCATGGAGGCAGCGGTCGCAGACGCAGCACTCTGCTTGATCTGGCTGCGCCGCTCCGGATGGGCAGCGGAAGCGGGGGTGCGGAAGCCAGGTGCAGAGCCCGTCGCCCGAGGAGCAGCGGCACCATGCGATTGGATACCTGCCGCAAGCGCGGCGGTGATCGCGTCATAACCGTCCGCGTTTCCGGCGCTGCGAGGAGGTGCACTGGGGCCACCGCCAACCCCGCCAGCTGTCTCCGGCGCAGGACCGGTGCGTGACGCGAATGTATCGGAGGACGATGAAGCGGGTGCACCATGCGGCAATGCACAGCCAGCGGCAGCACCTGCATCGCTGCTGCTGCTGCTGATACCTCTACCTGCGTGGCTGGTGCTGTCATTGAGAGGCCCTCTCGCCCCAAGCCCGCGCCTGTCAGTCTTTTCCTCCAAGCTCGCCACTCCAGTCACTCCACCTGCCGCAGCAGCACCCGCGGGCATCGCAGCGGCCCCTGCCGCAGCGTTGCATGCCTCAGCCGCGGCCCCGGCTCCTGCCTCAGCTGCAGACGCGTCGACCGCCGTCGGCCCGGCCACCACACGGGTGACGTATGCACGCAGCATCCGCGAGAGTTCTGCCTCCGACGCGCCGAACAGCCGCTCAGCGGGCACGCCGGCCCACGAGGCGGCCGCGAGCAACACGCGCGCAGACGTGAGGACCTGCTCCCAGCACGGTGCCGGTGCAGCATGGGCGCCCACCAGCCAGTCGAAGGCAGCGTGCGCGGCAGGTGCGTTGGGCTGGCCGCTGTAGCGCCGCAGGTGTGCCAGCAGCTCAGGGGTCACGGGCGGAGCAGGAGCAGGCCACAGCGGCGCCTCGGACCCGGCGGCGCTGATACCGGATACAAGCGGGGCAGGCCCCGCAGAAGCAGCTAGGCGGGACACTGCGGCTGTTCCGTAGGCTGCAAATGGCGGCTGAACACCCGCGTAGGTGCCAGCAGCAGCTGCATGCGAGCTGAATGCGGCCGCCGCCGGGTGCTCAGCAGCCATCGGAGGCTCAGGCGGCGTCAGTCGGCTCGGCGCAGGACCGCCAACAGCGCTGGCGCGGTGCAGCGGCTGGGACGCTGCTGCGAGGGGCGACGACGCAGGGTGCAGCAGCGTCCGCTGCTGTGGGGCAGCCGCAGCCGCAATCGCTGGTGGGGGCAGCGCGAAGCTAGCATGGGCAGGGGGCAGTGGCCCTACGGCTGCACCTTGTCGGGCGGCTTCTCCACCAGCGGGGCCCGCGATGGGCTGGCTGAGCGCGGAGGGGAACACGGAGGCATCCACACCCGCCATCGGCAGCGGCCTCGCAGCGCTGGGTGGAGGCATCGTGACACCAGCAGACTTCGCAGCTGGCGGCGCGCCTGGCGGGGCAGCGTAGGGCTCGAAGCGGGCTACCAGGCTCAGGCTACGGCCTCGCGCTGCCGAGGCAAGGCCCCCCGCGGCTCCAACAGAGGCCAGCGTCCCCGCCGGCGCGCCGGCAGCAGGGAGCAGCCCCCGAGCGGCTGAGTGTGGTGGCGGCTCCGGCGCAGTCGCCTCCGCGAGTCCCATGCTCGCCATCCCGCCACGTCGGTCCGCGGCGAGGGCGGAGGCTGGCAGCCGACGTGGCGGCGGAGGGGCCGTGGCGGTCGCGTCCGCGCTGGCGAGTGCGCGCGCTGCGCTCCGAGCCAGAGCCACGGATGCCGCCGCGTGAGCCACATATCTCGGATCCGCTGCTTGAGTCGGGGCTGCACGGGCTGGCGCGCCCGGGGGCGCGGGTGCTGCAGCGGCGGCAGCGGCCAGGCCGGCGGGGAAGTTTGGTCGCAGCGGCAGCGGGCAGCGGACGGGGACTGGCGCATGCGCCGCTGTCTCAATAGCAGCCACAGCGGGTGCGGCTGCCCCAGCGGCGCTCGCAGCCGTGCCATGCTGTTGCTGCAGACGGGAGGCCGTCTGGGCACTCCCCCGGGGCTCCTGCTGCGGTGCGAAGGGCACAGTCGAGGGCCCGCGGGGCATGGCCGAGGCAAAGGGTGGCCGCTGACCCTCGCTAGCGTCCACCGCTGCTACTGTGTGAGCGGAGCCCCCGCGCGAACTGCCGCGAGTGCTGCCGCCCTCGCCCCGGCCGCGGGCGCGGTCCGCGCTGGCTGCGGCGATGGCCTCGGCCTGCAGCAGCAGCACCTGCTGCTGGGCTGCCACCTGCGCTTGCAGGGCCTGCTGCTGCTGCTCCAGACGAGTTATGTAGAGCAGCAGCGCCTCCGTTGAGGGCGCCGGCGCTGCGTCGCCGGCCCCGCTGCCGCCCATGGTGCCACCGAGTCCCGCACTTGCGCTGCCAAAGGGCGGCAGGGTCGCGGGCGCTGCCTGCGCGTGCACGGGAGCTGCCTGCCCCGGCACAGGCGCCGTGCAGCCCGCGGCAGGGGGCCTCAGCGCTACACTAGCCTGTGGTGCGGCTGGCGCGGTAGCGGGGGCAAAGCCGTCAAGGCGGCCCGCCGCTGCGGCGTAGGGTGGGTACGGCGGCGACATGAAGCCTTGCACGAAGGTGCGGCCGCTGGGCCCGGACACTAAGTGCTCCCACACGGGCGCTGCCTGCTGCTGCGACTGCGGCTGCTGCGGGTGCTGATGCTGCTGCGCATGCTGCGGGTGCAGCGGCAGCGGCTGCAGCTGCTGCTGGGGTGGATGCTGCACCAACGTCCCGGCGCGGTAGACGGGATGCATCACAGGCGGGCCCCTGGAGCTGCTGCCGCTGCCACTGTTGCTGCTGCCTGGGACGCTGCCTGCGACGCTGGCTGCGCCGGCGGGCCCCCGAGTCTGCGAGGCGGGCAGCCGGACGCATCCGTGCGACACCGGGAGGAGGTTGCGCGGCGCGCCCTGCTGCAGCAGCTGCAGCTGCAGCGCTGCCTGCTGCTGCGCGTCGATCAGGTGCTGGACGGCCGCCAGCCCACCCTCCGCAATAGAGCTCGGATGGGGATACGCGGCTGCGGGGGCCGCCGCAGCTCCGCTCACACTGCCGTACGGGTAGGCCGTTGCCGGGCCCTGCGGCTGCGGGTGCGGCAGACCCTTTGACCCTCCAACCCCCGCCCTCGGCCCCGACCCCGGCTCCGCGGCAGCGACGACTGCGCCCGCGGACTGGGAGGTGTACGAGGCGACTGAATTCTTGCGGACGCCCAGGAAGAGGCGCCCGCCCCCGCTCGCTGAGGCCACGCTGCAGCTGCGGGAGAAGAGGTCGACGTCGCCTGCGTCGGGCCCCACAGAGCCGCAAGAGGCCGCGCTCGCGCTGCGAAGGTGCCCGGCGGAGAGGCCGCTGCCGCCGCCGCCGATGTCGCTGCCGTAAGCTGAGGGCCCCGCGCTGCTGTTTGCGGCGCTGTAAGCGTAGGAGCCAGCGGAGGAGGGGGCGGGATAAAAGCCCGGGATGGACGCGCGCCCGGAGGCGGCCGCTGAGGCAGCGGCGACCAGGGTGGAGGTGTAGGGGGCAGCCCTGCTGCTGTCAAAGGGGGGCAGAGGGGCGGAGGCTGCGTGGGCAGGGTCGCTGGGGTGCGCCCCGGGCAGCGGAACCCCAAACGATGCGGCTGCAGCTGGATGCTGCTCTCGCTGGGTCGACGGCATAACCTGCCTGAACATGGCGGCAATTGCGTGCGCCGAGGTCGTGAGCTGCGGTGCTGCTGCGGCGGCGGCTGCAGCTGCTGCTGAGAGTGCTGCAGGCAGCGCTGCAGCCGCTGGAGTTCTGATACTCTCCGCAGCGGCTGCGCGCCCGCCTTCGTTTACAGCCGCGCCCGCAGAAGCCCGCCACAGCTGTCGGCGCACATCATCGCCCGTGTGGGGGGCGCCAGACGCTGCCGAAGCGCTGCCAGCACTTGTGGGACCAGCCTGAGTGACGCCTGTTCGGGAGTCATCCATGCCACCAACGATGCCTACATCTTGAGCGATGTCAGACGAGGTGGCGCTGCATGAAGGCTTAAGGCTGCCTTCGGTTCCCAGCCCCGCGCCCCCGTCAATTTTCTTGGCGGGGAGCTGTGCAGGCTGACGGGCGCGCGAGAATGCGTTGTAGAATTCTGGTTGCTCGTGTCCAACAGCCGTCGTCGCAATTTCGCCGCGGTCAGCCCTTGGGGAAGATGGCAGGGCTGCGCTCCCTTGCATTCTTGGCCTCACAGCTGCACGCACGCAACAGCGGAGCCTCAGGATGGCGGCTGGTCATGTGAGTAGGATCGGCGTCGCCCGACGGATTGCTCGAGCCCTGTTCTCCACTCCCAACTGAAACCAGCACCACACAGGGGAACATACCTTATGTAGAGGCAGCAGGCTGTTTGACGCGGTGCGTCGGTTTTTTTAGCCAAAGCTACAGGAGTCGGTGTGAGACGAGCGACACCCACCGGGTTTCACGTGGACCAGGCGGATGGCAGCCACAATCTTTTACCAAATGGTATAGAGGCAAGTATACACATAATAAATGGCATTCCTGCGTCAGGATAAGGTCAATACGCCAGCGAATGCTGTGCAGAATTCGTCAACCTCTGTCTTTCGTTTTTGCCCAGCTTGATGGGATGGAAGAATTCATGGAAGCCAACCACGAACACGAGAACTCATTGGTAGTGTGAGCCGGGGGTGGAGCACCATCCTGGCGCTCCTTCATGCTGCCACACCGTGCGCATCGCATCGACTCGTTTGCCAAGCATCACCACCGTTTTTGGCTGTTGCCCTGCCCCCGAGCACCCCCAGAATGGAGGACTCCAGCTACAGCCAGGAGTTCGATGAGGGCGACGAGGTCTCGCACAAGGCGGCAGGCCAGTCACAGGAGGTGTCAGACGAGCAGTCGTCTGAAGAGCGATACGTGCCTACTCACGCGGAAGCGCGAGGGGGCAGTATGCTGGGCTCTGGCCCCCGTGCGCCTCTTGGCAAGATCATGTATGCCAGCGACCTTCTGAAAGAAATGGCCGCAGCTTCTGCTGAAAGTGGCGTCAGAGCGCCGGCATCCGTGAACGGCGCCCAATCACCGCCTGCGTCCCCGAATTCACCATCCGGCGTGCGATCTTCTTCGCCTGCGAGCACGTCCGAGCAGGACACCTCCGAGCTGTCTTCGCCGGTCGAGCGCAGTGGCGCAGAAACCGGATCTGACGCGCACTCTGATGGCAGTGTGAGGCAGCAGGTACCGTCACAGGCGCGAGCCGAGCAACGGCAGTGGTTTCCGCCTGCCCCCGCACCTGCTGCCCCCGCCGGGAGTGGCTGGGCGGCGGACGCTCGCCGTTTTGCGTACGCGTCGTCCGCGTCCCGGTTTCAACAGCTGGCGGCGCCCGCGTCCCTCGAAGATCTGGCGCTGTCGACCACACTGGGGCTGCATCGGCCGCGCTTCGCAGCGCTGGCTGCGGGCACGGTGCTTGCGCCGCCGCCGCCGCCAACGGTGGCAGCTGGCGCCCCGCAGCGCTCGCGGGGCGCCTCCCCTGCTCGAGTGGCGGAGATGGGCAGTGGCGGAGGAGGCAGCAGCGGGGGCCCCTCGGGTGCCGCTGGTGCCGCCGGCGTCACCTTCGCAGGGCGCAGCCGCGGCGACTCTACCGCTGCTGCCAGCGGGCTGCAGCGCGCTGTCTCTCACATGAGCGACGGCGCCCTCCTGGACATACTGCTGTCCGCAGCAGCGGTCGGGGCCGGCGGTCACGGCACCGCAGCACACAGCAGCCGTCGCGGAGCGAGTGCGGAGGCTGCGACGCTGCGAAGCCTGCAGGCCAGCAGCGCGGTCGCCGCCGCATCACAACAACGCGGTATGGGGCCCGCAAGCAGTGGTGCGCCTTCTAGTGCTGCTGCCACTGCTGGTGCTGGTGGTTCTTTCGTTGCTGGAGGGCGGCGGCGCCTGCAGCCAGCAGCGCTGCAGCGTGAGGCGCGGGAGTATCTGATAGCGCATCCGCAGGAGGCTCTGGGGCCAGCACGGCGGGCTGCAGAGGGCGGGGGCGCTCAGGCAGCTGCCGACCAGCTGCGCAGCGGGCAGAGTCGGCATCGTGCCGGCAGTGCTGATGTGGGTGACAGCGGTGGCGGCAGCGACGACGAGGAGGAGGACGGGGAGGGGGACGGAGAGGCCGATGCAGCAGAGGATGAGGCGGACGCTGCAAGGGCCGGCCCCCGCGCTGGCCGTGCTGCGGATGCAGGCCTGCGCAGCCGCTGGGGCGCCCACTTTGACGCGGTGTACACGGGGATGACGCTGGGGCTCTCTGCCCTCGCCGTCAGCGCCGCCCTGACAGAGGCCGGGGCCGCGCCCGACGCCGCTGGGCGCGCGTTCAGCGAGGCTGCGGCGGCTGCCCCTGGCAGTGGCAGTGGGGCCGTGCGCCGCGCAGGCGATTCAGGGGTGGGGGGCGACCTGCCGGGGTGGACTGACGTTCGAGGGGCTGCAGGCAGCAGCGGGGCCGCGGGTGAGGAGGATGGCGGAGGGGTCGGCGAAGGAGACCTGGTGCCCGCCCCCGTGTTCGAGCAGCTGGTGCAGCACGCAGCGCGCAAGCTCACGCAGCTGCCGCCGCCTCCGCCCGCCTCAGCTGCGGCTGCTGCCTCCCGGCACGCTGCCGGCGAGTCGCCCGCGGAGCGCCTGCGCGTCGCTGAGGCACTGCTGCGCAGCCTGCAGGACATGCTGACAGACGCGGGCGTGGTGACGCTGCTGCGCGAGGCGACGGCACGCCGGCTGCGCGTAGATTGAAGGCAGACCTCGGCCGCTTTACCATTTTGATCATCCGAAGCAAATGATCAGAGGCTAGGCTCGAGGCGCCGTGGCAAGCTGAATGAGTGGCACTGACGGCTCGATTGTGAACTCTACGGATTCAGCTCAGCAGGGGCCCCTACGCTGTGCACGTTATTACGCACTCGAGTTCGTGCATTATGGCGCGTCAATGCGTTCATGGGTGAATCGACGTCGGCGGCTTGTCATGCGCGTGTCAGCTCCGCTCCTACGTCTGAGGTGCGCAACTCAAGGAACTCTGCCGACTCGTCGGACACACAAAGCGCTTTCTTGCGCACTCGTATGCTTGCAGCGCTGTTCACTATTAAGTGGGGAAAGCAGCTGAAGTCCGACGAGCCAGGCACAGCCAACGCTGGCTACAGCGCTCGCTTGATCGACGACCACTCGCAACGGAGTGGTACCTTGATGCATCGCTCCCTGAGAGCGCTGCGTACACGCCCATACGATTGCCGATCGTGGCGTCATTTGCGCTGGCTCCCGCCCGCCCCGTAGTACTGCTGCGTGGTGGCCTTGCTGAAGTCTGCGAAGGTGTATTGTGCACTAATCGCTGCTGCGCCGCTGGCAGGTGGCGAAGGCAGAGGTTTGCTGCAATGTGCGGCAGGTTCAGTGACTTGACCAGAAGCTGCGGGCCCCTGTCGCGTTGCGGACGCCTCTGTAGCAGCGGTCACCTTTGCTGCAACGCTGGCCGCGACCTCACCGCCTGCGTCGGCAGCTGCACAGCCGCACGCACATCGGCAGGCCATGCGCCACCTGTCAGCCAGTGGAGGCACCAGGCCCCCCAGCGTTGCTGTGGCCGCTGCGCTGGCAGCGAGTACCGCGTCTGCAGCACTCGCACAGGGGCAGGTTGAGCTGTTCGCACGTGGAGCGGCCACTGCTGCCACCGGCTCGCCGCCAGCACCACTGGCAGCAAGCGCAGATGGCGCTTCCGTCGCAACTGCGTCGGGCACTGGAGGCCGCATGGCTGCTTGCCAGGCGGGCTGCATGAACAGCACAAAGATCTGCCGGCTGACGCGCGAGACGTCGTGCTGGAGTTGGCTGTGCTCGACCGCCCCAGTAGCGGGCAATGTCATCAACTCTGATGCTGGTGCGTCAGCCAGCCCGGGAGTCCCACCCCCTGCTGCCCGCAAAAATCCGTGTTGACGCAGTGACGGTCGCATGACGCAGTGCGGCGTCGCCACAAGCCGGCCGCGTGACAATATCTGCGCCGCCTCCCCCACCTGCACTGCGATGCAGCCCGGTGGAATGTGCACGAGGGCAGGCACAATATCAGCGGCCGCGACAGGGGCACAACAACTCACGCCGTCCGTGCCCGCGCTGACACCGGCGCTTCCATGCGCGGGGCCTGCGAGCCCAAGAGCCGCACGCGGCGCGAGAACCACAAGGCCCCCGAAACGTGCAGCGTCCTCGACGCTCGATGCCCCTGTCGCTAGTGGTGCGTCTCGCATGCGGCAGCACCGCTCACATGCGCCTGCCCTACGCTCCACAGCGGCGGAGGTAGCCGGGGGCGCTTGTATCCCAGTCAGCGGGGCTGTGCGCGCCGGCTCCGCTGACGTGAATGTCGGCTCCTCCGCAGTCTCAGCGGTGCCATCCGCAGGTGCCTCCAGTGTGTATGCGGGCCCAGTGAGCGCAGTAAACAGCCCGTAGTCGTAGTGCCAGCCCTGCCAGTCGCCCAAACCCTTGAGGCCAAGCTCGGGAGAGGCAACGGTCGATGCAGAAGCTCGGCTGCTCGCAACCCCGCCTGCAGAGTGGCTGACCCCGCGCGCAACACTCTCGCGTACAGCTGCACGGGCTGCGCCGCGTCCCACCTCACCCCCGTGCGATGCGGGCCCGATGCGGCACTGCGCAGCGCTCTTGTAATGAATCAGCCTTGCCTTGGCTGACCCGGAGGCGGTCAGCGCGCTCTCGAGCAGGCCGGTGCAGAGGGCAGCACCGCTATCCGATCCGCTATCAGCCGGCGTATGCGCGCCTGCTGCACCGTCCCGTCCAGGAGTGGGCACAGCTTCAACCCCGGCTGGCGAGTTGCCGAGCCACTCGTCGCACGCACGCGCCACCGCCCTGCACGTCTGTGCCATCAGCAAGCTCAGGCCGCGTATTGAGTCTGCGACGCTTCCGGTACTGCCTTCGGCACCAGCGTCTGGCGAGCGACCTGCGAACGGGCCCGATTGATTCCATTTTACTTGGTGGGTTGCTGAGAAGGTTCCAACAACTGGCTGCCCTGTGTCGCGAGTAGCTGACCGTGAACTACGAGCTGTACCCTCCGCGGTGGAGCGTTTTTGCGGCACGTCGGTTCCCAGCCCAGCGGCGCGCAGCATGACCAGCCTTGCGTCGTAGTCGCTTTCGACGCAGCTCCCGGCGTGGCGGATGTATGAATACAAGTCCGTGCGCCAGCTGCTCACGTGCGCCCCTTCACATTCGCTTTCGGCGGCATCATCGCAGCTGAACGTCACCAGGATGATCCCCAGCCCGACGCGCCCAAACGCACTAGCGACCGCCGCCTGTGCATCTGAGCCTCCGGCGTGCAACACCGCCCAGGGGATAGTAACAGGCTCGGCGACAGCCGTCATGAGCGGGCGCCGAGTGACGGGTGACGGGGCGAGATTAGCGACGATACCACCGGCAGATAAGCCCACAATCAATCCATATTAAGCGCCCTACGCCCGCTGGTGCATGCAATTGACGAAACTGCAGCGGCTTACCCTGTGGTTGCGCCCGTTTTTGAGTGGTTTCAACGGAGCGAAACCTGTCGCAAGTCCACTGGAGTGCAGTGTTCAGGCCGAACGTTCCTGGGAACTGATCACCGATTTTCAAGCCGGATACGACAGCTTCAGCCACAATAATGAAAGCAAGCTTGTTGCCAAGTGACTACGGTATTTCAAAGGACGCTGCGTTGAAAGCTTAAGCCAGAAACTATCGGACCAACCTCGTGACCAGAACACAGTCGCAAGCTGCTCGTGACCTGTGCCCCGCGCCACGTCCAACTTGTCGATGATGTCGCACGAAATTGCACCCGCCTCCTCGAAACCAGGGCAGCCGTCGCAGCCGGGGCAGCTCGGGGTAAAGAAGCTGAAGGTGCACCCCACCTCGCGCTCGGTGTCCATCGACCTCCACGAGGATGGGCAGCGGCTGGAGACAGGCGACCACGCGTCTGTGGAAGTGAAGCTGCTGCCAAAGCTGAACGCGCGCGTGCGCGTGCATGAGAGCACGCTGGAGAGTCTGCTGGACCACGCGGCGCGCGACATTGAGAGCAAGCCCGCGGCGCGCGCGGAGCACTACACGCTGTGGTTCAAGGACGTGCGCCTGCGGCCGGTGGTGAACGGCATCTCGATAGACTGCGACTTTGAGGCGGAGCTGCACGTGGACCTCACGACAGGTGCGTGGCCGGGGGCCGCCGGGGCTGCTGGCGGGCTGG
>Ga0208629_100823_pt1 | contig 13684 bp, 4 predicted proteins | sample LakWasMet19_HOW5_2_FD_183865 | JGI IMG/M metagenome (GOLD analysis project Ga0208629, IMG submission 183865) | Freshwater sediment methanotrophic microbial communities from Lake Washington under simulated oxygen tension - Sediment Metagenome... | ecosystem: Environmental > Aquatic > Freshwater >...
AGCAGGCCGCCTGCTGGAGGCGCTGACCGATCCCGCCTCCGTGACGCTCCCTAGCGCGGCCGCAGAGGGCGGCGGCAACAGCGGAGAGGCTCTCGCCACTGCCGCTGCGTGGCCGCGCCTCGTCGCAGCGATGCAGGCAGCTGTCGGATCGTCCACCGCCACACCCGCGGCAGGCCAGGCGTCGAACGGCGCCGCCGTGGCGGCGGCGGGCCCAAAACACGCTGCTAGCCGTCCCGCGGCTTCGAAGGACGTGAGCTGCCTGAACGTGCGCACACTAGCGGACCGCGCTGCCCTCGCAGCCAAGTACAGGGCGGTGCAGCAGGCGCGCGAGGCTGTGGGGCAGCGGCGCTTTCTGTCTGACCCTCTGAACTACCGCTTCCGCCGCGACGACGGCGACGGCGTGCCGCTGCCCGCCGACATGCTCAGCGACGATGAGATTGAGCTGGCCGTCGAGGAGCTGGAGCTGGCGGCTGCAGAGGACGGGGAGGACGAACCGCCAGAAGAGGAGGGGGGCGAGGCTGCAGCAGAGGCAGGCGCAAGCGCAGGGGATGCGGGCGTGGGTGGCGGCGCAGGAGGCAGCGGCGACGGCGTCAAGCCGGCAGCGGCGTCTGCGTCTAGCTCCCCCTCTGCGGGGGCTGGGGAGAGTGGCGCCGCTGTGCTATCCCCGACTGCCACCGCTCGGGTGCCCACCGCGCAGCTGTCCCGCGCTGGGAAGCTCGCGCGCTACGCGCGCCGCCTGGCGCAGGGCAAGGAGGCCAAGCTGCGGCGCGACATCGGCAAGAGCGAGCTGGAGCTGCGCGTGTGGACAGAGACGGGGATCGGGGAGCAGATGCGCCGCCTGCGCCGGCGCGCGCACGAGTACGCGGCAGCGCACAGTGGCGCTGCGGCAGCGCACGCCTCGCCAGCGCCTGCAGGGGTGGCCGCGCCCGCTGCCGCCGACGCTGAGGCCGTGGAGCGGGCTGCACGGGGCACTGTCGCGCCCGCATCGGCTGCCCCGAAGGTGGTGCGGGCAGCGCTGCGCGGGGTGCCGAAACATCGTGTGCCCGCCGCGACAGCAGGAAGCGGCGCGCCAGCAAGCGCCAGCCGTGGCACTGCTGCGCCAGTGGGGCCGTCCAGTGGAAGCAGCGGTGCAGCGGCCAGCGGTGCAGCGGCCAGCGGTGCAGCGGCAAGCGGCCCAGACGCTCCAGACGCAGCCGCGGCGCCAGAGCTGGACCCCCACCTGCTGCTGCCGTTCGGGTCCGGGCCGCACTCCCTGCACGTGCGGCTGCGGCGGCCCGCCTACAGCCGCGACGCGCACGAGCTGTACACCCGCTTCAACATGGCGCTGCATCGGGGGCGGCCCAGCGACAACAGCGCCGCGGGCTACACGCGGCACCTGGTGACCTCCCCGCTGCTCAACATGCACGCCAGCGACGTGGGCTACCTGTTCAGGCTCGCGAGCGCGCTGCCGGGGCGCGCGGCCGTACAGGGCGCGTCTCCTGAGGGGCAGGCTGACCTGTTCGCGGGCCTCGAGGTCTCAGCAGCGGGGGCGGCAGGCAGCCCTGCAGGCGACGGGGGCGCATCGCCGCTGGCGCTGCCCGGGCTCGCCCGGCGCCACGGCCGGCTCACCGCTCTGTCCACACAGCTGCAGCGGGAGGCGCTGGCGCCATCAGAGCTCGCCTCCGCCATGGTCGCCAGCATCGCAGCGTGCGATCCGCTCTGCGCGTGGCTCGTGAGCACGGTGGCGCGGCGGCTGGAGACGCAGGAGCGGGCGAAGCTGGGCAGTGGGGACGGCGGTCGAAGCGTCGGCGGCGGCGCGGGCAGGTCTGCCGCCGCCGCAGCTGTCGCCGCAGCTGCGTCTGGCGCTGGGGGCGGCGACTCCCTGCCCCTCGTGCAGGCGGTGCCCCCGCTCCCCGCGGCTCTGGACGAGGTGGCCGCCTCCCTCGTGGACGTCGCGGGGGACATGGGGCTCCCCCCGTGCTTTGCAGTCGCGGGGCTGCTGGCGCTGGGCGAGGATCTGCTGCGGGAGGCTGAGACGCACGGAGCGGCGCTGCAGGCGCACCTGAACGCCTCCGCCGCTGCCGCTGCAGCCGCCGCCGCTGCGGCGGCTGCCGGGGTGTCGGCGGCATCCGCGGGCGGGGGCGACAGCGATGACGGCGCGGCTGCAGGCAGCGTCAAGCGAGCTCGCCTTGATGACAGCGGGGCCTATGCCGCTGCAGGCGCGGGCGGCAGCGGGGGCCGCGGCGACGGCGGCACCACGCAGGCGGCGCAGGAGGAGGAGGAGGAGGACGCGATGGCGGCGCAGCTCGCTGAGCTCCTGGGCCTGCCAGCGGATGCGCTGGCTGGCCTGGGCTTCCAGAACCTGAAGGGCGCAGGCACTCGCGCGGCGGCGGCGGCTGGCCCCGTTGTGCCGCCGCGCCCCATTATTCCCCCCACGTGGCTGGCCCCCGGGCAGCTGATGGCACGGCTGACCAACATCCTCATCCGCGGCGAGGACACGCTGCTGTGGCTCTTCGACGCCGCGGCGGGCACGCTGGAGGAGGTGCATGCGATGGTGGCGGCTGCCGCAGCGTACGAGGCGGAGCGACCAGCCCCGATCCCGCCGCCCTCTGACGCCATGCTCTCCTGCTTCTTCGAGCGCGCGCCTGCGCAGGGGCAGGCAGCAAACGGAGGGGCGGCCGCCCCCGCTGCAGCAGCAGCCGCGGGTGCTGGCGGGAGCACGCCCTCTGACCCAGCACCGCCAGAGGGCGTGGCCGCCACCGCCGCCACACGCGCTGGCGCCGCATCAGCAACTCCAGCCCCAAGCGGCGGCAGCGGTAGCGGCCCGCGCATCGCCGTGGAGGGCTGGGACTTGTCCCTGGGCTTCGGCACCTTTTTTCACGAGTACTGGCTGGACGACACCCTCGTCGCCGTGTCCGTGCTGGACGTCCTGCCGTCCCGCGTGGCGTCCGTGTACTTTTTCTACAACCCCTCGCTGCGCTACCTGGAGCTCGGCAAGCTCTCCGCGCTGGTGGAGGTGTGGCTCACGCAGCAGGTGTACGCGCACTGCGCCGCGCACCCGGGCGTGCTGGGGCTCCCGCCGGGCCTGCCGCCGCTGTGCCGCTGGTGGGACGCCAACTTTTACGTGCACAGCTGCACGAGCATGGCGTACAAGCGCCGGTTCGCGCCCTCGCAGCTGCTCTGCCCGCGCGTGCACCGCGGGCACTGGGTGGACCTCTCCCCCGCCATCGTGCGGCGCCTCGATGACGACCCCGCGGCTCCGCTGGGCCTGCGCCGCTCCTGGCCGCCCGTGCAGGGCCAGCCTGAGGGCGCACCTGCAGCTGTTTCTACTGGCACGCGCGCTGGCTCGGCGAGCGGGGGCGGCACCGGCGCCGGTGGTGCTGGCGGTGGCGCAGCGGGCCCGGTAGCGGCGCCTCTGGAGGCCGTGGCGGCGCGTGTCGCCGAGGAGGCGGAGTCCGCCGCGGCGTCCCTCGAATTCGCAGAGGCCGAGGAGGCGGAGGCGCTGCTGCCCCTCACCATGCAGCTGATCCCTCCAGAGGGGCGGCAGGCCTTCCTGCACAGCCAGCTGACGGAGGGCGGGCAGCAGATGCTGCTGCGGGGCATGCGGCGATTCATGCGCGCGGCGGGCCCGCAGCTCACGCGGCGGCTCGTGCTCGACCCCGCCTGGCTCGCGGGCCTGGAGTCGCAGCGCAAGGGCGAGGAGGCGGACCTGCAGGCGTTCCGGGCGCGGAAGGCGGCGGAGGCGGCCGCCGGCGCTGCGTCGGCCGCAAGCGGCGGCGAGGGCCCAGAGGCGGGCTCGGCGGCTCCTGCAGCCGCTGCGCACACGACTGCCGCAGCAAGCGCAGGCGCAGGGACAGCCCCTCCCCCAAGCGAATCCTCCGATGCCCGCATGGAGACGGACGATTACGATGACGACGACGAGGACGACGGCTGAGGGGTCCATCCACTAGCTCTGCCGCTGGTGGCCTCGCCGACAACAGATGCTCGCATTTTTACGGCAGTAGCCGGGAGAAGCCCCGTAGCTATTGGCGTGACGCTTGACTGCAGCGACAGTTCCGAACCTCGCTGCCGCGTGTTCCATGTGTTGGGTGCCGACAGGTAGTTTCGAGAGATAGACGGCACTCCGAGTATGCACGAAATTTGACCCATGATTCGAAATTCGAGCCTCTCCACACGCCCAGCTGGACGGATGATAGCCAGGGTCGGCCTCACAACAGCCGAATCTCGCGCTCGACTGCGTGAGTCCATCCGATCGACTCGTGCACAGCATCGCAAACACAGCGAGCACACCTGAGGCGCGCACTCGCACATGCAGCCGGCGTCGATCATTCTACAGTATTCCACGCCCTCAGTCGTAGCTGAGCCAGTACAGATGCGCATAACACGTCTCATGGTGAAGATGGCAATTGAAGGCCAGGCGGGTGGTATGCCGGAGGCAGCCGCAGCTGCCACGTCGAGCTGCTGGTCCAGCGATGCTGCCGGATGCATGCTTGTCGCAGCAACCAGCAGCGGCTTCTTCCTCGGGCGCACCACCACGGCAAGCGCTGGCGGTATCGTGCGCAGGTCCCGCAGCAAAACGGCAGCGGCGACCCCGCACGGTCGCCAAGCGTGCGTGCCAGCTCCTCCGCCCCAGCGGGGGCAAGCGTTGCGTTGAAATCCAAGACCGCCGCGGCAGCAGCCGATCAAGGAAGGGCAGCAGCCACTTTAGATGACGGACACCACGGCGCCGGTCGCGCCCTTCTCGCTGACGTACATACCGTCGAGGAACTTACGGATATCCTTGTTGCGCACCAGGCACGCCTCGTGGAGGAGCGCGGCGGAGCTGGACACCTTCTCGAGGTCGTTGCCCACCAGCACAAGCTCATCCTTCACGGCATCGCTGCGGGTGATCTTGACGCCATCGTGCAAGATCACGCGACGGAGACGGCGCTCACCCAAGAAGTTGCGCACCTCGACGGTGTCGTTGGTGCCCTCCTTCGTCAGCGTCACGTTGATGGGGAAATGCGCGTAGGCGAAACGCATCTTGTAGGTGAAGCCCTTGGTCACACCCGTGATCATGTTCTGGATGTGGGTGCACACGGTGCGGAGGCAAGCCTTCTGCTTACGGTTTCCGAACCACATGTCCACCTTCATGGAGCGCTTGCCGCGCAGCTCGACCGCGAAGTTCACGGTCTTGAACTCGCGCTTCAAGGTGCCCTTGGGGCCCTTGACGGTCACTGTTCGGCTGGAAGCCTCCACGGTGACTGCAGAGCGAACGGGGGCATACGTGAGCATTGGCGGCAGCGTAGGTGAAACGGCGCATCGTGAGTTTCCGGCTGGGCATTGTGCGAATGTATCCCGACAGTGCCAGCAGGCAGTGCTGCAGGAAACAGCAGCTCGGGCATGAAACTGCAGCCTTCCAAATGGTCAGCCGCCGGCGGCCGGGAGTTCGTCGGGTATCGAGGCTAAAGGCCTCGACTGGCCAACACACAGCTGTTCGTCGCCGTGTGGCGCTCTCCCCAGTCGCATCGACCACTGGTAGCCAGCCATGCGTCGAGCCGGGTTTTTGCTGTTACATGCCCCAGGAATGGCGCAGCGACTGCGCAGTCGCAGGGATCGCCGCCATCGCCTCGATCGTCCACTCAGCGCCGGAGCTGCCGCAGCAGGAAACAACACTCACCCCCCTCCGGGATCTCCACCACACGAGAGACCAGCACGGTCTTCATTCTCCCCTCTGCAGGAGCAGCAGCAGCGGTGTGTTGCGGTCGGGACGGCAAAGGTGAGTGGTTCAGCTGTGGGAGGCCGACGATTTCGCGACCTGATTGTGAAGCAGCCAAGCACCGGGGCAGGTGCCTAACCTGGTCCTGGAAGAGGTCAAGAAGGAAATCCGCTACAGGGTGGTGGAGGCGGTGGCTCGGGCCGTCTGCGGCGAGAAAGTCGAAAATTGATGACATTTGCTTGTCGCGCCGGGGTCGCGCCATTTTGTTTTTTCGGGTGACCCCAACTCGGGGTCGACAACGAAACGTTTCGCAAAAATCAGTTGCAGCGCACTTGCGTGATGGTATCGCGGGATGAACCACGCATTTAAATTTGCCGCAGCGATGAAGTAGTACCACTCGTCTGGGATTCGGCAGGGAGAAGTGTGCGGGTTTCGGATCCCTGCTGCGTTGGCCAAACGATGGCTGCGGCCGCAGCGCCTGCTGCGCCTTCCGGGCCCTTGCCCAGCGTGTTCCCGGCTGCGCTGAAGGCAGCACATGATCCGTCGCTGTGGTGCTGCGGCGAGTGCGGTTCCACCTCCGACGTGTGGATCTCCCTTCACGACGGGGGAGCCTACTGCGAAGATGACGGGCATGTGGCGGCGCGCGCAGCTAAGGTGGCGGCAATGCCGCTCTTTATGCAGGTGTCGGCCCCGAATCACGTAAAGAATTGGGTGACGGGCGGCATCGTGAAGCTGGGTGCGCGCAAGAGCGACGACGCTGCCACCGTATCCGCCATCGCGACAATGCGGAGCCGCCTGCGGACGATGCAGTCGCTTGGCGGACAGAAGTGGGCACTTGCCAAGGGCTGGGACAAACTACGCATGGCAGTGAAGCTTTTTGGCATCCCGTTCTTGAACCGAGCGGCGCAGCTGGAGCGTCGCCGCCGTGATGCTCAAGCCACGGCCGTGGCTCGGTGGCAGCAGCTGGATCTCGCGCGCGCCTTCCGCACGTGGAAGGCCGCCAGCGCCGCCGCCTCAGGGGCGCACAGCGGAGGCGAGGGAGGGTCATCCGCCTCTTCGACGTCCGCTTTGCCATCCCCTGATCTCGCGTCAGCCTCGGGGTCACGGGAGCAGCCGGCAGTGGGCCAGAAGCGCAGCCGCCCAGGCGACGGCGCTCTCAGCTCGATCGCCCCCATGCCCCAGGCGCAGCCCTTCTTCCCGGCGCCGAAGTCCGCCTTCGAGCAGAACGCGCGCCGCGGGCACACGGGCCTGCGCAACCTGGGCAACACGTGCTTCATGAACAGCGTCGTGCAGTCGCTGGCGCACGTGCCGCTCTTCCGCGCGTGGCTGTTCTCGCTCAAGGCGCCCTCGCAGCGCCGCCTGGCGGACATGCTGCACGCCCTCACCTTTGGCCTGGAGCTGGGGCCGACACCCTCGCCCCCGCCCCCGCCCTCGCAGCCACAGGGCGCAGCTGCACGGGGCAGCGCCGGCGCGGGCAGCTCTGCCGCGCCCTCCCGCTCCATCTCAGCGTTCAGCGTGGGCACGCCATCCGCCTCGGAGCCGGCGTCCGCGCTGCCGGCCAGCACTCACGCCCCGCTGCTGGGCGGCAGCGCTGGCTCCGCGGGCTCCCCGACTGCGAGTGCGGGTGCGATCACCACCTGGAAGCTGCCCGCCACCGCAGCCGCGTTCGGCCCCTCTGGGGGTGCGGGTGCGGTGGTACCTGCGCCGCCGCCCCCGCCGAGCATGAAGCTTATGCGGCTCAACAGCGGGCTCGCAGACATTCTGGAGTTTGGGCCGAACCCGCGCGCTGCGGAGGAGGTGGCCGCTGGCGCCGCCGGGGCGGGCATGGCAGTGGACGGCGCCGCGAGCGACGCTGGCAGCAAGGCGGCCGCAGCGCCGGCGCCGGCAGGAGCCGGCGGCAAGCGCCAGACGCGCGCCACCCGCGACGACTCGACCTCCTCCGCTGCCGCGCGCCTGCGCGCGCGCCAGCTGACGATGGGCCTGCACGAGGTCGCCTCCCGCCTGTTCGGCTTCCCCTTCATGGCCGTGTACTCGCCCGACGCCTTCCTGAAGGCCATGTGGGTGGCGCAGCCGCAGTTCTCCGGGTTCAACCAGCAGGACGCGGAGGAGTTCTGCCGCTCCCTCCTCGTGCGCCTCGATGACGAGCACAAGGCCGGCGAGGCGGTCACCGACGCCTCCGCGGGCGGGCTTGCAGCGGCCGGGGCTGGCGCCGGTGCGGCAGCGGGCAAGGAAGCCACGAGCTCCCCTGCCGCAGCGTCCGTCCCTCCCACGCCGCTGGTGCAGATGTTCGGCGGCGTCGTCGCCACGACGGTCACCTGCGGCGTGTGCGGGCACGAGAGCGTTCGGGAGGAGGACTTCTTCGGGCCCCTGAGTGTGGAGATCCCGCACGCTTTCGTGGCGGCTGGGGGGACAGGCGGCCGGCGCGGCGGCGGCGCCGGTGCCAAGGCTGGCGCTTGCACGCTCGCCGACTGCTTCAACCACGCGTTCGCGGAGGAGACGCTGGAGGGCGACAGCGCCTACCAGTGCGACACCTGCCGCAAGCGCGTCAAGGCCGTGCTGTCGCGCAAACTGAAGACGCTGCCGCCCGTCCTCATCGTGCATGTGATCCGCACCTCGTGGGCCTCCACCGGCGGCAAGATCCAGGCGCCGGTCGCGCCCGTGGTGGATGGATGGGACGTGTCTCGCTGGGTGCACGGGCCACCGCCCTCCGCCGCAGGGCTGGAAGACACAAACGCAGGCGCTGGGGCGGCCGGCACAGCGGCGAAGACCCGCCGCACCGGCGCGCACACGCGAGCACCCAGCGGCGGGGCGGACGGAAGCGCTTCAACCGGAGCTGGGGCCGCCCGAGAGCCACTGCTATATGATCTGTACGCGAGCGTGCAGCACCACGGTACGGGCATCCGGCAGGGGCACTACTACACGTACGCTCGCAACGACGTGACTGAAGACCTGCACTGCTTCAACGACAGCCGCGTGAACCGAGCCACGCACGAGGAGGTTGAGGGTGCGCAAGGGTATCTGTTCGTTTTCCAGCGCCGCGTTCTGCTGCCGCGGCTCTGAGCTTGCTGTCGGGGCTGGAAGCGCTTCGTGCGACGCGAGGGCTGACTCCGCGGGGTGCTGTGTATGGCTGGGTTGGCACGCAGTCGGTGAAGCGGAATGGGTCCGAGCGCGGAGAGCAAGCGATGCAGACGGCAGCAAGCAGCAAGCATGTTGTTGACAAGCATCAGTGTGGGTTTGTGCCCCAGGCCTGTAAAGTTTTCAGCTGCATTGTGGCCGCAGGGTAGATTTGTACGCAGCTCCAATTCGCCACTCACTGCGCTCTGAGTTGGAAGTTTGCAGCGTTTCCTCACCGTTCGCATATACGTCCGTGGATTTCAGCTGAGAGCTCAAAGATGCGCTAGCACGTTCGTGGTAACTGTTCGAACGCTCTGAATCCGTAAATAACACTGCGCGCCACAGTTTTTCGTCGAACATGCATGTGCTGAGGCACTATCGATATAATTCGGCGCCGGCTTAACCGAATGGTCGAGGTAAGGATGCTGCAGTTGCCCGGGCACGCGACGGTGGACAGGAATGCACACGCAATCGATTCCGAACGCAAAAAACCGTTGGTAAGGCCACCGGCCGCAAGACGGTTCGGGGATCACGAGTCGCACAATACAGCTGAGAAGCAACTTCAAGGACAGATAACTCACCATAAGGATCGCGTGCTGCCATTCAAGATCATTGATTGCCATCATGATGATCTGCCAAAAGTTTCCCTTGTGAAGGACCTGCGGCAGCTAGCAACTCTCATCGCGCCCAAAACTGGCACTGTCGCTGAAACAAGAATGCAGGAGCTTCAGCTGTGTCTACCGGTACATCGATTCACCCACCCGCACCAAATCAACCCAGTATTCTCGTAGCTACCTGTCATAGCCATCGCCAGCGCCAAATTCCGAGCCCCGCCCGCTACATATCACTACCCATCAGGTCCATGCTGCCGTCCTGCGCAGATAGCGCTGCGGCGCAGCCATCTGCACCAGCGCAGGCGACAGCGACGGCAAGGGCTGAGCTGAGCTTCGCCTTCACGGTGGGAGCAAGAGTTGCCACAGCGTTGTACAGTTCCCAGGGGTCGCTGGACAGGTCGAAGTACTCCACAGTGCCCACACTGAACTCGCAGTACCGGAAGTTGTGGGTGCCATTAATCGTGCGCAGGCAGCTGTACGTGTTGTTCATCGCATCTTCGCAGACGCAGACAGGTACCCCGACATAGCTAGGCGGCACTGGGTACTGAGGGCTCTTCGCGCTGCAATACAGATTGTTGTCGGTGTACGTGCGAGGGCACCATGTGACTGCACCGCCACCGCCCCCCTCGCCGTGATATTCGATAAGCACGGTGCCCGCGTGCTCAGCGCCACTGCTTTCGTCGCCGCCCTCGCCACGCTCTCCCCGCAGCAGCGGCATGATGGAAGAGCCATCGATGGTGTCGGGGATCTCCGCGCCAGCCATGTCGAGAATGGTGGGCGCGATGTCCACCGCAGAAACAGGCACGTCCACGACGCTGCCGGCGGCAATGCCGGGCCCGCGCACCATCAGCGGCATCCGTGTATCCATGTCAAAGGGCTGCCTCTTGTCCATGGGCATGCCGAAGGCACCTGTGTGGTAGCCGTGGTCTGAGGTGAAGATCACGTACGTGGTATCCAGCTGGCCGAGCTCGTCGAGCAGCTGCAGCATGCCAGCGACGATGTCATCCACAGTCTGCAGCGTCTGCAGGCGGCGGCGATACAGCAGGTCAACCCAGCGTGCCACGGGGGGCGTGAGGCCATACACAGCCTGGGTTGCCTCGAACCAGTGCGACCCGTTCACAGACGCGTTGTAGTTTGGGGTGCGCGGCGCGACTGCGTCCGGGAAGAGGCCAGAATACTCGGGAGCCGGGTCTGCGGGCTCGTGGCAGCTTGGCAGAGACAGCATGCTGAAGAAGGGAGTGGTTCCCGCATGCTTGCGGATGAAGGCGGACGTCTTGTTCGCGAGCACCAGCGGCAGGTAGTCGCCAGGGTACGACTCGCCATACGTCTCCGCCACCCCGTTGTTGGACAGCGTGTAGTTGTAGTACACGCTGTTGCCTGCCAAGCTCTGCCAGTCTGTCCAGCCAGGAGGGACGTGGCCCACTCCTCCGCGCGACCCCACGCCATACATGTTGAGGTACTTGCCGCCGAAGCTGGTAACGTAACCTGCGCTCTGCAGGGCAATGGGGAAGGTCTGTCGCTCCGCGACGTCCTGCCAGCCGTTTCCGCTGCAGTTCCCCTGGAGAGAGTTGTTGATGACGTGGTGGTTGTGCTGATACTGCCCCGTCAAGAAGCTTGAGCGGGAGGGGCAGCACACCGGCACAGATGCAAACATGCCAGAGAAGAAGGCGCCTTTCTCCGTGACGAGCGCGCGCGTCTTCGGCATGACGTCCAAGCTCCCAAGCAACAAGTCCTGGTCTGCAAGTAGCAAACGAATTGCAGAGCATCAACGGCATCAGCCAAATGAAGCGCCGTCGCGCCTTCCCGAGTTGCAGGCGAGCATGGTGCTGCATTCGCACGCCACATACCGTCAGTGAGGATGAACAGGATGTTTGGCCGACCGACATCCTTGGCTGTAGCGGCGGCAGCTACGGTCGCCGCGCAGCAGACTGCTGCACCCCACAACGAAATCCTCATGCTCCAGCAGTCAAAATCCGTGCACTCAGAGTGTGGATGTGCCCGCCGTGCTGCTGCCGCAGGAAGAACTTGCACGTCGTTTTTGTCGAACACGTCAAATTAAGTGCGGAGACGCACCGTTTCCCGACGCATGGCGGGGATTACCTCTGCCGCGGTGGAGCGCATCGACTGTTTCCAGCCTGGCGTATGAAGCCTTTCCGCGTACTCGCGTTGACGGCGCCCATTCCCGCCTTCCCCGACGGCTTTGCTCCGCACCGCCTCTCTCGTACCCACCGTGTATTGTGTCCCGGCTGCTTCCACTGTCGTGTAACCCTTGACTCGCCAGAATTTATTGCGCGCAGTCGGGCGGGGCCGATTCGTGGACAAGCTCACCATGGATTCGCGCAAGAAGGCGGGCAGCCACCCGCATGCTGGCGGCGCAGGTGGCAAACATCATGGCAAAGGGGGCAAGAGTGGCGGCCACCGAAAGCCCGACTTCGAGGCGAAAGCCAAGCTCACCACCACAAAACGAGAAGAGTCGGAAATCAAAGTGCTGGAGAAGCGCATCGCTGAGGAGAGCCCTGAGCCAGGAAGCATGGAAGTTTCGGCCAGCGAGTTCACGGAGCTGCCACTGTCGCGTTACACGCTCGCGAGTCTCAGCAAGGCCAAGTTCCGGACCATGACTCAGATCCAGCGCGTGGCCATCCCTCACGCTCTCGCTGGGTGAGTGTTTGGACGCTCGCCACTGCGACTGGGGACCCTCGACTGATCGCATGTGATGCTCTTACAGTGCTTGAGCCTTCTGTTTTGGGAGAGATGTCCCTCAAACTTCGAGAGTGTTGCTCTCAAACTTCGAGAGTGTTGCTGCGGCACTGTCCTGGCTCACCGCAAAGCTTCCTTTCCAACGGTGCCTGTCCACGGATGCAGGCGTGACATTCTGGGTGCCGCCAAGACGGGAAGCGGCAAGACGCTGTGTGAGTATTCATAGGCGGCAGCCGTCACGCTGCCTGTGGTGTAGTCCCCCGCGATCGCACCGCTCCGCTGTCCAGACCGCCTCACTTGACTCGTCACTCTGCCCGATTCGCTCACCCGCGTGCAGCCTTCGTCATCCCCGTGTTCGAGCGCCTGTTCCGCCAGAAGTGGTCCACCTCCGACGGCTGCGGCGCGCTGATCATCTCGCCCACCCGCGAGCTGGCGCTGCAGATCTTCGAGGTGGTCAAGCAGGTGGGCCAGGCGCACTTCGGCATCACCGCGGGCGTGCTGTGCGGCGGCAACAGCTTCGCGGACGAGCAGGAGGCGATCGGGCGCCTGTGCGTGATCGTGGCGACGCCCGGCCGGCTGCTGCAGCACCTCGAGCAGACGCCCGACTTCAACACCGCCAACCTGACGGCGCTGGTACTGGACGAGGCGGACAGACTGCTGGACATGGGCTTCGCGGACACGCTGAACGCCATCCTGTCGTACCTGCCGCCGCCGCCGCAGCGCCAGACGCTGCTCTTCTCCGCGACGCAGACCAAGTCCGTGAAGGACCTGGCGCGCCTGTCACTGGCCGGGCCGCAATACCTCGCTGTGCACGAGGCCGCCTCCGCCGCCACGCCGCTGAAGCTGCAGCAGACGTACGTGGTGTGCCGCCTGCAGGACAAGCTGAACCTGCTGTACTCCTTCGTGCGCACGCACCTGGCGGCGAAGACCATCGTGTTCCTCTCCTCCTGCAAGCAGAGCCGCTACGTGTTCGAGGTCTTCCGGCGCCTGCGACCGGGCGTGCCGCTGCAGCTGCTGCACGGCAAGATGAAGCAGAAGCGGCGGCAGCTCGTGTACTTTGACTTCCTGAAGAAGCCCGCCTGCGTGCTCTTCGCGACGGACATCGCCGCGCGCGGCCTCGACTTCCCCTCCGTGGACTGGGTCGTGCAGCTGGACTGCCCGGAGGACGTGCAGACGTACATCCACCGCGTGGGCCGCACGGCGCGCTTCCGCGCCAAGGGGCACGGCATGCTCGTGCTGCAGCCCGCCGAGGCGAAGGCGATGGTGCCAGCGCTGGAGGCTGCCAAGATCCCCATCTCGCAGGTCAAGGTCAACCCCGCGACGGCCATCGCGGTGACGGGCAAGATCGCGGCGGAGGTGGCGGCGGACGCGGACCTCAAGTCGCTCGCGCAGAAGGCCTTCTCCAGCTACGTGCGCTCCGTGTACCTGCAGACGGACAAGTCGATCTTCAACGTGGCGACGCTGCCGCTGCAGGAGTACGCGGAGTCGCTCGGGCTGGCGGTGGCGCCGCAGGTCAAGATCAGCAAGCGCGCGCTGGCGATGGACCCCGAGAAGCTGCGCGCCAGCATGCACGCCAAGAAGA
>Ga0208629_100827_pt1 | contig 13557 bp, 13 predicted proteins | sample LakWasMet19_HOW5_2_FD_183865 | JGI IMG/M metagenome (GOLD analysis project Ga0208629, IMG submission 183865) | Freshwater sediment methanotrophic microbial communities from Lake Washington under simulated oxygen tension - Sediment Metagenome... | ecosystem: Environmental > Aquatic > Freshwater >...
GCGACATAAACATGACGATCATCAGGATGAGTGCTAATACCTTCTGGTTTGTCACCCACTTTAATAAGGGCGATTTCTTTTAAGGATTCAGTGTCCACAACCGACACGGAACCATCATCCTGGTTAGTGACAAATAAGCGGCTGTCATTGAGCGCCAATGTTGTCGCATAGGGCAGCATGTTGACTTTGACGGTGCGTATAGGCTTCATGCGGTTGGCGTCAATCACAGTCACATCGTCACTTTGCACATTGGCTACGTAAATACGCTCACCTTTGCTATCGATAGTCAGTCCGAACGGATGCTTGCCTACGTCAACGGTAGCTTCGATAGTTAATGACTTCAGGTCAATTTTCGACACCGAGTTACTGAGTCGATTGGCAACGTAAAGCCATTGATTATTGGGGCTGATAATCAAGCCGGAAGGTGATTCACCCACGGCGATTCTTTTAATGACTTGCCAATTGCCGACATCCAAAACAGCAACCGAATTGGTATACCAATCAGCGACATAAACGCGCTTACCGTCAGGAGCAACAACAATACCCAAGGCGCCATCGCTTACTTCTACTTTGTTCAACAGCTGATGGGTGTGGGTGTCGAGCACTGCAAAGCCTTTACCTTCCGGAGTGCTGACATAGCAGTAACGACCATCCGGCGATACCGCAATACCCGCCGGCTTACCCGGCACAGCAATGGTATTCACGACCTTAGCTTGATCGGTATCAATCACCGAGACGCTGTCATCTAATTGATTGCTGATATAAGCATAAGGAGCAGCCATAACTTGCGCTGATAAAAAAACGGTAGCGACAAGCATCGCTACCGTCATTTTGTTCACTAAGAACACAGAAGCAACCTTACTTTTCAGCAAGCGCTTTTAAGTTTTCAAGACCAGCTTTCAATACTGTAGTTACTGCAGTATTAGCGGCTTCTTCGTTCATTTCTGCTGGTGGGTTGTTGTTCATGTAAGCGCGGTAATAGCCAGCTTTCCAGGAAACAGTAGTGGTATCGCCATTTGGAGTAACATCAATGCTGGCCGCATAGTTATCAACCGGGAACACAGGTACTTTTTCTTCAGCGCCGGAATGGGTAATGGTTTTTGCAGTGCTAATGTCGGTAATCTTATAAGCATAAGACAAAGCTTTTTCATCGTACTTTTTCAATTCTTCAGTGATGGTGCCGCCGTCTTTTAGTGTTAACACGCGGGTCGCGCCTTTAGTGTTGCCACCGTTAACAGTTACACTTTTAACCGCCGGCAGCCAAGACAAATCACCAAAATCTTTAATAATGGACCACACTTTTTCAGCCGGTGCATTGATGGTAATTTCCTCATCTGTTTTTTGACGAACAGGACCGTGAGCACTCACTAAACCACTAAACAAAAATAGTGCCGCCGATCCAGCCAAAATAACTTTCTTCATAGTAACCCTCTTAAATTATTAACATAAAAACCAAACCCGAATCATATGATAACGGCATGCAACCTGCTCCGCAATAAGCCTGGCAGCGGCTGTTAACGCCAGGAAAAAACCTCGGAATTGGTTGGTCTAAAATTTACCTGCTTTTCGCTTCCGCTTGTTGCGATAATAAGCCCACATTAATTATTAAGGATACTGTTTCGCATGTGGTTTAAAAACTTAAGTATTTTTCGTCTTACCGAAGAGTTCGCTCTAACTCCAGTCGAATTGGAAGAAAAGCTCGGTCAAATCGCTTTTCGTCCTTGTGGTCAGCATGAAGAAGCCACTTTCGGTTGGACTGCGCCTTTAGGCAAAACATCACAACAGCTGGTACACGCGGCCAACGGCTTTATGATGATTTGCGTAAAAAAAGAGGAAAAAGTCCTGCCGGCAGCGGTAGTCAATGAAATGCTTCAGGAAAAAATCCTGGAAGCCGAAGATCAACAAGGCCGGAAATTAGCTAAAAAAGAACGTGCTGCAATTAAAGATGAATTGATCTTTGAGCTATTACCCAGGGCTTTTACCTTTTCCAACAAAACCTATGCTTACATTGACCCTAAAGGCGGCTGGATAGTCGTTGATGCCGCATCAACAAAAAAAGCTGAAGATTTACTCAGCCTGCTGCGTAAATGCTTAGGTTCATTACCTGCCGTCCCGCTTAATACTGTGGATAAACCTGTCGCCATCATGACCGATTGGTTGATCAACAACCAACCGCCTGCCGACATCACCATCGAAGATGAATGCGAGCTGCGCTCGCCGGAAGAAGAAGGCGGCATTATTCGCTGTAAGCGCCACGATCTGTCGTTACCGGAAATCAAAAACCATCTGGATACCGGCAAGGAAGTGATTAAATTGGCGGTCAGCTGGGCAGATCGCCTAGCGTTTATCATTGATGAAAATCTGGCCATAAAACGCCTAAAATTTCTGGATTTAATACAAGAACAGGTCACCGACACTGAGACTTCAAGTGAAGCCGAACAATTTGATGTGGATTTTTCCATTATGTCACTAGAATTGGCTAACTTCCTGCCACGGCTCTTGGAATTGTTTGGTGGCGAAAATAAAGCCTGATAGAGTCTAATTTCTTAGACATGCCGGAATGCGCCACACTAATCCGGCATGTTGATGCTCTCTATTACCCATGCAAAATATTATATGGATAAGATCGGCGTTATATGAAATCAATAGCATCCAAACTTAATGTACTGACTATTTTTTTAATAACGCTTACCACGTTGGCGGCTGGTAGCTACCTCATTTGGCGGCAGCAACTTAATCTGCTTAGCAACTTTGATATATTGCTGGTTGTCCCGGTAATTATTTTGACAGGTATCGTATTAGCGCTGTGGCAAACACGACGAATCCTGCTCCCCATTAAACAATTAACAGCGGCAACACAAACCATTTCCCAAGGCACTTTTAGTAACCCTCTGCCCTATTCTTCAGACGATGAGCTTGCTGAAATAGCTGCTGCGATTAACGACATGTCCCAAAAATTGGCGCGCTATCGCCATGACGCCGCCAATCAACGTGAAACGTTAGAAGAGCAAGTTGCGCAGCGTACGAGTGAACTGGAACATAAAACCGATGAGGCATATCAACTTGTTGATGAAGCACAAGCAGCCAGTCGCGCTAAAAGTGAATTTTTAGCCGCCATGAGTCATAAAATCCTTACGCCAATTAATGGCGTAATGGATATGACAGAGTTGTTAATCAATACCGAGTTATCTAGCCGCCAAAAACACTTGGCGGAAACCATTTTTCGAGCCATCGAATCATTACGCAGCGTTATTAGCAATATTACGGATTTATCTCAAATCGAGAACAGCAAGGTTCAATTAAGTATTGATGATTTCGATTTGCGGGCATTGCTGGACGACACCGCTCAAATAATACCCAGCCAACCGCAAATTGCCGCGGTACTTGTTAGTGATATAGACTCGGAAAGCAAAGGCACTATCCTTATCGCTGAAGATCAACCCATTAACCAAGAAGTTGGTAAGTACATGCTTGGCGCACTGGGGTATCAGGTCGATTGTGCCAATAATGGCTTGGAAGCCGTCAACGCCAGTGCGGAAAAGCACTACGACCTTATTTTAATGGATTGCCACATGCCGGAAATGGATGGATTTACCGCAACCGAAACTATCCGAAAACGAGAATTAGCCGAATTTTGGCAACGTAGAATTCCAATCATCGCATTAACCGCTGATGCACAAACAGGCATTGTTGAACAATGCTTAGATGCCGGCATGGATGGATACCTAGGCAAGCCTTTTAATAGCAATCAATTGCAGGAGGTAGTGAGCAAATGGCTATTAGACAAGCAGCATCAAACCGGACCCGAAGCCGCTACTAATGCTGTCGATGGCGACCGGCAAGGCTTTACCTCCAACATCACCGAGCGTCGCAGTATCGTTTTAAAGGCTGAGGCACTAGAAAACTTAAGGCAAATTACGACCACTGCCGGAGAAACTTTACTCAATAATGCGATTAGAATGTTTCTGCATTCTGCACCCGAAGCTGTACAGGCATTGCGCAATGCTTTCGCCATTCAAGACAGTGCCGCATTAAGAAAAACCGCGCATAGTTTTAAATCAGTGTGTGCCAATTTGGGGGCTCAAGCGTTAGCTGACGCCTGTGCCTCGATTGAAAGTATCGCCAAGCAAGGCAAGTTAACGGGCGTAGCAGAGTTGTTGTCGACGATGGAAGTTAATCTTCCTAAAGTCATCAATGCTCTGACAAAAGAATTCGATAGTGCGGCGCTTGATAATCCAACGCCACCTAAGCAGCAAACTCAGCCTAAACTAGCCAGTAAACGTATTTTGCTGGTTGATGATGACAGTAACTTTCGTTTAATCACTAGCGTTGCCTTAAATGCCTCAGGATTTTTAGTCGATGAGGCCGTCAGCGGAAGCCAAGCGCTGGAAAAAATTGCCCGACAGGTGCCCGATTTAGTGCTGCTTGACGCCGTCATGGATGGACTCGATGGTTTTGAAACCTGCCGGTTATTGCGTAATGCACAAAAGATGGCCGATGTGCCGATTATTATGGCAACGGGCTTAGAGGATATTGATTCCATCAACCGTGCTTTTGATGCGGGTGCCAATGATTTCGTCATAAAACCTTTAAATTATCCAATCTTGGCCCATCGGTTAGGGTTTATTTTAAGAGCCAGCCAAAACATAGCGGAGCTTAGGAGCAAGAAATTTCAATTAAGTGCCGCTCAGCGCATTGCGCGCTTGGGCTATTGGACTTGGGATGTCACCCTTAATCAATTTCAAATCTCCGAGCATTTGGCAGAATTGTGCGGCATTGACTTATCCTCTTTTAATAAAACCTTAGAAGGATTTATTGCGCTGATTCATCCTGATGATCAAGACTTCGTTAAAAACATTATTACAGCGGCACGTAATAAGGCCACCATTCAACATACTGAATACCGCTTACAGGTTAGTCATTCCGAGCCAATTATTGTTCACCAGGAAATCGAAGCGATTACCGAAAGCCAGCATTCCATTATTACCGGCACGGTTCAGGATATTACGCACAAAAAACAAACGGAATTGCAGATACACCGATTAGCCTATTTTGACAATCTCACCGGCTTGGCAAGTAGAGCTTATTACCATGAGCGCATTGACGATTTCATTAATACGGCTAATCGTCGTGATGAGCAATTTGCATTTTTATTTCTCGATCTGGATGGTTTTAAAGATATTAATGACAGCTTTGGCCATGATGTCGGCGATCATTTTCTACAAGCCATTGCCGAACGTCTAAAAGATGTCGTTAGAGACATTGATTTCGCGGCCAGGTTAGGGGGGGATGAATTCTGTATTATTTTGAATAATATCGCTGATAATGAAGGCATTGCTGAAATCGCAGACCGTTGTTTACGGCAAGTTAATCAACCATTGCAGTTGGATCAATATCAGCTGAAACCTCGCGTAAGTATTGGTATTGCAATTTATCCCAGGGATGGGACGAATGAAATTGATTTAATGAAAGCCGCGGACGCCGCTATGTATGCCGCTAAACAAGCAGGTAAACAGCGCTATATGTTTTATTCTGATGACATGGCTAGCCAGGCCATCACTCGCTTAGAAAAAGAACAAACCTTAAGGGAAGCGTTTGATCAGGATCAGTTTGTACTGCATTATCAACCGCAAATATCCATGCAGACCGGCAAAATGATTGGCATGGAAGCGTTGATCCGCTGGCAACATCCTGAAAAAGGCTTAATTCCACCGCTTGAATTTATTCCGCTGGCCGATCAATTGGGCTTAATTACAGAGCTGGGTAATTGGGTATTACACACGGTCTGCAGGCAAATAGTGCAATGGCACCAAGCCGGTTTACCCTATTTACGAGTTGCCGTGAATATTGCCCCGGCGCATTTTCAAAATCCCGAGCTGTTCAATACTGTCGAAGACTTACTGCAACAAACCGGGATACCGCCTGAATATCTTGAGCTGGAAGTTACCGAAAGCGCAATACAAACCGTCGGTTCTTTAAATGTCTTTAAGCAGTTAAGGGACATAGGTGTAAAAATTGCCATTGATGATTTTGGTACCGGCTATTCTTGTCTCGCTTCGTTAAAACAGTTGCCTTTGGATTGCTTAAAAATTGACAAGGTGTTTGTCGATGACGTCTTAAGTAATCCGCATACGGCGTTACTTTTGGGTACCATTATCGGTTTAGCGAACGCGCTGGATTATACGTTGGTGGCCGAGGGCGTTGAAACCAAAGAGCAAGCGTTGATTATGCATGGCTTGGGTTGTCACATTATCCAAGGCTATTTGTTCAGTCGTCCGGTAGCCAGTGATCAAATCCCTGCCTTGTTCAAGGTTGATTTCACGCTACCAAAAAATAATGCCTAACTTTCCCAATTAGCCGATGCAAGACATTAATGCTGAAGTCGTTCTGCCGCAGTTTCTCAAACGATTTGACGGACAAATTCACTTATCGCCACCAGCGATGAACATTCATGTATTGATGAAAACGCTGGCCGATGACGACATGGGGCAGCGGGAATTAGCGGCAGTACTGCATCATTACCCCGTTATCACCGCCCGACTAATTGCATTATCCAACTCTGTCTGGGCCTGTCCTGCTACTCCGATTAGCAATATCGAAACGGCCTGTGTCAGATTAGGTACCGCAGTTGTTAAGGGCGTTAGTATTGCGATTGCTGTTGCGGCTTCTTTTAACGCCGCACGTTGCCCGGCATTTGATCCAATCCGTTTTTGGACGACCAGCATGCTGGTGTCGGAAGGTGCCGGACTGCTGGCCGCAAAATTATCGAACAAAGTGATTTATTGCCAAGATTTTCAATATACCGCACAAACGGCCGGCATCCTTCACAACTTGGGCTTATTGTGGCTAGCCGACAACTTGGCAACAGACACCTCCGAAGCATTGCAATTAGCCGCCACAGATCCGTTGTTAAGCGTCAACCAAGCGTTAATGCAACAAATGGGTATCGATTATTGTTTGATAGGTGCTTGGATAGGTAATCAATGGCATATGCCTGACGAATTAGTTACCGTGATGCAGCAGCATCGTGAAAATCATAATCAAGATGCATCCCCATTAGTCGTGCTGGTTGGTGCCGCAGCGAGAATGATGTCCTTAATATTCCATGAAGCTGAAGAAATGGGGCATAATCAAGATCTGCACAATTTAGGCATAGATGTTGATTGGCAACGCCACGTTTTTAAGCAACTCACTAATAAATTTGATTCAACTCGAGAGCTGTCTAAGACGTTGTTTTTATAAAACTTGTGTGTTTTAAATTATGCAGTTTTCTAATAAAAAACAAGCGAGGTGAGTTATGTCATTATCAAAAAAATTAGCGGCAGAATTTATTGGAACATCTTGGCTGGTGCTGGGCGGGTGTGGAAGCGCTGTGCTTGCTGCGGCTTTTCCTGACGTCGGCATTGGTTTTTTGGGCGTTTCGTTAGCCTTTGGTCTCACGGTATTGACCATGGCATTCGCTATTGGGCATATATCGGGTTGCCATTTAAATCCGGCGGTATCTTTAGGACTTTGGGCCGGAGGCAGATTTTCAGCGACAGAACTTGGCTACTACATCCTGGCACAAGTCGCGGGTGGAATTTTTGGGGCAGGTATTTTGTATCTCATCGCAACCGGCAAAGCTGGTTTTGAAATTGGCGGGTTTGCATCAAATGGTTATGGTGAACATTCACCTGGCGGTTACAGCTTGGCGGCAGCATTAACGACAGAAGTGGTCTTGACGTTTATGTTTCTTATCATCATTTTGGGGGCAACCGATAAGCGCGCTCCACAAGGATTTGCACCTATTGCCATTGGTTTAGGGCTGACGCTGATCCATTTGATTAGCATCCCTGTTACCAACACCTCTGTTAATCCGGCAAGAAGTACCGCTGTTGCCATATTTGCCGGCGATTGGGCAATCTCTCAATTATGGCTGTTTTGGATTGCACCGATTGCCGGCGCCATCATTGCTGGATTTGTTTATCGATGGTTTGAAGCTGAGGATATCGAGTAACTAAGCGGCGAGTATGGAAACTGTAAAGCGGAAAGTCTTGTGTTCCGCTTTACAGTCTGAATAATTTAACTATCGCACTAATAAAAGCCTTTTTGACGCATTTCGGCCTCAAAAAGTTGTAGATATTTTGTTTCCGGATGACGCCGAATGGCATCTTCCAATAGCTCTATATCAGCTCCGTCAACGTCGGCGGCAAATAAAATCATTAAACCGCCATCGTTAGAATCAACAATCATCTCCTGCAGCTGTTCAATTGCTCCGCCGCGCTCAGCTTTAATCAATGAGAATTCATAAGCAATACGTGGCTGATTGGCTTTGATAATGACTGCTTCAAGCAACTCCAAATCGGCTTCCGGCAGATCATGGGCAAACCGATAAGCCAATTCAGCATCACCCAAAGCAACCACTTGTTGTTGCAGTTGTTCGTTGAAGCCCTGCGCACTGATTCTTTTTAATAATTCAACAGCTGTCATGGCTTGCCCTCCGTTCAGGCGTTTTCAGCAATTTCTTGCCTTGCCAACAGGCGTTCGGACATCTGGGCGGCAAAAAGTCTTATACATTCATAAGCTTCCGGCAATGTTTGCAGCAAAGTTGCCATGAGCAGTTCATCGGTGGGTTCTTTACCGGCCAGTTGCAATTGTGACTTCAACTGATCAATGTTTTTCAGAACGGATAAATCGCCTTCAACCAAGGCGACAATAATATCGACGCTGTTACTGACTACATCCGATGCTTGGTTAGTTTCCTTGGCAATAATGCCGCTTCTCCAAAAGGCCAGTCGTAAACGCAAGCCTTGTAAAAATCCAGCGCTCCAATACCAAAGCTGATCAAAGCCAGCGTCATCAAGAGCGCTGAAGTCATAGGGAAATTTAAGTTCGTTTTTGAGTAAGGCTTTATTGCTGGCTTTAACAACGGCAGTAACGGCTTTTTTTAAGTCTTTCGATTGTTTGCCAGTTAACTGGGGGCGTTCACCGAAAAATAACTCGGCCATCCAATCGGCCGGATCAATGATGGCAGGAGTAATAGCTAACGCATAAAAGAAACCGCTGAGTCCGTCTTGATTGAGATGCTCATCTGTTGGCACGCAGTTACTGAGTTCAACGTCCAGTTTATGGAGTAATTTTTTATCTATCATGGCGTAAGCTCTTAGAAGAATTTATGAATTTAAGAATGCTGGTAACGGCCTTTACGTGTTCAGGGTATCCATTAAATCAATCATAAATTCCATGTCTTCATCTTCAATGCTTACCCAAACGTCAAAGCTAAGGTTTTTTAACACATCTCTTCCCTTCTCGTCGACATTCATCGCTAATAAAGTTTCTCTTAATTCATCACGCCGGTGTGCTAATCGCGGCCCAACAAGCAAAGCATGCTGAATAACGCCAATTTGGCTTTGCACTAAAATTTTTAGCTGTTTTTTAATAATGTTGGATAAATCGTCATAGGCTTCGGCCAAAAAAATACCGACATCGGCGTCTCCGCGCAGTAATTGCTTGGCGACTAAAACATAGCTATCACAGACTTTTATTTGGACATTGTCGGCAGTCAAATCGGCCGGTTCCAGCATGATCATACCCATTAGTCTGACATCGGGATCTTCCGTCACAGCGACACGACTGCCCGGCGATAACTCGGTGACATCGCTAATAGCACTTGCTTCATTGACGGCAATAATAGCTTCATCGGACATGCCTTGTGCCTTAACCAAAGGCAGAAAGCCTTTTTCACGTACCAGCATCGCAGCATCAAAAGGGTTGGCGTAAATCAGATCAATTTTATCGTTATGTATCGCATCGTGTTGGGCTTGAAAGCTATTGTAGAGCTCCAGATGAATGGCTTCGCCGATTTGTTTTTGCAGCCAGGTATTAAAAATGTACCAGCCAGAGATGTGATCAGGACTGAAATCGGGACTAACGGTCAAAATATATGGCATATGTATCTCCGGGCTCAGATATAGCGATCAAAATAGGGTCGGATAAAGTTTGCAGCACTCTTCTACTTTGGTGCGCGAAGGTTTGCGGCGTACCGAGGTATAGCCCACTACCTGACCATTTCTTACATTCGGAATTACCGTCGCTTTGACCCAATAATAACCACCGTCTTTACGTAGATTTTTAACATAGCCTTGCCATTTTTTGCCCCTGTTGACGGTGTCCCATAAATCTATAAAGGCAGCATGCGGCATGTCGGGGTGTCTTAAAATCGAATGCGGCGCATTGAGCAATTCCTCTTCGGTATACCCGGACATTTCCACAAAAGATTTGTTTAAGTGGGTAATGAAACCACGGGTATCAGTGGTCGATACGATGAGTTTGCCGTCGGGATAAGGCGTTTCGATTTCCGTGTACAAGATAAGCCGGCGTATGCCTCCGTATAGATCAAGCGTGACTTCTTGGTATTCCCCAATTATGTGTTCCGGTTTCATGTCATAAATCATAGAACATCTCCTGTGCTGCGCTATAAGAATTGACGATTACAACAAGTCAGCAACACTGGCCGCTGCACGCTTTACGTCCAAGAAAATCAGCCCCAGCTTGGCATTGGGCTTAGCCAGTACGGTAAGTACTGATTCGGAGCCTGCATAGGTCATCAACACATAACCTTTATCACCTTTGATTAAGACTTGCTCCAAACCACCGCGCGCCAACTCTTGCGCAGTACGGTCACCCAGTGACAGCATCGCAGCGCTCATCGCGCCCACCCGGTCTTCATCCATACCCGCAGGCAATACCGAGGCAATTGTTAAACCGTCAGTTGAGATCACTGCAGAGGCTTCTATGTCCCCAGAAGTACCATTAAGTTCTGTTAAAACAGATGTCAACATATCTGCGCGCATGGAGTTTTCCTTTGTGAGTTAAATGGTTGATGAAATTAACGATTTTCGATGGCGTAGCGACTGGTTAACGCCCAGGCCAGCGACACGAATTCCGGTTGATTAAAATGAGGGATACCCGATATAGCCAGGACAAATCGATTCTTACCGATGAATAACGGCCAAAACCCTACTTGGCTATTACCAAACACGTCAACCACCGCCCAAGCATGGCTACCTAGCCCCATGTTATTTATTAATAGTCCCGAGCGGCGTTCATGCACCGTGGCAATTTCGGCGCTTAATGCCGACAATTCTTCGGCAACTTCATGCGGAAAGCCTTGGCTGGCAAGATAAAAACCTTGCTGATCGGCAAGTAATACTTTGCCATTTTCTGAAAGGGCGCTCAGTAGACCGGGGAGAATTTCTTCTAACGTGCCGTCCGGATAATGCTGTACGTTTGGCAAGCCTTGTATCCAGCCAAGTTTTTGACAGTGATGAAGTAATTCCAGACATTTTTGTTCGTCTTCCTGCACCATCAATTGCTGTAAATTTTCGATGTTTAAAAGAGGCGTGCTGGGTTCTTGCAATAGGTTTCTTAAAAATTGCCGCGATTTATCAATATCCCTGGAGCAAACCGCGTAATAAGCACCGGCAGGAGTCGGATAAATATAAAGCCCTTGGCTCAATGCATACTGGCTCATGCCTCTTCCTCAAGCCCTGGATCCAATGAAAACATCAACGATTGCACCAGCACAGACACGTCATTTTTAACACGGGCATCTACCGCAAATACCGGTGGTTTAATGCCTAACGCTTTAAGTTGCACATGGTAATCGTCAATAGTCGGTGTCGTACTGATGTCCATTTGCGTTACACCAATCGCAACACCGGTTTGGCCGATAAATTTGTCGAACGCTTCTAAAAAAAACTTCATATCCTGAAACGGATCGGCGCGGGTATTGTCCAACAGTAAAATCAAGCCGATGCCGCCATTAACCAAAATATCCCACATAAAATCAAAGCGCTCTTGGCCCGGCGTGCCGTATAGATGAAGTTTCTCACCACCGGCCAGATTCATAATGCCGTAATCCATCGCAACGGTAGTGGCCGCTTTTCTGGATTTGGTCATGTCGCTGGCAGCCGCGTCTGTTTTGATTGGCGGTGTATCACTAATCGAATTGATTGCGGTAGTTTTGCCCGCTCCAACCGGTCCGGTAAAAATAATTTTGTATTGGCTCATGGTGTGTCGATTCCGTTATGCTTTATTACCACGTAATTTACTGATGATGCGGCCTAGCAGACCTTGCTTTTGTGAAGGTTTAATATCTGGAACTTGTACCAACTCATCTGCTTCTCGCCTTGCTTGACCGACCAAACCTAACGCATGAGCCGCACTGACAAACACAAAGACATACTGCGGCTTAATGTTGAGTACCCTAGCTACATCTCCCAGAATTCTAGGTTCTTGAACCAGCAATGCCGCAATACGCATTGCATGTGGCGTAATTAACAGCCGGCTAAAATTAGGCCAGTTTTTTAAATACACCGGATGATCGATATTAATGCTATCTGGATAGCGGCCTTTAGAGGTCCAGCAGGCCAATTTCCAAACAAATGCATCCATGCTGTGAAATTTTTCAAGAGCATTAGTTAACACCAATGATTCCGTCTTAAAAGGCGACAGTGACATTTTTTTGCTTGGTGCATGCTCTAATTTAAGACTGGCAAATGCCCGGAGTTCCCTATCATCGGCATCCAGCCATATTTCATGACTTTGCGGAAACAACACCAGCTGCCGCCAACCCGAATGTAATTGCAGATTTTCGTTTTTATCTTGGCAAGTGTTGATGGCTGACTGTATATAGCCTTGAAAATAATCTCTAGGCGCGTAAGTCGCGTTGGCAAATTGTGCAGGATCATTTACATCCACACCTTGTACGTTGCCAATATAAGTGCCAAAGGCAGCCTCGTTTAGCTGCATTGCCGTTTGATGTTTGGAGGTTTTATTTTGCTCGTCGGTATTGATGGTGTAATTTTTCAATACCGGCTTATCCGCAGGGAGATCGGTTAAGGATATATCAACAGAAACAGGCGGATTATTTATCTTTTGTTGCGCCAGCCTGGCTTTAACTTCTGCCAGTGCTCCCAGCATGTCTTCAGACTTAACCGGTTTTTTAACGAGCACGACATTATCCAGCTTAACGCTTTGTAAAGATAATACGATGACAGGTCTGGACGAGGGCTTTGCCAAATGTTCCGTCAATAAGCGCTTGGCATTGACGTTATCGCCATCAAAAATATCAACCTCAGCGGATGCCTCGTCAACAACAACTGCCGCTCTCTGACAAGGACCTTTTAAATACATCACCATGGTCCTGACGCTGCGCTCATCCATTGCATGCAGTGCCACTTTTAACGGACTTTTTGCGTTATTCGACATTATTCAGTCCCTTAAAATATGTGCTTAGCTGCTGCCATGCATCAGGTACATCCATGCCGGCATCTGTTAATCGTCTGAGCATTTGATTAAAACCGCCGGCGTTTCGGGTGGATTGATAAAGTTCTAATAATTCGGCTTGTAGCTCCAGCCTACCGGGTTCCGCCAAGATAGCCGATTCCAGCACTGCTTGCGCTTCTGTCAGCTGGCTGTATTCAATAAAATCTCGGGCTAGGCTTAACGCGTCAACATGTATTTGATTTTTATCTTCAGTGACTTTAACTAACTGAGTTGTACCGATGATTCCCG
>Ga0208629_100829_pt1 | contig 13511 bp, 10 predicted proteins | sample LakWasMet19_HOW5_2_FD_183865 | JGI IMG/M metagenome (GOLD analysis project Ga0208629, IMG submission 183865) | Freshwater sediment methanotrophic microbial communities from Lake Washington under simulated oxygen tension - Sediment Metagenome... | ecosystem: Environmental > Aquatic > Freshwater >...
TCGTCTGACCTCGTCTCGAAGTCAAACACTGGCGCAGGTCCGAGAGGGCGTGCAGGCCGCCCCGTCTCAGCGGCAGTGTCGACAGTTTTGTTGAGGCGCTGCCGCTTGATAGCCGTTCGCTTCTCCTTCACGCCATCGCCACCTTCCTTCGTGTGTGGCTCTGCAGACGTCTCCAACAGAACCTCTCGCTTGCGCTTACCAGGCGGAAACCCCCCGGCGCCTCCCTTCTGTCGCGGCATCTGCCCAATGTGTTAATCTCGGAGATGACTTTACAGTTTCCAGATCACTTGAGTCGTAGGTTGTGACTGCCGCTGCCCTCCGCTGAAATCTGCACGTCGAGCCATTTACCGCGAGACGCTCAGACACGTAGTTTTTCGTCGTGCACTCTTCAAGCACAGCGTGCGTTATATTTCGCAGCTTTCAAACAGAGCCCGCAAGCGCGTGTGCACCGATCATCCCCATTTCGCTGGCATCCGAAGTCTCGTCCTGCGTATCTGCGCTCTCGCATTCTGGCGACTTCCGCGTGATCTCAGCGCCTCGGATGGCAGTTCCCGCTGCGCCTGGGCCTGGTCCAGCACCCGCCCCGGCCCCTGCGCCGCTTACACCGGCCCAGTTGCAAGAGCTGACGCGCAATGTCCAGCATCTCACCAGTCCAGATCACTCAGTGCGCGAGGCTGCCCTGTTGGAGCTCAGCAAGAAGCGGGAGGACTATCCCGACCTCGCGCCGATGCTGTGGCACTCCTTCGGCACAATCACAGCACTGTTGCAAGAAATAATTGCGATCTATCCGGCGCTGTCGCCACCGACACTAACGGGGCCTGCCTCCAATCGCGTGTGCAATGCGCTCGCTCTGCTTCAGTGCGTGGCTTCGCACCCAGAAACGCGCTCCCTGTTCTTGACAGCGCACATTCCGCTGTACTTGTACCCGTTTCTCAATACGGCGGCGCGGAGTAAGCCCTTTGAGTACCTGCGGCTGACCAGCCTCGGCGTGATCGGGGCTCTCGTGAAGGTGTGTGCTGTGCCCGCGTTTCGGCGCGCCGCTCCGCGTCAATCTGGCACGTATCGCGTGGCGGATCGCGTTGAAGCAGCTGTCTGCTCTTCCAATTTATCCTTTTTGCTCCCTGGACTCGCTATTCGTCGGCTGGCAACCCCTGCTTGACGACTCGTGACGCGCCTTTTCGCTTCGCAGGTGGACGACACAGAGGTCGTCAACTTTTTGCTGCAGACGGAGATCATCCCGCTGTGCCTGCGCATCATGGAGACGGGCAGCGAGCTGAGCAAGACGGTCGCCACCTTTATCGTTCAAAAGATCCTGCTGGACGACGTGGGGCTGCAGTACATCTGCGCGACCGCGGCGCGCTTTGTGGCCGTGTCGACCGTGCTCGGGACCATGGTGCGGCTGCTGGTGGACAACCCGTCGCACCGCCTGCTCAAGCACATCATCCGCTGCTACCTGCGCCTCGCCGACAACGCGCTCGCGCGCGACGCGCTGCGGCAGTGCCTGCCCGCGGAGCTGAAGGATGCCACCTTCGTGGCGACGCTCAAGGTGGACCCCGCCGCCTCGCGCTGGCTCACGCAGCTGCTGCGCACCGTGTACCCCGAGCAGCCGCTGGGGCCCTCCGGCGCGCTGGCGGGCGGGTCGATGGTGATGTGATGCTGCCGCACCTTCTGTGTTGTGCGGCTGCCTGCGTGCCTGTGACCACGGGCCAATTCCACTGAGACGCTCTGAAGACACGACACGGCACAGGGGGGATCCAGTCGCTATCTGCTTGCCCTTGCACCGAGCTGTGCGACCGTGCCCCAGGCACGAGCGCGGCGCAGCGTGGCCAGCTGCCCTCCAGCTTGCGGCCTGCCGCCCGCGGTCAGTCTGTTGTCGCTGTGAGGCGCATCCGGCCCTTTGCAGCTGCTTGCGTTTCTGCGTGGCTGTTGAGCTCCGAGTGTGACTCCAGAGCCAATGCCCCATGCGGGGTGCTGGAACGGCAGCCTCGCTCTCTTGCCGGTATATGCCTAGGCCTGTGCCGCTCGCCTCTGTGCACACTGGCAGCCACGCGTTGACCTCTGCATATTAACGTTCGGCCGTTGTAAACTTGATACTGCACCTCCGCGAGTTGCCTGTTCGATGTCGGATCCCTACTAGATGCCGACGCGTGTACGCGTACGGGCGTCGCAGACGACTCCGATGCTAAAGTCGCTCCAGCTGTTCGAGTCAGGATCCAGATCATTACGCGTTTAATTCACTCTGCGACGGCACAAATGTGGGCCTCGGTTCGAATTCCGCTTACACTTCAACTGCAGGCAGCTGCGAAATCCCCCCGTCCGCACGCTGGCAGGCTCACGCGGTCGCCGCGGGTGCAGGAGCCGCCGCAGCCTCGCTGGCCGCGAGCGCCGCCTGCGCTGCCGCCAGCTCCGCCTGCGCCTTGGCCAAGCCGCGTCGCAGAATGGCGAGCTGCACAGCGCGGTAGCTCTCAACGGCGGGGTTAAGGGCGGCCCCGTCCGCAGCGGCGGCCGCGGCAGGCTTGGCCTTGCCCTCGTGCGGCGCCTCCACGAGCCGGATGGCGTAGGTGAGCACGCCCACCACCGCCTCCCGCGCCACCACCTCGTTCGCGTCGCTCAGCTTGGTGAGGGCGAGCTGGTAGTACAGGTGCTCCTCCTCGCCCTCCTCCTCCTCCTCGCCCTCAGCGTCGCCGCCCGCGCCGGCGCCCGGCGCGCCCGCAGCGGCGGCGCGCGCAGCCCGCCGCTCCAGCGCGCGGTGCGTACGCTCCTCCTGCCGCGCCCGCGCCGTCGCGGCTTTCTCCTCCAGCTCGCGCCGCGCGGCATCCCCGTTGCGCAGCGCCGTCGCGGCGTCCGCCTTGCCCGCGATCGCCGCCGCGCGCAGGAAGGAGAGCAGGTCCACGGAGGGCGTGCCGTCCGCGTAGACCTGGAACATGAAGGGCTGCCCCCACGCCAGGCGCTCCACCGCGTCCTTGGGGATGCTGGCCACGCCGAGGCTCACGGCGCGGGCGGCGGTGCGCAGCGTCGTCTGCACGAGCGCGCTCTCCAGGTGCCGGCGCGCGAGGGCCTCGGGCTTGATCTCGAGCCCGCGCAGCACGTTGGTGCGGATGCGGAAGAAGGGGTCGGCGTCCAGGCCCTCCAGCGCAGCCTCCACCAGCGCGTACTCGGGCGTCGCGTCGGAGGGCGTGACGGTCCCCGGCGCCGCCTCCGCGCTCGCGCCGCCAGCAGCAGCGCCCGCGCCCGCGGCAGCACCGCCCTCGCCGATGAGGGCGGCGGCGGTGGCGGCGGGCACGAAGCCCTGGAACTGCAGCAGCTGGTGAAGCTGGCGGCCCCCGTAGGACATTGTCACCTCCGCGCCCTCCGCCACGTCCTGCGGCGCGTCCAGCAGCAGCGCGCGCAGGGAGGGCATGCTGTAGCTGGTGATGGGCCCGGGGCGCGAGTTGAACATGTCGTAGAGGGGCGAGAGCGCGAGGCAGGCGTCCTCGCCGAGCAGGGGGTCGCGCCCCCCGAGCGGCACGCGGTTCTGGCGCGACATGACGCAGGACATCGCCCAGCGGAAGTGCGCCCACGTGAAGAAGGGCTCCAGGCCCTCGATGATGGCCCCCGGGGCGCCAAACACGCCCGCGAGGCGCAGGTACGTGCTCGCAGTGTTACGGATGAACTTGGCGATCTCGTGCGCGGCGGGCAGGCCCTCCAGCCGCCGCATGTCCGCCGCCGTGAAGTACAGGCAGGAGGCGGGGCGCTCGGGCAGCATGGCGACGTACGCGCGCCAGGCGCTGCCCCACGGGTGGCTCAGGTCCAGCGCCTGCCGGATGAGCGGCTTCTCCTCCTCCTCCGCGTCCGCGCCGTGCCCGTGCCCGTGGCAGGGCTTGCCGCCGTGGGAGTGCCCGTGGCCGCCCGCCGGCGCGGCGGGCTTCGCTGCGCCGCCGTGGCCGTGCCCGTGGCACGGCTTGCCGCCGTGCGAGTGGCCGTGGTTTGCCGCCTTGCCGTGCGAGTGCCCGTGCGACCCGTGCGCCGCGTCGCCGCAGTCGTCGTCCTCCTCCTCCTCCTCGACGCCCACCTTCGACACGTCGATGCCGTTCTCCGCCGCCGCGACCAGGAACGCGGGGTCCACCTCGGTGGGCGGGAACTCTGCGGCCAGCGCGGGGATGGCATCCGTCGCAGCGTCGGCACCGGCGGGCAGCTCCTTCAGCAGGGCCTTCGCGTTCTCGGCCATCAGGTGCACCGCCAGCAGCACGGTGGGCATCTCCTTGAGCGTCACCTGCGGCTGCAGCAGGATGAAGCCCAGGTCGTGCGTGCGCACGGCGGTGGCTGTGGACAGCATGCATGACTGCGGCAGGTGCAGCACCGTCTCGCCCTTCGCGATGGGCTCCGCCGCCACCACGCCGCGGCCGCCCTGCTCAGTGGGCAGGTTATCGACCAGCTTCAGCTTCTTGCTCCGGAAGCCCGGGTGCGCCTCAAGCCAGCGCAGCAAGCGCGCAGCCTTTGCCTCGAAGGGCACAGCGCTGTCCACAAGTCTGAAGGGCTCCTGCGCAGCCTGCAGCTCGTCCAGTAGTTGCAGCGTACGATCGACCTGGCTCAAAAAAGGAGCCTGCGGGCCCCATTTGTCATCGCTGCAAGGCACATTCAAACAGGAGAGTGCGAAAGACTCCACAGGTTGGCGAGCTGCGGCAGCGAGGTTCGTGAGCAGCCTGCCGAGTCGGCTGCGCGTCCGGCACGCCGTGACTCACCTCTGCAGTACTTCTGTGAGCTGCGAAATAGCAATTGCGACTTTCCGCGAGAGGGAGGTTTTGGGCGGCATCTTGGCGGGAGAGCTGCTGGAGTGTGCGTCTCCGTGTGAAGGGTCGGGATTGCTGCTATCCACCACACTGCTCCGGCAAAGAGCCTTCCGAGCACAAAATGACGCGTACGAGTTGCACGAGAGCCTCGACCACGAGCAAGATGGCCCGGCAACAAAACTGCCGTCCGTCCGCCGATTTCTGAGGCCCAATCTGATTCATCTCACGTGATTTGCATTGCAGCGCCGAGCACAGGCGCGTATCATGAGCCTTTCCTGCAGCGTGGAGTTATTACGGGGCTCATTTAGATGGCGGCGTCCTTCGCTTCGCCCCTCGCATCCGCCGAGGTATGTGCCCTTGTTGTGTCACACTGCCAGCGCATGAGATGCGTGTCTTGGGCCTCTCATACTTCTTGACGTGGCATGTCTGGCTACTGCGGCTTTTACCCATGCCGAAACCTTGTCCAAATTTCCAAGATTCCGAGTGCAGGCGGTGGCAGCGTTTCTTACATCGCCGCCGGAGCTGAGAGATGCGGTCCGCTTCGACCTCGAGAGTGACAACGAGCTGGCGCAGCGTCTCCTCCGTGCGCGCAAAGGTGACGCCGACGCAGCGCTGAAGCTGTTGCAAGAAATTGCGAACTGGCGCCAGGAGCAGGTGAGGTTCGGAATGTTGCAGCGAGGTCCCAGATACCATGCTGGGGAGAAAGCGCATGTGCTTTGCGGAACGCATCCTTGCGTGTCTGATGTTGACGCGACTGCAGCGCGTGCGCGACCTGCCGAGTTGCTACGCCTACGATTTGCTGGGTGGCGTGTCCCTGGACGAGCTGCAAGCGGTGCATCCGAAGGCCTACTTCCCTTTCCCCGATAAGCAGGGCCGGCCCATTTACGTTGAGCGCACCGGCCTGGTCGATGCGGAGGTGCTGAACACGCTGGTGGACCTGTCGCACCTGGAGAAGCACCACGTGATGGCGTACGAGACGGACATTCGGAGCCTGTTTCGGCTCGCCTCCCGCGCACGCGGCGCAAGCGTGTCCTCCCTCGTGACCATCCTCGACTTCGAGCATATGTCGCTAAAGCTCGCCAACGCGAGCTCGCGCGCGTACGTGAAGCACATGTCCCAGATCGACAGCGCCTTCTACCCGGAGATGCTCGGGCGCATGCTCATCATCAACGCGCCGGGGTACTTTTCTGCGGCGTGGGCGATGGTGAAGGGGTTCCTGGACGAGCGCACGGTGGCGAAGATCGACATCTGCAGCAGCCCGTCCGCGTGGATGCCCAAGCTCGCAGAGCTCATTGACAAGGAGCACACGCCCGTGGAGTACGGGGGCTCGCTGGTGGTGCCCGGCGGTCTTTTTCACCAGAGGTGCGCACCTACGCGGGGTGGCTGTGCTACACCAGTGTTGTCTGACGTCGCTGCTGTTTGCCTTCTCGCCGTACATGTGGGCTGCCTCGCCGTCTGAAGAGCCCTGCACACCGCTGTGGGGCTCGGTTGTGCTCACACGCAGTTGGGCAACAGCCCACCGTTCTGTTGTATTTCACCACGATGCAGCCGTACGATTCGATCGCACGTGGGAGCAGGCAAAGCCTTGGAGGCTGTGTCAGAGACTGTGCCAGCGGGAGCCCCGCTGCGGTGCAAGTGGCTGTGCCGGCCTGCAGGTACGTCCACTGGCGCCCTGAGCCAATTCAGCACGTGCCTCGCACTCGCAATTTTCCGGCACTTCGCCGGAACCATCTCGAGAGAGTGATGGGCTTCCCCCGCGCGTCGCCCGACGCCGCACGTATTGACGCCGTATTGACGCTCCTGCCACACTCACCTCCGTGCAGACGTCAAGTTCAGCATCGAATTCGTGCCGACAGACAAGTCTGCCGCGAAGGCGGTGGCGTCCGCACAGCAAGAGTACGACACCTGCGACTCAGCGTGGGTCTCCACCACCGTCCACGCTCCCGCGTCGGGCCACTTCGTCGCTATTTGGGACAACAAGGGCGGCTGGCGCGCTCGCGATGTGATGCATCGGTGGGACGCGATGCGACCGGGGGCTGACGGCAGCCTGCGGCCAGAGACAGCCGACTCGTATCGCAGCATCGTAAAGCCACCAGCTGGAGGCCCGTTCAGTGCGGCCGCGTGGGCTGCCCTGGGCGGGCCGGCGCCCTCGTCTCCGATAGATGCCGCAGACATTGCTCCTGGGGTGGCTCCTGGTGCCGCAGGTGCCGGTGACTCTGCAGCCGCGTCAACCCCTGACCTGGCAGCTGCCTCGGCAACCGGCGCCAAGTAGCGAGCGTACTGCGCGATGTGTGCGTGTGTGCGTGTATTGCGAAGCAACGAAGTGCTGCTTTCCGTCCCAGGCGTCGACCTGTAGTCATCGCTATGTGCTCGGGTCCCGCATTTCATGCTGGGTCCGGAACCCTTGCCGTTTGTGACGGCTGGGCCGGACATGCACGCCGGCGCGCACCATGAGCTTGGTTGCGAGCCCATGTGTGGTGCTTTGCTGCAGGCGGACCGTACCGGTCGCTGTCCGGTACCGGTATATGATACATTCCAAATGCAAATGCGTTATCGAGTGCTTACGTGGTCACTCGCGACAACAGCTCGTCATTGGTCGGCATATGCATGGCCGCTTTTGATTTCGACGGTGGCCCGGAGTCGAGCGCAGCTTGTATCCCAGCTTTCGCATCGAGGGCATAGATGTGATGAAATTGCAATCGGACTTGACATGAAGACAAGGACATGGGAATTCAAGGCAAACGCTGTGGTTGATTGGAATTCCCCGCTGCATGCACTGCGTGGCAGCGTGTACGTGATGCATCGCGCCAGGCAGGCGTTGGTAGGTATCGCATATGCCCACGATACGCATGATGCTATCCGACACTGGAGTTGGTGCACGGAACTTCATCGCCAACGCGCTGTCCACACCCGGCGTGCATGGATCTAAGTTGATCGGCATGTTGCATGCCGAATCGGCTGTCGCATGCCCCAAAGACTCCTCAGCCCGGGTACAGCCTCGGTTGGAGCCCACTGGCTCTCCTCATCACTGCTTGGCGTCAGTCGCTGAGGTGGCGACAGCACTCCGGTAGCGCGTCGTTAACACTCGTGCAAGGAGTGCAGTGCCCTGCCCCGCAAGCTAAACGGTGGCGACAGCAGCCGTCCCGCGCAGGCTGACCGGCTCGTAGTGGCGGTGTGGTGCACAATCACAAGTCTCGGCTCCTCGGGTGCGCGAGGGCGCTCGCTCCTGCCTATACAGCTGCTGCCTCTGCCCTTCATGGGAGCTGCGCTTGCGAGGGAGGGATAGGGCCGCAGCTGGACATCCAGTAGCGAAGAGATCCTCGCGGGCAACCGCACACGGTTGTCAGTGAGTGTCTCTCCGTCGTTGGAGGTTCGCAGACACTGCTGCAGGCTGCAGGCGTGAGTTTAGGCGTGGCATGCGCGACGCAGGGCCGCAGCAGACACATCGGGTTCGAGTCGGCGCGCTTTGCCAGCAGTGCCGTACGCGGCGTCCATGCGGAGCCGATGCGAGCGAGTTCGTCCAGAGCTGTACCGACGCAATGACTGCGAGCTGCGTGCCCTGCTTGCGACCGCTTGCGGTCCTCGGGCTGCAGCCGCCCTGCGGCACTGCTGCAGCCAAGTCCAACGAATGGTGCGGGCCAGTGCAGCTGCATCCATGGCCGCACCTGTCGATTCGCAGATGCTGGGGCAAAGAACAGCTGGGAGTATCAGGACTGTATGCCCTCGCGAGCGATAAGCGTGGCGTGCAGCAGGCAGCGAACCATCGCCAGGGGGAGATGAATGCAGCGATGGAGCCGTCAGCATCACCCCATATAAGTCTGAAAGCTGAGCAGTTGTGCCCCGCCTGCACCACGATGACCGACCAGCAGCAAGCACCCGAGGCACCATCCACGCTGCTCGCGAAAAACCGCTGGATGGCTCGCCATTATCACGTTGTTGCAAATTGGAATGCCGGGTGCCCGGATTCGCAGACCCTCGGCTGTTGTGACACCCTCGACACAGCGGCGATAATTCGTGGCCGCCACGTCACGCTGAAGTCGCGCAAACCCTCTCTAACGGCAACGACCATGGAGGAGCGTCCCACGGTGCGCATCCGGTTCCTGTGCAGCAGCTCTGCCGGTTGATCGGCATGATGGGGTGGCAGCATTTGATGAGGTGCGTGCGCGAAAGGAAACCGGCCGCGTCCAGGCAGGCCGGACGCCACGCTGTTCACCCACCGAGACACTGAATGAACCATCTGATCACGAACCAGCCCGAGCACTCGGATGACGGACCACGATTTGGGCTGTCTCGTGAAGTCTCAGCGGCCGCGTTTCATGGTGGCTCACGCGAGTTTCATGCAGGCTCGTCACCCATCTCCTGCCTCAGCAACCTCAGCTTTTCGCATGTGCCGGCTGGGCACCATCGTAATTCCAAGCTGCTTGCCATCGCCAGCCGCTTCCCGCGTGTCCTTCAAGACAAGATTGCCAAAGGCGTCCAGGCAAATGAAGCGCCCGATCACGCAACGGCCGTCCGAGAGCTCCACGCGCAGCTGCTTGCCGAGCAGCGCCTCGGCCATCTGACGACTGAGTCTACTGATAGAGAGGACTTGTTGGCAAGCAACTGCAGCGCCGAAGTCCGGCGTACGCTATGCAATCCACATTTTCGTGGCGACGCTTGTGGCCAAGCTGCTGCGAAATCACAAACGTGTTCAATCACACTCTGACCAGCCCTCCGTCGTCCATCGTCCGGTTTGCAAACTGTGATTACACACGGGGAGGCCGCCAGTTGACCGCTTACTCTCAGCATCTAGTGCACCTTGCTTACGTGTTTCAGCCTCTTGTGCACTTTGGTCGTTCAAAGCCCCTCATACGTCATATTCGGGGAGGCGGCCAGCCCTTTCAAAAGCTGCAAAACCTCCGTCCGCGCACGTCAGGATGGGGCTCCGCTTTCTTGTGGTGCTTGCCGCCGCGTTGATGGTGTTTGCCGTTGAGACCGAGAAGGTGCGCTCAGCTGGAGTCATCACTTGAGCGTCGCCTGTTGCACTCATGCAAGGTTGCGACGAGAACCCGTGCCTTGCACTCCATGCTGAGCTTTGCAGGTGGAGGACATGGCTGTCATGGAAGCCGAAGCAGGCGCGGAGGTTGATGCCGAGGCGGGGGCTCAGTGCCACCCGATCTGTCAGTGGAAGTGCGACTCCCCGGTGTGCAACATGGTGTGCGATCCCATCTGCGAGGCGCCCAAGTGCGCGCACCGCTGCCAGCCGCTCGGCGGGGCGAAGTGCGAGATTAAGTGCGCCAAGCCGAAGTGCGAGATTCGCTGCCCGGTGGAGCACTGCGAGAAGGGGCAGTGCCCGGAGTGCAAGGTGGTCTGCGCTGACCCCGTTTGCCGCAGCGAGTGCCTGCAGCCCACGGTGAGTGGTTGCAGCGGAGCGGCCGTCGTCGTGTTATGATTGGCGAGCGGTGCTGCCTGCCAGTCACGTTTCGACTCCTCAACTTGTGTTTTCTCCGCCTCCCAACGACGCGCGCTGTTGCAGCCCACGTGCGAGACCGTTTGCGAGAAGCCCGCATGCGATTGGCAGTGCCGCCGGCCGGCGCACTGCGCGCGCCCCAAGTGCGCGCTGGTGTGCGAGGAGAACACCCAGTGCCGCGAGCGCAAGGCCCCGGCGCCGAAGTGCTGCGCCTGCGCTGCCGCGCCCCCGGGCTACAGCAGCGAGACGACCACTATCACGACCACCTCCACCGCCGGAAAGTGCTGCACGTGCGAGGGAGGGCAAGAGACGGTCACCACGGTGACCAAGACGACGGTCGTCAAGGGCGCGTGAACAGTGCTGCCTGGTGGGATGATGTAGGCGTTTTTGATGTCGGTGAAAGCCTCGCGACGTCAAGAATGCAAGGCGTGGGAGATTTTACCGTCTGGCGGTTTGGCAGCGCGGTGGCGGCGAGCTGCCATGCTGTCAAGGGGCCGCAGACTTTGCGGGAGAGGCATGTCCTGGTCATCAGAACCAGTGGGGTGCAATGTAGTCGCGCAATTTTTTCTTGGAGTGGACGAGGGGCGGTCCTGGCGTCGCAGCCGCTCTGGCCGCTTCTGTGCATGTGGTGCTCAGGCGTGCTGGCGGCCGCTGTTGCACCCTGGGGGGCTGCGGGTACGCGCGAGGGGTTGTCCCGCGCAAGCGCGGGCAGCTCGGAGCCTCGCACTTGCGCGCGAGAGCTGTCAGAGGCGGGGACGGCGCTGGCTGTACAGGATCGGGGATGCAAGTTCGCGGGGCTCGCGGCTGCACAAGCGATCGGACAACACTCGCGGCGGTGGGAGCAGTGGATCTTGTCGCCTCGTGCAAGCTCGGTTGTCTCTGGTGCTGTGACCCGGGATGATGCTGCACTTGCTGCGGGCGAGCTGTGCAGCCTGGGCGCATGCGCAGCTGGTCGCCAGTGTGGCGTGCCACTATGGGTCTCGGGAGCGTCGAGCTTTGGCCCCCTTGTTGTGTTGGGCATTGTACCCGCTAAGGCTTCTTCATCATGCAGCTTGCCGCGTGGACGGCTGGTGACAACGATGCGGCCGTCTTCTGTCACCGTGGCAGTTTGGCTGCAGGGGCCGCAGGCCGCTGACGCGCTCGCAGCTCATTGCGATGCGACCCGTCCGTGGATGCGTGCTGGCTGTGCTAAGGTTTTGACCGGCTTCACGGCAGCCGGCTGGCAGCATGACACAGGTTCAAGGCTTGAACTTCAAGCCGCACTGCAGCAAATGGGGCCGCGGCGGTTTCGCTCACAACGAGGTTTAGGCCGCGGTCACAGGGCTTCACACAGGACTCAATCTTTTCGAATCATGGAGAGGCTTCTGTCTCTTCTGTCGTCGTGCGACGTGCTGAGGTTTCGTGCGTCGCGAGAGAGTCGTCGAGAGCTCGGTGCGTCGGACGCCAGAGTTTTGACTCGCTCACAAAATCCCGCGCACCATACAAGCTCACGGCATGCCGCGAAAGCTCTCTGTGTGCCCATCCCGATTGCCAGCGCTACCTATTGCGAAGCCGCTGTGTTCCTCGCAAAGGGCGACCAGCCGCGACGGAGGCACCTGTCAGGCATCACTTCTCCGCCTTGCTGTTCCTCTTCAAAAGCGAGGCGCTCTTCTCCGCGTCGGGATGACGCACCAGGCCACGCACGTGTTTGGCAAGCATGCTGCATTTCTCGCTGAGCTGCCCGTCCAGCTGCAGAAACTCGCGACTCGCCGGCGGGTCATCCCGCTGAATGCCCGTCGCAGCGCTTCGGTTCTGTGCCCAATTGTGATGCGGGAAAGCGTCCCGCACATTCTGTTCACACTTAGGACGGGGACGCTCAGCTCGCATGCGAATCAGGTGTCCTTCCCTGGTGGTCACATCGAACCCAACGAAAGCCCGATTGATGCGGCTCTCCGAGAGACGCGGGAGGAGCTGGGCGCAACGCTGCCCATCCGGACGCTGGGGCTGATGCACGACGTCATCGCCGTCACGGGCACGCACGTGACGCCCGTGCTGGGCGTGTGCGACTCCCCGCTGGACGACATGTCCGTCTTAAACCCCTGCGCGCGCGAGGTCGCAGAGGTGTTCACGCTGCCGCTGGCGCACCTCGCCGACCCCGCCAACCACAGCTTCGAGCTGCTGCACCCCAAGCTGGAGACCACGCACCGGGACGGCGCGAGCGCGCCGCACCCGCGCGCGGGCATGTGGGTGCCCGTCTTCACGGGCGGGCCCGAGCGCATCTGGGGCCTCACCGCATTCATGCTCCACTCCTTCCTGCGCGAGGTCGCGGCGCCCGCGGCGCGCGCGACGCAGTACGACCTGCCGCAGCCGCGGCCGATGCCGCCGCTGCCTCCTGCTGTGGCCGAAGAGGGTGGGCGTGCTGCTGCCGCTGCTGCGGCTGGGGTCCGCATTCACGCTCCGACGCACCCCGCGCTGGCTGGCGTGGGCGCAGCGTCCAGCGGCGGCTTGGCAAGCGCTGCGACCGCAGAACGGGCGTCGATGCGGAGCGAGGCGCGTGGCTGACAACTCTTTGGTATGGCCGCCGGCATATATATGCAGCGGCGCAGCCTGGGTGGCTCACATGCTAACTGCGACGCGTACGAGTAGTGCGCAACATTTGGAGGCTTATCAATTTTAGCTGGGTCATGATTGCTTGCGCTCGCGTCCCGGGAACGTTGCTCCTCCCTCCCGGAAATCATTCTCGCAGCGCGGTCACGCACCGCCGATGGCGCGCGGAACGATTGGTGGGACGATGGTTCGATGTCAACGGCGTCAAGGCTGCCGTGCAGGCACACAGTTCAAACGGCACGATCTTTGGTGCGAACATACTGCCTGCTCAGCTATGCTTCAGCAGCCACGGGCGCAGGAAAACCAGCAGCGTTTCATGGCCTGCCCCAGCCCTTGGGCCTCTGCGTGCTCGGAAACCCCGCATCGCTGCAGGTGGGCGCAGCCCGCTGCGCTCAGTGCTCCCGATGCCCGCGTTGCGGGTATCACTCGGCGCTAAGCACACGTGGGGGCATCAATCCTTCACGACACGGATCTCTCAGAGGCACTGTTTCTGTATTATTGGGCAAGGAACGGCCGCACGCCCCACTTTACGGCCCCGCCTGCGGGCCTCACGCTCACGAGGGCGCGGCAGCCTCCGCCGCTGTGGCGATCGCAGGCATGCTCTCCACGCGCTTCACAGCGGCGTCGACGATGCTCTCCGCAGGGCTTACGTCGCCCGCAGCGCTCTCAACGGGCGGCAGCGGCGGCGCGCCGGCGGTCGCGGCTTC
>Ga0208629_100830_pt1 | contig 13485 bp, 15 predicted proteins | sample LakWasMet19_HOW5_2_FD_183865 | JGI IMG/M metagenome (GOLD analysis project Ga0208629, IMG submission 183865) | Freshwater sediment methanotrophic microbial communities from Lake Washington under simulated oxygen tension - Sediment Metagenome... | ecosystem: Environmental > Aquatic > Freshwater >...
CGGCAGGTGAAAAAACGTTAGCGTTAAAGGTACAGACCAGGAACCGGTCAATAGGGGAAACATGATTAGCAGGAGTATCCCTGCCAGAGCGCCACCATATACCCAGTACATTATCAGTCGTTCAAACATTACAGTATCCTCCGGAAGTTAATGAGTGCTAACGTAGAGCTAACCGGGCGCGACACGGAAAGCTGAAAAATAAAACCGTAGTATAACCGCGCTCCGGTTGGGCGCCATGTCAAATATTCTCCCCTAACTCCTCGCGGAGCCACCGACCAATTCCAGCCTCACAATCAACCAAGGCTTCATCGAAAGAATTGTAGCTAGGTCGTCCTTTCCAAACCATGCCGCCTTCATCAAGCGCACGAACAAACGAACGGCTCTGCGAACAGTAGCCAAACTCAACTGTACCGTATGTTTCCAACCAGCGAGCCAAGGAGGGGGATGTATTGGCAACAATGTTAGCTTTCGATTTAGTCATAATGCACACCCTCAAATTTATTATTTTCGCCGATGCCAGTAGCCAGGGCGACGTTTCTGATGCGCAATTGCTATTATAAAAAGATGATCAGGGAAAAGACGATACACAATGTAAAAAGGGAACCGGCGCAAAACAAAGCGGCGTGCACCATAAACCCATGGTGTACCTAACTCCGGATTTCCCGACAAAAGCGAGGCTGCTTTTTCAAACTCCGTGATGAATGCCAAGCCAAGCTGTTTATTTGCCTGCTCGGAATAGAAAGCCGCCGCATTATTCAGGTCGGCCGTAGCAGCCGGGTGAACGATTATTTTCACTTCAAAGTTGCACGAGCTTGTGCGATCACTTCTTCGAACGCCATGCCGACAACCGCTCCACTCTCGATCTCGGCAACACGCCTTTCAACTTCAACGGCCCAAGCGGACTCGATTTCGTTATCTTCATCAAGGCTGGCGATGATGTGTTCCGCTAACAACGCTCGCTCAGCGGGTACAAGTTTTAATACCTCAGCTTCCAGAATTTCAAATTGTGTTGACATGACATGCCCTCCAAACGATAAGTTTTAATTGTAACGTTGTAGGGCGGTTTCGCGCTACGACTGCATGGATGCAGGAGGTAGAGCAACGCAGGAGCAGTTGCCGAGCAAACCGCCAATCAACGCACAACGCCGATGACAATCAGCCGAAGTTGCGGCGGATTGCCTAACGGCGAATCCACCCTACGATGATCCGCCTTACAGCGTTGTAAGAAACAGTAGAGGACAGTCAATCAGACCTGATCATCTTTACAGATTTAACTGCTGCAAAGGATCTTCACCGGGGCCTAATATTCGCAAAATGAAAATCTCATCTGCATCGACATGATAGTAAATCGAGTGGGATTCATGCGCATGCCGACGGATATTCTTTTTGATTTGACTTTGGTCGCTGCCAATAAGTGGAAAGTCAGAAATCATTTCCAATGCTTTAAATAATCCGTCTCGGTAAAGATTTGCTTGCCTGATACCAAAATGTTGAATTGTATAAGAAGCAATATTGCCGAGATCTTTATCGGCGAGTTTTGATAAACGGTAGTTAGCCATTCTTTTCGGCGAACCGAGTTTCAGCTTCTTTCCATATTTCTTGTGGAGTGCGATCACTCACGCCGCTGGATTCGGCTTCATCAAGGATAAAACGAAGCTGAGTTTCTGCTTCCCGCTTTTCCTGATCTTGGCGCAGCAAATCTTGAAAATATTCACTGTCATTTTCATATTTACCGGAATCAACCTGAGACTTAACCCAACTTTCCATTTGATCGGTGATTGTGATTGTTTTGCGCTGCATGGACATAACAAGGCCTCAAGAGTAAAAATGTGCGTAAACTGACGTTATCATACTTTGAGCTACATGATGCGAAAATTCTGTTGTCATTTATGGCCCGTATTTCCAAAAGAAAAGTAACCCGCCCCCCTTCTCGGATTAACGCACAACGCCGATGACAATCAGCCGAAGTTGCGGCGGATTGCCTAACGGCGAATCCACTCTACGAATGATCCACCTTACAGCGTTACGATGATCCGTCTTACAGCATTTTTGCGGAATCCGGATGAATGTCGGGTTAGGTTTTAGTTGCATAGATACCCTTGATGTATTCCGCGACACGCTCTATTTCTGGATATATGGTTCCCTTCGTTATGCCAAGTGACTCCAGTTGATTGCGAATGTTGGCTTTATCTTCTCTTTTAATAAGAAGGCGAGGATTTGATTTCGCCAACATATAGGTGGGTGGCAACAATGCCGCCTCCAATTTGCTTGCGCCTACACCAAAAAGAAAAAAGGCTCCATCCTGCCGAATGATTCGAGCATTATCCATTTTCGGCTTTACGCAAACGACGGAGTGTAGATGCGCCGGATCAATCTTCGCTTCGAAGTATGGTTTCTCACTTCTGATTTCGTGTAGCAATAGTTTTATATCATCCTGCTTATTCAGTTTGGTAATAGCTGTGCTTGGATCGCCTGCATTGAACGATGATGGTCGGCGGCTTATGTTTGAGATGACACTGACCGTATCACTATCAAAGTACTTGAGCTCGCGCTTCGGTACGCGGAACGCAAGTACTTCACCACTTTCGTTTATTGGTGAGTCTACTTCACTTGCGAAATACAGTGCGATGAGCGGATTCGATGTGATATCAAGTAGTCGTGTTGGTAGCGAATAGTGTTGCATTCGAACAAGGGTCTGAAAGGTGCTTTTCTCGCTTCTAAAATCATTGGGGCAACGGAGAATGAGCTCCTTGAAAAGTATATCTTCATTGGCAATCCAACCAGGATTTCTGAAGATGCTTGGGACCGGTTCGTAAGTGAAGTTAGAGTGCCCTCTGAAGAAATAAACGTGGTCGGTGTCTTTGGGGTACGCCTCAATCTTAGTGAGAAAATTTCGCACGCTGCCAATTCGCTCGGCGTCAATCGGTTCTTTGGATTTTCGGTGGATCGTGATGGCCATGGCGATAGTTTCTGAAACCTAACGTAAAGTAAACACCTAAACAGATGTATATTAATTTCCAATCACAGGTGTATAACGCAACTCCTGCAATCCGTTAGGCAAGGTACTATAAATATTGAATTATTGATAGCACCCTATTTTATGCAAAAACAAAATACACCTTTAAATCCCTTTAATCTCGTGCATATCCGTATTCACGTTTAATCGAGTTATCCTAATCAGGAATATTCATAACCCCCTCAGCCACCATAACCGCCGCGCCACCAACCCGAATGGTCAAAGTATTCTCCCCCTTATGATCCATTTCCAGATTCAACACACTACGCCGGTTACTCTGCTCCCCGCGATCCACGGTAAACGTATAAGTCCCTTTCTGCATAAAATCAAACGAGCACAAATACGAGGCAAACGCCGGCATCGCACTACCGACCGGCGGATCGTCGTGGATGCCGATTCTCGGCCCCAGCAGACGGGCATTAAAATCGGCATCCGCAAACGGCGTTTTCGGCGAAAAAAGCAAAATTTCCTGGGCGGCGGTTTGCGGGGCGGTCGATTGACTCCAGGCCGCATAATTGAATTTTGCATTTCTTACGCTTTCGTAACGCCAAACCGGAACGATCAGATACGGAACGCCGCAAGACACCAGACGCATAGCGTATTTTTTATGGTCAAGTTCCGACGGCTGTATGCCCAGAAAACTCGCCAATTCGTCATCGCTGGGCGTGAAGTAATCAATGACTGAAGTCACTTTACGGGTGAACTGCACAAAACTGGGTTTGCCGTCTTCAGCGGAAATATTGACGTTAACCGGGCCGGTATTTTGCTCGAAGACCATCGGCGTAACCGCTGCATTCAACTGAATATCGCCGCAACTTGCCAGCACAAAAGCGGTGGCAATAATCGGATGTCCGGCAAAATCGACTTCGCCTAGCGGTGAAAAAATCCGCATCACGCGGTTGGTGATTTGTTTATCGGGATGAAATACAAACACCGTTTCCGATAGGTTCAACTCCCTGGCCACCAGCTGCATTTGCTGTTGGCTTAAGCCTTCGGCATTCGGGAAAACGGCTATTTGCGCGCCGCTGAAAATCTGTTTGGTAAATACATCGGCGATGTAATAGTTGTATTTCATAACGCTGGCTCTCCGTCATGCGGCAATGCTGAAAGGTTGACTTGAACGCTGCCGTTTTCAATGCGGATCGCATAAACGGGGATTTTCACGGCTTCATCTTCCAGGCAAACGCCGGTTTGCAGGTTAAAGTGTTGTTTGTATAAAGGCGAAGCGACCACCGGTTGCCCGCCAATATCGCCGATTAAGCCGCGCGACAGCACATTGGCGTTGCCGAACGGGTCGTAATTGCCGACCGCATAAACTTTTGCATCGGGCTCCGGCATCCAGAAAATCGCCACTTGCTCCCCTTCAACTAGTGCGCAAACCCCTGAATCAGGCTGCAAGTCATCAACACTGCAAACATCTATCCACTGAACCATTAGGCTACCTCCACCAATTTAAAATGCTTGCGCTCGTTTTCATCGGCAGGACGAATCTGGCCGCGTTCTTCAACAAAGATGACATTATCATCGGATTGGTCGCTGTTAATAAAGTGCCGGAAGCGTTTGAGCTTGGCTTCATCTTCAATCGCGGCTTTCCATTCGCATTGATAGGTGTCGATCACGTACTGCATTTGCTGCTCCAGCTGATCGCACAGTCCCAGCTTGTCTTCAAGCACTACCGATTTCAGGTAATCCAGACCGCCTTCCATGTTTTCCATCCACACCGAGGTGCGTTGCAGACGATCGGCGGTGCGCACATAAAAACTCAAAAAGCGGTCGATGTATTTAATCAGGGTTTCCTTGTCCAAACCGGTGGCGAATAGATCCGCATGGCGCGGTTTCATGCCGCCGTTACCGCAGACATACAGGTTCCAGCCGTTTTCGGTGGCGATAATGCCGACATCTTTGCCCTGCGCTTCGGCGCATTCTCGGGTACAGCCGGACACCGCGAATTTGATTTTATGCGGTGAACGCAAGCCTTTGTAGCGGTTTTCCAATTCTATCGCCAAACCCACGCTGTCGTCGACGCCGTAACGGCACCAGGTGCTGCCGACGCAGGATTTAACGGTGCGCAGGGATTTGCCGTAAGCATGGCCCGACTCGAAACCGGCATCGATCAATTCTTTCCAGATATGCGGCAGCTGATCGACTCGCGCGCCGAATAAATCCACGCGCTGTCCACCGGTAATTTTGGTATAGAGTTTGTATTTTTTGCCGACCTGTCCCAACGCAATCAGCATGTCGGGACTGATTTCGCCGCCGGTGATGCGCGGCACCACCGAATAAGTGCCGTCTTTTTGCATGTTGGCTAAAAAGGTGTCGTTGGTGTCCTGTAGCCCCAAATGATCTTTTTCCAGAATATGCTCATTCCACTGCGAAGCCAAAATATTGCCGACGGTCGGCCTGCAAATTTCACAGCCTTTGCCCTTGCCGTGTTTGTGCAGCAAATCGGCAAAGGTTTTGATTTGTTCGACCCGAATCAGGTTGTGGAGATCCTGCCGGGTATAGGCAAAGTGCTCGCAAAGATCGGTATTGACTTCAAAGCCCTGTTTCGATAATTCCGAATCCAGAACCGACTTGAGTAAGGCAGAACAGCCGCCGCAACCGGTCGCGGCTTTGGTTTCCGCTTTTAACGCGCCCATCGTCATGCAGCCGCCCTCAATCGCCGAGCAAATCGTGCCTTTGGTTACGTCGTAGCAGGAGCAGATTTGCGCCGAAGCCGGCAACGCATCCGGACCCAATCCGACCGACTCGTCGGAGCGGTGCGGTAAAATCAGCGCATCGGGATTCTCCGGCAGTTCGATACCGTTCAGGCAATATTGCAATAAGGTTCCGTAACCCGACGCATCGCCGACCAGCACCGCCCCCAGCAGTTGTTTTTTATCCTGGCTGACAACCAGGCGTTTATAAACTTCGCTTGCACCATTTTGGTAAGTGTAAACCATCGCGCCTTGGGTTTTGGCATGAGCGTCACCGATACTGGCGACATCAACCCCCATCAGTTTCAATTTGGTGCTCATGTCTGCGCCGGTAAAGCTTGCTGCATCGCCCGCCAAATCGGCCACCACCGTACGCGCCATCGCATACCCCGGAGCGACCAATCCGTAAATCATGCCATTCCACAATGCACATTCACCAATCGCGTAAATATTTTCGTCGGAGGTGCGGCATTGATTGTCGATGACGATACCGCCGCGCTGACCGACTTCCAGCCCGGAAGCTCTGGCAAGATCATCTCGCGGGCGAATCCCTGCCGAAAACAGCACGATGTCGGTTTCCAGCTCTTCGCCATCGGCGAAACACATCTTATTAATGCATTGTTCGCCATCGGTAATGATGCTGGTGTTTTTGCCGGTATGCACGATGACGCCTAAATTCTCAATTTTCAGCCTTAACATCGCACCGCCCGCATCATCGAGCTGCACCGCCATCAAGCGCGGAGCGAACTCGACCACATGGGTTTCCAAGCCTAAATCCATTAACGCTTTGGCCGCCTCCAAACCCAACAAGCCACCGCCGACGACGGTGCCGACCTTGCCTGTTTTGGCAGCGGCGGCAATGGCTTCAAGATCCTCAATCGTCCGATAAACCAGACATTGCGCGCGATCATGCCCGGGAACGGGCGGCACGAATGGATACGAACCTGTCGCCAATACCAGCTTGTCGTAAGTTATGGTCAAGCCTTTTGCCGAGGTTACGGTTTTGTCGGCTCTGTTAATCGTTGCGACTTTGTCGCCTAGATGAATGGTAATGCCATGCTGTTCAAAAAAGCCGTCTTCGACTAAAGACAACTCCTGCGCCGTTGTGCCGGTAAAAAATGCCGATAAATGCACCCGGTCATAGGCGGCTCTGGGTTCTTCGCAGAAAGTAATAATTTCATAGTGTTCTTTAATGGGGCTTTCAACCAGACTTGCCAAAAAAGACTGCCCGACCATGCCATTACCAATGACAACTAATGTTTGTTTGACGCTCATATACAACCTCGATAACGCTGTTACTTGTTTGGAGTTGTAGAGCAATGCCTGTGCCACAATGAACAAGCCAGTGATTTTAATTACTTATTGAACCATCGGCCTGAAAAATAAAGCACTGCAATGAGCCAAGATGGTGCGTGTAAACAAGTAACGCTCATTATAAGTGCAACAACAATTACATTTTAATCGCCGCAGGCGCGTTTACTATCGACCCGACACGCCTCCGCATTATTCGGCACAACTATAGAAATCAATGGGGATTTATTTATTGGGCTGGCGACTTAGACGATTAATACAATCACCGTCAATAAATGGCGTAGTTTGTGCTAATTATTTGAGAATGAACACCTTAAATGTATTACTTATTGAAGATGAAACGACAGATCAGTTATTAGAAAAGACACTGATTGCTAAAGGCTATTCAGTCACCAACACGGTGCCCTCTGAAACAAATATTCCATCCTTAGCGATGACCAACAAAACCGACCTTGTTATTTTTAATATCGACAGTCCCAAAAAGTATTTTCCGCACATCCATTACCTCAACCGGAACCAGCCGCTCCCCATCATTATCTTTGCAGCTGACGATACCTCCGACACCATCAAGCAAATCGTTAAGGCCGGAGTCAGCGCTTATGTTGTCAACGGCTTGGAAACCAGCCGCATTAACAGCATCATCAATATCGCCGTGGCGAGATTTAAGGAGCAACAACGGCTTACCAATGAATTGGAAAAAACGAAATCCAGGCTTGAAGAGAGAAAACTGATCGACCGGGCAAAAGGCATCTTAATCAAAACCCGTGGCTTTACCGAAGACGATGCTTATCACACCCTGAGAAAACTGGCGATGGACCGCAATATTGCAATCGGCGAAATGGCGAAGAACATTATCGCCATGGCTGAACTTCTTAAGTAGCTGATATTAAAAATACCACGAAGCAGGATAGCGCTTCGTGGTAAAAACACCTTAGCCATCGAATAAACCAAAAGTCATTGGCATCCTGAAATTAAGGGTAACGTCTTGCGCATCCGTAGTAGTACCAATACCTAAAGATAAATTGAAGGTGGTTTGCTTCGAATATTTGAACGAATAGCCAAGCAGGAGTTGTCCGATATCCAATGTGCTCCCTGTAATTGTTGAGTCATTAATTTTGGAATCTAAAACATGCTTGTGCGAGTACCCTAAACTAAATGATGACCGTTCATTTATGCCGAACCCCATACCAAAACTCGCTCCCAGCGCATTCCCCGGATTAAATTTACCGAAATTCGTACTGGTTTCGGCATTGTAACTAAAGTTAAGATTACCAAAGAAAACAGCGGGATCCGTTGGATAAAGCGCTGTAAGACTGGGCTGAAAACTGTAGTATCCGACACCTGTCGGCATTTCCGCTGCAAACGAAAAACCGGGAATCCCAGTATCTTGTATATATTTAATGTCAAAGGGACTTTTTCCTGTGGGTGCCGTTGCAACTATATTACCAACTAGAATAGGCCAGCCGCCCGTTCCATTGTTAAGCTGATAACGGCCGGCAAACTCAAGATCGCCAATACCATTCCCGGACGAATTGAAAGCTTGATCAAAGGCAGACGGACTAAGATCTACTGGCCGTGCAATCTGGCTTTGAGTGCGGTAGGTATAAGGAACTCTGAACTCTAACTCCAGGCGATCTGTGACACCATAACGAGCCCCCAAAGTGCCAATCAAACTGTGTTGTTTAACGCGACGAATATCAATGAGACCAATGGCAATAGCCGGGAGAAATGTATATGCATTGAGAAATACCCTGTTATTGCTAGTGTAGGCATATGTGAATGCAGGCTCAACAACGATGTTCCCTTTTCTGGTTAGCACGCCACCCACGGTTTCGCTTAATCTGGGTATTTCCGGCGGCCTTGGTTTTTCTGTTGCTCCGGGAGGCGCCTGACCAACAGGCTTGGATGGAAGCTTATTAGACGATGTTAACGGCTCATTATTGCTTTTCGCCGAAGCGATTTGAGGCTTATTTGATTCCTGCTTAACCGGTGCCGTTTTATTCTCTACGGCTTGATTTGTCAATGCATCTAGGCGTAATTTAAGTTGTTCCAGTTCTTTGCCTTGCTCAGCAATAATCTGCCGTTGTATTTGGAATTCTTTTTGCTGCTCGGCAATTAATTTCTTGTATTGTGCCGCAGAATTATTTTGCTTAGCTGTTTCTGCATAACTCCTGTTTACAAAAAAAACACAACAGATAAAAATAGCTCCCTTAATAGCCAAAAATAGAGAACATTTCCCGCTCCTAAATTTCATATTCATATTATTATTTCCATTTTTTATGGTATTAGACTAACAGCAATATTAGATTACCTACGTTATCATTTAGGATTGAACTTAGCTGCGGAAATTAATAAACATAGAGGATTTATTAATTATTTTTAATAACATAACTTTTAGTATTTATTACTTTGATGTTATATATAAGTATAAGAACCGTAAAATATAGGTATGAACAAATAAGCTATCCTGTTAACTTTATAAATTATTAAGTCTATCAGGACAATTGGTACAAATACGTAAGTTATAAGCTAGTGAACCATGGACTTTTCACATTATTACTTCATACGCAGCGGTTTAATCAGATCCATAAAAAACCAGAGTTCTTCTGTAAGACTATAAAGATACTGCGTTTGTGGAGGAATGATTTAATATGGCTTAGCGGGTTTTATTGAACAACACGGCATCACGGATGTGAATAATTATTGACTACGACGCGTCATAAACTCAATTAATGAGCATTGGGGAGGATAAAGTTATTAAAAATCATACCACTGTTATTTAAATCCAAATTCTTTAAGTGACTAACAGCTATATTAACATCAGTAACAGTTCTAATAACTTGATTATCAAGGTTATTCTGAACAACAGAACCTAACCCTGACATTGTCAGCTCCGGAGCTTGATTCAGCGCTCCGTTCTGAATCAACGAAACATTCTCCGGTAATTGGAAAGATGAGGAATAAACTACCGAGCCGTTCAAAGAAGTGATTCTCTCTAAGCTAAAATCGATATTCGTTCCATTTGGAAGAGCAAACCCGCCTCTTAATTGATCCAACTCAGTGTCAGACGCACGCTCCCAATTGTCAAATCGTTGAACGGCAATGTTTGAAATATCATTCGCCAATACCTGACCGGCTAAACCGGAACCGCCCAAAACAGCTATCCAGAGCGCAACTTGCATGAGTTTTCGGTAGACGTTAAATTTATATGTTTTCACGTTAAACACTCCGCTTAATTAAAAATCCCAACGTCCGGGTTGCAACATATTGAATTGCCCTAAACTGGCTCGGTCGACGGCGGAACCCAACGGCGCCTTGACCCGAAGCGCCCACTCTTGCTGATCTTGAAAATGGCTAGCGGCTACATCCTGTTTGTCATGGATTAAAAATAAAATACGCCCCCCCCACATTTCTTCAAATTCATCGCGGGGTATTGCTTTTATACCTACCGCGGGATCCCCCACCAGAACTTCCTGCTCATTGAGTCCTTTAATAATAATAAAATGCAAGTAACCGTTATTATTGATAATCGTGATCGCCGGGACATTGGCTGTAATCAATTGATCCAATTTAATCTTGAAACCATCGGAGCGGTAGCCGCGTCTTTCCAGATAAAGTTTTATATCCAGTAACGAAAAACCCTGTTTTTGAATTTTCTGCTGATCGCCATTTTGATACATGTCAACAAATACACTTTGTTCGTCAACCACATCGTCATAATGGTAGGTAAGCAAGCTTGCCAAAGTTGCCGAGCCGCAACTGAAGTCGTATTGTTGTTTGTATACAGTCTTGAACCGTCGTTCCAGAAAAGTCGTCACGGGAACGTTATAGTTGCCGGCACCCGCAATGCCATTAAAATTGAGGGAACCCGCATTACTACAAAACGCGGGTAGCACGAGAAGGGTACATTTAGCAAAAAATCGTATCATGTCCGCACTTCCATTGAATAAAAGTATATTAAGGTGCGATCGTTACATTCACCATAGTCGAATTTTGAATGATGACATTGTTGCCGCTGTTTTGAACAACATCGGTAATCCCGCTTGTCTGTGCAAATGAGCCATGATCAATAATGTTGTAACCATTAACATTATGGTTCGCTACATTATCACTCAGCGTAGCACGTACATTCATGTTATTAAGGGTAAATATATCTACTCCTTCACGCCCTCGTGCGTTATCCAGCTCTTCCAATAATGCTGTTTCGGCCTGAGAAAAAAGTAACTTATCCTGATTTTGAACAGCACCGGCTTGCGCCGCCTGACTTTGTACAATAACTACAAGTAGAGTTAAAACGCAGTTTTTTAAAATAGTTCCCATAGCACTCTCCTCACATATTTGACGATATGCCAGTTAAGAACCGGTGAGTGAGTGATTACTCCCTCACCGGCAAACTGAAGTTTATTAAACCAGTCAATAAACCTTAAGGATGAACAGCATTAGAGCTTGCGTTGCTAACCGTTACCGTACCATCAACTAAAACGGATTGTTGTGCCAAACCAGAACCAGAGTTTTGGAAAGTTTGGGTAATACCCGCGTTGCCGACAACCGAGTGATCGATGGTATTGCCCACTGGTATAGAAGCAAGCCAAGTGCTATTGGTTGGTAAAACAGAAGCATTGCCAGTGACTGCACCTTCCAAATTTTGATTATTGACTTTGTAGGTGCTGGTGGCATTACCGATACCTGCAACAGCGTTACCATTTCCATGAACCTTCAAATCGAGATATTGCGTGGAAGCGTTTCCGACATTAGTTGCCGCAGAACCATCTCCTTTCGCGTCTGATTTGTTGTTAGTAGCAGTAGCAGTTCCTGTATTGGATGATGCTGAACCATATTTCGCGTCTGATTTGTTGTTAGTGGCAGTAGCGGTTCCTGTATTGGATGATGCTGAACCATCTTTCGCATATGATTTATCGTTAGTGTTGTTAGAAGTAGCACTTCCACTACCATTTACTGCAGCAGCCTGATCTTGCGCCTTTGCTTTACCATCAGTACCAATGCTATTATCAGTTTTTGATACCGTAGTAGTTTTGGTATCAGTGTTGTTTGAAGTAGCGCTTCCACTACCATTTACTGCTGCGCCATTATCTGAAGCTTTCACTTCGCCCTTTGCACTTTGACTGCTATCAGTTTTGGTGAGCGTTGTAGTGTCAGTGCTGGTTTTGGTGTTGTTAGTAGTAGCGCTTCCACTACCATTTACAGCAGCGCCATTATCTGATGCTTTCGCTTTACCATCAGCACCAATACTGCTGTCAGTTTTGGTGAGATTTGTAGTGTCAGTGCTGGTAATGGTTTTTGTATCAGTGCTGGTTTTAGTAGTGGTATCAGTAATAGCACCGATTGTAGAAGTACCCCCCCCCTCAATTGAAGAGTTTCCTTGACCCAAGCTTGCTGCTACAGTTATTGGGTCCTGTGCCCATGCACTAGAAGCTACGCCCAGTGCAAGAAGAATACTTGCAGTTAATATTTTTTTGTTAAATTGTTTCATTGTTATTACTCCATGAATATATTTAAATATAATCAGATGTCGTTCTCTAAAAATATCTGATGCTATTGCAACAACCGCCTCTCTCGCCATTTCTGTGGGCTAGCCGGTTATCACAACTGCAGTATCCTTAACCATCCCTTAAATTTCCATAGAGACAAAATCAACAAAACATTAAAAATCAGCAAGATAGGTATAAATACTTAAGGAGTAAGACGAGCATTCAAGAGAACTCATGAACAATCCGGCGCTTCGACAAACTCTGCACGAATGGAGAGCGTTATCCGACCGGCATACAGCACTGACTCTGTATTGCCCTCGCCTTTGACTTATCAAATCACTAAAATTAAGGGGACTTTAACGTTACAGAAAAAACCAGCGCCCTGTCGTAAGTGGCGGGGTCTTGACCGGCATTAGCCAGGAAATTGAAGACGCGGCCGTTTCTATCATGACGATAAAAACGGCGCGGTCAATGAAGCTTCAGGCTGAACCTGAAATGTAGATACGACGATAATCAGTCGGTTGTTTGTCTAAACAGGTACCCGAACTGCACTACGGCAGCCCGTAATTCCACCTGGCTATGCTATTTTTTCAACCACTCTTTAACAACAGGCCAGCCGCGTGTGAGCCATTGTTCTGTTACAAAAGCCGCCGCAGGTTTAATCTTCTTCCCTAGCGTCTTGGCATAACACCATAACCTGTCCGCAAATGACGCGTCAGTACTATCGCGCATCTGTAAATAACGTGAACCCAAGCCATCAATAAACACCGGTTTAAACAGCCACATTTCCAGAATGGACGTCACCCACATAAACATGAATGAAACGCCCATGCCCATACCGGCAAAAATAACCAACCAGGCAAACATCGGGTGAATCTTGGTCAACCACCATGACAATATATCGGCGACAAGAAACGCATAGGGCATGCCGATAGCAATGCACTTATATTGCGTTGTCGTGGTCTCCGCAAAA
>Ga0208629_100831_pt1 | contig 13481 bp, 14 predicted proteins | sample LakWasMet19_HOW5_2_FD_183865 | JGI IMG/M metagenome (GOLD analysis project Ga0208629, IMG submission 183865) | Freshwater sediment methanotrophic microbial communities from Lake Washington under simulated oxygen tension - Sediment Metagenome... | ecosystem: Environmental > Aquatic > Freshwater >...
GCGGCGATGCGCTCGCGGAGCGCCTTGACGACCCCGTCCACGTACACTCCGTCCGTCCAGGGGCGGTCGTCCATGGCCGACGTCCAGTACGAGCCCGTCAGCGCCTCCGCAGCGGCGCACCACGCCTCGCACACGCGGGCAGCCTCGCGCAGGGCAGCGCGCGCCTCGGAGGGCGGCAGCGTCCAGATGTCCTGCGGAGCGCCCGCACCCGCGGCGGCGGCTCCGCTGAGGCGCGACTGCAGGTGCGACGCGAGCGCCGAGCCCACGAGGAACAGCAGGCGGCGCATGCGGGGGGCCGGGTACTTGTCCGCGACGGGCAGCTTGGCGCGCCACAGGCCGTCCAGCGCCAGCTGCGCATCCTCCACCAGCTCAAGCAGCTGCGGCAGCGAGCAGGCGCCCATGCGCTCGAAGCGCGACGCCACGGGCTCGAGCGCAGCCGCAAACAAGGAGGCTTTCTCAGCATCTCGGCCTGCGCCAGGCGCCTTGCTGATGTCATCCCAGTACCGGAACTCGTCGGCCAGGCCGAAGATGCCCGCGCCGATGTCTGCCTTGCCCGTGCCGCCCGCGGCCCGCAGAGCAGCGCCGAGGCTTTTGTCGAGGTCTGAGAGCAGCGAGCGAACCTTGTCGTCGACCATGCCGCCGCGAGCACCCTCCTTCAGCAGCTTGGGCAAATACACGCTGTGAATGGTCGCAAATAGCGCCTCGACGGCAGACTTTGGGGCAGACGAGACTGCAACCTCTGTCGCTATTGTGCTTGCGTCAAGAACGCTCGGGCGCAACTTCGTGAGGAACGTTTCCGGTACCGCAGTCGGCCAGCTCCCATCTGTGGCAGACGCTTCATTGCTCGCCCATAGCCGACTTCCGTCAGTAGCAACACGAAGCAGAAGGCAGCTGCAATGCAATGCAAGGGTAAGGTAAACGATGAATGTGAACACCCGCGGCTTGCGAACGCGGCACAAATCTGCAGTCAACCGGCTGTTGACACTCACCCTGCATCCCTCGTGAACGCCTTAACCGCCGCCTCAGCCTCTGGTCTGGCAAAAGCAAGCGAACTAGCGTCCAAGCCTAGAACCCTGGCGACCAGGCTCAGGCACAGGTCCGACATTGTGGAGAGGTCGGGCACACGAAGCCTGCAGAAGTGCGCTTGCCTTGGCGCTTCGTTCGTCGCGTGCACGAAATGTGCAGCCCCAGCTGCTTCAATAAGGGGCGCGCTGCAATGTATCCACCAGTAGAAACCGATCAACCGCCGAGAAAGGTCAAGGCGGGGGAGAAATCGCTGGAGTTTTTCGACAACGGAAAAGCACAGACGCGAATGAACACGCTCCCAAGTCTGGGTCATGAAAATGGATGCAAGAAGCACGCGTGGCAACGCCTGCATTAAAAAATCGGCGTATTGGAGGTGCCGGGGCGGACAAGACTGGCAATAGCGCTGCGTGATTGGGCGAGATTACAGTTGGCACTCCGCTGCTGCCCGAGGCCTTCGGGCCGATCAGACTGCGCTGCGAGCAGACCGATCGCGCTGCTGGTGCCGCCTGGTGATCGAACTCGCTAAACTCTTGTGCTACGCAATCATGATTGGCACGGATGAACCCCTCTTCAACTACACCCGTTTCATCCCGAAGCTGGCCAGCGTGGTGCCGGACAGCGTCTCCTGCGGTGCGCTCCACCCAAAATTTCTAGCTCTGGGTACGACAGGGGGCACCGTTCACATATTTGAACTGCACGGCAAGGGCGACGAATGGCGCCGCCTCTCCTGCCACGGTGCTCCTATCTCCGACCTTGCCACCGACGCGAGCGGGGAATCGATAGCGTCCGCAGCCGAGGATGGCACCGTGTGCGTGTCTGCAGTGCTCTCTGACGAGCGTGCCGTTCACTCGCACCACCGTGCCGTGCACGCTGTTCGGCTTGCGCCTGACTTCTCCCGCTCGCGGGAGCGGTCGCTCATGACGGGTGGCCGCAGCGGGCGGCTGCATCTACTGCGCAAGGGATGGCTGTTCGGCAGCGGGATGGCAGAGCGAGTCGTGCACGAGGGCGAGGGCCCCATCGCTGCCATCGCATGGGCGGGCAGCCTCGTAGCGTGGGCCAACGAGGCGGGTGTGAAGGTTCTGGACGTGGCCACAGAGGAGCCGGTCAGCTTCGTCGCCACCCCGGCCGGTTCCCCGCCGCCTGACGTGTGCCCCCCGCGCCTCCTGTGGGAGAGCGATTCCAGCCTGCTGGTTGCGTGGGGCTCGGAGGTTCGCGTGGTCAGCATTCGGACCAAACGTGTGGTGACGTCAGCTGCGGCTGGAGGCGCGGCCGGTCCTGACCACGCGGAGGCCGCTTTCGCAGTCAAACGCTACGGCGAGGTGTCCGCGAAGTTGACCTGTCCGGGCGTCATGCTATGCGGCATTGCTCCCTTCGGAGAGGACCTGGCGCTGCTTTGGTGAGTACTGTAATAACTGAATGGGTGCTGTCGCAAGGCACGATTGCGATGCCGATGACGCTGGCACGTCTTTCGGCGTTGGCAGCCGAGGAGGGATATGTTCGAAACACGCGCGGCGTGGCGTGAGCTGTGCGACAGCTATGAGGGCTTGTGTCAACGTGCACTTTACCATATTGGGGTGGCGCGAAAGTGATTTATGGGCACGCAACGCGGAGGTCGACCCGGCAGGCTGGACCGCCCGACAACCACGAGAACTGCCTTCGCATTGGCACCGCCAAAACCTTGTGCAAGCTTGAATGAACGTCGAACTCATGTTTGCTTACGTTGCTTGGTGCAGCTATTCTCTCGCTGACACTTCCGACGAGGCACCCTCCGTTGAACCCAGTAGCTCTGGGGCCGCGGGTGTGCCGTCGCGCCCCTGCGCCGAGGTAGAGCTGCGAGTGGTGTCGCGCGACGACGGTGGTACTGTCTTGTACCGGGAGTTGCTACCGCTGCGGGGGCTGGAAGTGACAACAGGGTCGGCACAAGCGCAGCGCCAGGCTGTCAGCCACGATAGCGCGTCTCAGAGTCGCCGCCCCGTCTTTCCCTCGGAGCTGCACCTCCTGTCGGATGCTGCTGGCGGGGTGACGGGGCAGGAAGGGCTTCCGATCCTGTTTGCAGTCTCGCCGAAGGTGTGTGAGCTGCGGGCATTCCTCCACGCGTGCAGCCGGGGAGCGGCACGAGGGCGAGGCTGCGCAGTATCAGCTCGCTGCAGCCGAGCTCGGTGTCGCCACTTGCTTTCACACCCGCACCTCCCCGGACTCTGCTGGTAAAGTCGCCCAGTCTCTCGCGTATGTCCTTCTCCCTCGCAGGATGTGGTGGTGGCCCAGCCGCGAGGGCCAGCCGACCATGCGGAGTGGGAGTTCCAGCACCGACGCTTCAGCCGGGCGGTGGCGATCGCCCTTGCTAACCCTGCAGACGTGCCCCAGGCGAGGCGGCGGGTCTTCGTCGACGCATTCGTCGGCGATCTGCTGCAGGCGGGCCAGGTGGCGCAGGCGGCGGATGCCTGCGTCGCGCTCATGCAGGGCGAGGCCGAAGCAGAGACGTGGAACCGGTGGGTGGGGCAGGTGCTGCAGCCCACTGTATCTGACCTCACCGCTGCCCAGAAGGCCGCAACGAGCTCCACCCCGAGCGCCCTCAACGCCACGTCGGGGGTCCCGGCTGGACCCCTTGCGCAGTCCACCCCCTCGACTGCACAGGTTACAACAGCGTGGCACTTCGTGCGGGCAGCGTGGCTCGCGTACAGGCTGGATTTGGGGCTGCCGCCGACGGCTGCAGGGGTGCCCGGCGAAGGTGCTGGCGACGATGCCGCCCCGTTGCGCTCTCGGGCCGTGCCGCTCGCTGCAGCCAGAGGAGATCGGTCGGCGCTGCCGCCGTCGCTGTCCGCCCCTCGCTGCACTCAAGCCCTGGAGTTCCTCTGTCTGCACGACTGTTTCTCGCTCATGGATGCCTTGCGGGCGGTCCATCAGCGAGCGGTGAGCACCTCCGCTGGGGCAGGCGCACGCGCTGCCTCCCCCTACGATGCTGCCAGACTCACGGCCGTTGTGCTGCAGCAGTTCGAAGCCGCGCAGGCCGCTCTCGGCCCGAGCGGCGCCTCAGTCGCGGGGCGCTCGGAACCAATCGAGGAAACAGCGGGAGGGCGGCGAGGCGACGCCAGTGCGAGTGTACCCGGCTCTGCAGACGGCGCTGCGGCTGCTGCAGCAGCTACTGCTCGGTATGAGGCGTTGCTGGAGGTTTTACTGGAGCTGCACCTGCGGGCTGAGCGGTTTGAGGACGCCCTGCTCCTGCTGCTTGGGCAGGAACAGCAGCAGCAGCGACACACGGTGGGCACCGCCGGGGAGGGGGCTGCATGTCATCGTGCAGCGGGTGAGCGGGCGGAAGCCTCGCTGCGTCCGTCCGTCGTCTCCCGCTACTCGGGCCGTGTCTTTGACATCATCGCAGACCGGGGCCTACACGCCGCAGTGGCCGGCAAGGTCGCAGAGCTGCTGGCGCTGGACGAGGCGCGCGCGCTGCAGCTGATCGCGGGCAACCTGGAGAACTTCCCGCTGGAGGCGGTCGCGCTGCAGCTGCAGGCGGCGCCGGCCCGCCTGCTGGCGCTGCTGGAGCACCTCTTCGCTGAGCGCGGGGACGCGTACAATGCGGCGCCGAACGCGGCCTTCCACGACTTGCATGTGCAGCTGTGCGCGCAGCTGGCGCCGGGCCGCCTGCTCCCCTTCCTGCAGCACTGCCGGCACTACAGCGCGGAGGCGGCGCAGGCCGTGTGCCGCGCCACGGTGCCGCCGCTGCACCGTGAGCTCGCATTCCTGCTGTCCCACTGCGGCCGCGGCATGGAGGCCATGCTGCTGCAGCTGGAGGAGCTGGGGGACGTCGCGGCGGCCGTGGAGACCGCCACGGCCTTCAACGAGGAGGAGCTGTGGAACGCGCTCGTGCGGCGCACGCTGCAGCGGGCGCAGGAGCGCGGGGACGGGGAGCTGGTCGGTGTGCTGCTGGATCGCATCGGCGGCAGCCCGGTGAGCCCGCTCAAGCTCATCTCCGCCCTCCCCGCCTCTCTGCCCATCCCGCGCCTGCACGCCCGCCTCGCCGCCACCATCCGCGACCGCCGCCTGCACCAGCGCATGGTGGCTCTCTGCGCTGCAGGGTGCCGGGAGGACGTGATGGCCATGGTCACGCGCCTCACCGAGGGGGGCAGGGCGGGTATGTGCATGCCCGGGGACGCGGGCTGCGCGCTCTGCCACGCCCCGCTCGCCGCCGCCCGCGCCGTGACGTCGAGCGTGGCCACGCTGGCGAGCAGAGCGGGCGGCCGCGCGGAGGAGGAAGCCGGCGAGGGGCGGGCAGACGGATATGGCGGCGGGGAGGGGGAGGGCGACGATGCAAACGCCGCGGAGGACGCCGCGGCGCGGCAGCGGGATGCGGAGGAGGCGAGCAAGGCGGTTGTGTTCTTCTGCCGCCACGCCTTTCACTACCCCTGCCTGCGAGACTTTCACGCGAAGGCCCTCGCAGCTGCGGCCGCTGCGGCTGCGGCGGCTACCGCGGCAGCCGCAGCCACCCGCTCCCGCTCGCTCTCCCGCGTCTCGAGCGGCGGCGATTTGGCCGCCTCCACCTCGTCCTTCTACCGACGCAGGCGCGGCAGTAGCATGTCCGGGGAGCGTTTGGGGGTGGCCGGGGGCGGCGCCAGCTTCACGCTCGGGTCTGAGGGGCTGTTTGGCGCTGTGGCGGGCAAAGCGCTGCATGGGGGTGGCTTGCGCACCCCCGCTGGCAAGGGCTCGGCGGGGGGCGCCACACCAGGCAGCAGCCGGCGCCGCAGCCTGAGCATGTCCTTCCGTTGGAGGGACGGAGGCGACGATGATGAGGAGGGGGAGGGCAGCTCGCAGGGGGCCCGCACTCACCATAGCGCGGCCACCGCTACGCTGGGTGGGCTCAAGAAGTCACAGTGGAGCTGTCCCTTGTGCTCCTCCGGAGTGAGTGCCGCGCCACAGCCAGCTGCCAGTGGTGTTGCGACGGCTCCGCTGCCACAGGCAGTGGTCGGTGCCTCAAGTGGCGCCGCCGCAAGCGTGCGCTCAGCTGCGGCGAACGGCACTCGCAGGCGGTAGCCGCTTCCACGGTGACCCGATAGTGTGACGATATCGCAACTACCGGTGGTGTCAACAGGCCGAGCCCTCGACCCAACCAAGATCTCAGTCCGCATCATTTCAATTTCATCGCGCTTGGCAATTTCTCAATCGTGTCATGCGTCTCGTCTGGTAACAGCGTCATCCAAACGGATATCGAGGTAGGTGACGAAATACACTGTTGCGAGCATGCAGACACGTGACTGTGTTGGGAGAATCTGAAATAAGCCAAACCAACCCGTTCGGACAGACAATCCAAATGCTTCGGAATCGAGGGCTCTGTGGCCTCGCAGGGGGGTGTGCGGACTGCAACCACCAGCGAGATCCTTTTTCCAGGTCCGCGGTGCCGTTCACATCTGCGAAACTCGCCGCATTCGCGAAGCACGCAGTTTGCTCTTGCGCATAAGATGGCGGACCTGCAACCGAAAAAGATGAAGGTGGCAGAGCTCAAGGAGGAGCTCAGCAAGCGCAATCTTGCTGTCAGCGGCCTCAAAGACGAGCTGGTTGCGCGTCTGGAGGAGGCGCTCGACGCCGAGGCGATGCAGGGGCCGCTCGACGAGGACAGCGCGATTTCGCCAGCACCAACAAAAGCTGAGATACCCGCTGTCTCGAGTGCTGCGGCACCACAGGCAGCGCCCGCTCCTAAACCTGCCCCTGCTCCAGCTGCTGCGGCCCCGGCTCCTGCGGCTGCTGCCCCATCCGCCAGCCCTGTCGCTGCCGCGGCACCCGTTGCTGCGGGCGCACCCGCGCCTGCTGTTGCTGAGGCTAGCAGCGGGGCGTCTGCCGCCGAATCCAGCTCCAGCAGCGTATCCGCGGAGGCAGCGAAGGCTCAGACCGACGAAGAGAAGCGCAAGGCTCGCGCGGCGCGGTTTGGCATCGCCGTCGTTGAGCCCGCTGCCGCTGCTGCGCCGTCCTCCAGCTCTGCGGCAGCCCCTGCGGCAGCAGCCGGTGCCGCGAAGGAGGGGCGCAAGGGCAAGGGCAAGGAACGCGCGGGGAAGCCGGCTGCGGGAGCCGGCGGCGCTGCAGCCCCCGCCAAGCCGGAGGTGACTCCGGAGGAGGCGGCACGGCTTGAGGCGCGGGCCAAGAAGTTTGGGATTGTGCTGCCGGAGGCTGCGCAGGCACTGGTGAGGCAGTCGCTGGCGCATGGAGGGGTATCGGGGCAGGCAGCGGCGCGGTTGCACGCCGTACGGCGCGTTCGCTCTGCCCAATCCGGTTCGGCTGCGAGAGCGCCGTGCCGAATCCACACTGAGCGGCAGCACGTCCGCTTTCTTTGCAACGCGGTGCCTCTCTCCATGTCGTGTGCCCCTGTTGATCTTTCGCGTTGCTGTCGTCGCAAGTGCAGGAGGCCGCCAAGAAGGCGAAGCGTGCGGAGCGCTTCGGCGCGGGGCCCGCTGTGGGCGACGAGGAGGCGGAGAAGCGGCGCAAGAGGGCCGCGCGCTTCGCGGGCTCGAGTGAGGGCGCCGAGGCGAGCGCGGCGGGCGATGCGCAGTAAGCAGAGGGCCGGCAGCGGCACGTGCGCTGCGATGACTCGCAGACTTCGCAGGCGCGCAGACTCGCTCCTCTCGGCTTGCTCGTCCGGCGACAGGTTGTTTGAAGCTGCACTGTGTACCCCTCCGTTGTCCCTCCGAGACGTCTGCGGGGGCAGCAGGCCATGGCATGCGCGTCAGTCTGCATTCATTCGACTGCAGTGGGCGCGTGCTGTGCCGTACAGCACTGCGCCCGCGTCTGCTCAAGTGCACCAGCTCGAGCTTGCGAGCCTTGTACGATTCAGGGGCACTCGTTACCTACAAACGATATCGACACGCCGCTCGAGTTGGCGCACACCTGGATGGTGCACCTCGTGGGCTCGTGCGACGCTGTAATGTAACTACTGTCGACGTCGATTCATAATCATGCCGCCTCTGCTGACGATGCATGCGCATGCAAAGGCGGTACTGGTACGTAGTTGCGTGCCTCGTGAGTCAAAACGGATTGAAAGTGTGTGCATCAATTCCAGCCGCTGGGCGAGCTTCTGCGCGCTGCGGCAGAGCGATTGTGTCACTTTTGGTAAGTGTGAGCGATTGCAATTTGTGGAAAAGACGAATTCGAATTCGAATTAGTTTGAAGCACGTCGATACGAACACAGCTCAGTTCAAGGAGCCGTTAGCCTAAGGGCCATATCGGCTGCCTGCGGAGAGAATTATGCCAGGAGTGACCGCATGCGAGCAGAGCTCGAAGGCGTGGTGTGGTCGCCAGGGCGAACAGCCGCCTCGAGCCAGGACTGCTGCTGAGGCCCGAGGCCGGAGGCAACGTAGTCCTGGAGGGCTCAGATGCCCGGGATCTCGTCCCGCTCCCACACGCTCTCGCCCGACACCTGGTTGAAGAAGTACACGTCGCCCGATCCCTCGTCCACGCACTCAACTGCACGGTCGGGGAAGGTGTGGGGGGACCACGAGGAGAGAGTGGACGCACGCAACAAGCGCACGCCAAGCTAGTGGCGGCAAGCATGTGCTTCGCGATCAGCAGCACTGGGCCAAATGCGAGCGGGGCACTCCTCTTCGACAGCACACATTGCACTGCAGCTAGCAATGTTGACTCACTCCAGTTGGCGGGCAGCGGCTTGGCAGCCGGCGCCGGCGGCGGCGGAGGAGGGGGCGGGGGCATGACTCCCGCTGCGAGTGCAGGAGCAAGACGAGAGAATGAGGCGAAGGTGCAGGGAGTGAAAGGACGGCAAAGCCACAGTGTTGCGGGGCCGCCAAACCCGAGCGCAGAACGCCTCGGAAATACAATCGCCGCCGCCATGACTGCAACGGAACCCGGACCCCACCGCAGGTCAAGGTGCGGCCGCCTCTTCACGCCCGCATGCACATAGCCATCGGCCCAACTCACGCGGCGGGGGCGGCGGGGGCGGGTTGAAGGAGGGCGGGGGCTGCGAGTACGCTGCCGCTCCGCTGCTGCCCGCGCGGCCACCAGCAGCTGCCGACGCGGCTGCCGCGGGAGCGGGCGCCGCCGCCGCAGCAGCGGGTGCTGGCTCGGCGTACTCGCCGGACCGCAGCGCAGCGATGGACAGCGTGCCTGCGTCGCCGCTCACGGCCGTGTAGGCGTCGGTGTTGTGCGCCATCGCAGAGCGCGTCGGCAGGGCGGGCGGCGGAGCGGAGGAGCCCGCGCCGGCGGACGCAGCCGCGGCGGCGGGCGCGGGCTTCGCACCCGCTCCGGCGCCCGCAGACGCGGCAGCGGCGGGCGCGGCGCGCACCGCCTTGACGCGCTTGCTGCCGTCGGGGTTGAGGCCCATCTCGCGCAGCAGCGCCAGCGCGTAGTCGGTCAGCAGGTCGGACATGGGCTTGCCCTCGGCGGTCTCGAAGGTGTACACCGCGTTGTCCGCGTCCCCCTTGTCCCCCTTGATCTCAAAATAAAAGTTCACGCCCGGCTTGTACGCCCAGCGGTAGATGTCGGCGAGCGGGTAGCTCTGCAGCGTCTCCATGCCCTCCGCGTCCGCCGCAGACTCAGGGATGCGCACCAGCAGGATGCCGCGCCGGCTGATGGCGATGTACAGCTTGCGGGGCAGGCTGCGGTCAAACTTCTGCTTCACCGCGAAGAGCGCCGCCCCGTAGTAGTCGCGCTTGGCGAGCAGCCCCAGGTACGACTCGCGCGGGGTGGTGGAGACGGAGAAGGCGTGCTTGTGGAAGATGTGCTCCTCCCACTGCTGCGCCGTCTTGCCGCCCGTCTCAATGTGCACCGCAGGCAGGTACTCCACCAAGGTGCTGGTCAGGAAGCCCGGCTTGTGGCTCGCGGGGTTGTGCGGCCCGAAGCGCGCCTGAAACTGCATCGCCGCCAACGCCACCGCGTTGTCGCTGTCGGAGCCCGCGGAGGTGGGGTAGGTGCCCGAGATGACGTTGTACACGCCCTGGATGAAGAGCATGTGCACGATCTTGGGATCGCGGCTGTTGATGATGCCGTCAGTGTACAGCTTGCACTGGAAGATGAACTTTGCGTCCGGCTTCCCGTACCAGCCCTCCATGATGCCCAGCACTTCCTTGTCGCCGGGCAGTGGCCGCCCGACTGCAGGTCAGACGGGAGATGAACGAACGGCGAGGCACATGAGAAGCAGGGCAGCGACACTCCACGGCAGAGAGCTGTGGCGAATCCCCGCCCACGACTCACTGGTAACGCCATCGAGGCACTCGTTCAACGAGAAGCAGAGGCTGTCGTCTTCGGGATCCGAAAACCCGATCTTGTCCGCCATTTGACGGCATACATCCTGCACGAGCAGCAAAATGCCGCGATAACAAGATGTAAAGCCCCGTATCGCAGCTGCCTTTGAACAGCTTCGCCGAAAGTGACGAGGCACGGCGGTCGAACGACGTACGTGGACTGTGCTTGTTGGTTCCACCAGCAGAGTCTTCATTGAGTTGTCCAGCATGTACACTTGCAAGACAACCTTGCCGTTGAGGGTGCGCGGACCGGACGACATGGTGCCGGCCTTCTGCTCGCGTTGAGATAGAGAGTCCGGCGGCCGCGCCAAGGCGCTCGACGTTATCCACAAGACTGCACGCCGCAAAAGTCGGCGAATTATCAGGGGAGGACAGCTGCTGAAGCAGGGCTCAGGTGCGGGCGTTGAACACATCCCCGCGTTGCCGCCTCCGCCTCTCTTTCATCAAATATCGGTCCGTCTCGCAAGTTTGCGCATTGACACAATACGCACGCCTACCGCGTGAAACTTTGTGCAACAATGTGGTAGATTTGGCATCGTCACCTATACCTTTCTTGCTGGGATTTGGATTGGCCTTCCGAGCTCAACGATCCCTCGATGACTTCCCTTTGGAAATGACGCGAGGCCCACCTACGAGCTTCCCTCGCGGTGCCATGCGCTTAGCGGCGCTGTGCTTTGCGAGTCACGCTGCACTGTCCGTGGTGGCGCTCTCACACGGGGTTGCGCCCACGAGTGACAAACGAGTTCCGGAAAACGACGCGGACGGTGACGAGGTTTTCGAGCGTGTGGCGCTCCCTCTGCACAACATCCACGATGTGCGTACGTTGGCATGCTCGACGGAATGTTGACGTATCTCGTGTTTCACTGAGTTCATAGGGAAGCTTGCTTCGATGACATACGAGCACGGTGCTGCAAAACGCTTCCACTGCAGACCCAATACGTTGGCAGAATTGGTGTGGGAACGCCACCGCAATTCCTCAATGTGATTTTCGATACCGGAAGCAGCAACCTATGGATAACGTCATCTACCTGCCACTCCGCGGAGTGTCACAGCCATCCGTCGTACGACGCGACCAAGAGCTCCAGCTACCGCAAGGTGGGGTATCAAGTGCAGGTGCGCTTTGGTACTGGCGAAATCGAGGGGCACATTAGCGAAGACTCCTTCTCGCTGGGTCCGCTGCGAGTTACTGGCCAGTCCTTTGGCGAGATTGTGCGGGAAACTGGCCAAGTGTTCATGGTGAGTGACGGGCCCGGCAGCTGAGATTCCACGGGGTTGGTGCTCACCACAGCGAAGCCAACTTCTTGTGCTTTGTTTGTTCCACCCTCTCCCGCGTGCAGTCCAAACACTTCAGCGGTATCCTCGGGCTTGCTTTTCCTGCGCTCTCAGCCTACGACTTCACCCCAATCTTCGACAGCTTGATGGGGCAGGCACACTTGGCCGCAGGCATGTTCTCATTCAAATTCTCGCGGTATCCCGCGCAGGACAGCGCACTGGTGTTTGGCCGGCCTGACCCGCAGCACTACAGCGGCGGTATTACGTGGATCCCCGTGCTGCGCCAATTCTACTGGGAACTACCGCTGGTGGATGTGGAGGTGGCCGGCTTGCCGCAGCGCTTCTGCACTCCTCTCGATGAGACGCTGCTGGCTGCGAGCGCAACGAGTGCAGCGCACGTGGCAGCCGTGGGTAACCTGGATAACAGACATCCGCACTTGCGGGGCAATGCCGCTGCTGCTGCTGCAGCTGCAGGGCGGTCGTACACTGGCTGTAAGGTGGTTCTGGATACAGGCACCTCTCTCCTCACAGCCCCGTCGGCGGCGCTGGAGGCACTTGAGCGGCAGCTGCAGGTGGCCCCAGACTGCAGCAATTTGGCGGACCTGCCCGCGCTCACCTTTAACATCGCAGGGCGCCGCTTCTCTCTCGATCCCGTTGACTATGTAATGCGCTCTGGGGGTCACCGAACCCTTGACTCGCACGCGAGCGGCAGCGCCAAGCGGCACCATGCCACGCGCTGGTCTGCGACGCGAGTGCACAGGGAAGCGGCGACTCGCGGTGAGCAGGAGGAGGCGGAAAGCCCCGCCGAGCACGAGCGTGATGGCGAGATGCAGGAGGATGGAGACGGCTCCATCTACCTGCAGCTGGAGGGTGATGGTGGCAGCCTGGGCAACGGGACTCTGGCTGACCCCGCTGCCTCGGCTTGGAATGCCGAGCACCACGAGGCGCAAGGGCGCCTGGTGTCGCTTCGGTATGGTGGGCAGAGCAGTGTGCCGGCATCCTCGTGGCTGCAGATCAGTGAGCAGGCAACCTCGTGGGCCTTCCCGAGCCTGCGGCACAGGTTGCGACGCAATAGGCAAACTCTCAGCGGCGGGCACCACTTCACCAGGGCAGCTCACCAGGCGGCGGAGTGGCAGGACGACGCCACGGTGCAGCTGCAGCAAGACGAGGTTGTGGAGGAGGCAGCGGCCCCCGCGGGACAGGCCGCAGGCAGGAAGCGGGTGCCAGCGCCGCCTCTGCCCGGGGAATCGTGCAAGCTGGGTTTCATGCGCCTGGACGTGCCGCCGCCCCGAGGGCCTCTGTGGGTCCTTGGCGACCTATTCATGCGTCGATACTACACCGTGTTCGACAGGGAGAAGGCCCGCATCGGGCTGGCCACTGCACGGCATGAGGCCGACGAGGACGTCGAGAGCGAGAGTGATTGATGAGCGAAGCGCAGGGCTGCCTGTACCGATGGCTGCTGCTGTGGTGTGCTGAGAGGATTTATGTACTGAGATCGAGCTGCCTCTTTGCTGCTTTCCTGTGGCTCAAGGGCTGTGTGAGTTCTGTCACCATCGGCACCACTCGTGAGCGCTCAGATGAGAACCTCGAACCGGGTTGAACGTTGAGGCTTTCAGAAGATGCGTATCCCGTTGACGTTGCCCCTGCTCAACACATGCACCGACACCGGATATGCAGTTTGCGCTGAATTCGTCACGGCACACGTGTGTACCAGCGCGACTCACAATATCACAAAGTCTATTCGAATCTGAAAATCGTCCTACACAACCACTGAAGTGGGCACATGTTGTCCGCCACCAGAGCTGCAGACGGCTCGATATGATCACGGGGCAAGACCAGAAGCTTTGAATCCAGGCCGCTGGCGGGTCACTTCGTCTGGCGTCGGCGTTGCTCACGAGCTGGGCGCTGCTTCTGGCGCTGGCGCAGCGGCGGCCTCGTCTTCTCCCTCCG
>Ga0208629_100832_pt1 | contig 13476 bp, 9 predicted proteins | sample LakWasMet19_HOW5_2_FD_183865 | JGI IMG/M metagenome (GOLD analysis project Ga0208629, IMG submission 183865) | Freshwater sediment methanotrophic microbial communities from Lake Washington under simulated oxygen tension - Sediment Metagenome... | ecosystem: Environmental > Aquatic > Freshwater >...
CATCGGCCTGCTGAAGAAACTGCAAGCCTACAATTTACAGGATACGGGCATGGACACGGTCGATGCGAACATTCACCTGGGCCATCTCGCCGACGAACGCGAATACGACATTGCCGCGCTGATTCTGGAGTCGCTCCAGGTCAAATCGATCGAGCTGATCACGAACAATCCAAAAAAAATCGAAGGCCTGCAAAAGCTCGGCGTCGATGTTGCAGGTCGGATTCCGATTGTTGCCGCGGCCCACAATGACAATCTCGATTATCTGAAAACCAAAGCCAAAAAGATGGCGCACATGCTGTTTGAACGCAAATAGGACAACGACTGATCTCGGCACTAAAATCGCCCCCTCCTGCAAAATGAAAATGGCCGCATCATGCGGCCATTTCGTATAGCTCAGACGGGATAATTCGCTATGGCGAAGCCAAAACCGTTCACTCCTTGAGCGATGCATAGCTGCCGTGGGTAGTGACAGGAAAACCGCGGACGGCCACAAGAAGATCGCCGTAATCGCATCGAAGGTATAGTCATAATCCAAGGGGTCAGGACCGTCAATACCTTCGATGGCGTTTACAGGATTTCTTTGCGCCAGCCGAGGCTCCGAGGGGCGCGCTGACGACATTCAGTTACCCGAGCGTCAGCAGGGTATCCGCCAAGAACTCGGCAGATGATTTCATACTATTGGCTGATATAAAAGAAACAAATATTACTAAAGCAAAGGGTTATTCAGGTTTTCGGCACAATTAAGAAGACGTCTCCTCGTCACAATTCAATTTCAACAGGTACAGCACGATCGCTGCTTTGCCGGCGATTGTCCAGCAACCCCATCCATCGTGGGGGTCAATTATCTTAAGCACTTTCCATGCCATAGCTAAACCTTGTGCCCCCCGGCTAGGCGGGATTACCTGCAAACGATTAGGCGGCTAAATCATTTGCTTCAGATTGGCGCCAAAACCAGCCGTTTTAGTGCGATCTTCGGCCAAGTACCACATATAATTCCTTGCAACTTCCCTGGTATTCCTTTCGCAAAACAGCGGCCCAGATCGAATCCAGCCAAGAGGCGTGTGTCAAATGACACAGTTCGCCTGCGTCGAATGCCTCGGATAATCTCTCGGTAGCCATTCAGCCCTTGTACTGCTTTCGACGCTGCCGCATCAGCACCGCCATCAATACAGCCAATACCTTGCCAAATAGCCGAAATGATCCGAAACGGCCGGATAGAAATGATCATTGAAAATCATATCCATCGACTCGATCCGCAGCGGATGACCATTACGCTTGAAGATATAGTCGACTCGACAAGGCGGATGATGTTTCCAGCCGTCGATTTGACCGCGATAGCTCGGCTCGTAAAAGCGACCTGGATGCAGTTCATGAAACTGATCCACATACTCGGCATTGCCGACGATATGATGATAGGCATGGCCGCCGGCAGGCGCGTTGAAATCACCGGCGATCAACTCGCCCTTGACGCCGAAATGCCGGCGCGAATCGATCAAGCGCCGCAAATTGGCGTACTCTTCATAAAAACCGTGATGCGCCCAGCTCAAATGCACATTCGCGATATGCAGCAAGCCGAACCATGGCACATCGATGCAGGACAGGGTTACATTGCGCGACATGTAATTGTCCTTGCGCTGATTCAAAGACACATAGGCCGAATAATTATGCCGCATCGGATAGCGACTCATGATCGCGGTGCCTTCCCGCCAGCGGTAAAAACCGATGTGGCTCCAGTCTTGATGAATGTGATACCAAAGCCCCCAGTGGCGCAATTTGCTACAAATCCGAAACGCCATGTTCGAAGGCGACTCGCCGTAGGGATGCGTGATCGGATCGTGCATGTACTCGCCGACCTCCTGAAAACAGATCAAATCGATTTTCAGATGCGCAATGGCCTCCGCGATGATCTGCACCTCCCGCTCATGCCGATGCATCGCATCAAACGGGCAATCACGCGGATGTTGCTGATACGTATGCAAATTTAGCGTGAGCAGCGAAAGTTCCATAAACTCCGTCGACCGGAGGATTGTAAGCCTGAAATTACAAAGTTGGGCTTATATTAGCCGGCAAATATGTAAGTTTGATGACCAACGCTCAGAACCCGATGTCGTCCCGCAACACCGTTTCGACCAGCGTGACCCAGTACGCCGCGCCAACCGGCAAGATCCGATCGTTGAAGTCATAGTGCGGATTATGCAGCAAACAGCTGTTATGCGATGCGCCGTTGCCGATCCAGAGATAACAGCCCGGCTTTTGCTGCAGCATGAACGCAAAATCCTCCGAACCCGTGCACGGCGTGGGCTGAAGATTAACGCCTTGCGCTCCCGCCACCGCAATCGCGGCCTCGGTTGCGAGGGCTGTTGCCGCCTCGCTATTGAAGGTGACCGGGTAACCCGGATTTTCAGGATTGAAGGCGATTTCCGCGGCCACGCCGAGCCCGGCGCAGACGCCGTCGACGATTTGGCGGATTTTCTCGCCGATCGCCTGCTGCACGCCGGGTTTGAAGCAGCGGAAGGTGCCGCGAATGACCGCTTCTTCCGGAATCGCATTCCAGGTATTGCCGGCATGAACCTGAGTGATGCTGACCACCGCCGAATCGGCCGGATCGATCGTCCGGCTGACGATCGTCTGCAGCGCATTGATGATTTGCCCGGCCGCGACGATCGCGTCGGTTCCCAGATGCGGCATCGCGGCATGGGTCGCCCGGCCTTTCACGCGAATCTCGAAACAGTCGAAAGACGCCATCATCGGCCCCGACTTGACCGCGAAATGGCCAAGCGGAATGTCCGGAAAATTGTGCATGCCGAAGACCGCATCGACCGGAAATTGCTCGAACAAGCCGTCGTCGATCATTTGCTTCGCGCCGGCGCGGCCTTCCTCGGCCGGTTGAAAGATGAACACGACCGTACCGTTGAAATGCGGTTTTTCGGCCAACAGCTTGGCTGCGCCGAGCAGCATCGCGGTATGGCCGTCATGGCCGCAGGCGTGCATTTTGCCGTGATGTGCGGATTTATACGCAAACGTATTTTTTTCTTCGATGAACAAGGCGTCCATATCGGCGCGCAACGCAATTTTCCGGGGGCTGTCGCCGGCCGACAAGGCAGCGATTACGCCGGTTTTGCCGAGCCCCTGCTGCACCGTCAAGCCGAATGACTGTAATTTTTCGGCGACAAAACGCGCCGTTTCGACTTCTTCATAGGCGGTTTCGGGATGTTGATGAATGTGTTGCCGCCATGCGCGCATGTCTTCGTGAAGCTGTTGCAGATCGTCGCTGTCAATCATAGGTTTCCGTGTTGATTAATTTTAGGGCGCAAGCCTTCCTGCAAGACATCGTCAATCGAGCCTTTGTCCACCGGTCACAGCAACGGCTTGCCTGGGCGGGTTACGGCAGCAATCAGGAAGGTTTTGAGTGATTTGAAGTCGGGGGAGTCGCCGGCAGAATCCTGCGAAAAGTCAGATTGATCCGGGGATTTTTCGCTTGCCGGGTTTTCGGCAAGGCATGCACCCAGTGATGCTGCAACGCGCCCGCCATGATCAGCAAATCGCCGTGCTCCAGCACAATGTCCAGATTTTCGCGGCGCTTTTTATGATGCAGCCTGAACAGGCGCGTATCACCGAGGCTCAAGGAGGCAATCACCGGATTCAGGCCGAGCTCCTTTTCATTGTCCGCATGATAACCCATCGAATCCCGGCCGTCGCGGTACAAATTGGCCAGCACGCTGTTGAATGGGCAGCCGCTCATTGTTTCGACCCGAGCCTTGACCGCGGGCAATTCGGCCGTCCACGGCAATGGCACGTGTTCCACGCCCGAATAGCGGTAAACGGCATCAGCATCGCCGTACCAGCACATCAGACGCGGCACCTTGCACCATTTGCCGAAGATGAAAACCGCTTCTTCCTGCCAAGCCAGTGTCCGATTAAAATCCGTAAACAGCCGATCGGCCTCCGGCGGCGCATAAAATGCCTTGGCCAGATAGATTTCGCCGTCAGAAGGGCAAATATTGGTTTGCTCGATTAATAAGATGATTTTTCAACACTTAGCCGAAGCCAGTTAAAAAAGCCCACGCCTATCCTCTTGGCCTTAGATTTCGACAATATAAGCCCCGTAGCCGACGACCCTTTTTTTATCCCCCGCCGTATCGCCGGAATTCCTCAGGTCGATGGTCTTGACGACCAGCGACTTTTCCCGCGCCAGCTTCAACAGGCCGCTGACGCCGACCCGGCCGCAGGCCGAATCGAAGCCCAGGCTTTCGTATTGCAGCTTTTCAATCGCCGAACTGGTCGCCTTGTCGAGTTGCTGGCAGGTCGCATAATCGTGATAATGGCTCAGGTCGGAACTGATCACGATCAAGGTTTCCTCGCCGCCCCACAGCAGCTCCAATACCTGGCTGACCTGCTCGGCAGACGCCTCGCCGGTCACGATCGGCACGATCACGAAATCATCCAGCGTTTCCTGCAAAAACGGCAGATGCACTTCCAGGCTATGTTCCTGCGCATGCGCCTGTTCCATGTAATCGACAAAAGGCAATTTCGCGATCTTGTGGACCGATTTCTGATCGACGGTAATACTGCCGAGCGGTGTGATGAAGTTTTGCGCATTGGTTACCGCCAAGCCGGTAAAACCGACCCGGTGCGAAGGTCCTATCAGCACCACCCGGGTAATCTGATCATGCGCCTTGATCAGCCGCGCATAGGCGGTAGCCGCCACCGGCCCCGAATAAATGTAGCCCGCATGCGGCACGATCATCGCCTTGGGAACTTTCGGCGCGGTTTCGGCATCATTGAGATATTGATCGATCAGCAGATGCAGTTGCTGGGGTTCGGCAGGATAAAAGCTTCCTGCTACAGCGGGTTGTCTATTCATAATGTTGCCTTTCACCAAAATCAAGCCAAATCGCATGTTCAACCCGTCAGCAATCCTGCAGGTTGATATTATTATTCTAATTCCTAAATGACCAATTGAATATTTAATGGTTCCTGGAGAATGGCGATGACCGAATTTGTTTCCCCCGATACCGTCCGTACCCGGTACTGGCATATGCTTGAGGACGGTCGGGTGCAGTGCGACGCCTGCCCGCGCTTTTGCAAACTGCATGATGGCCAGCGCGGCCTATGTTTTGTCCGGCAGAATCTGGACCATCAGGTCGTGATGACCAGCTACGGACGTTCCAGCGGCTTTGCGATCGATCCGATCGAAAAAAAGCCGCTGAATCATTTTTTACCCGGCACGCCGGTGTTTTCGTTCGGCACCGCCGGCTGCAATCTGGCCTGCAAATTTTGCCAGAACTGGGACATCAGCAAATCGCGCGAAATGGATACCCTGATGAGCAAAGCCTCGCCCGAGGCAATCGCGCAGACTGCGCTCGACCAGGGCTGCGCCAGCGTCGCCTATACCTATAACGACCCGGTCATCTTCCACGAATATGCGATCGATACCGCCCAGGCCTGCCGCAGTCTCGGCTTGAAATCGGTCGCGGTTTCGGCCGGCTATGTGACGCCGGAACCGCGCGCCGAATTTTATCAATGGATGGATGCGGCCAATATCGACCTGAAGGCGTTCAGCGAGCGCTTTTATCACCAGATTACCGGCGGCCATCTGCAACCGGTGCTCGACACGCTGAAGTACATCAAGCACGAAACCTCGGTCTGGCTGGAGTTGACGACCTTGCTCATCCCGGACGAAAACGATTCGGTGCCGGAACTCGAAGCAATGACGCAATGGGTCGTCGAAAATCTCGGGCCGGACGTGCCGATGCATTTCACCGCCTTTCATCCTGACTGGAAGATGCTCGACAAAGCGCCCACGCCGCGCCATTCGCTGCTGAAAGCCCGGCAGATCGCGACCAACAATGGCGTTCGCTATGCCTATGTCGGCAATGTGCACGACAAACTGGCCGAAAGCACCTACTGTCACGGCTGCGGCAAATTATTGATTGGGCGGGACTGGTATGAGTTGTCGGACTGGAATCTAGACGCCGCCGGCAAATGCAAGTTTTGCGGCACAAAATGCGCGGGCGTCTTTGCCGAAAAACCCGGTGGCTGGGGCGCAAAACGCCTCAGCGTACCGATGCGTTAAGCAAAATTGCTGCTTGGCAAGCTTCGGCGGTTGTCGAAAAACCACGACGCTTACATAATGTAATCCCTATATTTAGTATAGGTATGCACCTTTGCCAAATGCGGGTGCCGAAAGGGCGACTTCTCGGCCCAGAAAAACATCATTGAATAAATTTCAAAAACGATAATATGATGCTCTCCAGACGACGTTTTTTAGGCTATGGCGGCGCAGGCATGCTCGCCATGGCTGCCGGCTGTAGGCCGGCGAATCTGAATTTATTGCCGGCCGAGGATGATGTCGCCGCGATCAAGCGGTTACCACTGGCCGACAGGATGCAGCTCGCGAAGCTGAAAAACAACCTGCTGGGCTACCCGATCAACATGAACACGCCGCCCGAGGCTTTTTTCGCCTGGCGCAAACAGCTCAACGAGGCGGGCATCGGCGTGTTTGCGTTCAACAATGTCGGCAATCCGTTCAAGGAAAGCCCGATCCCTTACAACACGCACGACTTTGAACGCGAAGTGATCCTACGCTTCGGCAAGCGCTATGCGTTTCCAAGCGATGACACCTGGGGCTTCCTTTCGCATAGCGGCACCGACAGCAACATGCACGGCATGTACATGGGACGGACGATTCTGAAGGGACGCACCGGCCGGCTTCCGAAAGCCTATTTCACGAAGGAAGCGCATTATTCGGTGCAAATTTTGCGCGACTTGCTCGGGCTTGAAACGGTGTTTGTCGACACGCTGCCGGATGGCGGAATGGACCCGAACGATCTCGCGCAAAAGCTCGCGGCCAACCGATCGCAGCCAGCTTTGGTGATCGCGACGATCGGCACCACCTTCAAAGGTGCGGTCGATTCGATCGACCGTATTCAGGATGTCTTGCAAGGCCATCCGAGCTATCTGCATCTGGACGCGGCGCTGTTCGGCGGCTACTTGCCCTTTACCCCCCATGCCGATGAAGTCGCCTACCGTTTGCCGGGCAAAACGGCGGCGCGCTACGATTCGATCGCGGTTTCCTGTCACAAATTTTTCGGCTTTCCCGCGCCCGCCGGCCTGTTCGTCACCACGCAAAGCCATTTCGACGAGTTCAATGCGCTGTTCACCCGAATTCATAATCCCGAATACATCCACCATGTGCCGGGCACGATCACCTGTTCACGGGATAGTGTCAAACCGGCGGAATTTTATTTCTTTTCATCGCCGGAAGCGATGGTAAAACTGACCGAAGACGCTCGCTCGATGCTGCAAAATTCGGATTATTTTCTGCAACAGCTGCAGTCCCGCTTTCCTCAGCTGGATGCGGTACGCGCGAACGCTCTGTCGAACACGATTTATTTCAAAAATCCCGGCGACCGGGTCGTCAAAAAATATTCGCTGGCCACGATGCATTTAGAGATGAACAGCCAACCGCAGGATTACGCGCATGTGGTCGTAATGCCGCATGCGAACCGGCAAATCATTGAAGCGTTTATGAACGACATGGAGTCCGAGTTGGCTAATTTGTAAGGATTTACTTTCTCTGTTGGTGCCCACGCCCTGCGCCCCGAAGCATGGGCGCTCAGGCGAGGGGATTCATGGTCGAAAATATCCAGCGCCGCCTCGTTCTTCCCTGGCAAACAGCTTTCAGCCGAATCGTTAAAACTCACTGCGGCGGCTGACAGGAGGAAATCGGGTCTTCCGCGGTCAATAGTTCCACAATACCGGCATTAGTGATTTTTTTGTTGCCGGCAAGCGGATCATCCTGATAACCGCCCACGATCATGTCGGTGAAACCATCGCCGTTATGGTCGCCGCTTCCGCTGACCGCAAAACCGTAATAATTATTCTTGTTATGACCGTCGAATCCAAACTGTTCGACGCCATCGCTGCCCCGATGCCAAGAGGCTCTCCCCGCATTCGCCAGTTTTTTACCTTTGCTGGTGGCATCGTATTTATAGGCGCCGACGATGAAATTGTGTGCGGTTTCGCCGGGGATAACGCCGGCATCGCTGATCGCGCTGCCAAACAGGGCGCCCTTTTGCGGCACTTCATTGTGCGCACTATACAACCTGGACTGGTTTTGTCCGGAATAGACACGCACTATTCCGGCATCCTTGAACGTTTTTTTCGCGGTTGCCGGCGTAGCCTCCTGAATATAATCTTCCTGCGGCGCGCCGGCCAAAACATCCGCAAAGCCGTCGCCATTCACGTCCGCCCCGGCCACCGCGAAGCCGAGCCGGCTGCCGGCCTGCTCGCCATTTTGGTGAAAGATCTCCGGAAAATCGCCGCTCAACGCATAAACATAGACACGACCCACATCCTTCAGTTTTTTGCCGCTGCTGTTGCTTGCCTCGGCTCGGTAAGCCCCGATGATCGCGTCCGCCTTGCCGTCCTTATCGACATCATTCGCAGCGACGCTGGAGCCAAATAGATCGCCCTTGCTTTCGCCCTCGAACGTATGCACGCGGACACGCTCCCCTTCCTTGTAAGAATAAACAGACGCCGAACCCGCATCTTTTATTTTCTTGTCGTTGCTGTCGACTCCATCCGCTTTCGGCGCGCCCACGATGACCTCATCCCTGCCGTCGGCATCGATATCCTTCACAAAAGCGACTGCCATGCCCAGATTATCGCGGGCCGCCTCGCCTTCGATGCGAAATAGCTCTGAGCCATTAGGCGCTCCCGAAAAAACCACGGCAATCCCGGCATCCTTGCGCTTCTTTCCGTCGCCGCCAACCACATCGGCTTTGGGTGCGCCCACGAGGATGTCGGGAATACTGTCACCGTTGACATCGCCCCCGCCGGCTACCGCGCTGCCAAACTGGTCGCCGGCACCCTCCCCTATAAACGTCCGCAAAATAGTCGGCTGTTTTGTCAATTCGCCCGAATAAACATGGACCAAGCCGGCATTTCTCAAGGTTTTCTTGCCCTCTTTTTTATCAAAGCGAGGAGCCCCGACAATCACATCGTCCTTGCCATCCGTGTTGATATCGCCGGCGGCGACGCTATAGCCAAGAAAATCGCTTTTATTTTCGCCGTCGAAACGATTCAACAAGTTTGCAACGAGCGGGAAATTATCGACTGCATCCAGAACGCAGTCATTATCGTCATCCGGATCGGCATTATCGCCTATGCCATCGCCGTCATTGTCATTCGATTCCGTTTTATCATCCGGAAAAGCATCCTTGTCATTGGGCACGCCATCGCCGTCCCTGTCGTCATCGCAGGCATCACCAATCATGTCGTGGTCTTGATCGGGTTGCAGCAAATCGTTTGATGGGGGAGTTACTACTGGAGGATTTTTTACGGACGGGCAATTATCCAGATAATCGAGAACTCCATCGTCGTCTAGGTCGCCGGGAAGATAACGCGCAAGCGCAAATCGCTGCTGGCTGACTAAATTGTCCCTGATTTCGGCTACTCCCGCCAACACGATACGCCCATCCTCCGGTTGCTGCACGGCCGCAAAAGCCTGGTCTGAACCGGCACCGAAGCTTGTGCTGAGTTTGCCGTCTCCGCTGAAAGTGGTATCCAGGCTGCCGTCTTGATTGTAGCGCACCTGCACAAAATCAAAGTCATTGACTCCAACTTGCGTATAACCGGCCACCAGCAATTTGCCGTCGGGCAATTGCATGACCTGATAAGCCCGGGCATTTCTTGTACCCATCGATGTGATGACTTTACCGTCACCGCTAAAACTGGAATCCAAGTGTCCATCGGGGAGATAACGAACCAGCGCAATATCCTCATCACCGTTCGTCGTGCTGTAGCCGGCAACCACGTATTTACCGTCCGTTTGTCGAATCACCGAAAGGCCGCGATCATCGCCGCTACCGACCGAGTTGCGTTGCTTCCCATTCGAATTGAAGGTCGTATCGAGCGTGCCGTCGGCCTCATAGCGCGCGACCGCAAAATCATCGCTAGTGCCATTATTGCTGAAACCAGCCACAAAGAGCTTGCCGTCAGCCTGCTGAAGCATCGAAAAAACAACATCGTTCCTGCTATTGCCAAAATCGGTCGTCACTTTGCCCTTCTCGCCTATGGGGCTAAAGCTGAGATCGAGAGAGCCGTCCGAGTCATAACGCACCAGCGCAAAATCGCTGTCGGTTGCCGTGCCGCTGAACCCCGCCACGACCAACTTATGTTCCAGCGTTTCGACGACCGCATGAGCGCCATCCTCAAACACATCTGCGGCCTCCGTCGAATGAGGCGGCGTCAGCACTTTCCCCTCATCGCCGAAACCGGTGTCCAAGGAACCGTTGGGGTTATAACGCACCGCCGCAAAATCGTTGGTCGGTTGTGCATTCGAATTTAACGCCTGCCCTACCACGACTAATTGACTGTCTGTCTGTTGGATGCCCGCGAACGCGGCCGCGTTTCCACTACCAACAGTCGTGTTGACGATACCATTGCTACCAAATGTCGTATCGAGAGCGCCATTACTTAAATCATAACGCACGAGAGCAAATCGATCAAAGGCGCCGGCCCCATCATTACTGCGGCCGACGGCGAGCAGTTTTTTGTCCCCCTGTACCAGGATCACATCTTCAGCGACGGAGAGCGAAGTACCGGCGGCAGTCGTCACCAAACCATCGCCGCCAAAACTTTTATCCAGCGTACCGGCGGGCGATCCAAATAACTGATTTGCAAACGACAGCGGCAGAGCAACGAGCATCGATTTTACAAGACCCTTGATCATACGATTTCACCTGAATTCAATTTGTGCCGGGATACATGATTCTAACATTAAGACTTTTCTGCACAAAACTCTACCCTCGTACAGAGTTTGCGTTTGAAAAAATGCGACCTTATTGTGAACAGAAAATACCGCATGAAGCAATTGGTAAGAATGCCTATTTTAGAGCGATTACCACGGAGTTTTTCTACTAACCGATAGCGTTGATTCTCGCAGGCTGCTACAGGCCGAACAACGACGCATCGACCTTATAGGCACAAAATAGGACTGATTGGATTGGATAAAATAGATATGCCGGAGAGGATATTCATCGCGCCCGAAACAACGCGGAAAGAGACCGGAACGATCGACTGGTTCGCCAAGCCCGGCAAACCTTCGGGAGAGGAATTTAAAAGAACTGTCACAACCGCACGAGAGCCCCAAGAAACGCCTTGGGGACTCTCGGCGCTGTCCACTACGAAGTCTGCTCTACTGGGCGCAATTCCAACGGCGTGCAGCGGTTATAAAAAAACCAGGTCTTCACGTGCAAGTGTTTGCGGATCGGGGTCTTGATCACCGAAACGCAGAGCGCGATCGAAAACAGGCACCAAACCGCGGCGTATTCGTTCGGATCGGAGGTGGTGACGTCCGAAATCCACGGCCCGATCAGGTAATGGAAGCCGACGAAGCGCCAGGATCCGTACAAGGTCGGCAGGCAGAACGAGACCAGGATATAGGTCAGCGCATGTAAACCCCAATCGAAACCGAACAGCCATTCCTGCGGACCGGACAGCAGGCCGTTCAACGGCATTTGCCAAGCGATGTGCCAATCGCCGGAGACCGAACAGACGCCGGTACCGCAAAAGCCTTCGGTGCCGATCACGCAATGCCCGGCCCAATCGAACGGATACATCTTGACCAGCATCGTCAGCGAGCCGATCGCGCAAATCGTATAGACGGTCGTGCGGATTTTCAGTTTGACGCTTTCCGGGATGAAGTACATCGCGACCATGTTCACGAAAAACGGCTGGAACGCGACGTGAATATAGCCAAACATCGTCAGAATCTGATTTTTCGGATTGCCGCACAGATCGATATAGACATAGGTCCCGGCCTGCAACAATTCCATCAACGCAAAATAAGTCAACGGAATCCACAACTCCTTCGATTCCCCCTTGTAAGCGACATAAGCCGCGGTACTAAGTCCTGCGGCCGCCAGGACGCCTGACGCTTCACCACTCCAACACATAATGAACCTTCTTATAATAATTATTGAAAAAGCTGTTAAGCCGAGGAGGCTTTGATCGGATCAACGCGTCCTTCGGGCGCTTATTCTATTACAGGGGGGCGAACGGAAAAAGCGTCGGCGCAACCGAAATGCGCCGACGTTCGAAAAACATCAGGATGGCAGGGCTTCGCTGTCGATGTAAATCTCAACCGGCGTTGCCGGTTCGATCGTGGCGACCGGCAAATCCGCACCTTCGCGCCACTGTTTGACCGGCTCTTGTTTGTTTTTACCGGTGATCAAAAAAATCAATCGGCGGGTGTCGCTCAATGCCTTGGCGCTGACCGAAACGCGCTCGGGCGGCGGCTTCGGCGAATTGTAAACCGGATGCGTCAGCTCATCGGTGTTGTGCACATGTCCGGGGAACAGGCTGGCGGTATGCCCGTCTTCGCCCATGCCGAGCAGCACCATGTCGAAAGGCAGCGCATCGGCGACCGTTTGGCGGTATTGCAGGGCGCCCTCTTCAGGACCGAGCTCGGCCGGAAGCGTGAAGATTTGTGCAGACGGAATCGGCACCTGCGCGAGCAATGTCTGCGTCGCTATCATGCTGTTGCGGTCCGCATGATCGGCCGGCAGGCAGCGTTCATCGCCATAATAGATATACCATTTCGACCAGTCGGTTTCCGCCTTGCTAAGCAGACGATAGACTTTTTCCGGCGTGGTGCCTCCCGCCAATACCAGTTTGAAGCGGCCGCGCTCGGCGATGGCCGCTTCGGCCGCAGTCAAGATTTGTGCACAAGCGGCTTCGGCCACCTGATCGGCGGTCGCGAACGTCCGCCAGTTGGCGTTTTTTTGCATTTATTTACACTCCGGGGTTAATGAACTGCGCCAGAATTGGCTGTCTTTATCGAACAGGCGGCTGTCTTCCGGTCCCCACGAACCGGCAGCATAGGTCGCGATATAGTCGCGCTCGACCGCCCAGGTTTGCAGGATCGGATCGACGATGCGCCAGGCGTGCTCGACCTCGTCGAAGCGCAGGAACAGCGAACGGTCGCCCTTCAGCACATCGAGCAGCAGGTCTTCATAAGCGTCGATCGCCTTTTCGTCATGATTGCGGAAACTCGCATCCAGCGTGGTCGAGCGGGTGTCCATTTCGAGGCCCGGCTCCTTCACGGTCATTTCGATCTTGATGCATTCGTCGGGCTGAATGCCGAGCAGCACCCAGTTAGGGCTCATGCAGTTCACGTTGGTGCCGCGGAAAAATTGCAGCGGCGGATGACGGAAGCAGATCGAGATGGTCGACTGCGCCTTCGCCATGCGTTTACCGGTGCGCATATAGAACGGCACGCCGCGCCAGCGCCAGTTGTCGATGTAAAGCTTCATCGAGGCATAGGTTTCGGTCACGCTGTCGGCCGGGATGTTGTCTTCCTGCAAATAGCCTTTGACCTTTTCGCCTTTGGCCATGCCGGCCGCGTACTGGCCGCGGTGGGCATGCGCGTGCACCGCTTCTTTCGGAATCGGGCGGATCGATTTCAAT
>Ga0208629_100834_pt1 | contig 13468 bp, 7 predicted proteins | sample LakWasMet19_HOW5_2_FD_183865 | JGI IMG/M metagenome (GOLD analysis project Ga0208629, IMG submission 183865) | Freshwater sediment methanotrophic microbial communities from Lake Washington under simulated oxygen tension - Sediment Metagenome... | ecosystem: Environmental > Aquatic > Freshwater >...
AGTCGGACGGCGAAGGACAGTGATACGGTCACGCTTCACCTCCGCGCGCCGCGAGTGCAGGTGATGCGGTATTGTCGCTCAACAGCCCGGAGATGGCAGCGCTAAATTCCACCGCATTCGATTAACATCAAAAACCAGCCGCAAAATTCAGTGTCTGTCCGTGCATGTTGCAAACCAAATTCCGCTTGCCCGCACGGGCGAGCACTAAGCAGCATCAACGTGTGAGACCGGATTCCGTAGCAGTTGTATTTCGAACTAACGCTGCTCCAAGAAGCGCCCGTGCCGACCGTTTTGCATCTAATGCACTGGCAGCACGATGTCTGAAACGCGCGCAAGCCAGCATGAGCGCGAACGCCGAACCAGTAACGTGCACCGGCAGAGCTACGTACATGCGGTAGATGGTGCGGCATCGGAGCGACCGAGCTCTGCGGTTTCCCGTGGTGCTGCCTCTCCAGCGCCGTCACCTGCGGATACCGCGGCCGCGTCCAGGCCACGGCGCAATTCGGGGTTCAGCGCCGAACGGCCGTCGTCGGCTGCTCAAGGCGCGCCGCAACGGCCGAACTCTCGAGCTGAACGTGTGCAGCGTGGGTCGATCGCTGCGCCGCTGCACCTGGAAGCTGTTCGCCCCTCCCGTAATGATGCAGATCGGGCGGCCGGTGGTTCATCGACTTCCGACGCCCCTGGCACAGGCGCTCGACGGACCTCGCGTGTGGGTGCTGGAATCTCCATTCCGCCCGACAGCGGCTTCGCTCGGCACTTGCCTGTGGATGAGCGCGCGCGGCGGGGATCGTCCGCCACTCCCAGACTGCCGCCCCTTGAGGCAGGCCTCACGCATCGCCGCAACTCAGGAGCGGCGGCGGAAGGCGCACTCGACACGTCTCGGCCCTCCTCAAGCTCCGGATCGCGAACCGAGCGTCGACCCTCGGCTGCCACAGGCGTCGCGCAGTGTGCAGTCTGCCGCACCGCCCCCGCGGTGCTGCATGCTGTGCCGTGCGGCCACCGGTGCGTGTGTGCCACGTGTGCTGGGCCGCTCTCGTCGCCCCTCGCCAACAGCCGCTGCCCGCTGTGCTCCTGCGAGCTGGATGTGCGCGGCGAAACGCTGCTGAGCAACGGCAAGAGCGCGCGGGAGGCGGTCGCGCTGTCGAGCCGAGGGGACGCGCACTGGCCGTGGGGCTTCGTGCCGGCAGGGGACGATGAGCTGCTCGCACTGTATGGGCTGCTGCGGCGGCGCGGTAGCAGGGTGTCCGTTGCGCCGGGCTCTGACATGCTGTCGGACCCGCTGCCCTCGCCCGAGCGTCCCGGCAGCAGGACTGGGCGCCGCAGCGGCAGGGCGGAGGAGCGCCCCAGCAGGACGAGCAGGCACGATGGCCCCGCGACTGGCCGGTCTGACGCCGTTGACCGAGCCTCCGGCGCCCTCGCTGCTGCTGCGTCCGAAGACCCCGCGCCGAGCCCCCGGGTGGCAGACTCCGCTGCGGCTGCCAGCGCCCTCCTGCCCGCTGACGAGGAGGGGCTTGGCTACGACTACCTGGAGTCGGGGCCCTGGCTGCCGCCCCAGATCGCCGCAGCGCAGGCGAGCCGCGCCGCCAAGATTTTCGCGGGCGGTACCGCGCCTGTGTGGGCAACGACGGTTGCCGAGATCGCCCCGCTGGGTGTGGGTGTCGCAGCGTTTTTCCGCCTGCTCGGCGCCCTCGCGATTGTCTTCGCGTGCATGCTAGTCGCCGCCGGCCCCTCCCTCGGCCTGTTCGCGGTCGGGTCTCGCATGCCCGCTCGCGTGCCCGATCCCATCGGCTTTGCACGCGTGAGCATCGGCAACGTGGGCCCCGTGAACGACGACCAGGCGCTGCTGCGGCGCAAGACCACGCTGCTCGCGCTCGCCGCCGCCGCCAACAGCAGCGCCGGCGCGGGCGTGAGCTCTGACGGAGGCGCTGCGGCGGCGACCTATTACGTGCCCCCCGCCTACACGGCTTGGCTGTCAGAGCTCGAGTTCTTCAGCTACCCCATCACGACGGGCCCCTGGTCCGGCATCACCCTGCGCATCCCCGGGTCCGTGGCTGTTTGGGTAGTGACCGCTTCGGACGCTGCTGCTACCCTCATTGCGCTGCTCGCATTCATCATCCTCCGCGCACGGCTGGCGCGCTCAGCCACTCGCGACGCCGCCACCAAAGTCTCCGCCGCCGACTTTACCGTAATGGTCAGCGGCTTGCCGCGCGACGCCTCGCTGGCGGAGGTGCGGGAGCACTTCTCGCGGCTCGGGGCCCTCGACGGCAGCGGCCTGGACCCGCACGGCGACGCTCCCTCGGAGGAGGAGCTCGGGGAGGCGCGCGCCGCCACCGCGAGCAGGACAGCCACCCTCGGTGCCGCCTCGGCGCGCTTCGGTTCCTTTCGCTTCGGTGCCCGAAGCGACCTCGCAGCCGCAGCCGCGGCAGGGGGCGCCACCGTCATCTCCATCGGCGGAGCAGCGCCCGAGGACGCAGGCAAGCCGTACGCGGGCAAGAAGGAGCTGGCCGCTGCGAAGCTGCGTCTGCAGCGGCGGGGCCGAATCGGCCTGATGACCGCTGCGGACGAGGGGGTGGCGCAAGTGACGGATCGCCTGGCCTCGCGCCTGCTCTTCAGCCGCGTGCAGGAGGTCAAGCACCTGCTGCAGGGCGAGCGAGTGGAGGATCTCGCTGCCGCAGCAGCCGGCGCTCGCGACACCGCGTCCATGGCCGTAGGGTCGCCTCGTCGGCGGCCGTCTGCTGCGGGTGCCTCGCCCGGCGATGCGAAAGGGCCTGCGGGCGCCGAGGCGTTCCCCCAGCCTCGGCCCCCTCGGGGCTCGGCGCACGGCCCCGCTACCTCATCGGCTGGCCCAGCATCGCCGCGCACAGGGCGGCCAAGTGCCTCTGTGTCGCCTGCCGCCAGCCCGCGCACCTCCCGACCCTCCGGAGGCGGTGGTGCGCCCGCAGCGGAGCCGTGCGCCGAGCTCCGCACTGGGCGCACTTCTGTGGGCACGTCGCGGCAGTCTCCGTCTGCCACGGTCACGCACGTGAACTTCCAGACGGGGGCGCTCACGCTGCTGCACGGGTTGAGCGAGCTGGGCAGCACCTCCAGCCCCGCCTCACCGCGCGTGCCCGGGCCGCAGACACGCGACCCGGATGTGGCGGAGGGCTTCCTCGGCAGCTGGGTGGCGGACGTGCACCTGGTGCAGGACGACCGCAGCGAGCTGGCCGCCTTCCTCGCACGACAGGCCGTCGTGCGGCAGCTGAAGCGGGCGCGCGCTTCCGTCAAAATGTACAGCGGCAACACGCGGCTGAAGGCGGGGCCGGACCCCGCCAAGCGAGCCAGCGCTCTGAAGGAGGCGCATGCCCTCGAGTACAGGCTGGCGGGCCTGCGCAAGCAGATCGACGAGTTGCGCGCTGCGCGGCTGAGGAAGGCGAGGGATGGGAGGTCCGCCGGCGGAGGGGTGGCGGCGCACGGCCAAGACGCCACGCTGCTCGTGCCTGCAGGCATCGCGTTCGTCACTTTCAACAACGAAGAGAGCATGCACCGCTGCCTGCGCGCCTACGCAGCCAGCAGCGGCGTCCCGGGGCTCCTGCGGCGCGTGGTGCAGCCGCGAGCGCTATGGTTCCGTACGCCACTAGTCGGCGCGAGCGCAGAGTTGCCGGACCGCGTCGCTGCCGGCAGCAGCACGGAGGCGGACGCCAGTTCGGTGCCGGACTGGGGCAGCAGACCGAAGCCGCACACCGGCCAGCACACCCACCCGGGATACGCGCTCTCGGTGACGCAGGCGCCTGAGCCCTCCGATCTTGTGCACGAGAACCTAGGCATCTCTTCCTGCTCGCGCTGCTTGCGCCTGTCCGTCACAGCGGTGGCGACACTGCTGCTGCTCATCGCCGCCTTCGCGGCCATGGTGGTGGGAGACTCCTACAGCCAGAAGCTGTCAGCCTCCCTGCCCAACTTCGCTCTCTGCGGGGTGGAGGTCCCCGCGCTTTACTTTGGCGGCTACGAAAACGTGACTGCATCGCGCGTGGCTGTGTCGCACGGGTTCGGGGGGGTGGTTGTGGACACCTCCGGAATGATCACTGGCGGCGTGAATGGCTCTGGCCTTTCATCCCTCCAGACGACTGTTTACAGTGCTGAGGACGGCCTTCCACTGCTGGCTCTCACGCGGCACTCTGACACCTCGCTGCGGCGCATGGAGGACAACAGCTGCACCGCTGGAACACTCAGCCTCGCCTTCCGCTATGATTTCCGCGGCGCGCTCAATCCTCGGACTACTGGGAATTCGCTCAGTAACACAGTCCAAGCATCGCGGCTGCCGGTCACGCGTGTGCCTACCGTGAACGGCTCCGTGCAACTGTCCACACCCACCACCATCACGCTGGCGTCACCATACAATCCATCATCAGTCCTGCACCTCGGTACAGCTGTGCCGTATTCTACCTTATCGGACGCCTGTGATGCGACAACAGTGAGCACGTACTTGCGCACGCTGCCGGCTGCGGCGCAAGCTCTGGCTGGCGGCGTGACCTCCCCGATGTGCCCGGACCCGCGTCGCCGCGTCGCCCAGCCCGTGCTGTCCGGGAGTGTGGCTCTGTCGTCTGCCGCGGCTACTGCTGCCTTGACACCACCGGCCGGTGCGGGCTACTGCCAATGCCTCAAACCTGGGGCCTCGGCCAGCTGCCCAACTCTGCCCTGCTACAGACCGGAGCTCATTAACCAATTCCAGGAATGCTCGACCTTCCCGGTGTCTACCTTGGCGGGCTGCTACTGCCTCACCGCGCTCGAGCAGTACACGACCCGCCTTGGGGCAGCGACGGGCTTCATCGAGTTTTCCAAAGCCGAGCAAGACGTCTGCCAAGCATTTGCTAGCGCGTACATTTCTGGCCAAGCTGTCATTATCGCCACGGCTGCGGTCTCTGCTTTCGTCAACGTCATTCTCAGCCGCCTGATCCCGGTTCTCGTGGCAGCGGAAAAGCACGTGTCTGTCTCCGCCCAGACCCGCGCGCTTGTTGTCAAGCTGGCCGCAGCACAGATTGTCAACACCATCGTGACGAGTGTGATCGTCAATGCTCGTCTGCCTGCAACGGTGACAACGCCTGGGGTCTTCAGCACTGTTGGCTTTCTCGCAGGCGGCTACGAGGACTTCACAGCAACCTGGTATTCCGGCGTCGGAACGTCCATCTGCCTCACCTTGGCCATCAATGCCGTCGTCAACCCTCTGTTGCCCCTGATGGGACCGCTTCTCGCTTGGTACACGCGCTGGCGACTGCGACCTGCAGACGGCAAGGCGCGGACACAGGAGGAGATGGACACATTCTTTGCTGGCCCAGCCTTCGACGTTGCCACGCGCTACCCTGACATCTTGCTCTTTGTGTTTGCTGCTCTGACGTTCGGCTCTGGGATGCCGCTTCTCTATGGCATTGCTGCGGTGGGCCTGGGCCTCACTTACATCGTCGACAAGTATCTCCTCTTGCGCTTTTACTCCAAGCCCCCAGCCTATGATGCGTCTCTCGCCCTGTACACCATCGACCTCGTTCCCCTTGCCGTTCTCGTGCATTGCGGTGTTGCGGTATGGGCATTCACGGCCGGTGGCCTGCTTCCGGTGGAGCAGTTTCGAGCCTCTGGCGTGTTGGGTGATGCAGGCGCCTTATCGGATGCGGATGCGGCGCTTTCGGCGGTGTCGGGTTCAGACCCCATTGGGGCGGTGTCCCGGGGGACGCGTCTCCAGACGCTGCCGCAGTTGTTGCTCCTGGCCATTGCCTCACTGTATGTGGGCTCCACTTGGCTGCTCGGTGGCCTGGCTCGTGTCGGATACAGCCTCTTGCGCGCAGTCACCTGTGGATACATCTGCTGCACATGCTTTCGCGGACGCGGACGCACCGCTCCCTCAATCTTGCCCTTGTCCATTGCATCCCGCAAGCACGCTGCTAGTCGTGGAGCGGGAGCGGACCCGTCGGCATGGCTGCACCCGCATACGACGGGCCTCAGCGTCTCCGCCATCTTGCAAGGGACGGCTACTTTCCTCACCATCAAGCGAATGCGCCCCATCGCTCGGGCTCTGTATCTGGAGGCGCTCGCAATCCGCTGGCTCCGCCGCCGAGGCTTTCTCACCGAAGAAGAGGAGGAGTCCAGGCCAATCCTTGATGGTCGAACCACAGGTCTGGGCAAGGGCTTGTCGCCATTCGCAGGGGCTTTCTCGAAATTTTACGACAATCGCGCTCTGGGCCACGCGCTTTCCAGGGCTCAAGTAATGCAAGGGTGGAGACTTGCGAAGCTGTCCGCGAACAACTTCATGGACGCGAATGCCGAAGCTGCTCGCACCCACCAGCGCCGCCTCGTGGCGAGTGGCCTCACGCCAGCCGATCTAATGTCTGCTCTTCACAATCCGAGCAAAGGCCGAGGACTGTTGCGGCGCTCCTCGTCGAAGAAGGCGCGGAACCCCTCGAGCACCCGCGGGTGCTGCTCGTCCAAGCAGGACGCGGCCGTCCCCGCCCCGTCTCCGTCCAGCGAGGTGGCGGACGAGGCGGAGGAAGAAGTCAGCGAAGACTTCTACGGCGAAGACGAAGAAGAAAGCGGCGACTACGATGAGGAGGAGGAAGAGGAGGAGGGAGACAGCGCTGCAAGTGCACTTGCTACTGGCGGCCCGGCTCACAATGAGGCAGTTTCCACCGCCGCAATACCAGCGGCGGTCTATCCAATAAGTCAAGTAATCGGGGACACGGAGTGGCTGGGCGGGGATGTGTGGCTTCTCCGCAAGTTTGACCGTGCGCCCGAAATGACCATCCGCGAAAAAGACACGTGGCAGGTTGTCTCCGAACTTGGATTGCGGAGCTATGATTACCTCAGCAACCCCGTGTACGTTGCGGCGCTTGCGGCTGCGAGAGAGAGTGCTGCTGCTGAGTGAAGCAGTGGCTCGGCCGCCGTTGACGGGTGGAAGTTGAGCGCCAAAGTCACATCCATTTCAGTTTGTTTCAGCGTCTGTGATCGGCATCGTGGGCCTTGTACTTACAAACGAAACCAACAAAAAGAAAGGGCCAGGAATGAATCTCAACTCGACAGGAACAGGATGTCGCCTCGCACCTGAAGCAAGTGCAACCGTAGAAGCGGGGACGAATCGGGCGGACGTTTCGGCGATGAATCGAGCTAAGGGTTGCCGCCGTTGCGCCAGGCAGCCACTTGTTGCACGCGAGCTTTCGTTCGGAAGCCGTTCTGATGAGTAGCAATCTGAACAAAAACAACTGATCTTTCATCACGCAATCGCTTGTGAACGTTTAACGGTGCAGCTTTCGACAATACACGGACGGCGATATTCGTTGCCGAAGCCGTTTCGTCCAGAAACACGTCACGGCACCGCAAGGCAAACACGTCTTGAATTGCGATGCGGCCCATTCATCCCATCATGAAAAATTCGGCCCCGAGGGCCATCGTGGTCATCGTCACCGCACCCTGCCGACACTTGAAATGATGTTGTCTGCCACCCTTGCCCTTGTGTTGACCGAATTATCGTCAGTAAAATCGCATGCTTCGCTTCGATCGCTGCTGCCGATTTGTTGCTACTCCGCTGGGTCCGTAAAAATTATGCTATTCGGTTGAGATTATGAGAGCGAAAAGGTCGATTGATGTCAATGTACAACGTAGTAGCAAAATGTTTTTGTTGCCGTGTCGCGCAGCTGGCGCACGACACTCATGCAGCAGAGAATCCGATAACCGGATCGCGAATCATATTCTTGCTGGGAGTCAACTCGAAAGCATACTTTGAATCAACTACTGGTGCATCACACTCGTGCTGCCGCGGAAAGCTTTTGGTCGGCAATCAATATTCATATGATCGAAGTTCGCTGAAAACGGGATCTCGCGTGACTTTCACGACCAGGGTGGAAAAACGTGCGATCAGTTGCTCAGCACGTCAAGTTGAATGACTTCACGCCTGTTTGTGGTGCGATGTTTTCGGTGGAAGATCCCAAATGCGATTGACTGATCGAGTTTGGCGCTGCAAACCTTCTCGTCAAAACGGCTTGCGGGTGGCTCGCCTGCAACGTCTTCCCGGGTAATGCCGATCAGAATGTAGGGTCATTTCGCCTCACGCGAATATGACAGCACTCATATCCCGTTTTTTCGGTTGTGTGCGCCGTTGCGGTGCATTCGCTCAAGCAAGGCATCGCTGCTGGTGTACCTGCCGTTTCGGTGCTGCGACCACGCTGCCCCGGTGCTGACGTACGCTAAACAAAGCACATGAGTGTTGTGTAGCATGATTTTGAGTTTCTGCTTTTTTTTTCCTCACACACTGAAGACATAATTTTGAGTTTCGTCTGTCGTTTTTGTGTTTGGACACGACGTCGGTTGTCGGCAGGCCATTCAAAGTCTCGCTCACGACGCATGCTTGCTCACTGTGATTTTCAATTGGAGATCTTTGACGATGAAACTTTGGCAGTCCGAGCTTCGGACCTCATCGATTTTGCAATGAGCCAATTTGTGCTCTGAAATACGTAGTACTCGCGATACACAAACTGGACACAACAAGGCGCTGTGCCGCAGGCTTCAGAGTTTTGGGGGCGAGGGGGTACCTTCACAATTTTATTTGCACGTTGTTGTTTCATGTATTGACCTCGAGCAAACGCCGTAAAAACCGGAGGGGACGTCGATCGCTCGGTGTTGAATGGCTGCGCCCTTTTCTAACACTGACCAAACTTGCCCTCGTGTGGAGTCCCTTTTGGATGGCGAAAGTTGTCTGATAAACGCCACATAACGCAGGTTTTTTGGTCCCTCAAGCTCCCAAAGGCACCAGACGGACCTCGCGGGGGTCAAGAAGCCGGGGGAGCAAGCTTGCCGCGCAATGTCGCGTCAAAGGCCCGGAATTGAGCAAGTCAAAACAAGTCAACGAACGCAAACGGTCGCAGTTTGCCTGCCATCCAGACTCGCAAGTGGCCTGCTACGCTGCCTGCAGCGGGGCTCACAGCGGCTTCTGATCGTCGAGTGTCGGTGGGCTGGAACTGCACTTGCATTGCTCTGTTGACATAGCTCATTCCTCAGACAGGGGCAGGGTCGACAAACCCAAGATCGGCAGGCTGTCGCGCCCAGCCACGATCAAATCGGCGTCTGCAGCCGCTCGGCGAGCACCGACGCTGCTGCAAGCGGTGATGCTGGCAAATGCAGGGCAGACCTTCAGCGTGTTCGGCCCGACAAGGGCCTTCCGCAGACCGCCACGAACTACGGGACAATGATGCTCGTCCGGCATCGTGCGCGGCACAATCGTGGACACACATGCAGTCGTCCAGACTGATATCTCAACGTCGTGTCGCAAATCTCGCGGTCGCCGAGCCACTCGCGGTGCCGGTCGCGCGAGTGGCAGCGATTACAATGCCCGGCTGGCAGCCATCATGCACGTGGCTCCTCGTCCTCGGCCAGCAATCAAGTCGGGGTATGAAACGCCGCGTTGAGCGTGGTTCCGGCTCATTCAAGCAACACGGCTTGGCGGGGCTCCAGATTGGCCGCTCCAGTTCGCCAAGGAAAAACGGGTCCTGGCCCAACGTTGATGGGAGTTTTATCCCATATCTTCATTCGATCAGCCAAGCCTGTTCAAAAAATGATATTTGCGTGCAAAGGACTGACAGCAGAGGTCGCTAGACTCCGCGCGTGCTGGCGGCAGTCTCGCGGTTGCTGACGTCCTCCTCCAGCTGGCCGCGCCGTTTCTTTCTCGTGGCTGCGCGGCTTGCGCGCTGACACTTCAATTGACGATGATCGATTGGTAACGCTGCGGGACTCGGACGTAGTCAGAAATCGTTGTGACGTTGTGACTGTCTGTCCTGATTGAGTGTCACAGTTTTCTAAGTGCGAATTGAAGGACGTGGAGAGTTCACGTTTCCGACAGCTGTTTTGCTGGCGCGCAGGACTCACTCGACTTTCGCTTTCACACGCCGACAATATGGCAGCGCTGGGGCTTGTGTGGCGTGCTGCAGCCCGTGGACGCGGCTTGGGCCACCGGACCATGTCTGCGGTTGCAGTTTCTGCTGCCCCGCCCGACGACCAAGCGGCTGCACTGTTCCTTGGAGATCCCGCACAGAGTGAGCTTGATGGGCATGTGCTGGCACACACGAGTGCGACCGCCCTCGCTCAATTCTCACATCCTGTGCTCGTGCGCGTCGCCTACTCCATGATCTGCAGCGGTCCCAACAGCATGGAAGGGCATGAAACGGTTTTACAAGAGTGTGTCAGTGGCTCCGGTGAATCAAAAGTTCGGGGAGGCATTCCCGCTCCTTGCAAAGCGCCCAACCGCAGCGACCGAACGGACGTGTTCGCTCCCGGCCTGGAAGGTGCTCATTGACGGGCGCGACTTGCACACAAACGCGATGAACCAGCTTGCAGTTCCAACGCAGGCGTTGGCTCTTGCGATTGCGGGTGAATTCGCCGCGCAGAAAGACATCATCATGCCGACGACGACGCCGCTTTACAACCTCACGTGTTCTGCCATTGACGGCTACGCGGTTGAGGACCCTGATACTGCGGACGATATTGAAGCCTTCGTGCGGGCCAACCGGCTGGCAACGATGGATGGTCTTGTGGACGGCGCCCCCGGCCCGCACGTGCCGTCGCACGCCGTCAGCAGTGTTACCGGCCGCAGCGACAGCGGCGCGATGACCTCCTCTGCGGGCATGCTGTCCAGCACGTCCCGCCTGCGCGACTTGCTCCTCGACTTTTTAGAGACAGATAGCACGTGCTACCGGATAGACGCCGAGTCCGCTGACCCGTCCGAGAAGCTACTGCGCAAGCGCCAGGACAAGTACTATGGACCGCTCCTCGCTTGGTGGCGCGAGTCGTTCGGCGTGGAGCTGGCTATCGCACAGGGCCTGTCCGATCTCGAACACACCGACAGTGCATATCACGTGGTCGAGGATTTCTGTGAGCGGTCTGATCCCTTTTTGAAGGCGGCAGCAGGCAGCGTGATTGGAGCCGTCAAGTCCTCGGTTATCACGATGGCTTTCTTGCACCGCATGGTGGATATCGAGGGCGCCTTTCAGGCATCCCGCGTGGAAGAGGAGTGGCAAATTGCGGAGAATGGATTTGTGGAGGATGGGCACGACACTGCCCGTGCACAGCTGCGCACCTGCCTCGCGTCCGCGTCGGCGCTGCTGTGGCTGTCGCCAACCTCTCAGCCTGCCGCATTGCCAAAGCCGGGTGCCAAGAACTATGCACACACTGTGCAGGCCGAGATGGAGGCGCGAACGAGGCGAGTGCAAGAGCGCCGGCAGCGGGAGCGCACCCTCGTTTTTGAGAAGCGCGATCGCCTGCTCCAGTTCGCAGCCGAGGCTGCCGCTGCCTCTTCCTCCTCGAAGGGCGAGCCGGCCGTCTGAGGTTAGATGCAACAGTTACAGCCTCCTCAAAGACCGCCTCCACTGCAAGCTGCAACACGTCAGAGGCCGTGCCTCATTCCCGACCCCGAAGCGCTTGCCATGCATGAACATGCCCCGTGCCGTGAGCATGCCCGTGCCGTGAGCGCCCAGTTCCAGTCAGTTGTAACCCTCGTGCAGCGTCAATGACGGCGAATTCAATTCGGATGGCCGGGTTTCTCGGGGCTACCCGATTGCCGTGTTTACCAGGCTAACGTCAGCGTCGGTCGCGAATTCGCGGTGTTGCTGTCGCGTTGTTTATGTGATTGGTGCGACGCACTTCGAGACAATGCCAGGGTGTTCAGCAAGAATGAGCCCGTCTGCACAGTTCCGGCCTTTTCATTCCCGCTACTCGCACACTCAACTTCGCGGCTGGTGCTATATTCAAAGGCCAAGGGGGCACACGCACGCGGTGCAGACACGGCTGCCAGTGGTGTTCGCTTCATAATTCGAACCTTTCTCTCACTTGAATCAGATCATGCCCAGCCGATGAGGCACGGTCGACTTCGAACGACGACCTCTGCTCGTAGACCGCATCGAGGAAAAGCCGGCGAACTTTTGCGAACGCGTCAATGAAGTGCACCGCACTGTCATCACAGCATCTTCGAAAGGACCTCGAAGCAAGCGCAGACCTCAAAATCGGTACCAAATCCGGCACTCACGTGCGAGAGCGGGGGCTCGAGACCCGCATCTCGAAGCAGTCACGGTCGTGCAGATGCTTCAAGAGCCCGCGGCGAGTTGCGTCGGCGACAAGGAAGCACTGGTAGCCACAGCTGGTTGCGATTCTTCTGCGAAGCTAGGCACCCGCTCAGCATGTCCCGCATCAGTTAATCGACGGCGGCACACACCGGCTTACAGTCGCCGTCCGTGGCGACCATGGGACTTGCGGGTGCTATCGGTGGGGATGGGAGTGACATCCTCAATACGACCGATCTTCATGCCCGCACGCGCGAGAGCGCGCAGGGCAGACTGCGCACCAGGACCCGGGGCCTTGGTCTTGTTACCGCCGGTGCCGCGGATCTTGATGTGCAGGGCAGTGACGCCCAGCTCACGGCACCTGTCAGCGACATCCTGAGCGGCCAACATGGCTGCATAGGGACTGCTCTCGTCGCGGTCCGCCTTCACCTTCATGCCACCCGTGACGCGGGAGAGGGTCTCGCGCCCGGAGAGATCCGTCACGTGCACGAACGTGTCGTTGAACGACGCGTAGATGTGCGCCACAGCAAAGACATCCTCGCCCTCGCGGACAGTCGGGCCCAGCTTCACGACCTCCACGACCTGCGGCGCTGCCGCCACGGCCTTCTTGCCGCCCTTAGCCTTCTTGTCGGACTCCTCAGCCTGCAAAAGTTGGGCGGCGATCCAGCAGCAACAGCTCAGAGAGCGCCAGCACCAGCAACCGCGCAACACCGGAACATTACGGTGCGTGCATCCGAGCGAAACAGCAGCCGGTATGAAATTTTGAGCACATCGCTACGGCTCGACTGCGCAGGGCGCGGGGTGGAGCCCTCGTGCCAAACAAAGGTCGGGAGACCAGCCGGCACTCGGCGCCGAAATCGCAGCCGCCGTGAAGCCCCCCAGGAAACCAAAGCATCACGGCACCGTCGCGGCACAATTCAGCAAAACGAAGCGCCACGTTGATTGATCACGCACTGCAGGAGCGAAACAACATGGAGCGCGAGCATGGTCGGTGATTCAGGGAAGGGAGAGCATGTCGACTTTTGCGTCGCAGCAGGGGCCGCAGCAATGAGTCCCACAGCGACCAACACACCCATCGTAGCAGCTGATCCAAACAAGAGTACGACGAAAGAGGTGATGGGGCCGCAGGCAGGCTGCCAAGAGAGCACGGGTGGTTTGCCCACTTTCTGCGACTCTGTCCGTCCCAATATTATTTTTGCCCCAAGTTTCTCCGCGCTTCTGCCGGCCTCGCGTTGCCGCCGGCGACGTCGCCACACTTGCACACGCTCATCATGGACGCACCGGCTCCGTCTCTTTTTGGTGCGATCAAGCCATCATGCGTTGGAATTCTCGCCGCGCTCGCTGCGAGGCAGCGAACTCGTGACAAGCACGACGACAACAGTCGCAGACTTCGCTCTGAGTGCACCGAA
>Ga0208629_100836_pt1 | contig 13432 bp, 7 predicted proteins | sample LakWasMet19_HOW5_2_FD_183865 | JGI IMG/M metagenome (GOLD analysis project Ga0208629, IMG submission 183865) | Freshwater sediment methanotrophic microbial communities from Lake Washington under simulated oxygen tension - Sediment Metagenome... | ecosystem: Environmental > Aquatic > Freshwater >...
AGGTGTCGGATGAGGAGCTGCGCGCAGCGCTGGAGCAGCTGTCCGCTGAAGTGACCGCACAGGCGCGCGCGAAGGGGACGGCAGGCAGTGGTGCTGCGGGCGGGGCAGGCAAAGCAGGCGGAGAGGTCGGGGCCCCAAGCGACGCGAGCTTCCTCAATTTCTCTGCGGCTGGCAAGACGTTCGCAGAGCTGGCTGCGGAGCGAAAGGCGCGCAAAGCTGCGAGTGCCGGCAAGAGCAACTAGGGGCTGTCATATGGTGTAGCACCTGCGCCAACGCGCGCAGACTTTGCGGTTGTGCGTCGATGCTTCACGAGGCACCGGCGCCACCTGCCGCTGGGGCTGTGGACCGTGCTGTGCCGATCGCCTCGCGCCCATGTGGCACCGTGAAGTCCTCGGGAGCCCCCAGCGGCACGATCCCGTACGGGTTCAGCTTGGTGTGGGAGCCGTAATAGTGGTGCTTGATGTGCTCCCTGCAGCAGCCACGGAGGAATGGGAAGGAGGGCACGCATTCACCTACAGCGCCCGTAGCCAAGCCCATGGCAGCGACACGGCAGCACCGGTTCCCCACGGTTCTACAGGGGGGCTATTGCGGCGTGCCTCACGTCGTTGTGGCTGCGCGTGGGTGCTGTGGAACCGCAGGCTACTCACATGTTGACGGTGCGGCCCACCGCGCCGCCGGCGTACTGGTACACGTCACGCAGCCAGCCGTGCAGGTGCTTGTACTCGCGGATGAGCTTGCGGTTAGTCTTAAAGTGCACCACGTACACCTCGTCGAAGCGCACGAGCGTGACGAACAGACGCACGTCCGCCTCCGTCAGCACAGGGCCGCACAGGTACCGCCGGCTCGCCAGGTGGGCGTCAAAGTGGTCGAGGGCGTCAAAGAGCTCCCTGAAGGCCACCTCGTACGCCTCCTGCTTCTGCGCGAAGCCGCAGCGGTACACGCCGTTGTTGATGCTGTTGTACATGCGGTCTGCAATGGCGGCGGCAGAGCAGGCGCATGGGTGCCTCGTTGTGACGTTGTGAGAGGGCATCAGGCATGCGAGCGGCATCACCGCAGCTGCGCGGTGTATCTGCTGACAACACCCCCTCACCATTGAGGGCGTCGATCTCGGCGCGCAGCGGGGCGGGGTACAGGTCCACCTCAGGGTGCTTGGCGAAGGCGTTGAACTCGGCGTTGAACATGCGCACGACCTCGCTGCTCTCGTTGTTGACGATGGCGCGCGACTCCCTGTCGAGCAGCACCGGCACCGTGAACTTGTTGGCGCCGGCGCCGTTGGCGCTGCGCTCATACACCTCTCGCAGCGTCTTTGCGCCGAACACCGGGTCGGGGGTGGCTCCAGGAAACTCTCCGAACACCCAGCCACGGTGCTCGTCAACGCCTGGTTTGGTCGCTTCCCAGATGGGCGCAACGACGGAAACCTCGATAACGCCCTCCAGGCCCTTTAAAGTCATCAGCGCCAAACAGCGGCTTGCCCACGGGCACGCATAGGAGACGTACAACACATACCGACCCGTCGCGGCAGGGTATGCGGCCGAGCCGATCGAATCGCGGAACGTCGAAGGCGTGCGCTTGAACTCTCCGTTCGCAGTTTCGGCCAAGGAATCACGCGCAGCCATTGAAAACGGGGAGAGCCGCACAGAGAGCTGGTTGAGCCACAGGGGTCGGACGCTAAATCGCGTGACTGTGCGGGAAAACAACGGAACAGCTCCAGGTACCACAAAAGCTTTCTGCACATACAAAGAAGCTCAAAAACTTGCTAGTAGCCTGTGCAATTCCCTCCGTCATGAGAACGCCCCGCGACAACACAAGCGCCTCCAAAAGTAGGCTTGATGCGAACGACGCGCTTCATCCGCCAGAATGGTGTCCGAACATTGGCGCGCTGGGAGAGACCGGGGAAGATCCACACCTGCCCCCTTCGCATGCACGTATTGGACTAGTCTGCGTTGTGACGCATCTATTTGCCAAATCGGCCTGCGCTTCGACCCCACGCGCTTTGATCACGGTGATCCTGGGACAGTCCACGGTCCAGTGTGTGAATTCGCCAGTTGCCGCCATTGAGCATGGCCTCTTCAAGGTTGTGTGAGCAGTCTGTTACGACTCTGATTTGTTGGTGGTGACGGGTGGTGCTGACGTGACCGGCCCACAATGGGCGATCCGGAGCTGCAAGCGCCGTACTTGTTGGGCTTGGTCGCCACCCTTTCAGCTGGAGCATCCTTTGCCTTCCTTTCCAGCTATGCCGCACAGCGGTTCCAGTTGGTCGCGCTCTCGTTTGCGTGCAGTGTGGCGGCGCTGGCGCTCTGCTGGTACACCTCCAGCGTGAGCTTTGTCATCCTAAACCGCTTCGTGATGGCGGGCCGGAAGCTGTCGTTTCCAGCCACATTGTCTCTCATGCACATGGCCATCAAGGGTGCGATCGCGGGCGTGGCTGTCGCTCGAGAGTACGGCGGCGAAATACAGGGGTATCGTCGCCGCCGCGGGATAGGCGTATTGCCTGGCTCCTGGCATTGGATTTGTGAGCGGTACGGGCTCAACCGCGGCGTGCTGCTGACATTCGTGGTGCCGCTCGGTGTCGCGACGGCAGCCGACATCTTCCTGTCCAACCTCGCGCTGCGCTACATTTCAATGACGCTGTACACGGTGGCCAAGAGCACCGCGCTCGTGTTTACCTTCGTCTTCTCAATCCTGCTGCGGCTGCAGCGGCCCTCCGTCACGCTGACGGCGTCCGTGCTGGGCGTGTGCGTCGGAGTGGTGCTGTGCAGCGTCCGGCCCACGCCCATCCACGCGGGCGGCCTCGTTGCGGTTCTGGTCGCTGCCGCACTCTCAGCTAGCCGCTGGGTGGTGTCCCAGAAGTACCTGCAACGCGTCGGCGTCCAGCCGTCCGTCATGATCCTGATTCTGCTGCAAGCCCCTGTCACGATCGGCTTCATGAGCCCGCTGGCCCTCGCCGAGGCGCCGGACCTCGCTACAGCCTCAACAATGCATTCGCCAGCCGACGTCGGGGCTTTCGTGGCGATGGGACTTCTCGGCGGGGTCCTCGCGTTCGTGCTGCTGGTAGTGGAGCTGCAGCTCATCAACATGACGAGCGCGCTCACCACCAACGTGATTGGCCACCTGAAAGACATCGTTGCGGTGCTGGCGGCGGTGATGGTCCTGGGCGAGGAGATCTCGCTGCTGAATCTGTCCGGCGTCCTGCTGACGGTCGCTTCCGCCGTGGCGTACTCCTGGTTCATGGGGCGCGGCACGCACGTCGCGGTGGTACACTGGCCCGTGCCCGTGAGCGCTGCTGAAGACGTTGTCGACTCCTCCAGCGCCGGCCACGTGTCGTCACTGCCGGCGAGTATGGTGCTGGCTGGGCCGGCCGTGAGCGGCCACGCGGCTGGCACCCCGAGCCGCCCCGTGCACCATCTGTCCCTCACCGACACCCCTGTGCTTGACTTCTCCCCGGACTTCGCTGGAACCACGGCGGCGGCGGGTCGCGGGCGAATCGGTGGCGCTGCTGCCCCTGCAAGGCCGCTAGGCGGCAAGCTAGTGTCGGGGCCCGGGAGACCGACGGCCGCCGCGCGGCACGCTGCAAGCATCTCGCGCAGTGCGCTGGATCTGGACGACTTGTCAGACTCGGACGATGGGCTAGATGGTGGTGGCGGGGGAGGCGGTGTTGGCGAGGAGCTGACAGACTCTTCAGCGCAGGAGGATGAGCGGCTCAGCGAACACACCAGGCTCACAGCCGGGCTTCCTCGCGCAATCGATGCAGCAGCGCTGCGCTCCAGGCACCACACCGTAGTTGACGCGGATGCAACGAGCACGAATGGGGGCAGTGCGGGTGGCACGGCCTCGCGCCTGCAGCGATACACCGCCTATTTCGACGAGGGCGATGAGGAGCGAGCCGGTGTTGGGCTTGGCTCCTCTGACTTTGTGTGTGGAGCCCGCACAGGCTCCGCCGCAAACGGCGCAGTTGCGCCAGATTTTGACAGTCCGTCCGGAAAACAGCCTCTGGCTCCGCGCGCAGACGCTCGTGCGGACGGGAGCTCCAACACGGCAGCCGGAGCTGGCGCAATCGATGCGGCAGCGACGCCTCGCGCCCCCGCGTCCCTCACACGCCTCACCCCCGCGAGCCGTGCGGCTCGTGGCTCAGTTGTAAGGAAGCCTGCGCCGACGGCGAGCGCGAAATTGGGAGCGCTGCCGCTGCCGGTCGTTGGGGCAACGTCGTAGAGCTTGTGGCCAGCTCCTCCCGACAGCTTCACGCTGCCCGAACGAGGCGCTATCGCGCAGACCTCGCCTGGCGACACGATGAACGTAAAGCTTGGTAGGTGACTGCTTCAACACGTTGACTCGAGCTCATTATCAAAGGGTCGCGGTGCTTGTTTCTCACGACTAGCGAATTGTGCACTCGGATATCGATTGACATTTGATGGACCTGGCTTACTATGGTGGACGCATTTGCTGGCAGCGAACAATTGCGACGCGAACATATGCATCCGAAAAGTGCGACCACGGCGACACCGTTGTAGATGGAAATATCGCGCCCTCACATGCTGCGCAGCGCCCCTCCCGTGGAAGTTGCAAGTGCTGCGCTTGTTTGGAATCGCCTAGGCTGAGCCCGGGGCCTTTGACGCCACAGCAAGGCCACAACTCGCTGCGCACTCATCCTCACCGCTCAAAAGAGAGCCACATGGCGGTGTCAGTAGTGTATCACGCTCGCAGTCAGCATGCACCGCTCGGTAGCGGACCCCAGAACGAAAGCAAGTTCGTGTCTCGGGATGCGGGTCAGCATGCACGGTATGCCATATGCACAGCACCCGGTGGTGACTCCACGATAAAAAGTATAAACCCCTAGTGCACGCCCCAGCGTTAAGCCGCACAGGCGTGCTGAGATGCCGGAGTGTGCAGCCACCGCCCGTCACTACACGTGATCAAACGTGGGGTCCCGTATGCTGATTTTGCACACTGGGCAACTGGCCTTCTGCTGCAGCCAGGTGTCTATTTCGTCCCGGTGGAAGGCGTGCATGCACGGCAGCATGCGCAGGTGCTCACCAGGCTCAAAGGCGTCCAAACAAATCGCGCAGGTGTGCACGCCCTCCGAGTTGCGCGCTGTGTCCGGAGGGCCGTCCTCCGTGGCATCACCAGCAGCCGGCAGCGCTGCAGCACTAGTGGACGTCGCCTCGGTGCTGTTTGAAATGGGAGCTACGGCATCGGTGCTGCCTGGCGCCTCGACACTGTCGTGCGGTTCAGCGACAGCGACCGCAACAGCGCTGCCGCGTCGCCGCTTGCTGGGCGCTGTGAATCGATACGCAGGCAACCGACTGATTTCTTCGGCAGTTGCACCCTGGACAAGCAGCGAAGGGTTTCCAGGCGCGCTGTCCAGGGCTACCAGCCGCTCGTAATCTTCGGCCGTAAAATTGCCCTCCCGCAGCATCAGGTGGAGGTGCTCCAGCGGAACGCGAACGACGCGCACTCGGCCCTCCTGCACCTCCTGCATCGCCTGCTCAAAAGCGCGCTGGCGCAAGGCGGCCCTCATCTCTGCCATTTGTTGGGAGCCGCAGAAGCGAATGACCAGCACAATGGTCTGAACCAACACAGCAAAACCAAAGAGCGCCGCGAGGGTGGCAGCCGCAGCCGTCTCACCGGCAGTAGCATACGCGACTGCAACTCCCAACAGGGCTAAAAAGTACAAGACTGTGAGCAAGCGATTTCTTCTCGCTTCTGGCCAGTTGGCGCAGTTGAAAAGCGGCCCAGAACCACCCTCGTCGATTCGTGCTGGTGTGTCAGGAGTCGGGGAGACGGCCCGCGTGGCTGCATGCCGGGACAGAGCCTGATCCGACGGCCGGCGCTGAATGAGAGTCTGCAAAACAAGGGACCGGGAGATGTGGCAGCTTTCGGTCCCGGTATGGCGGCAGCAGCGTGGGCGTCTTGACAGCTGAGGCCAACACAGAACGTCACTCACGCCTTCCTCGTCTTCTGACATTTCGTAGAACCCGGAAACTTATCGAAACAGAATCTTTGAGCTCTCGCGAGGAACTACGTGGGATGCACAGTCACGTCCGATCGCCCGTTCCGCTCTTCTCACTGTGTTCTTTCCATCTGTCGGTCTCGCTGGAGTTGTCACCGCAAGCAATCTGTCGCTTACGCTCGACTAATGAACGCGCCTTGCAGCTCTTTCCGCGCTCATGTGTGAATTGCATCATACACAGTTATTTTCTTGCTTGTGCCACGGTATTCACGCGTGATTGGCGGTGGAGACATCCCGGTCCACGGGTTGCGGGCTCGAAGATGCCCAAGACGTACTTGCGCTACGTGCCAGGCGGCGTGCACGGCGTGATTACTGCGCCCGCCGCTCCGTTCGCCGTCGACCCCACGGGGCAGCTAATCTTCACTGCTCAGCTGGAAAATGTCGGCGTCTGGCATGCCAAGCGTGGTGTAGAGGTGAGCACTGCGGTCGGCTTCCGCCGTGTTTCTGTGTTGCGCAGAGAGATTTCCAACACGTCAAACGCTGTACTTTTAACTTATTTTGCCTGCTGCAGATTCAAACGCTGTCTGCCAGCAGCGGAGTGGGTGATTACTCTGCCAAGCCCGAGGTTACCTGTCTGGCAGCGAGCCCGCGCGGCCGCCTGCTGGCAGCGGGCTACGCGGATGGCCTCATCAGAATATTCGATTACACCTCAATGACGACAGTGAGCGTGCTAAACGGCCACCGCAAGGCCGTGACAGCCATGCAGTTCAGCGCCAATGGGATGCATCTCGGCAGCGGCAGCAAGGACACGAACGTGATCCTCTGGGACGTGGTCGCCGAGGCAGGCGTGTGCCGCTTCAAGGGCCACAAGGATGAGGTCACGAGCATCGTGTTCCTCACGCCGCCAGCGGGCTCCACCGCCTCCGCGGCGGCCGGGGCGGCCACCAGCAGTGTAGCCCCGCGGCAGTTCCTGGTCACTGCGAGCAAGGACACCCTCGTCAAGGTGTGGGATGTGGTGGCGCAGTCGTGCGTGCAGACGGTCATCGGTGCCCGCGTGGAGCTCTGGGGCCTGTGGGTGTCGCCGTCAGGGGACCGCGTGGTCGCCGCAGCAGGAGACAACCAGATGCGGGTGTGGTCGGCGGGCAGCGGGCGGCCGAGCATGCGGGCTGGCGGGCCTGCTGGTGCTGGCGCAGGCATGGCAGTGGACGGTGCCGAGGAGGGCGGAGCGTCCGCCTCAGCGGCTGCGGGCGCGGCAGACAGCAGCGCCGCTGGCGCCGGGCAGGAGCCGGTGCTGCAGCCCATGGGGTCTGTGACGCGACAGACGGGCGAGCGCGGCGTGCACGTGGCGGGCTCGCGCGACGGCACCCTGATCGCGGTGCAGAGCGCGGGCAAGATGGTCGAGGTGTACAGACGGCGGGACGCGGGCGAGACGCGCAAGCGCGTGCTCCGCCGCCTGCAGCGCGCCCGAGAGAAGCTGCGTCAGCGCGAGCGGGACCGTGCTGCCGCCGCCGCCACCGGCGCTGCCGCCCCGTCGACTGTTGACGGAGAGGCCGGCGGCGACGCGGGCGCCGCCGCTGGCGGCGAGGGCGGGGAGTTGATGCTCGGCGGCACGTCCCTCGCAGAGCTGGAGGCGCTGCTGGCTCGGGCAGAGCGGGAGGAGGCTGCCGCAGCCGCCACTGCCGCGGGTGCGGGGGCCAGTGCGGGCGCCGTCGCCGCCGGCGGCGCCGCTGACACGTTTGTGACGGCAGGGGACGAGTGGGAGCTGATCGGAGCGGCGCAGGCGGCGCACAAGGTGGCGTGGTGCGAGTTCCTGCAGCCAGAGGCGACGGGCTCCAGCGGCGCCGTGGGCGCGCGCAGCGGCGGCACGGGCGGCAGCAGCATCACCATGCTGCTGTCGCTGCAGAACAACCAGGTGCAGCTGCACTCCCTCCCGCTGGACGCCACGGCGCAGGAGGCGCTTGGGGCGACGCAGCTGACCACCGCTGCAGGCAGCACCATCCCGCTTGCGGTGCTGAGCCGCAGCGTGGCGCAGCAGGGCCACCGCGGGGACGTGCGCGCGGTGGCGGTCAGCTCCGACTCGCAGCTGCTGCTGAGCGGGTCCGTGGGGCAGGCCAAGGTGTGGAACGCGAAGACGGGGTCGTGCATCCGCACCCTCGACCTGGGTAGCGAGGCTGCCGTGGCGCTGTGCTGCAGCTTCGGGCCGGGCGACCGTCACGCGCTGGTGGGCACCAAGGCGGGCGAGCTGCTGCTCTTCGACCTCGCCAGCGGGGACCTGCTGGAGCGGCATGAGGCGCACACGGGGGCGCTGTGGAGCCTGGGCGTGCGCCCAGACGGCAAGGGCTGCGCGACGGGGTCGGCAGACAAGAGCGTCAAGTTCTGGGACTTTGACCTGAAGGCGGTGGACGCCGCCGGCGCGGCGGCGGGTGCAGGGAAGGGCGGGAAGGACGCCAAGGGAAAAGACAAGGGCAAGGCGGACGCTGCAGCCGGCGCCGGCGCCGCGGCGGCGCCCGCGCTGTCGCAGCTGACGCTGGTGCACGCGCGCACGCTCAAGCTGGCGGACGAGGTGCTGTGCATCAAGTACAGCCACCACCGCGACCCGACGCGCCTGCTCTTCGCAGCGGCGCTGCTGGACACGACGGTGAAGGTGTTCTTCGAGGACACGCTGCGCTTCGCGCTGTCGCTGTACGGGCACAAGCTGCCCGTGATGGCGATGGACATCTCCGCCGACTCCTCTCTGCTCGTGACGGCGTCCGCGGACAAGAACGTGAAGCTGTGGGGCCTCGACTTTGGCGACTGCCACCGCTCCTTCTTCGCGCACGCGGACAGCGTGATGGGCGTCGCCTTCATCGCCAACACGCACCTGTTCCTGACGGCGGGCAAGGACCGCGTGATCAAGTACTGGGACGGCGACCGCTTCGAGCACGTGCTGACGATGGAGGGGCACAAGGGCGAGGCGTGGGCGCTGGCGGTGGCGCGCGACGGCTCGTTCTTCGTGACGGGCGGCCACGACCGCTCCCTGCGCGTGTGGCGGCGCAGCGAGGAGCAGGTGTTCGTGGAGGAGGAGCGCGAGCGCGAGATGGACGCGCTGACGGCGGGCCGGCAGGGGCGCGACCCCGAGGGGGAGGACATGCTCGGGGGCGCGGACGAGGTGGGCGCCATCGGCCCCGACGGGGTCGCCAAAACGGGGGGCGACCCCGACGCGCCCGCGGTTGCGGGGGCCCTGCCTGGCATGGACGCGGGCGTGGCGGAGGCGTCGGGCGTCGTGGCGCACGCGACGGCGGACACCGCCAAGGGCACGGACCGACTGCTGGAGGCGCTCGCGCTCGCGGTGGAGGAGACGGGGCGATGGACAGAGTACGCGCAGGACGTGGCGGCCGCGAAGGGCGCGGGCGACGCGGCGGCGATTGAATCCATCACGCCGCCGCCCCGCAACCCGCTGCTGCTGGGCCTCACGCCGTCGGGCTTCGTCCTGCGCACGCTGCGGGGCATCCGTCCGTCCGACGTGGACCAGGTGCTCCTGCTGCTGCCCTTCTCAGACGCAATGCGCCTGCTGCGCTACCTGCTGCTGCTGCTGCGGCACGGCCAGGGCGTGGAGCTCTGCTCGCGCGCGGCGCTGCTCATCCTGCGCGTGCACCACAGCCAGATCTCCTCCACGCGCGCGCTGCAGCCGCTGGTGGTGTCGCTCAAGCAGGCGATGCAGGGCGCCGTGGGCGGCCTGAAGGACCGCGTCGGCTTCAACCTGGCGGGCCTGCGGTTCCTCGACAGCGCCGTGGCCGCCCCTGCAACTGCTGGGCTGGGAGACGCGGGAGACCGGCTGCCTGCCGGGCCCTCGGCGCACGCGGAGATCAGCATCGGCAAGCGCAAGCGCATCGCCGTCTTCTAGTGCCCGCGGCTGCAGCGCAGCTGTTGCACATGCGTGCTGGGCGATACGTATACGCCGCGATTTCAATTGGCGACTACGTTTCCGAATATGCGCAATAAAGTCGCTGAGACGAGCGTCGGAGTCAGTTCACGTTAGTTTCGACCTCGAGATGCGACACGGGCAACCTACTGAGTCAATGTGCTCTCGCATCGAACTGCAGGCTGCGCTGAAGCGTGCCTGCGCCAGCGAATGCACGAATCTGTCGATCGTTACGATGCAGGATCGCGGATGACATCCCGCGTCCTCTGAAAGGCACGGCCGCCCATACACAAGCGCCGCCGTGCTGGCGCCGTTCCAGAAACTACAGAAACTCGAAACCCAGCCCGCGCCTTCAGTGGGGTAGCATCGGAGTTTGCAGGAAAATCCGCGGCTGTTTGCCCCACTCAGAGCGGGCAGTGTGCACGGCTCAGTTGCACGTGATCTCATTCCATGAGATGCTGCGCCAGCGCACTGCAGCTGCGTGCGCCGTAGCGAATGGCGGCTCGGTGACACTGGATGCTGAGACACTTCAGCGGCGCTGCTGCAGCCACTGCCAGGTTCAGGCAGCGCTGCGTCAAGGCGCACGCACGAACACCACCCGCCCTCCCAGCCGACGCGTTGACTACGACTGCGTGGAGAGCAGGCGGCCCAGCGAGTACCACTGGTTCTTGAGGCGGTACCAGCCGTAGATCTGCCCGTAGAAAAACACAAAGGTGACCCCTGCAGCCAGCAGCGCCATGCTGCGCGTGCCGGGGTTCTTGATTTTTGGCACCACCTTGGCCATGATCACCACCGCCACGGCGCAGAATATGTTGAACGCGCCCACCAGCAGGCCCTCTGCGACGTACTGGGTCCCCGAGGAGGACGACACCAGCACCATGCGCCGGCTCTTGGGGTCCACGCCCGCGAAGGGCACGCTGCGGATGATGTCGTACAGGATGCCAGACACGGCGATGTAGTAGCATCCGACTCCAGCCAGCAGCCACAGCGGGCGGAAGCCGCGCACCGCGTCGAAAATAAGCGACAGCTTGTCACGGGCAACGTACGCCGTCGCCCCAAGCGTCAGCAGCAGCGTCACCGCAGTGATGATCTTGCCCCAGGGCGACCGGTAGATGTCCACACGCAGACCCGTGCGGCCCAGCACGAACCCGGCAGCGTTTTCCGCGTCTAGCTCCCCCGCAAACTGCGACCCCGGCAAGAAGCTGGTGCGTGGCAGGCTGCCGCCAGCCTCCGTCGGCTCAAAGTGCACGAACAGCGGCGCGTGCTGGATGTTGTACTGCAGGCGAGGGATCACCAACGGGTTTGATATCGATTAAAGATCCGCCGAAGGCATAGCATCCAACGACAGGCACGCTCGAGGGCATCCGTGGGAGGCAGCGCTCGTCGCCTACCCACCTCTTTGAAGATTTTTGGGCATTGCTTGATATCGGCGCGAGCAAACACGATAGGGCGGGCTTCTCCGGTCTTTCCAGCTTGCCGCTGGACCCGATAGCTATTTGCAAGGACCTCTATTTCCTCTTCGAACGGGCTGCAACACACATAGTTCGGAATGAGATGGTTTCCAGAAGCTGCAGCACCATGCGGAGCAGGAGCAGGGCGCCAAGCTTGCAGGCCACTCACCCGCAGAGCGCGCACTGGTAGGCAGCATCTCTTGCGTTGAAGATGACCAAGGTATGATACGATCGCCCGGGTGCCCGCACGAGACGATCAAAGTTCGAGTCTGTGAGTGTTGCTAGCCCGCTACTGAAGCCGATCCGATCTAGTTCATCGATCCGTGCGTCGGCGGCAACACCAACAGCCTGCAGCAGCGTGTGCAGCGGGAGGCCGGCCGTAGAAGTTGCGTCATGACAGCCGAACAACACGCGGAGAGCTCTGTGACCTGAATCGACGTACCAAGCTGGCCGCTAGAGCTGCTAACAACCTCATCCTAAACCTGACGTACTGAAATCATGGGTAGGCAGCACACAGGGGCATGCCGACGCCATAACAAAGTGTTGAAGGCATTGAAAGCACGGGAAACGTTTTGTCTCTTGCTCTCTGTCGAAGATTGTGGATGCGTCGCATTGACATGAACCGCGGTGTGCAGTCGCTCTCCCGCGTGTAATATGATCTCCGCCTCGGGCTTTCTTGGCAGCATCGTTCGCTATCCAACGACTTCGATCGGATGGCCACGATGTTGCGGCTTTGTGGCTCGGCCCGTTTGCCGGCGCTGCGGCTCGCCAGAATACGAGCAGCTCCTGCGCTGTTTGGGCAGCGGGTGACTCTACGGAACCACTGCGAAGAGCCTGTCGACCCGAAAGCGAAAGAGTCAGTATCAAAGGCTGCACGGTGTGCGCCGGGCTCTCCGATTGAGTCCCCGGCAGTCAATCACCTCCCATCCATTCCGTGTCCACTGTTGAGCTCGCAGCGTTACGTTCAGCTTCGTGGACAAGGATGGAAAGCGATTTGCCGTGAAGGCGAAAGAGGGGCAGAACCTCGTTCATGTTGCCCATGAGAACGATGTGGAGCTTGAGGGCGCGTGCGAGTGCTCGCTTGCGTGCTCGACATGTCACGTTGTTCTGAAGCCAGAAATTTACAGTTCACTGGAGCCCGCGACGGACGAAGAAGAGGACTTGTTGGATTTGGCATTTGGGCTTACAGCATCGTGAGTGAAGGGGGTGCAGGCAGACGGCGCGCTGCTGCAGCGTCGGCGCGGTGGTTTGATAACTTCTGCATGCCACTCGGTCACCACCGCTGCAGATCGCGTCTCGGCTGCCAGGTAAAAGTCACGTCGGAGTTTCAGGACACCGAGGTGCAGCTGCCATCTGCGACCCGGAATTTTTACGTAGACGGTCACAAGCCGAAGCCACACTGAGAGCTCAGCTCGGTTATCTCGGAGCTGACGCACATCGCTACTTCACCCAGCTCACCCGACGGGCGCCAGCATGGCATCCGTGCTACCATCTGCTCGGACGTTGAGCCCCGCACACGCTGTCTGGGTGCCGCGTCCGCTGTGCATGCACCCGCATGGGGGCGAAGTGCTGTCCGCTGCCAAATGATCTGCTTGTTTCTGACTGCCGAATACCGAGGGAGTGCCGCGACATGATACGGGCCGCCATGTAGAAAGGCTTGAAGTCGAGCTGTAGTGAGGCCTGGCGACGGAGGAGACTGGGGAAAGTGTTGAGTACTGCAGGTCAGCAGCAAGGTCGACGTCACGGACTCGACACCGCCTGCGACTTCACCCAGAGCGCAGTGATGCCTACGCATGACTCGTCTGCGCATGGGTGAAGTCGATGCTCGTGGGGCGTGTAGTTACATGCATTGCATTCGATAAGCCGGACCCGGGTACTCGAGTGGTTGACGTCACGATTGCAACGAGTTGACGTCTGCTCGAACTTCGGAAATCGGCATTTGCATGTGTTCAAAACCATGGTTACACATGCCTTCGAGCGTGAGCCGACGGCGGCGAACTCGAGGCTGGCGCATCTACAAACATTCAGTGCGCACACCAATGCGTGCCGATCATTTGCAAGTCACCGCAGCTCGGGGCTCCGTCAGCTGTTACTCCTTGCCTTTCCCGCCGCCCGCGCCTCCGGTTTTAAGGA
>Ga0208629_100838_pt1 | contig 13420 bp, 11 predicted proteins | sample LakWasMet19_HOW5_2_FD_183865 | JGI IMG/M metagenome (GOLD analysis project Ga0208629, IMG submission 183865) | Freshwater sediment methanotrophic microbial communities from Lake Washington under simulated oxygen tension - Sediment Metagenome... | ecosystem: Environmental > Aquatic > Freshwater >...
CGACGCGCTGGCGGTGGCCTTCCGCCCCGACGGCGCGCAGCTGGCCGTGTCCACCCTCGACGGCACGATCCACTTCTGGGACGTGAAGCGGGGCGCAGAGGTCGGCACCATCGACGGACGCCGGGACGCGGCGGGCGGCCGCAAGGCGGGCGACGTGCGCACCGCCAAGTCCTCTGCGGCGGGCAAGTGCTTCACAGCCATCGCCTACACCGCTGACGGGGAGTGCCTGCTGGCTGGCGGGCGCACCAAGTATGCCTGCTTGTACGCGGTGGCGCCCAAGCTGCTGCTGCGCAAGTGGCAGCTGACGCACAACCGGTCCCTGGAGGGGGTGCTGGACAAGCTGTCTGGCAAGCAGCTGGGGGAGGCGGGCCACGTGGCGCTGCTGGACCTGGAGGATGCGGAGGACCCCGCCTCGCGCAAGGTGCCCGACTCCTCGCTGCCCGGCGCCACCCGCGGGGACATGGCCAGCAAGCGCAGCGCGCGGCCCGAGGCGCGCACCAAGGCTGTCGCCTTCTCGCCCACGGGCCGCGCCTTCGCCCTCGCCACCACTGAGGGCCTGCAGCTCTTCGGCCTGGACGAGGCGCTGGTGTTCGACCCCTTCGAGCTCGGGGAGGACGTCACCCCCGCCGCTGCGCAGGAGGCGCTGGCGGACGGACAGTACGTGCGCGCGCTGCTGCTGGCGCTGCACCTGAACGAGGGCAGCTTGATCGACACGGTGGTGGCTGCGCTGCCCGTGGGCGGCCTGCAGCTGGTGATGTCCTTCGTGCCGCTGCCCTTCCTCTCGCGCCTGCTGGAGGGCATCGCGGGCAAGCTGCACCCCACGGGCGCGGCGCGCTCACCGCACGTCGAGTTCTACCTGCGGGCGCTGCTGGCGCTGCTCACCGCGCAGGCGCGGCCGCTGCGGGAGCGCCCCAGCGCCTTCGGCGGCGGCCTGCGCGGGGCGCAGCGCGCCCTGCTGGCGCAGCGGGAAGTGCTCTCCCGCATGGTGGACAGCAACGGGTACACCCTCGCCTTCCTCTGCGACGCCTTCGACACGCAAGGCGCGGCGGGCGCGGGCGCGGCTTCTTCGTCGTCGGCTGCGGCATGGGAGACGAGTGCTGCTGTGGATGCGGGGCCTGCAGAGGAGGAGGACGAGGCGGGAGCGGCAGACGCTCTGGACTCTGCCCACGAGGAAGGGGCCGTGGAGGAGGCCGGTGCTGCTGGTGCGGGTGCGGGGGCAGGAGGCAGTGCCAAGAAGCCAAGGGCCTCAGCCGCGAAGTCTGCAGCGAAGCGCAGTGCCGCCAAGGGCGCTGCAGCAGCAACGCCCGCAGCTGCCGGTGCGGATGATGACGAGGGTGACGAGGAGGCCGATCCTCGCGTGCGCAGCCTGGTGGCGATTGACGATGGCGACGCGGAAACTGCGGGGAGCAGCAGCAGCAGCTCTGCGGCCGCCAGTTCGTCCGCGGTCGCCGCTGCTACGCCAGCCGCAGCGCCGGCCTCGAGCAAGCGGTCTGCGAAGGCCTCAGCTGCGAAGCGCGCCGCCACTCCAGCCGCCTCTGGCCTCGCGGAGGAGGAGGATGCGGGCGTGGTAGCCGATGAGACGGACCTAGCAGCAGCTGCTGCTGCGGCTGCATCTGCCAGCGGTGCCACCGCGTCCGGACACAAGACGCCCGGCGGTAAGAGCAAGGCAGCGCGCCGCAGCTCGCTTGCAGCAGGCGAGGCTGTCACCGCGTCAGCAGCGCCCGCCGAGGCGACGAAGCCCGCGGCCAGCGCCGCCAAGGGCAGCAAGAGCGCCTCCAAGAAGAAGGCCTCCGCTGCCGCTGAGCAGGAGGAGGAGGAGCGCGCCGCAGTGCCTGCTAGTGCCAAGGCAGCCAGCGCCGCCCCGCCGGCCTCTTCACACAAGGCGCCCCGATCGACAGCCAAGAAGGGCCGCAAGGCTGCCGCGGACGAGCTCGAGTGATTGATACCGGTGTGCCTCTGCCCATGCTGGCGGCCGCTTGAAAATGTGTGGCCTTCGAAAGAATTCTCTCAGGCGGTTTATCCCAGCCATTCGTATACCAGATCACTGCAGTCGACTGACTCATCGCTACGGCATGCTAAAACTTCAAAGTGAATGCGTAAGCTCCGTCTACAGCCAAGGTCGTAGAGATTGAGCAGGAGCGAGCGGGGAACACGCCTAAATGGAAGTGGCTTATTAATGTGACAGCGACCGGCGGGGCATTCGCGTGTACTGCATATGCATGTGGCACAGCTTCACAGCCAGGTCGCTACGATAGTCCTCCGTCAGCGCCCTGGGCATGAGCGCCACGGTAGTAACACGAGAACAGCCGATCCAGTGGGGCAAAGCAATCACGTGACATATGCAAGCCCTCCATCTCCATTCTTGGCTGCAGTGACACGTCGCGCTGCGGCAGAACACCCGCAATCACCACTCGTGTGCAGGCCGAGAGTCACGCCGCCTCCGATGCAGCGTTAGGAGCCACGGCCAGCCGGTACTGATTAATCCCAGCGCGCTTGCTCGCATGCGCACACGGGTACGACCAGCCCTCTACGCCCGCTGCCTGCCCAGCAGCGCTGGCAGCAGCACCATCATCTCCTCCGTGCTCAGCTCACGGGAAATCAGACGACGAGGCTCTCCTAGCGACGCCGCGCTGGCTGCAGTGGCGATGCGGCTAAACGTCTTCTTGGGCGCCGTCTTGCGCACGGCAGCAACGCTGCCGCTGTGGCTGTTTGCGGGGACGCGGGAGATGGACAGAAGGAACCGACCGCTCGCAGCAGTGTCGCCGACACCGCTTGTGCTCCGAGCTCCCGCCGCTCCGATGCCCCCGGTAGAAGTGGGGAGCGGTGTAGCGCCAGCCGAGGTGACGTCGCGGAAGCTGTGGCGCACAGAGGGACCGGTGCTGCCGCAGGTGCAAAGGCGGGCCACCGGCAGAGGGGCCGTGAGCGCAGCGCCGGCCGCAGCTTGGCCCGCGCGGAGCAAAGGGACCGCCTTACTCGCAGCGGTGGCAGCGCTGCCGGCGACGGAAGTTGTGCCCACAGGCTTGTCCGCAGCCTGTGCACCCCAAAAGCAGCCAGGCGTGGCAGCCCGTGAGGGCAGCTTGGATTCGCTGGCACCCGCTGTCGTCAGGCTCTGAGCTGCGGCAGCTTCGGGGTAATCACCTCGTGGGGCCTTCCGCTGCGCCGCGCCCCCGGCGGAGTCGAAGGCGGGACGAGAACCCAGCCCCTGGGGGCGTGCTGCTGCTGCGATCGGAGGGCGCGCTTGCTTGCCGCTGCCGGCGGCGCCAGCACCTCCAATCGGTGTCGCAGCGTGGCTGGCAGGCAGGCTGCCAGCCCTCGCCTGCGACAGCAGCATGCGAGCAGCTGTCGCGCCAGCTGCTGCCATTGCACCTCGCGTTGCTTCCAGCTGAGAGCGGGGTCGCTTGAAGCCCACGCTCACGGGGGCTGGGGGTGCGCCCGAGGCTGTGCCGCCATTGGGCAGCGCACGCACTGCAGGGGCGGATGCAGGGGCAGTCGCAGCAGCAGCCACAGCACTCGAGCCGCTGCGTGCGGCAGGGACGCCCTTCTCGCCTGCTCCAGCGGTGGATCGCGGTGCAGCATCGCGGGACTTGGCCTCCCTCCGCCCCGCACGACCACCGCGAGGTGTGGCTGCAGCCTGCAGCTGCAGGCAGCTGTCTGATGCGTCGCCTGCGCCGCCCTCGGCGGTGGTGTCGGAGCCAGGGGCCGGGCCGCCGCTGCCATGGGCAGCGGCGACGTCTGGTTTGTCGCTGCTGCTTGCATTAGCCCGCAAGTTGTCCCCCGTGTCTACTGCGCCCACGCCACCGGCCTCTTCGAGAGGCAGCAGCAGCGCCTGCGCTGCCAGCACATCCGCATCGCTCAGGCGAGACACCGCAGCAGCGGTGGGCAGCAGGCCGTGTGCGGTGCCACCAAAATGGTACCGCCACAGCATGCCGCCGCAGCCAGCGCTCCGCTCGGTACCGGCACCGTCGTTGCTGCTGCCGGCATTGCCGCAGCTTGGATCGGTGCGGGCCACACGCACCTCCACTGCGGTGTTGTGCGATCCCTCGTTGCCCACGTCCAGGTGCACCTCCAGGGAGGCAGGCCCAGCACCTTCACCCTCTGCCTCGTCCTCTGCCTCGCCCGCCTCAGCGGCATCCCCCGCCTCAGGGGTACCCTCCGCCTCCGCGGCGTCGCCTGCACCACCGGGATGGCCGTCGGCGCGCCCCTGCTCCGCAGCGGAGGAGCCAGCATCGGTGAGACTGCGGCGCTGCCGCTTCCGCGGCTGCTGCTGCAGCTCCGGCAGCGGCTGCACCTCAACCGCCAGCGAACCCTCGAGCTTGCAGGCGAGGAAGGTGGCGGGGACGCCAAAGGAGACAGCGCCGTCTGCGGGCAGGTCCTCCCACCCCAGCTCGCCAGCCGCCGGGAGCAGCAGCTGCGCTGCGGCGAGGCGCCTGTAGCGCCGCACCACCTCGTGCAGGTGGCCGCCGAAGACCGCGGCGTCAAGGGCAGCGAGCGGCGCGCGAGCCTGCGCTACTGCAACGCCGACTACGCCGCCCGCACTGCCGCTGCCAGCACCGTGTTGCAGGTGGCTGCCGAGGAGGGGCTGCTGCTGCTGCTGCGGCGGCGGCGGCGCCAGCAGCGTGAGCTGCAACAGCTCGTTGTAGGAGGCGCAGGCGAGGGCTGCAGCGGAGAGGGGCGGCGCTGCGGCCTGCTCGGCGGAGGCAGTGCTGTGATCCGTAGCTGCTTCTGCCGCCGCTGCTGCAGCAGCCCGCCCCACCCGGGCCTCCGCAGCCATGCCCGCTGCCAGGAGTGACACCTCTGCTGCGCTGCGCGCCCCGTGCACCAGCGCCAGCAGCGCACCCGCAGCGGCGCAGCGCTCCGCAGGCTGGAACGCGCTTCCAGCGGCCGCAGCTGCTGCCACTGCTTCCCCGTCTGCCGCGCCCGCGCCCTCGCCCGCCAGGAACGCGGCGAGGCAGGCTGAGTGTTTGCGCACCAGCCAGGTGGCCGCCTCCTCAAGCAGAGGGCGCGGGATGGCGAGGACAGGCACGGTCGCCTCCTCCGCCTCAGCCTCCTCCTCAGTCCCCTGCCTTGCCTCGCCGGCTGCCTCCTCCACCAACCCCTCGTTCCCGTCGCGGGCGCCTCCGCCGTCGATTGCCCCTGCGCCTGCCCCTGCCCCTGCCCCTGCGGGTGCGGGAAGGCCTGCCCGCGCCCGCAGGCGGCGCAGCGCCCTGGCCTCTGCCGCTGCGGCGCGAGCCAGCGCCCCCTCCGCCGCCTCGCGCTGGGAGGGGGTGAGGGGCACTCCGCAGGCGAGGGCGCGGGAGGGCCGGACTCTCACCGCCTGCGCCCACTCCAGGCCCCCGGGAAGCAGCAGGGGGGCGAGGGCGGGGGGCGCGGGTGGGGCGGCGGGGGCGGCAATCGAGCCGTCGCAGCCGTCAGCGCAGCCGTCACTGTCGCTGTCGCCGCTGTCGCCGCTGTCCGGGCAGGCTGCGTCGCCACCGCTCCCAGGATCTGGCTGGGGGCCTGCGCCAAGGAGGGCGTTGGCGCTGCGGCTGCTGCCGCCCAGCGGCCACGCGGCCACGACTGCAGCCTCAGCTGCGCCGTCCTCCTCCTCATCGACCTCCATGCATGCGGCGCCTACCGCCCCCGCTGCCTCTGCCGCCCCCTCCTCGTGCAGCTCCTGCAGTGCCTGCGCCTGCAGCCCCTGCAGCTCTGCAGCCAGCCCGGCACCGGTGGCGTCAGGCTCGCTTGAGGCAGCCTCGCCGCCTGCTCCGCGGGCTGTGTCACGCCCAGCAGAGTGCACCCTGCCTTGCTCCCGCCCCTCGCCCAGCTGCAGCACACCAGCAGGCGCATGTGGCCGCTCCCCCTCGGCCTCGGCGAGATCGCTGGCAGCAGCCCCCGCCGACCTGCCGTGCCCGCGCCGCCACGCCGAGAACGCGGAGAGGGCTGCGCTGATGGCGCCGGGGGCGAAGCCAGAGCGCCGCGCCGTGGCGACGCTCGCTGCGGAGAGCGCCCCCGTTGCCGCGTACTCAGCCAGCAGCGCCTGCAGCGCCCCTGTCAGCCCGGGGGTGAAGACCCCCAGCAGCAGCTCCGCCCCCGACCCCGCCGCCCCGCCCAGCGCAGCGAGCTGCCCCAGCACGGCGCCGATGTCCTCAGCCTCCGCCTCACCCTCCACTTCGCGTGCTGCCTCGTGTGCTGCCTCGTGCACCTCGGCGCTGCGCGCTCCTCCCGCCTGCCGCAGCAGCTGGCGACCGCTCGTCGCTGCAACAGAATCAACACCCCCGTCTGGCAAGCTCGCTGATCCGTCACGGGATCTGCCGAGGTCAGGAACGGGCACGGTTGCGCGATGTTCGGCTTGGCGCCCGTCGGTAGCGTCCGGCGAGTCGGCGTCATTGTCCGCTGGCTCCACCTCGACCAAACGCAACCCGCCTTCCGCTGTTTTGGTGGCAGGGTTGCCATTGTGTGGTCGAAGTCCTGCAGCAACGGAGGAAGTGACTGCGGAAGGGCCGGTACAGGTCCCGACTACCAGCCCGTCTTCGAGATGTGCAGTCGTCGGCGTTCGAGGCGCTTTTGTGCCCGAAGGAGGGGGTGTGTTGTCGCTCCCAGAGGAAGGCGTTGCATCCGCATCGTATGCAACCGCACCCGCTCCAAATCCAAACAGGCCCAGGAAGCCACTCAGCGCCATGTTCGCAGCGCGTTGATGCAGTGAAGGTGTCCGTTGGCCCGGAAAAATCTGTTCGTTGCGGTTCGGATTTTACAGCCCCGATAAAGTGCGGTCACAGATCGTGATCGGTGATACGTATTTTATTGCAGCTATGGCTTGGAATTAAGGACAGCGTGTCCTGTAAAGAATGAGATAGCGACAATATTTCGATGTAAATGGGATGCATGGAATGACAGACTGGAGGTTTTGTGAGTAAAAATAGACTATGTATCACGACTCTAGCAGATTTTCACCGATGTCCATGCACTCGGCTAACTGGCAGCCAGTGTGTGATTGTCAAAATATCGCAGTATGTTCAATGTACGCTCCAGAAGTCTGACCCCCGGCGGGGCCCCCGCCGGCCCGGGGCCCCCCGGGCCGGCCCTGCCCTGGGCGGCCGGGGGCCGCTGGAGCTTCCTGAGGGTCACGAGGGTCGGACTCTCCGCTGGCGCCACCAGCGGAGCCGCACGCACAGGCTGAGCCTCCCGGCGGCTCTCAGCCCCGGGCCGCTGAGCTGCCACACTGTCAGCAACCGGCCGCCTGTTCCGAGAGTCTATCGCCGTGCTGGTGACCTGGTGTGGCTTTCAAAGCCATCACCGTGCAACGCCGTCCACTGCCTGCCAGTGGAGCACTGCATGGCCTCCACCCGCCTCAACCACTGGCACGTCTGGATCATGTGAACGCTACACTGCACTATCCCCGTGCCACTGGTACGGCAGCAGAAAGAGAGGAACACGGCGGCCAGCAACCTGGCTCTGCATCCTCGGATTCCCTGCCTTGCCAGCAGCCGTGTGCGTTACAGCGCTGTGTGAAGACACGACGCCCCTCCACAAGCATCCCGCTCAAGTTCCCGCCCGTTGCAGCATGAAAACTGCCGGAGTGCCGTCGCCACGTGCGCCGCACAGGAACTGGTAGTCAGTGCCCTTTCACCCCACGCGCAGGTGCCCAGCTGCTCCGCCTGGGCCTGGCGGTTCGAGCCAGGCATGAGGTTGCGACCAGCGTTCAAGCACAACAACAGACCGAGCTCCAGCCGCAAGATCGGCAGCGGAAGCAGTGCCAGAGAGACGGCTAGCAAATCCTGCAGCATGCCTTCCGGTTCAACATGTCAACCTGCTGCTGTGATTACTGCGCACTCGCAACTGCTGCGTCGTCGGCTCGGTGACCGCTAGGAAACGCCAAATGGCGAGGCGGTGCAGGCCGGCCGTGAGTCTGTGTCGATACATCGGCCAGAGAACGCGACCACCGCCGTCATCACAGGTCACCACATGACCACTGACCCGACAGGAGGGCCACAAAACCGATCTGGTCGAGCGGGTATGAAGGTCCCTTTGATGAAGGGTTGACGGGCTCGACCACGGCAGCCACCCCAAAATCACGAGCGCCGGAGAGTGTCTGGCCGCTGCAGCAGAGGGTTCGCCTGCAAGTCGTTCGAACCAAGCCGGCAGTCCACACACGCTCTCGGCTGGCAGGGTGAACCGCTCCGGCGCATTGCCCGTCTTTCTGACACGAACGACATGCGGCCATCATGCGCCGTGCACTATCAGCCCAGCAGCTGCTGCACGCTCTTGCAGTGCTGCACCAGTTCAGCTGCTGCCGCCACCGCCGCAGCACCCGCCCCCACTCTTGGCCTTGCCTTTAGGCTCGGAAAGATCAGTGATCACATCCGTTTCCCGGCCCTTGGCGCTGCGTGGAAGTTTGCGGGCTGCAATGGACACACGGTGCAATTCCAAGGAAAGGAAACGACGCATGAGAAACTCTCGATGCCAGCATTACGGGGTTTCAGCAATACGGAGTTTCAGGAATGATGAGCGGCAGTGAGTACCACGTACCAATGGCGACGAAAATCTCCTTGACGTTAAATCCCGTTTTGGCGGAGGTGTCCATGTAGATGATGCTGTTCTCGGCCGCATAAGTGTGCGCCTCCTGCAGCGAGAGCACAGTCAATTACACACAGTCTCCAAGCCCTTGAACCAGTGCACAAGCAAACGTGGCCCAGCGACAGGGTATGCGCTCACTCCTGATGCAAGCGGCAACCGCGGTCAGAACTCACCTCAGCGGAGATCGCGCGGCCCTCCTTCACATCGGCCTTGTTGCCAGCCAGGGCGATGACGACGCTGGGGTCACCCCGCCGCTGCAGCTCCTTCACCCAAGACTTAGCACCCTACATCATCAGTGTCAGAGTACGTGAGCTGATCGGTAAATGACCGGAAGGAAGGGAGGAAGGATCATCAAACCACAGCAGCACCAGGCTGCGATGCGGCGCTGCAGCAGACCATGGGGTGGCAGCGTCAAGCCCTGATTGCGACCACGCACCTCGAAAGATTCGCGGCTGGTCACATCAAATACCACCACCGCCGCGCTGGCGCCCCGATAGTACATCGGAGCGAGCGAGCGATACCGCTCTGCAGCATCACAACCGGGCACGGAAGGCGGATCGCGAGCAATCTGTTGAGTGCAGATGACGCCGCAATGCTAGGAGGCAAGTTGCGGTGCAAACCGCGAGACCCAGCCGCATTCGCAGGCCATTCTGAGACCTGCAGCGACTCCAGCACGAGGTCAGCAATCATCCCAACCGGCGACGGAGCTGCGAAGGCTGTCATTTCGTGACGAGGATGAGCGACGGGACGGCAACCTGATCAGCTGCGGGAGCACAGCAGAGCTGTTCCAGCAGGGGTGGGATTGCTTCACGCAGCCCCTCTTCCAACCGGATGCCCGTGCACCGCAAGCCTCCGAGCGAAACCTGGAGGCGACCAGCAAACCAGCCACCATGAAGCGACCCGGCTAAGAGTCCCATAATGGGCAGATGCGGTAAGAAGGAGTAATGATGTATGAAGCGCTGCTCCCAGGAACAGTTCGTGCCGCGCGTAAGGTTGGCGTGCAACCGAGACCGCAGGGAAGGATGCATTCGCTCTGGTCGCGAAACGACGCCTTGCTCGGCAGTCCAAAATACGCACCTTGGCCCGCCGTGTCCCACAGCTCAAATCGAATGATCACATCTGGGTCCGTAAGTTGGACAGTCTGGGTCAAAAATGCTGCCCCAATTGTTGGTTCTTGGTAGTCGAAGAACTGCCCATTTGCAAATCGCACAACGAGACAAGACTTCCCTACAGCAGAGTCGCCAAGCAGCACCAGTTTGTGCGAAACCACAGCTGTACCCGCCATATTGGTTGACGTGTGCGCAGGCGTCTGAGGCGTGAAAGAAGCGGGATGCTTCGTCGGGGTTTGGGGCTGGGAATCAGCGCGGGTCGGTGCGGGCAGCCGCTCGAAAAATTGTCTGGTCGCAACGGGCTGCAACTTTTCGCACGCCAGATTGTACCAGCAGGAAAGGGCATTGTTCATTCGAAGTGACAAATACTTGAGCGAAGACGCACTGGGTGAACGAGACAACATCTGTCCGAGCTCGTTGTGCGAACACGCGCAACGCGTCAGCGTGCACAGAAACGAGAAATCCGCCCACCGACAAAACCGCATACGTGGGCTGCTGAGTCCCAGGCTACGCAGCAGCTGGGACCGCGACGCCGCGATCTCGAACGCAACGCCGTGCAACAACGGTCTCACGTTGGGTCTCAGCTGCGCACCAACACCGCTGAGTATGGCTGCTCCGTCTGTGGTGCGACCGCCAGATGCGCCTGGCGCACAACCAGGTGTTGTTGTGCAGAGCCCGACCAGCCCTAGCTTTGCTGGCGGTTCTGCCATGTCCCCTGGCGCGCTGTCACCGACGAGCCCAGGCAGTACGGTGACCGCAGCAACGGCGCCGACCCGTCCCCCTGGCAGCCAGCCCCAGCGGTCGGTGTGGGAGCGCTTGAGGTACAGCCATGGCATATGGGGCTACATCTATCGCTTTGGAGCGCCTCCGCCATCCACTCGCACGACTCGAGAAGTCTTCGTCAACGATCACGCGGCGAACGAGAAGGAGCGCTATGTGGATAACCGCGTCGTTACGTCGCGATACACGTGGTGGAATTTTGTGCCTTTGTTTCTTTTCCAACAGTTTACGCGCTTTGCGAATGCATACTTCCTTTGCGTGAGTCCGTCGAGGCGTGAAACCCCCGTGCAACCGGCGCGGCGACATCAGCTGAGGTGCCGATCGTGGTTCCGCTCGCCACGTTGCTGTCTGTAGAGAGGCCTCGGCAACACCCGTGTGATGTTGCTCTCTGCGCTCTTGCGCTGCAGGTGTGCGTATTGCAAGCCATCCCCGAGATCTCCATCACCAACGGCGTGCCCACCACGGCACTGCCCCTCGCCTTCGTGCTCTTCTTCGACGCGATCGTGACCGCCAAGGAGGACTACAATAGACACCGGTGCGTTCCTGGTTGAGCATTTGGGCGGCAGCCAGCCCCGGCGGATGCAATGCCTCAGCGAGTTTCTCAGACCGTGGTGCGCGCTCCCCGGATTACGTCACGGTCGTGACTGTGGTCCGATGGACAACCCCGCCAGCTGTGTCGCGTTGCGTGCCGCCTTCTCCACTCCTACCTTCGCTCCCGCTTGTGTCCGCTGCAGCGACGACGCCCACGCGAATGCCCGCAAGGTGCTGGTGCTGCGGGAGGGGCGCTTCCAGACGCTGCAGTGGCGGGAGGTTCGGGTGGGAGATGTCGTCAAGGTGGCGGGCGGCGAGGAGCTGCCGGCAGACGTCGTGTTCCTCGCCGCGGGGCACGAGGACCCAGACCAGCGGGGCGTGTGCCACGTGCAGACGGCGCAGGTGCGTGCTCAGTTCTGACCGCTCTGTGGTCGAGGCATGCCGTCGCCTCGCGCTGTGCACCACATCGACTGGCACTATCGTACCTGCCATTATCATATGACCGCAACTCTGTGCCCTCGCTGTGATCAGCCACCTTCGCCAGCGAGCGCATCGCCACATAGCATCGCCTTCACGGTGGTCGAGTCGTTCTGTGCGTGTTCTCTCCTCTGCAGCTCGACGGGGAGACCAACTTGAAGATGCGCAACGCACTCGACAAGACGGCAGCCATGTTCACCACGGACGAGAACGTGGCGACCTTCCACGGGAAGGTCGTGTGCGAGGAGCCGCATGAGAACTTCGCAAAGTTCAACGGCAGCCTGTACATGGAGGCCAGGTGAGAGGGGCTGGCCGCACCGCTCTGGGGGTTTGATGCCGCGGACCGCGGAAGGGGGTGCCACGGCTGCGGCTGACGGGGATTGTTGCATTGCAAACGGGCAGGGGTGCGACGGTTGAAGTTTCGAGGCCGCTCGAAGCATCTGGCCATATGATTGTGGTGAGCACTTGCGGCTGCTGTCACCCACCCCCGCCTGCCCCTCGCACCGGCCCCTGCGCAGCTCGCACAAGGGCTTCGCCCTGGACGCGAACTCCACGCTGCTGCGTGGCTGCGTGCTCAAGAACGTGGAGTACATCTACGGCGTGGCCGTGTACACGGGCCGCGAGACCAAAGTGCGCGTGAAGCAGAGCGCCGTGCTGAGCAAGAAGGCGAGCGTGGAGAGCGAGATCAACCGGTACATCATCGCCCTCATCATCACGCAGGTGGTGCTCTGCCTGGTGGCCACCATCGGGTACGCCATCTGGAACGGCAACCTGGCGGCCGACAGCTGGTACCTGGGCCTGCCCTCCGTGAATGCCGGGGACGTGATCGCGCGCTTCTTCACCTTCTTCCTGCTCATCTCCAACATCATCCCCATCTCGCTGTACGTGACCATGAAGCTCGCGCGCACGGCGCAGAAGCTCTTCATGGACGCGGATGCACGGATGGTGCACGAGGACGCGGAGATCATCGAGCGCAGCGACGGAGAGGACGGCGTGTACCCGCTGCGCGTGCGCTCGCTGGACCTGAACGACGAGCTGGGGCAGGTGAGCCACATCTTCTCCGACAAGACGGGCACCCTCACCTCCAACTACATGGAGTTCCGCAAGCTCAGGTGCGTGCTGGGCTACCCTCCTGCGCTGAGCGGTGGCCTACGCCGCGGCGCCCGCTGCTCGCCACGGCTCCGCTCTACGTATGCTCACACAATACTCGCCTCCCCCTCTGATTTTGCAGCATTAACGGCGTAGTGTACGGGCGCGGCTCCACGGAGATCGGCATGGCGCGGCGCCGGCGCCTCGGCCTGGACACGGCGGAGCTGGAGGCCCTCATGCACGAGGCGGCAGGCCGGCCGCGCGAGATGCCGCACGTGAACTTCATCCCCGGCTCCGAGACGCACCCGGGCCGGGAGCTGCGGGGGCCCGCCAGCGACCTCGACGGCTCGGGTGCGCGTGAGGACGCGGGACAGAGCGAGGCGTGCCAGCTGATGATGCTCAACCTCGCCCTCAATCACACGGTGGTGCTGGAGACGGTGCACGACAAGCGCACGGGGCAGCCGCGCCAGCAGCTCTCCGCCAGCAGCCCCGACGAGGAGGCCTTCGTGCTGGCCGCAGGCTTCTTCGGCTACCGCTTCGTGAACAGACAGAAGGACGTGGTTATCCTGGACGTGCACGGCTCCGAGCAGCGCTTCCGCGTGGTGGTCATCCTGCCCTACAGCAGCGTGAGTGGCGTGGCGCTGGAGCGAAGCAGGCTGTTCGCGACATCTGGACACTCGACAGATTTTCGCTGGCGGTTCGCTTGTCCAGCACGCGCACAGGCATCCTCCTGCGATCTACCCTTTCGTGTATGCGATTTTCCCCTTCGTCTAGCCCGTCCCTTCCGTGTGAACGGCTCCATATTTGATCATGTATGCCCCCCCCCCCCCCCCCCCCCCCCCCCCCCCCCCCCCCCCCCCCCCCCCCCCCCCCCCCCCCCC
>Ga0208629_100841_pt1 | contig 13410 bp, 12 predicted proteins | sample LakWasMet19_HOW5_2_FD_183865 | JGI IMG/M metagenome (GOLD analysis project Ga0208629, IMG submission 183865) | Freshwater sediment methanotrophic microbial communities from Lake Washington under simulated oxygen tension - Sediment Metagenome... | ecosystem: Environmental > Aquatic > Freshwater >...
GGTGCTGGCAGCGACGACACTGGCGACGGCAGTGAAGCCGCCAACGAGGATGGGGGCGGAAGAGGCACGATAGTGGCGGCAGGAGCTTCAAGGCGTGGAAGTGGAGACGGCAGCAAGAGGCTGCCAAGCAGGTCGCAGAGCAGCAGGCAAGGGCGCAGCAGCATGCTTGCGCGGCCTGGCGGCCTGTCATCGAGCTCCCTCGGAGGCGCCAGCGGCTGGACTCACAGCTCCCGCCGCTCCGGCTTCTCGAACCTGCCGGGCCTGCTGGCGAGCAGCTCTGGTGCGCAGGGCATGGCGGATGAACCTTCAACAACAGCGACTGCTGCAGCGGCGGCAGCTCCACCCGCAGCAGCGTGTGCGCAGAGCCTCGGGTACCCCGTCTACAGCGCCCGACCGGCGCCCGCAGTCCTGCCCTCGACAGGCCGGCCCGTGTCACGCCGGCGGGTTGCGGGGCTGTCCGCCATCCTGCATCTCTTCTACATGAGTGTCAAGGGCCGGCCGCAGGCCATTCAGGAGCACATCGTGCGGCCAAAGTGCGTTGCTGGGGTTGCTCCGTTTGCGTGTGCTGCCGTGTGTGCCGCCGTCGACGTAGGCGCCCGTAGCCTGCGTTGCCTGATGTGATTCGTTCGGTTGCCAACCGCCGTGCTAGCGTGTGCCTGCGGTGCAGTAGCGCACGCGCTGCAGCGTGCACACTTGCATGAGCTCCACCTGTGTTCGCACTCCGTTTCATGTCTGTTCTGCGTGCGCTCGCCTCCATTCCATGCATCCGCCCAAACTCACGCACTCTTGCAGAGCCACCAACATCTTGGTGCCCCTCACGCGCCTGGAGGTGCTGCCGCTCGCCTATTACGGACTCAAGCTGCTGCGCGCCGCCGTGCCGTGGCTCAGCTTTTGGCGCCGGCGCAACATGGAGGTGATCTCACGCATCTACCGCACGCTGCGCCACAAGCAGCACCACCTGCGCGAGTGGCTGCTGACGCCGGGCCTCGATGCCGCGGTCGCAGTCACAGCGCCGGGCGGAGGCGCGAGCGTGCGGCGCGGCTCGGGCGCGCTCGGCGGCGGCGCTGCGGTGGCGGGAAAGGGGCCCGTGGATGCGCTGGGCGCCACCGCACGCTTTGTGGCGCTGCTGCGCAGCGTCGCGCACGCGAGCAAGGCGTCTGCCGCAGAAAAGGAGATCGAGGTGTCCATCGGCGGCGGGCGCTTCCTGCAGCTGCCGCAGGAGGCGCTGCACGCGGCGATCCGCGCGTTCAACGAGACGGGTCTGGACGTTCCCGAGGAGCTGCTGCTCGGCGAGTCCAACGGGCGCGCGGAGGGTGGCACGGCAGGGTACACACACGCTCAGCAGGCTGGCGTGGACTCCGCTGCGCCCTCCGGCAACGGGAGCACAAGCGCGGGCGCCGGGGGCTCAGTGACAGCCTCTCGCTCTCGCTCGCCAGCGCGCCCTGGGAGTGTGTATGCGAGTATGAGTGGCCTTCGGATCGGCGTGCCGGCCGCCGCGTCAGCAGTGACGCCGCTATTCCGGCTGCCTCCAACGCCGCACGCAAGCTTACTGCTCCGCGGCCCCGCCGCCTCTGCTGGTGCTGCAACCGGGGCGGGGAATCAGACGCACGCGTCTGCTCTTCATGCCGCCACACTTTGGACGGACGCATCCAGCCCCGACACGAGAGCGGCGGCGAGTGCGTCCGCTCTGCTGCGGGCGCACGCAGGCCCGGACGCTGCGACGCTGTCGCTGCTGGAGCGGGACCCACTGCTCGCGGCGCTCTTGGTGGACGCAACCCCGGCGCAGGAGGCGTGGGCGATGTTGCAGGCGCAGGACGCGGCGGAGATCACAGCGCTCGGAGACCTGTTGCTGTTTGGGTAGTGCAGCCTGCTTCGGCGCGCCGCCGACCAGTCCGGGTTGTTGAGGCTGGGCTCGGGGTGGGCCATGCGTGAGGGCTTCCATGTACCTGCACGTTCACCGGGCTGCAAGCCGATGAAGTCAACCAAATAGCCCAGACCTGGGACTCACCGCCGAGGCCTCGCTGAAAATGACGTCCGCGTGCATGCGCACCGAGAAGCAGGCGGGTGCAAACGTATTTAAACACTGATCAGAGATCTGTCAACGGTACGTGGACCCATCAACGATCTTGATCATGAAACCGCTAGTGCAAAAGGAGATCTGGAATTCGAAGCGAGACCTCGTGACTGAGATCTCCTTGACATGACCGATGGCCAATCTTGAGGTGAGCCGCCTGCCGAGCTCGAGGTCAAGGTTTTCGTGACTCGAGGTGCTGCAAACTCCCCGGCCCTGAGCTTCATGATATCGATCGAGCGTATTTAGATCGACCAGTGAATACTGGCCCAGGAGGAGTTGGGCTGCAGATCACCGAACCGGCCCGTTACAAATTATCGCGACAGTAAGCGAGCACTATATCGTTCGCCTGGCCATGGGTCGTACATGAAGAGAAACCCACGCAAGTGGTTGTGGAATCCTATCAACATTCAACGCGAAGAAAGGTGCGCTCGGGCGCGCACCGCGCGGGTCAGCAAGCCGGGCACAGGCGAAGGGCCAATCCCTGGCGCATCAGACGGGCTTACTTGCGCTTGCTGACGATCCACGCCGCCACACCCGCGCCCGCAGCGGCGGCCGCCACGACGGCGGCGCCATAGATGGCGTAGTCCACAACGCTGTGGCACACGCGTGCGGGGGCGCGCACGGCAGACAGCTGCTTCTCGAAGGACGCTGGCAGCGCGAAGGCGGCCTTGTGCATCGCGTGGTTGTAGTAGCGGAGCTTCTCCGCCATCTCGGCGGGCACCTCGCGGCGGGCCTTGCGCGCGTACTCGGCTGCAAACGGGGGAGGCCACCAAACCAGAAACACACGGGGTAGAAAGGGACAGTACAGACAGCGAACAGCAGGGCGACACGCTGGTGTAGCTGGCACAGCAGGCCCGCGCCAGCGGATGCAGAGCAGCCAACGCACCATCCGAGCTCTTGGAGCAGAGCAGGAAGCCGATCTGGCCGCACGGGTAGGTGGGCGTGCAGGTGTAGGCGTAGTCCACAGTCGGGAAGTAGGCCTTGGCCTTCTGGAGCACGTCGCGGATGAGCTCGACGTGCAGCCACATGCACTCGCCCTGGGTGCACACGATTCCGCCGGGCTTGAGCACGCGCGCGAGGTTCTTGTAGAAGGAGTCAGTGAAAAGGGAGTCCGCGGGCCCCTCGTTCGGGTCGCTGGAGTCCACAATCACAACGTCGACAGACTCGGTGGCGACCTCCTTGTCCAGGTACTTGGCCGCATCCGCAAACACGAGCTTGGCGCGGGGGTCCTCGAAGGCAGTGGCCGTCGAGCGGTTGAGGAAAGTCTTGGAGACCTTGACGACGTCCTCGTCAATCTCGCACATGACAATCTTCTTGACGCCCTTGTGGCGGCACACCTCGCGCAGCACGCCGCCGTCGCCGGCACCAACGATCAGCACGCTCTCGGGGTTCGGGTGCGCGAAGAGCGGGATCTGAGCAATCATCTCCTGGTACGAGAACTCATCCCACTCAGTGAGCTGAATGACACCATCCAGGACCAGGCATCGGCCGTGGTTGGTGGTCTCGAAGACCATGATGTCCTGGAACTGAGACTTCTCGTGGTGCAGAGGCTCCTTGACCTTCAGGCAGAAGCGCTGGCCTGCAGTCATTCGTCAGAACGCGCGTTCGTTCATGGCCAGTGCAGGCTGCGATGAAAGAACGGACGGCGCCCGTTTCTCCGGAGCAGGCGCTTCGCGACGGCGCATGCAGAAGAGACACGTTATAACGTACCAGGCCAGAGCTTCTCGTCCTCGCGCTCTGCAAACCAGCCCTTCATCTCGGGGGTGGGAACGGTGGCCATTGTGTGGCGAAAATGTGTGGACAAAGTGTTGGGCACGAAGAAGCCTCGTGTTTGGCGGCACGATGAACTATGCGTGGTATATTATGGAAGTGCACGCTGCCATTGGCGCGCACGTACAAGAGACATCAGTAAAATGGGCGTGTTCCCTCGATTGTGGGCCTTTAATCAAAACCGCGACAGACGCCAAGAAGAAACGTTTTCTGAAACGAGATCGGAACAAAAGCTCGCGGAGATATTCCCAAACGGCGGTTTCTGCCACTTTGTGACGCGCCTCGCACCCACGAAGCCTCAACCTGCACATGGGTGTTCCTGGCAAGCAGCGCTCCACGCTGACAGTTTGTTGCGCCTTTCAGCCTCAGGCTTCCTACCTCGGTACCATCGACAATGTTGCTGGATGGCATCAGTTTCAATACTGTCGTTGTGAGCGTTGCGTTCTTCTTTATATTTTCGTCCTATAACACCATCCAAAACTTTGCGACTTCTTTGCTGCCGGGGAACCTTGGGAATGTGTCGCTTTCCGTGCTGTATGCGAGCGTGGCCGTCTCGGTGTTCTTCGCCGCTCCGGTGATTCGCCGGTGGGGCGCAAAATGGACCATGGTGGCTGGCTCTGTGACGTACTGTGCATATATTGCGTCGGTGAGGGACCTGATCGAAACGCTGCCACTTGACGCAGGGCGAGGCTGTCCCCCAAGTTAATGTAAGACTCGCTTTTCTAGCTGCTGCACACTCTTTGCCGTCACTGCAGCTCATCAAAATTGTTTCTGGCGCTGTGCTGACCATGTCTGTTGTGATTGGGTTCGGCGCTGCCCTGCTCTGGATCGCGCTGGGCGTGTTTTTAACAGAAAACAGCAAGCCTGAGACATACGGGGCAGTCAGCGGCTTCTTCTGGTCGGTGTTCCAAGTATGCAACATAGTCGGTACGTGCATCGTTCCATCCTGCAGGGCTGCCATCGGGCGGGCGGGTTCTCTGCATCCACGTACCTGATTACCGTGGCACCTGCACCATGATCTCGATTCGCCGTGGTGCAGGCAACCTGATAGCATACTTCGTCCTTCAAAACGTGACCGGCGATGTATATCTCTTTGTCGTGTTTGCGGGCCTCTCCGCAGTGGGCACGCTTGGTCTCGTTCTGCTCCGCAAAGGCGCACCAGCAGGACCTGCACATGTGCACTTGCAGGCAGCTGAGAAAGCTGATGCAGAAACGCGGCCGCAGTGTACACCGGCAGCCTTGTTTCGAGAGAGCTGGACGTCTCTGATCGAGACAGTTACAATGATGGTGGATCGCAGGATCTTGCTGCTGCTGCCGCTGGAGTTGTTTTCTGGAATTGAGATTGGATTCTGGGCGGGCGAATTTCCCCTGTTGCTGGACCCATCCACCATCGGCCTGGTGCTGTCATTCGCGGGCGTCGGAGAGGTGCTTGGTGGTGTCTTCTTTGGGAGACTGGGCGACAAGTTCGGCCGTCTGCTGTCGCTATCCATTGGCGTAGTGTTGTACGGCGTCGGGCTTGGACTAGCGGGGTGGATGCGAGCGGTCGGCACGGATAGTATGAGTCCCATGCTGGCTTCCGCGCCCCTCGCGGCTTACTTCGCAGCGTTCTGCTGTGGGGCGGGCGACAGCTGCTTCAACACCAACGTGTATGCGACGATCGCGTGCGTGTTCGACCACGGTACGAAGCCTCGCCCCAACAGCTTGCAGCCGCTCGATAGGGTTTTGGCGATTGACGATCTGTCCGCCGCTCCTGCCGATGAGGCGTCTGCAAGAGAGGCTCTTCTTGCCGGGTCCCACGGAGGCGCTGTTGGGGAGCCCGAGGGGCACGCGCTGCTCGGAGTGTCCCCTGCTGGCGAGTACTCAGAGAACGTGCGCGCTTACGCTGTATTCAACTTGGCGCAGAACATCGGTAGCGCCATTGGGTTCTCGTACACGACGCAGGTGCCCCTGCACGGCGCCAGCGGGGACTTCACGCAGCTGTACGTGCAAGGCGGGCTCATGGCCGTGTCGTGGCTCTTGTTCGCGTGGCTCGCGCACTCATACCGGCTGCATGGTACGGGGCGCCCGAAAAGCTGACGCAGTGGCACGCAAGCTGCTTGCATCTCAATACGGCTATTGCACATGCTGCTTGTAGTTTCCTTTGCTGGTGTGTGAGCTGGGCCGATACTCTGGCTCACTTCTTACAATGCTTTATTTGTTGCGCGCGCACACTGCGCTGGCAGGATTCGGTCAAGACTCTCTGCTGGAGCAGGATGTTACCGCGGAAGACCAATGCGAGCCTCTCCAGCTGAGATCCTGGAGATCGATACCCATCGATGGTTGTTGCTCCCACCCTCTCGGGAACCATGGTATTAAGCCCGTTTTGATGTTGAGCGTCGCGGTCGTGCCGTGCGCATGCGTGATGGAGGTGTTGCAATCACTTGAATTCAAATTCGAAGCGACCTTGAGCCGAGGCGCCGAGACAAGTGTATCAAAGGAGTTTCCCCGTCGGAACACATGTTTTCAAAAGCACGGATCATTAGACGTGGCACATTCACTTGAATTTCTTGTATTTTGTATTCTTGTGTGTGTATTGTGGTCCCAATCAGAACCCTTGCTCGAATACCAGAAAGGTGATCTCAAGCCCCTCGGTGATAATCAGCAACGGCTCGTGGCCCGAGCTCGAGTTGTGGGCCCCGGGCACTTGAAATACCTACACGGGCTCACTCACGGCTCCCCAGCTGCAGACCCATCAGCGCAATCATCCAGACGGGTGGGCTGAGGCACATATGTTGCTGCTGCATTTCGCTCTGTATCGCATGCACAGCCTCAACTCATCACGACAGCGCTGTCGAGAATGTGTCGGCAAAGCGCCCCCGCAGCTCCGCACGGTACACGTCGTCGAGAATGTCGGAGTGGTGCAGCTTGCGCGACACGCGGTACCCGGAGAAGTCCGCACCCGATGCTCGCAGCAGGCCTCCCCAGTCCTCTACACACTGCGCCGCAGCCGCCGAACCAGACCCCGCCCCAGAGCGCCGTGCCGTCTCGCGTTTTTCTTTCTGGATGCCATACGTCTCCACGACGAAAGCGACCACGACGTTGAGAATCACCACGATATGCACGACCCAAAAGAGGATGAAGTACAGGCGAGACCCCTTGCCCGTCGCGGCCTCGGCAGCGTCCATCACCATCGGCCAGTCGTTGAGCACGAGCAAGTACAGCGCACACACGAGAGAGCCGCCGAAGGTGTCGTAGTTGAGCGCATAGAGAGCCTTCTGTCCGTAGGACGAAGCAGCCACGGCAGGGTTGCTGGCTACGAATCTGCCGGCGAAGCACACAGCACCTGCGTGGAAGGCGTGCGCAAGAGAGCGGCAAAGCAGTCAGTTCCGCTGATTCCAAGCAGCAGCACATGGGCACCCTCTGGTCGTGTTGAGCAGACTCACCGATGATGGCAAAGGCGTAAACAGAGCAGAGCAGAACCGTTGCGTATTGCACCAGGACGCCGAAAATGTCACTGAAGGCAGCGACAGTGAGGCCAAAGCCGGGAATCACTCGCAGCAGGCGAATGAGACGCACGAAGCGGAAGAAGCTGATGGCTGCGGCAATCGCGCTGTCGGCAGGGTTCGCCATGTCAATCACAGTCCCCACCACTGCGGCCACCACCAGTACGGCGTCGATACGGCTGATGAGCCCTTGTCGCCAGTATGTGCGAGGTCCAAACACGAGGAGCTTCACCACGACCTCAAACTGCAAGTGTTGCGTACAGTGAGCGAGAACAGAAGTCATGCAGGGGCAGGCAGCTGCACGTTTGAGCTATGGATCTCAGCGTGGACAGTTGCGTGCAAATTCTCATCCTGAGCGAAGGACTCACCAGGAAGACAGCCATCATCGCATACTGCACGCGCCTGGGCGGGCTGAGGGCTGCCATGCCGGAGTCAGACTCCGTGCTGAGCTGCACCAGCACCGCGATCGTGTTCACGATGATGGCGGCGTCGAACAGCAGCGTAACCCACGCGTTCTGCAGCCAGAGCATCGCCCGCAGGCGGCACGCCCCCGGCGGGGACTGCCCGTCGCGAGGTGCGACGATAAGGCGGCGCTGCGACGCCTGGGTTCTGGACACGCCGTAGCCATCTGGCGTCGACCGAGTGCTTAAGGCAGCGGCGATGGAATCGCAACAGCGGGCAGAAACCCCATTTACACGAGGCCGCGGCTGCATGCGGCCAGCAGCTTTTCGGCCACCTACTGGCTCCAGTGAAACGCCTGCAACATGATTACTGGCGCTTGAAGCGCGCGCATCAACCAAGCGATGACGCGTCCCAGGCAGCGACACTGCACCGTGGCCGTCCGCTTGTGGCGAAAGCGCGCTTCGGGAGCTGGCAGCCACTGCGGGAAGCTCTACTCCCTCCGCTGCAGTTGCGGGGGCTGAACCATGCACCCTCGGGCGTAACGGTTGGTCACGGGGTCCGACGCCAAATGCTTGGCTCGGTGGTCTTGCTGCAGCGCTGCCGGCATCAGCCATACCCATCGGGTTATCTGCGTGAGCGGTGGGCTGAAGTCGACCCGCGCTGCTGCCAAGACGCACGGCCGCGGCTGCCTGAGCATCCAAAGCGCGGCTGCCAACCTCAACGTCGTCATCGTCCCCCGGGTCGTAAACCTCGATATCTGCCAGCTCATCCTCTGTCGCAGCCGACTCGGGGCCGAGGTCTGCGTCTTGTAATGCCACCGTGGCAGCCGGCGCTACATGCGCACCCAAAGCACCAGTGAGCGAGGCCCTGCCTGCACCAACAGTTGCGTGGTCACCGAGGCTCAGCAACGGCAGCGGATTGCGTGCAACGGACGAATCGCTGATGACAGGTACGGGGGCATGCGCGGTGACGACTCCGGCAAGACCTCCAGCCGGCGCTGTGGTGCCAGCAAGGCGTGCAAAGCGCAATCGTGAGAAGTGAAGCAACAAGCGCCTGAAATTCAGCTGGTCGAGTTCCGCTGTGGCCGCATCCGGGGCAAAAATGGAGAAGAGGGTGTGTGCCACGTCAGCGCTCACGTCCGGGCGCAAACACCCGAAGAAGGCAATAAAGCTGTCTACGGTCAAGCGCATGCTGGGCGAAGGGGTTGAGGCAAGGCGCCGGTCGCCAGCTGGAGCCGATGTCCACTCTCGGATGGAGGGGTCGGCACCTGCCTCGTGCACGAGCCTCTCCCGCCCAGCAGCTGCAACATCATGCCCACTGCCTGCTGCATCGTGAACTGCGGCACGTGGGTGCACGGCCATAGCATGGGTTGCTATGGCCCCCTCTTGCAAATTCAGGGGGTTCCGCACTGTGGTCGTGGTCGCTGCCTGCCCGTGGGCAGGCGCCGGTGCTGGGCTGCTCTCACGATGCTCATTGCCGGCTTCATCGGCGGTCAGCTCGTGAAATGCGAGGTCCATGTTCTCAAACATCCGCCGGTACTTTTCCACGACCTCCTCGGCCATGAGCCCGCGAAACGTGGCGTACGTGACCGCGAGCGTTAGGCTCAGTAGCATCCAGATGCCCACCGCGATAAACACCAGAAAATACAGCATCGATGCCGGGTGGCACGTGTAAGCAGGCAGGGCGACCGCAGGGAAGTTGGCGGCCGTCAACAGCTGGAAAAGTTGCATCGCGCTGCTGTCCAGGGTGCCGAAGTAGTCTTGGCAGCCGTCAGCGAATGTGGAGCACGTGGGAGCGTTGGCGCGATGGATGACGCTGCAATTCTGCCCGTCGATGCCGGCAAACAGTGCGAAGCCCAGCACGGCAAAGAGCAGCACGTGGATCGCAAGCAAGATCAGCACGTTGAGGATCTTCGGAACGGTCGCTGCTACGTTGGAAGCCACACGCCGGACGTTTCGCAGCCGCTCGACAAGCAGCAGCGGTCGAAGCGCCCGCGCAGCGTACGGCACACCTGGCGCCGCGAGATGCGCAATCAGGTTCAGGCACAGCAACGCCACAGCTGCAGCTTTCACACGAACCCAGCCGCGCTCTAGCCACAGCTTTCGACCCAGTGCGAAGTACTGGAGGGCAAGATCGCCCGCAAACACAGCGAGGCACACAAAATCCGCTGCTCGAAGCGCTGCAAGTGCACTGCCCTGCAGCGCATTGTCCGCCGGAGGCTCCCAGATGGCAAGGGCCAGATGCAAAATCACCACAGCCAAATACGCGTACCGGTACAGCGAGCCGTGAAAGATCATCTGGGCCGCAACTGCGGTCGGGGACGCCGCCACTGGTCTCCGGCCGTGCAGGCCATTTTTTACCAGCCATGCTGCCCGCTCAAACCTATTCGGTGTGGCAAGCCAGCAGACTGAGCATCCTGTCATCGAAAGACCGCCGTAACACCCAAGGCGCTCCGCAGCGGGTACACAAGCCCGTGCGGACCAACGTGCGAGAGGGTGAACGACTTTTTTGAAAGCTCACGTGGCCCGTGTTGTTGCATCGTGGCACACACGGGTTGGTAAATCGTCTTTGCGATTCATTCCGCTTGTTGATGAGTCAACCTCGCTCTCCACCTAACGAACGCAAACACGATGGACGGTCAGATTGCTCCATTTTCGATCGCAAACAACAGCGCGACTACTGCGGAAAAGAAGCTACGAATGCAAGTGCAGGCTTCTGCGCCTAACCTTGCGCGATCGTCGTTTTAGCGGCTGCTTGAGACGCATCGGCAGCCCCGGTAGGGCTTGATCTGATCGGGCGTGAGCGAAACTGGCCGCATTGCTGTCCCTCAGCTTCCTTCTACGATGTTGCTGAAGCAGATCGAAGATAAAGGCGCTGTGGTGGCTTGGTCGCCGCTGCGGAATCGACCCACTCTCATTGGAGTCGCGACAAAGGAGGGCGGAGGCGGCGGCTTCGACGACTACGGAGGCGAGCTGTCCCTGTACAATGTCGACACATCCTCGTACTCATACTCATGCGACCTGGTGTCCAGGTACGTGCGCGCCGCCCGCTTGCGCTCATTTCTTCCTGTCTCACCTCGTGATCGCGCCTGTAAGCCGACAATCACGCCTGCGTCGACCCGGCGAACGTTTTGCAGCGTCAAGACCTCCGCGCGCTTCGGTTCGGTGGCCTGGGGCGCGAAGGGCGGCAGCGATGGCGGGGGGCTGATTGCGGGCGGTATGGCTGACGGCATCCTGAAAATCTGGGACGCCGGGCGGCTGGCGGCTGGCGACGCCGATGGGGCGCTGATCACAGACATCGAACGCCACGCCGCCGCGGTGCGGGCCATGCAGTTCAATCCACACCCCACGTCGCAGCACCTGTTCGCCGCGGGCAGTGCGGACGGTGACGTGTCCGTCATCAACCTCGAGAGCCCGGGCGAGCCGACAGTCGCGTCGCCGCTGACGGCGGGCCAGCGGCTGGATGGCGAGGTGACGTCCGTCGCCTGGAACAGCAGCGTGCCGTACATCCTCGCCACCGCCATCCAGACGGGCTCCGTCATCGTGTGGGACCTGAAGGAGTCCAAGCCTTGGTGCACGCTGCGCGACCCGCACCGCACCAGCGTCTCTGACGTTGCTTGGAACCCGGAGGACGGCCTCTACCTCATCACGGCCAGCGACGATGACCTCCGGCCCGTGCTGCGGGTGCGTTGCGCGGCGCCGACTGGCAGGCGGTCTCTCCCTTCGGGAGCAGAGGGATGCCGTGGCAGTACGGTGCAGTGCAGCGGTCCGGGGCTGCTGTTCAGCAGCAGCCGCACGGGACGTGGCAGTCCCACAGTGCGACTTGCTCAACGTCAGGCCGAGACGGAGGACATGCTTGCTTGCTTGCAGCGCTCACCAGTTCCCTTCTCCCATCTCCCATGACTGCACCTCCGCTCCGCTCGTGTCTGTCACGCCTGCTCCCCCCGTGTCTGTCCCCCTGCAGCTGTGGGATCTGCGCTCCTCCACCACCTCGCCCCTCTGCGAGCTGGTGGGCCACACGAAGGGCATCCTCAGCGTGGACTGGTGCCCGTGGGACCAGCGCCTCGTCATGTCCGCGGGCAAGGACGGACACACGCTGGTGTGGGACATCACGCAGGGACGAGCCATCGCGGAGGTGCGTACCTACCTGCCCCGGCAGCGTGCCCGCCTTCCCGGCGTGCCCCTCTGCCGCCGCAGCGTTCCTGTCTCTGCAGCGTGTCTGTTGTTCCATGTTCCAGCGTTTCTGACTTTCCAGCGGTGCTATCCCTGCTACATTTATGCAAACCTTGTGTCTGCGATGCTGGCGCAGCTGCAACGCTGCTGCTGCTGCTGCTGCTGCTGCGGATGTGACGCGATGACCTTGTTGTTCGCGCTGGGTTGTTGACTGGCGTTGCGTTCGCCACACTCTTCGACTTTCCACTGCCGCATCCCCTCCTCCTCTCTCGCACCCTGCAGATCCCGAGCGCAGCCGCACCGCCCGGCGGCGGCCCCCAGGGCGCGGCCGGTGGGGCGGGCCCGCTGGGGCTGGGCGCGCCCACTGCAGGCGGCATGGGGGGCCCCACGACCCCCAGCAACCCCGACTCCGTTTTCGGCGCCCCGCCGGCGCCCGGCACGTCCTCCGCCGCCTCAATTTTCGGCGCCGCGCCGCCCGCCATGTTTAGCCACGCCGCGAGCGACGCCTCGTCCGTCTTCGGCGGCGCGGGCGGCACGCTCGCCTCCGGCGGCGGCCGGCGCTACTCCGTCCGCTGGTCCCGCGCCGCGCCCGCGCTGCTGGCCACGTGTGGCTTCGACCGCCGCGTGACCATTCACAGCACCGCTGCGCTGGGGCCTTCCATGGCCGCCACGCCCCTCGCTGCAGGGTACGGGATCACGCCCGCAGCCGCCGCGGAGGCCACTGTACGCAGCGCGCCGCGCTGGCTGCGTCGGCCCGTGGGGGCGTCCTTCGGATTCGGGGGTCGCCTCCTCTCCTTCGCCGCCCCCGCCGCCGCCGTGAAGGGCGACCTGCGCACGGGGGCGGCGGCGAACGCGTACAGCAAGCTGCTGCAGGAGGCGCGCTTTGCGGGCCACGCCGCTCCCGCGCCGCACGCCGCGGAGGTCGAGGCGCGCGCGGCGTCGCTGAAGGCGCTGTTGCAGGCGATGGAGGCGGGCGAGGTGGAGGATCGAGCCCTCTGCGCGGACCGCGCGTCGCGCGCGGGGGCGGCAGCTGGGTCCTCTGGCGACCCCTCCGCGCGCCTCGCGGCGGCGTGCTGGAGCGCCATGGGCACGCTCTTCGAGGCGGACCCGCGCGCTGCGCTGCGCAGTGTGCTGGGGTACGATGCCACGGCTCTCGCGGCGCAGCTGGCTGAGTATGCGGGCGCGCATAACCCCCTGAGCGGCAGCGCGACGGGCGCGGGCGGCGCGGACGCGTCCGGCGAGGGTAGCGAGGGCGCCAGCGGCAGTGGTGGCGACGGCGGCGCTGCGGACGGCGAGGGGACTGCGCAGGGGGAGGCGACGCACTCAGCAGACAGCACAGCGACGACGGCGACGGGCATCGACGGCGTCGGCAGCAGCCCGGTCTCAGGCGCCGCGGCCCGCGATCGCAGCGGCACGGCTGCGAGCGGCGTGGGAAGCGGCGCAGACGCTGCAGGCGCGAGCAAGTCTAAGGCTGGTGCGAGCAGCGACGCGGATTACGAGCACCGGGTGG
>Ga0208629_100842_pt1 | contig 13400 bp, 8 predicted proteins | sample LakWasMet19_HOW5_2_FD_183865 | JGI IMG/M metagenome (GOLD analysis project Ga0208629, IMG submission 183865) | Freshwater sediment methanotrophic microbial communities from Lake Washington under simulated oxygen tension - Sediment Metagenome... | ecosystem: Environmental > Aquatic > Freshwater >...
CCCCCCCCTTCCCCGCAGGCCCCGACTTCGGCGCGACGGGCCAGGTGACGCTGCGCGGCCTGCTCTCGCGCCTGCAGGCCACCTACTGCGGCCCCATCGGCTGGGAGTACATGCACATGACCTCGCGCGACAAGTGCAACTGGCTGCGCGAGCGCGTGGAGCGCTTCAAGGTGGAGCCCTTCTCGCCCGCCAAGAAGCGCCAGGTCTTCGACCGCCTCGCCTTCGCGGACACCTTCGAGCGCTTCCTCGCCCAAAAGTTCAACACTGCCAAGCGCTTCGGCCTGGAGGGCGCGGAGTCGCTCATCCCGGGCCTGAAGGCGATGGTGGACCGCGTGACGGAGCTCGGCGTGACGGGCGTGGTCTTCGGGATGCCGCACCGCGGCCGCCTGAACGTGCTGGTGAACGTGATCCGCAAGCCCATGGAGACGCTGCTCAAGGAGTTCCAGGGCACGCACATCGACCTGCAGCGGTACAACGAGAAGCTGGCCTCCGGGGACTGGAGCGGCAGCGGCGACGTCAAGTACCACCTGGGCACCTCGTACGACCGCACGTACCCCGACGGCCGCCACGTGCACCTGGCGCTGGTGGCCAACCCGAGCCACCTGGAGGCGTGCAACCCCGTCGTGGTCGGCAAGGTGCGCGCGAAGCAGGACCTGGAGGAGGACGTGGCCAAGGACCGCACGATGGGCGTGCTGCTGCACGGCGACGCCGCCTTCGCGGGGCAGGGCGTCGTGTACGAGACCTTCCTGCTGGCGCGCCTCAAGAACTACGGCACGGGCGGCACCGTGCACGTGATCGTGAACAACCAGGTGGGCTTCACGACCGACCCCGAGGCGTCGCGCTCCACGCTGCACTGCTCCGACCTCGGCAAGGCCTTCGACATCCCCATCTTCCACGTGAACGCGGACGACCCCGAGGCCGTCACGCGCGTCTTCGAGCTCGCGGGCGAGTACCGCCAGGCGTTCAAGTCCGACGTGATCATCGACCTCGTGGGCTACCGGCGGCACGGGCACAACGAGCTGGACCAGCCCGCCTACACGCAGCCCCTCATGTACTCTGCGATCGCAAAGCACCCGAGCACGCTGGACCTGTACCAGGCGCGCCTGGTGGCGGAGGGCAGCGTGAAGGCGGACGAGTGCGCCGCCATCAAGAAGGCGGTCGACGACGCGTACGGGGCCGCGTGGGAGGCGAGCAAGACGACCAAGCCGCGCGACGACAGCTGGCTGACCAGCCGCTGGAAGGGCTTCCACTCCCCGGAGCAGCTGTCGCGCATCCGGCCGACGGGCGTGGCGCGCGAGACGCTGGCCAAGATCGGCGCCTCGCTCACCAGCCTGCCCGAGGGCTTCCGCGTGCACTCCTCGCTGGCGCGCATCCTCAAGGCCAAGCAGGACATGTTCACGACCGGCGCGGGCTTCGACTGGGCCACCGCGGAGGCGCTCGCCTTCGGGTCGCTGCTGCTCGAGGGCAACCGCGTCCGCCTGTCCGGCCAGGACGTGGAGCGCGGCACCTTCTCGCACCGGCACGCGGTGCTGCACGACCAGGCCTCCAACGCCACGCACGTGCCCCTCGCGCACCTGGAGGGCGCCAAGGCGCCCTTCCTCGCCGCCAACTCCGCGCTCTCCGAGTACGGCGTGATGGGCTTCGAGCTCGGGTACGCGATGGAGGGCCCGGACCAGCTCGTGCTCTGGGAGGGCCAGTTCGGCGACTTCGCGAACGGCGCGCAGATCATCATCGACCAGTTCCTGGCCGCGGGCGAGACCAAGTGGTTCCGCCAGTGCGGCCTCACGCTGCTGCTGCCGCACGGGTACGAGGGCCAGGGCCCCGAGCACTCGTCGTGCCGCATCGAGCGCTTCCTCCAGATGGTGCGTGCGTGCGGGCGGGTGGCGGGCCACGCAGGCGGGGGTGTGCGATCTGGGGCGCCAGCCGACGGGGTGTGGTGTTACGTGGCTCGGCTGTGCTCTTCTCACAACAGGCCTGCTGCGGTATCAGTCAACGCGTGCTTCTGTTGTCCACCCTCTCGCTCTGCCATGCCTTCGCATCCACCTGCCCCCTACCCTGACCTTCTTTCCCCCCTCCCTGCCCCCTCCCTTCCATCGCGCCCCGCAGGTGGACGACCAGGAGAACGTGGTGCCGCCCATGGCCGAGGAGCGCCGAATGCAGATCCAGCACACCAACATGCAGGTGGCCAACGTGACCACGCCCGCCAACTACTTCCACGTGCTGCGCCGGCAGGTGCACCGCAACTTCCGCAAGCCGCTCGTGATCGCGACGCCCAAGTCGCTGCTGCGCCACAAGTCCGCGGTGTCGCGCCTGGAGGACATGGCGGAGGGGTCGGCGTTCCAGCGCTTCATCCCCGACACGCACACGGCGCTCGTGGCGCCCAAGAAGGTGCGCAAGCTGCTGCTGTGCTCCGGCAAGGTGTACTACGAGCTGGAGAAGCACCGCGAGGAGGCGGGCGCGCACGACGTGGCGATCGCGCGCCTGGAGCAGATCGCGCCCTTCCCCTTCGACAAGGTGGCGGAGGAGATCAAGAAGTTCCCCGCCGCGTCGGTCACGTGGGTCCAGGAGGAGCCGCGCAACATGGGCGCCTGGTTCTACGTGAACCCGCGCATCGAGTCCGCCACGCGGGTGGCGCTCAACAAGGAGGTCCGACCCGTGAGTCCACGCTGCTGTACGGGTGCGGCTGTTGTGAGGGATGCGGCTGGCGTGACGGATGGCGACCGCTCAGCGGGACACTGCCCTGCGCATGCTGCGGCCACCTTTCCCGCTATTGGGCGGTTTCGTTTGTCAGCATTCCCCGCTCCCTCCTCCTCCGCTTCCCTCGCAGTCGTACGCGGGCCGCCTGGCAGCCGCCTCCCCCGCGGCGGGCTCCTCCAAGATCCACGACGCAGAGCAGGCCAAGGTCATTGCCGACGCCTTCGCATGAGCTGCGCGCGCCTGACGGGGTGCCAGTCTGCTTCCTCCGCTGCGCAGTGCAACCGGCACTGTTGTTGTCGTGGCTGTTTGGCGGCCCGCAGGCTGGCCCTCCTACCCGCCCACGCTATCGCGTTGAGTGCCGTGCTCGCTGAGCCTTGGTCTGCGGCGGTACAGCAGCTTGAAACACGATGGATACCAAGTGGTGGCGCGTCAGGCTTGTCGAGGATCTCGTTGGTCACTGCCAATGTCGCGGTGCGAAATCGCAACGTTGTATCGATTCCAAGGCTCAAGCCCATGGCCAACCGATGCCATCACTGTGAGTCCGAGCGTATGTTGTTCAGTTCCAAGGATCCAACGCCATGGTAAGCGCGCAAGAGCTGTGCACGAATCAAAAAATCGCTACCCACCGCAATAGTATCGGCGGGTTCTGCCGTAAAGTGGTGGAAATGGTTTCAGATCTGCCCATCCGCTCAAAAAGTGGGAATCGAAAATCTTCGGAGTCCAACATGGCTGTGTCAAGCAATCAAGGCTGGAGCTTGTCTCTGACGCAACTCAGTTAATTGTTTGGGGTGAGCCTTCAGCGTGCGTGCAGACCCGTGCGACAAGCTCCAGCCGCTCTCGGCGCATCTTCCACACACGATGCAAGCGAAGGCACCGCCGTTTTCGCACCTGGTGCTGGACACGAATGCCATGATCACTGGCGCGACGCTGCCCGGGCTGGCTGAGCGATACTTTACAGTCGAGCAGGTGCTTGCCGAAGTGCGCGACGTGCGTGCTCGGGCAGTGCTGGACACGCTGCCGTTCAAACTGGAGACGAGGCTGCCTGCGGAGAGCAGCATCGAAGCCGTCAAGGCGTTCGCTAAGCTGACTGGTGACCTCACAAAGCTCAGCACTGTCGACATTCTCGTGTTGGCACTCACGCACCAGCTGGAGAAGGAGGTGAATGGCACCACATTCATTCGCACAGAGCCGCCCAAGGTCGTCACCAAGGCGGCATTGCCGCACGGCGGCTCTGCTGCACCTCACCGCCCTGCTGTGGCTGCCACCGCTGTGACGGGGGCTCCAGCAGAAGCTTCTGGGGCGGGAGTCGGCGCTGCTGCTCCCACGCCAGTCTGCCGCTTCTACCGCTCCAAGGCTGGCTGCCGCAACGGGGAGGCGTGCCGCTTCCTGCATCCGAGCCATGCGCCGGTAGACACAGTGGCAGAGCTTAGTAGCGTTGCTGTATGGTCAGCTGTCGAGGGCTCGGGTGCGGAGGCAGCTGTCGCTGCCGCAGGCGACGCTACTGCTGCTCGCTCTGGTCCGGTCTTGTCAGCGCCCACAACAGCGAGCACTGAGGCGAGCGGGGGAAAGGCCTCCACAGTGGCTGGCGCGTGTAGCGATGCAGCGGCCCACGGGCCCGCTGGATGTGGCGGCGGCACTGACCACTCGGAGGGCGAGGACGACTCCGATGGCTTCGACGACGACGACGATGGCGCGGGCCTGTGGATCGGGCCGGGCATGGACGGCCCCGCGCCGCTGCCCGCGGCCACCGCCACCGCCACGGCGGGCAAGCTGGCCCCCGTGGCGTCCTCCGCGCTGCCCTTCGGCTATGAGATCGTGCACGGGGCGTCCTTCGCGCCCAGCGGCAGCGAGGGCGGCGAGGGCGCGCGGCGGCTCGTGGGCTGCATCACCTCCGACTTCGCGATGCAGAACGTGCTGCTGCAGATGGGGCTGAACCTGGCGAGCGTGGGCGGCAAGGTGGTGCGCAGCGTGCGCAGCTGGGTCCTCAAGTGCGACGCCTGCTTCACCATCACCGACGACATGAGCCGCCTCTTCTGCAAGGCGTGCGGCAACGCGACGCTGTCGCGCCTCGGCGTCACGCTCGGGCCCGACGGCGCCCCGCGGTACCACTACAAGAAGAACCGCACCGTCAGCACGCGCGGTACCGTCTATTCGCTGCCCGCGCCCAAGGGCGGCCGCGACGGCGCCACGGGCGACCTGCTGCTGCGAGAGGACCAGCTGCTGACGGGCGCGTGGGCGGTGCGCGTGCGCACGAGCAAGGGCGCGGGGGAGCGCGAGGGCCTGTTTTCGCACCGCCTCAATACGTTGTCGGGCGTGAACCCCGACTCGCTCGCAGCGGGCATGAGCGGCAAGGGGGTCAAGGGCGCGGGCCGCGTGGGCACGGGCGTGGGCGTGGCGGGCACGGACATCGTGGTCGGCTTTGGCAAGCGCAATCCCAACGAGCGGCGCCGGCGGCGGTGAGTGCTGGCAGTTGGGCTGGCTCGAGTGCGCGCACGAGGAGGGCCGGAACCGCGGTGCCGAGGCCACCGGCGGGCTCCGGTCCCGAAGTGGCTTGCTGCTCCTTGATGACGCGTTTCAAGGTGACCGGCGGTCTACCACGTTTGTGGGCGCTGAGTTAGAATTCAGGCGGGGCGTGTTTGAAGTAGCGAATGCCACTGTTTAAGTCACCCCAGCCGCAATCTCGCAGCAAGCAGACGATGCCGGCCCGCACAGGCATGTATTCCATGCCATTTGGGTTTGACGATGCCTGTAGCTGCCCAACGTGAGCGACCTTGCAAGTTGCAACAGGCATCACTTGATTGAGTCAACAAATCATTACCGCGCAGACTGTCTGCAGAACGGTGCCAGCACCTGCCGCTCAATGAAATCGAGCAAAGAGTTATTGCTACCAATACCTTGCGTCGGTGACACAGTGTGGCCACGCACAGCCCTCAGCTGGGACACTGGAAAAAATTAGGCAGACGACGGACCGGTGCGACCACGAGAAAGTTGAGCCATCGTACTTCCTTTTCTGTGAGCTTTGGAGTTCCGCTCTCACCCGCCGCCCCGTGACGCTGTGGCGGCCAATACGCTTGTTTGTTGCCGGTTGTTCTGGTTGACGGACTTTCTTCACAAAATGGCCGCTCTTGCCCGCGCCTTTGTTGCCGCGCGCAGCGCCACCGCTGTCGCCGCGAGCGTCTCCGGCTCGATGTCCGTGCGTTGCATGGCCACCGGGACCGTGAAGTGGTTCAACGTGAAGAAGGGTTTCGGCTTCATCACGCCCGATGACACCACGCAGCCCGATGGTGTGTGGATGTGGCTTCTGTGTTGCTGAGGTGCTTCACTTCGTCGGACCACGGTCATTCAGGTCCATCCCCACTTGGTTTCTTTCCCAAATCTCAATGCAGTGTTTGCTCACCACACTGCGATCCAGTCCAACGCCTTCCGCTTCCTGAAGGATGGCGAGAAGGCAAGTCGCGTTGCCGGGTCTTCGATGGTTCTGGTCGCTCGTGCTTCCTTTTGGTCAATTGTCACGTCCGTTTGTGCTTTGTGCTTCACCCCCCAACGTGTCCATGGTACCCTGCAGGTGAAGTTCGATTTCGCGCAGGGCGACCGAGGAGTGCAGGCCGTCAACATCACCACGCCCGAGGGAACCCCGTTCCAGCGTGAGCCTGGGGCGGGCTTCGGCGGCCCCCGTGAGGACCGCGGCCCTCGTGAGGACCGCCCTCGCTCTCCCCGCCGCCCGCGCAGCGAGGATGCCGGCCGCGAGTAAACCCGCCGCCCGCGTGGCATCGATGCAGTGGTGTGCTGCACCCGCGGCTGCGCTGCGGCTGCTGTACGGAGGGGCGCGTGACTGAGGTGCCGCTGTCTCCGGAAAATTCCAAATTCAGACAACAGCGGATGGGATTTTTTGCAAGAGCGAGTAACGCTGTTCTGTTTCGAGTGACGCATCGACGCGGGTGTCGTTCTATTTCGCTCGACAGCGTGAGCTTCGAGATGCAGGCTGCTGGTCCTGCTCCGCGGCACTGCCCGACGTTCACATCCACTGTGCCAGAGTCGATGTTTTGACTCATCTCGGTGCTGCTGGCGATGCGTTTCCCTTCGTACTCGTTTGACACCCACCCAGCTTCGACAATCTCACATTCGGGAGGCCTGGACACGCTGAGTTCCCCGGAGCAGCCCTCGACCTAACAGTCGCCTCGACCACTCAGGGGCGACGCTCACTCGGAAATGATGCAGTAATAACTCATTGAAGGAGCAGTGCGCAAGCTGTTGTCGACAGAACCGCTACCATAGGTAGCAATGTTGCAGCGGCGTGCACGTGATTGCAATCGAGGACAAACATCAGCTGCAGGGTTCGTGCCTGCCGATGTTGTTCCCTCCAACTTCAACTCGGGTCAGTGGAGCCCCTGGCATGGTAGGACTCGAGCACAGCCCCACAGTGGGGACCGTCCATGCTCAAGCACGCGCCGCCGGCGTGCACCATGTCGACGTCGCCAGCGGCCGAGGCTAGTAGGCGCTAACGATTGTAATTACGCTGGTTAGCTGATGTAAGCCGGTGCTCGGCGCAACTAGGCCGATTGCAAGGCAGAGCCACATGTGCAACTGAGCGTATACGCACGAACGATCTCGAATGCGTCCTCACGATTTTGAATGCCTGCCTGTGGTTTACGAATTCGAAGGTGATATCAACCCAATCCTAAAAGTGCGAACCTCATCAGTGCTCGCTGCAGCCAAGTACACGTAGGCTGCCCAGCTGACCAGCATGAGTTGCTGCTGTCACACGGTAGCAACGAATTCGAATACCAGACACCTGACTGCGAGGGCCGATGCATCTTCGAGAGAACGTTACAAGTCTCAATGGGAACATGTCGAATGAAAAGGTGGCTCAGATTCCCGTGTTCAAAACTCAGTCAACCAGTCCTGCCAGCAATCTCTCGTGCACTCGGACGCAGCTGTGACAGCAGCTGCGCAGGTGCCGGCAATACCCGGAACATAGCAGACTTCGGAGTTGTCGGTTCGCGCAATGCACTTCCGCAAGTTGTTTGAGCCAGAACGCAACCGTTCGCGTATGCTTCAGTCGGTGGTGGGCTGGATATAGTCAAGCCGGGGGAGGAAATGCACAACTGCAGAGTGTATTGCGAGGTTCCGGGGCGATAAGATGAGTGCCACCGTCTCTGGTGCAGGCGGCGGCCGCCGTACTTAGCGGCTGCCGCTGGCCAGGGTCTGCACCATGCTCCACACGGCGCTCATCTGCACGCCGCTCTTGAGGGCGTAGTCGCCGTTGGTGTAGCCCCACCAATCGAAGCAGCCCTGCAGGAGGACAGTGGCAAAATGAATTGAAGGTTGGATCATAAGCTCGCCCGGCCAGTGAACCCGAGAAGCGCAGTCGAACACCGACAGATGCAAGAACAACTGCAGCGCGCGGGCAGTTCAGCCGGTCGTGAGGTTGCAATCTCAGCCCGCGTGGACGCACCTCGGGGTTGGACAGCGTCGTGGCGGCCTGCGGGAAGAGGACGACCAGGTTATTCTGCGCAGCCCACTCCAGGTACCCAGCGAACAGCACGTAGGTGCCGCCGATGGTGCCGGCGTACTGGTTGCAGCCGTGCCAAGCGACGTGCAGGCGGCAGGCCGGAGTGCCCGCGGCTGCGGTGGTTGCGTTGCACGCTGAAGGGATGTACACGTAGCCGAGAGGCCCCAGGCCGGTGAAGGAGTTGTAGCCGGGCACAAAGGCGGTCTGCAGGCGAGGAAGGGGCACACGGCAGTGGCGGCAGCGCGGTGAGACGCACGGCACGGCGCAAGATATCACGCTGGCACAGCACAAAGCAGCACCCAGCAGTTCAATCAAGAGCACCGACTAGATCACTGTTGCCGACATGTCCACGGCGAGGGCGGATGTGCGCGCAGCACGCAACCGCCACACCACAACGCACCTGATCGAAGGTCACCAGCTGGCCGTTGCCCAGACTCCAGGAGCCAGCAACCGCCTTGCCCTGCGTGGCTCCCAGCATGCGTGCCGCATCCGTGGCGATGTGGGCCGCCGTGCTGTTGCTCGGCGGCGTCAGCGCGTTGTCGTACATCCACTGCAGCTGGCTGCCCGCGGCGTCGAACCCGCACTTGCCGATGTAAGGGCTGCCGAGGTAGCCGCAGTCGTTTCCGTAGTTCAGCGTCTGCTGCGTGTGCTCGCCGTCGCGCTGGAGGAATGTAATGTTGGTCGCCGGGATAAATTGGCTGTAGAAGGAGCCCGCCGCTTGCACCACGTTCGTGGCCACGACGCTGTCCTGGTATGCACTGAATGTCCAGACACGAGCGCTCGCAAGGTTGGTCGTGTTGTCAATGCCGCCGAGCTCCGCAGCAAAGTTGGCGTAGCTGACGAGTGACCCCACGTTGATGAGATAGCCATCTTGCATGCACACTGTCAACGCATTCGCCATCTCGTTCTGTGCGCAGTAGTAGGGGCCGCCTGCAAGCATTGCGCAGCCGGCAACATTGGCGCTGAACGCCACGTGGAACTGGGACGCAAGAAACGCTCCCGCTGAGATACCACTCGTGGTGATATCCGACGCCACGACGTTGGCCGGAGGCAAGGGCGTGGCGTTGACACTGAACGCGCTGGCCGCGACAACAAGAAGGGTCGCGCGTGCGGACATCTCTGTAGCGTCGAAAGCAGAGCACGCAGAAGCGATGTTTTGAAAGGAGCAGATGACACAATGTGGTCCCCACCTCCCTCACCAAAAAAGGGGCCGGAAACGTCGCGAACGCATTGCAAAGACCCGCCGTATCTCGATCCGCGGGCCGTCTGACAGCCCGTCTAAATCTGTCGATTTCAAAGTTTCAACTCGGCCGTCGGTCACTTGTTGAGTCGTGGATAGAAAGTCTATTAGAAACGAATGAAGCAGGGATCAAATGGTTGCGTTAAATTCCCGAAATTTGCTTCATCCTTGCTCCCAAGGCCCATCTTCACATGCGAAAGTTTTGAGCGAGAACGCTATGGAAAGGCCGGCACTGCCATTGATGCGTCGCAGAACGCCATTGCCAACAGCCTGGCTCGGTGGGTGTGGCGCCGAGCCCGCGCGAACTCACCCACCGTCGCTGCGACAGGTCCGTCAGGGCGCCGGGCCAGCGGCGGATCCCGCCGCAATCTGTTGGGTGCCACACTGTCAGTGAATGCGTGCCACAGTGACAGATCATGGTCGTGGTCGCGCCGGCGCGGCGGTGTGCAAGCTGCAAAGTGCGCACGCTCCCGTGGCCGCAATACTGCCCCGGGGCCTCTCGCATAGCGCAGCAGGCCGCAGACAGCCGCCTCCAGTCGCCGCCCAGCATGGTCGCACCTCCCGCGATGAAGCCTGTGAGCGCAAGTCCGCGGAGGCCAGGGGTCGGCCTCCAGGCAGCGGGGCAAGTGTTGCGTCGCAGCCAGCCTCGCCATCCAAGTATCCGCAGCCTGGCCTGCATGGACTGATGTCTCCGAGTCGCCAAAGCCCCGACCAGCACGCGCCACGCGTGACGCAGGAGACGCATGAGGTGCACGATTGGAGTTCGGCGCCACAGCAATAAAGCGGCCAAAACACCATCATCGGAACCAAGAGGAGGACTTGGGCGCAGCCCCCCCGGACGGGTCCGCCTTGATCCGCTCGAGCAGAGCCGGCAGCTTCTTCAGCTCCGCCTCCACACAAGGCTGCACAGCCTTCAGGTAGGCGCGCGTCACCTCATCCTCGTCCGCCTTCTCCTTGCCCGACAGCTTGGCTGTCAGGGCTGACTGTGCTGACGAATGGCATGCGCGCAGGCTTTGCTGCAGCGTCGGGAAGGGGGAAGGAACCAGTGTGCAAAGTAAGTCTGATGAAAGCGTGACAGCTGGTTCAGCCCCCGGGCCCACACGGGCCCGCTTATCATTCCAACACGTACCTGGAAGGCCATCAGCTCCTCTCCCATCTGCGTCTCCTTTGCTGCACTGGGTTCGAAGCACGCGGCGACCGCCTCGCCCGCAGCGTCCGCACTGAGGCTCTTGTTGCTGAGCGCCTTGTGGGCACACAGGTGCGCCTCCGCCTCCTTCGGACGCCAGAATGCCTTGAAATCCTTCACCACGCCCTCAATGCTGCTGGAAACATGTTCCTGCAGCTTGTTGATCTCGTCCTCCATCGCGTGCGCGGATCAATGGCAGCAGAAGGCTTGCGGCTTCGGTGTTGATGACAGCCGGCAGCAGAAATGACGAGGGTGGCAAAATGTGCCCACGTTCGGTCTCGGATAGTCGTTTCTCGAGGGGATCTTGCATTGCCGCGCTTTTCGCACTGCAGCGCCAATGGCTCCATACGCCACACACAACAGCTGGATTTCGCGTTGAAAGCCCACAGCACGAACCTGCGCTTCAGTGTCGGCGTTCGACTGTTGGGAGTTCGGCTTTCAAGTAGACATTAGTTGCTGCGGTGTCGCAGCCGCGGCGATATTCCGGAACGGCAGCTCACAAGTTCAAATAGTTGCTCCTGCGCCCACGCTCGCGCTGACTGGCTCGATACCTACGATGCAGACGGTGGTTGCCAGCGCCACCAAGTTGCAGCAGGCACTTGCGTTCTTGCGCAACGATCTTTCTGTTACCACGTGGCCGTCCAACACATATCTGCTCCGCAACAGCGATGCGATTGCAACAGCGCTCCTGTTTTGCGTCTTGGCCGTTTTTCTGCTGAATCTGCGGGGCAACAGATGACAGAAGGTATCTCCACCTCTATTTCGTCTGCGGTGACGTGATGGTAGGCCGTGGGTCTCGGCTCCGGAGCGCTGCCTCCCAGCTGGAGTGGCTTTGCATTTAGCACTTCTGTCTTCGGCCAAATGCCCACGGACAGCAACGAATGCCGGAGCAACACTGACTTTGCCTCCGCACGCTAACCATGGGCTCTCGAGGGCGCCGGCATGAAGGTGCCAAGAGGGCGGCCACTGCAGCCTACCTAAGGAAAGGCTGCTGGATCTGCACTGTGCCCGCGGGTTGCATTCCGCTCCCGGACAAGCCGGCGCAATACGCGTGGGGGAACGCAGTTTGTAGGCTCGCAGTCCAAACTGATGTCCGACGATGAGTCACTCTGCGTGGGCGAGCTGTGAAACCCTGAGCACCTCGCCTGGGCGCAAGACCGCCCTCCGCTCTTCTGGCGCTCGCCCTACGGCGGCCTCGCATCGCAGCGACCCCCAACGCTGTTCGTGCGCAAGTGCTCCCCAAGGCTGCGTGTTCCGGTGGGCTCGTGCCGGTAACGTCCTGGCCAACGTCGGCACGCGACAGTGTCAACTCCAAGTTCAACAAGTTGCCGCGCGCCGGCACCGAGGAGCAAACTTGCACGAACCACAATGATGAAAACGGCGGCCGCGCAACATACTTTCAGCACGCAGCGGAGTTGCAGTTTGTCTGACCACGATAAAACGTGGAATCAAGTTATGGATCGCAACTTGAGTCGCAACCCGGAGTCTTGATTCCGCCATCGGCCGTCGAATGCGCTGCTGAACGCCGCTGCAGGGAATTTTTATCGAGGAAATAGGATGAGGTCAAAGTTTGCTCGCATGATGTACTTTTTGTTTGGCACAACTTGTCAGCACCGGCCAGTCTGAACCCAGCTCGGTGCAAAGTTTCTCGACAAACGTGCGCTGCGGATCTTCGCAGTTCTCCACGAGTGGACCAAGAATGCTCCTTCGAACCCTAGCGCCTCGATCGTTTCGAAATGCTGTCGGTCGGCACCGATGTTTGCCAACCGCACTGGCACCTCGCCCGGGCATTTCGAGTGCGTTCTCCATCTCTGCGTCAACTGCTGCTGACGAATTGCCGGTGAATGCACAACCCTCAGCCTCCACGGGTGCCGATGAGCGTCGGCAATCATTCATCGACCGCGTGAAAACGGCGGGTGCGGACATCATGCTTGGCGGTTTCCTGAGCACGGGCTACAAGTTCGATCGCACGTTGGAGGGCATGACGGTGACGCGGGTTGAGAAGGGGCTGGTCGTCTGCGAGCTAGAGGTGACGGAGGGCCTGCAGAACGCGTACGGCAGCCTGCACGGGGGCGCGACGTGCACCATCGTGGACGTCGTGGGCACGATGGCGCTGCTCAGCGTGGACCCGACGCGCGCAGGCGTGTCCGTTGATCTGAACGTGACCTTCCTCGCGGCGGCGAAGGCGGGCGAGCGCATCACGGTGGAGGCCCGCGTGCTGCGCAGCGGCAAGCGCCTCGGATTCACAGAGGTCGAGATCTTCAGAGCGGGAGCCGCCGGCGACGACGCACGGGTGCTGGTGGCCACAGGCCGGCACACGAAGGCGCTGTGAGGCGGCACAGCTGACAGAGAGCACATGCGCCCGCGGTTATTACCGAGGCACTCTCAAGATTGACTTCAACGCCAGGCGCTACCAGGAGCCTGGCTATGGCTGCTGGTGCCTGCAGGTCGCTGCGCTGCGGTCGCTGCTGAACACAGACGCGGCACACCAGAAGCTGTCATCCCGCCTCAGGGCAGGCGCTGGCCCCGCGTTATCAGTCCTCGAACACGGCCTCGCGCTCACAGCTCTCGAATCTACCCAGCCTGCAGACCTCCGCAGCTGGCACCAGACCAGACCCCTCTCTCATCTCTCTCCGCTCGTTCTGCCGCTCGCAGCGCTCAGCATGCATGCATGTGTGCCAGGAGCTGCAGGGGGCATGCACGCATGTGTGCCAGGAGCTGCCGCCCCCTGCAGCGGCGCAGCTAGCTAGCGCGTGGGCGGTCAT
>Ga0208629_100845_pt1 | contig 13367 bp, 11 predicted proteins | sample LakWasMet19_HOW5_2_FD_183865 | JGI IMG/M metagenome (GOLD analysis project Ga0208629, IMG submission 183865) | Freshwater sediment methanotrophic microbial communities from Lake Washington under simulated oxygen tension - Sediment Metagenome... | ecosystem: Environmental > Aquatic > Freshwater >...
CGTTTCGAGCGACCTGACCCGCAGCATCCTCCATCGCCTCGCAGTCCGATCACAGCACAAATATATTGGTCTTAACGTTGCTGCGGCGGGCCAGATGTGCATGCCACGGCAGCCCTGTCGAAGTCCGGGCAGAGGTGTTACCGGCTTCGCAGGCTCGGCCGGCGCAGCAACGGTGGGCACTCTCACACCCGTTGTTGCAATTTTTCAGCAGAATATTTCATACCTGCACCACCACCGGGCACAATCGTCTCGATCGGGGTCAGATCGCGAATGCTTGGCCGTCGCGTTCTTTCGCGCTCCGCGTCTGGCGTCCGAGAGTTGTCCGAGCCCGATTTCAGCAAGATCAGCTACATCTCAGCACCGCTGAGCAAACGGGATGTCGGAAGACGATTGTACCTACTCGCCGCTTTGTTTTAAAATCAGCTCCGCAACACCGGTAGAGTGTGGAACACACGAGCGCACAAGATCATCGTTCCGACTCAAGGCCTTCGTCTCACGCCCAGTTTCGCTGGACATCGCGGGCCGACTCGCCCTCCCTCACACATTAAATGAGCGATCTGATTGAAGGCGGCGAGCATCATCGCTCAAAGACCGGGGAGCTGCTCAAACCTGTGGCAGCCGGGGGAAAGGGGCTCGACAGCCTCGGGCTTCCAGACGCCCCTGCTGCGTCGGATGCTGTCACGGAGCCCCTAGCGGCTGCAGGTAGTGCAGCGCTCGAGGCGTTTGATCCGCTAGCCAAAGCGAAGCCTGCAGATGGGGAAGCGAAGGACGCGGAGGGGTCCACTGACGCATCAGCGTCCGTGTCGAAGGAGCTGCATCTGGATTCGTTGTACACGAGCTCGGGTGCCGGTGCCGGCGCCGCAGCAACTGGGTCCAGCTCCGCCGCAGCTGCGCCCGCGGAGCTCAAACTGAAGGAGGAGGCGCCGCAAAGTCTGGATGACATGCTTTCCGACTTCGCGCGCACCAGCTGAGGTGCACCGCTGGTGCCGCACAGGGCTGCGCTGCCGTCGGACCCGCGCCGCTATTGCTGTCCGTTGTACATTGAGGCCAACCAAGGTGGTTGCCACTGGTTGGGCTGTCGCCACTGGGGCTGCGGTTACGGGCAGCCGGCTAGCCGGCTGCAGCGCTGGCCGTCCGCAAGGTTGTGTTGTCCCCTCATGGATTGCTCGGTTGAAACTGTTGCACTCCAAGTCAACTATGCTCACGCCCCCACTGCCACTACGGCGTCGTGGTTCGACACGTCTGACCATCTCGACGAGTCACTTGGGACTTGCAACGGGTTTCGTGATCAATTCGCGAGTGATTTTCATGATATGCTTCCGTCGAGTCATTGCTACTCCGTCTGTGTGTGCTTGGACGCGAGGTAGGACAACCGCGTCGAGGCAAATGAAGCTATTCCACATTCCTTCATATGAACCACGTGTCGTCGGCGACACATAAAAGGCTGCGCAACCGCAGCATCACATGAGCAGATGGAGACAGTCGTTGCTGCCATGGACCACTGGCAGGATGCAACGCCACCGGCAAGCGTCGTCATGGAGCCCGCTGCCCGCGCGTTGGCAGTTCACGCCAGACGCTGGCGTAAGCAGCACGTGTGCAGTGGTGGGTTATGTTGAGCCACTCACTTGCCCAGGAACAGTTCTCGGCACTGGCGCTCCGTGTCCTCCGGGCCCGTGGTCGTGTGCCCTTTCACGAGGGGGCTGGTGTAAATCTCAAAGTCGTTCCCGCCCTCAAACGTCTTGTCTCCGTAGAAGTGGATGTCGCTGTAGCCGTCTGCCTGCAGGTATCGCAGGCAGAACGTCTTGTCCCAACCCTGCAACGAGATCAAGAAGCAGCACCGTCAAGCGGATGCAAGAAGCATGGTGGAGGCGCGCCGATCAAGCAATCGGCAGAAGAAAGCAGCCGTCAGAAAAAGCCAGAGGTGGACACACGCCGCCACCCGCAACGATCAGTGCTACAGCCACGCACCACAGGGAACACGTCAAAAGATATTTGCCCCCCGATGCTGTACTTGAGGCCGAAGTGAGCGAACTTGGTCTTCAGCACCTCCACCATCGTCTGCATGAGCGGAGGCGACAACGGAGCGGCCCGTCAGACGGCGACGGACGAGGGTGCAGCAACGACGACGCGTGGGCATGGGCAACGTCAACACCCCGAACGCAAGGAGCACAAAACACCCAGGTATGAGCAGCGCGCGAACGCCGCTTGGCTCGCCAGGGTGACTCGCCTTGCGGACGCCCGCCTCCTTGTCGAATCGCTCGAACTCATCGCGCTCCTCCTGGCTGCAGTTGCGCCCGATGGGCGAGATGTTCAGCATGCCGCTGCGGAACTCAATGAACGTGCCGCTGCAGCGGGAGGGCGGAGGGGACGAGGGGCGGACCAGGAGGCGTAGCGCGAGGTGGGCGGTGGGGAGCATCAGGATGGCCACTTTAGTGCCTCGCAGCAGTCGACGGGTACGGAGGCGCAAGTGTTTCTCGCAGCAGAGCACACGCTGGCGCTGGGCCAAACGACACGTTTAAGGGCGCAGCGCCGACCAGGCTCTCGGAGTCGGAGGCTGAGAGGGCACCTGCCCTGTTCGTATGCAACTGTACGCGGCCGATGTGTGCGGGCAGACCAGCGGCAGCTCATACAACAAAGGCGCGAGCGCGCGCAGGTGTCGCCCCACATGGGCCGCACGCACCGCTTGACGGGGATGTCGAGGGTCGCCAGGTACACCAGCACAAAGTTGATGAACTCCTTCAGGCGCCCCTCGCCGAGGAACTCCTTGAAGGACTGCAGCAGGCGAGCGAGCAGCACGCGACAGCTCCAGGCACTTGAGACGAAGCGTGGACAAGCGTTTTGTCGCAGGCATGAGCCGGCGACGGGGCTGCAGCGGATGACGCCCCACTGCGCGCGGTACCGAACGCGGTACGTGCTGCGCCCAGCCGCGCACCCATACTGCTGACGCTCTGGCCACTGTTGCACGAACCGTTTGCGCGATCAGCTTGCCCTCCTTGTACGCCATCAGCCCGTTTTCGGGGAACACGTAATCGAACATGTCCAGCACTGCGATTGGGTGCGCGCAATGAAAGCAGGGTGGTCGAGCCTGTGCTGCAGCACCTCCTGTGGGCTGGCATCAACGCAGAGCAGCCGAATGCGCACAAACCATCGTCGCCGAGCTGCTCGCGCTGCTTGTGCAAGTCGCTGCCTCCGACCATGCCGATGTGGGTGGTCTTTCTCAGGTCCTTGAGAAACGTCAGTGTTGCTACCGTGGCGCTCTGCAACCAGCAACGCAAGCCCACAACGCGTTGAGAGATCACAGGGGCACTCAAGTGTCAGGTAACCGATGAGCTCCATCTTGGCTGCGCACCTTGCGCGCAGCGGTGAGTGTGCCGTCCACATCGAACAAAACGATGCGCTTGCTGTCCGCTGCCGCCATTTGTTCTAAAGAGCGTATCTCGAGAGCAACGATCGCGACAGTTTTTTGCAACCAAGCATTCAAAACCTGCCATCGCTTCGGTGCGAACGTGGCATCTGCGAGCTGCCACGCCGCCACATTCAAATTTGACGTGTCACCTCGTCCGTCCAATCGCCGTTTGGCGGTCGTTGCGAAGCCCGGCTGCAAACGAGATACGGGCGGACAACAGGCCTGCATCTGCCTGGCTCGCGCCTACATCCGTGCCACACGCACTTTTCACCTGCAAATCGACCACTCTCCAGAACTAGACCTCGCCGCCGCGCCATTCTGAGGATGGTGAGGCCACGCCGGTCAACTCCGAATCGCAAGCCACCGCCCTTCTCGAAAGACACCTTGCCTGGAGCTACCCAATTGAGAGTGTTGAAAGCTACGTCGGTCGAATGTGCTCCTGAACGTCTCTTGTGGAACGCAGGCGACGATGACAGCAACGGCGACCAAAACAGAAATCACGCTCAAAGGCAGCGTGGAGATCGTGACGGAGTTCTTTGGCTACAGTATCAACAGGTCAGCGCTCGGACGGGCTGGAGCAGCCTCCGTCCTTTGTTCATCACAGGCTCGCCAGGATAGAGTGCCAGCCTTCGCGCAAACCTCCGCGTCACCGATGTTTCGGACTTGCTTGCAGCATTCTGTACCAACGCGGCATCTATCCGCCCGAGTCGTTCGCCCCTGTTGCCAAGTACGGTCTCAGTATCCTCGTGACCACAGACGAGGGCCTCAAAACATACCTCGCCTCAGTGCTGCGCCAACTCGCTGGTGAGACTCCAGCCGTCCGGGACGTCCACGCTTTCGGTCGTGTGCCCCACCCTGCCAGCGGTGGGCGTGCAGAACATCTGACAGCCTGCCGGAGGCCCCTCCGGGTCGCCGCCCTCGATTACCTCTGAGCACTCCATCGTGCACCTCCCTGCTTCTGCAGCATGGCTGGCTGCCGGGCAGGTGCAGAAGCTGGTGGTGGTGATCACAGGCGTTGAGACGAAGGAGACTCTGGAGCGCTGGGTTTTCAATGTGGAGACCGATAAGGCGGCCCTCGTGCCAGGGTGAGTGGGATCGGAGTTCGGCCGTCAACGTCCCGCAGGTGCTGCTAGCCAGCGGGACTGCTGCCGGGGACTGCCTGTGCGGATCGATGGGCCAATGTCACCACCGAAATCTCCCAACCGCCCCTGACCCCTCTCGTCTTTGCCTCTTCAGCACCGTGAAGCACAAGAGCCACAAGGACATCCAGGGCGAGATTCAGGCCATCATCCGCCAGATCACTGCCTCGGTGACCTTCCTGCCCCTGCTGGAGGAGCCGTGCACCTTCGACCTGCTCGTGTACGCAGACGAGGCCGCGTCGGTGCCCAAGGCGTGGGAGGAGAGCGACCCGCGCTACATCGCGGCGGGCGCCTCCACCGAGGTGCGCCTCCGCTCCTTCACCACCTCCATTCACAAGGTGCGCGCGTGCTGCACCCCAAGCCGCCGTTACAGGCCCGCCCCACGTGATTACGGGCTGACCCGGGCAGCCTGTGCTTGCGCTGCCTGTTGTGACGTGGGCAGACGCCGCCGACGGTTGCTGGCAGACGCGATGCTGTGTTCAAGGGCGCGCTCGCACCTACGCTCCGTCCCTGCACGTGAGTTGAGGGGCGTGTCTTGGAAGGCGAACAAGATTATCAATGCATTCGCTTTGCGTTTGTTGCTTGTGCTGCAGGTCGCAACCACCGTCTCCTATAAGACCACCTCCGACGCAGTATGAGGCCTCGCCTCCTCCAGCGGGGGGCCTAGCCACAGCTCCTACGGAGCTTGCGTGTACTGTGCCTGAGCTGCCGCTTACTTTGCCTGAGCTACGTATACGCAGCCCACCGACTCGCCCCCACGCGAATGGCTCAGCTGGGCCGCAGTAGATGCGGATCAGCCGCCTGAGCAGGGGGAAACTCTCCGGTTGAAGTTCAACACGCGTGCGGCCTGCCGCAAGACTGTCTATGAATCGACACTGTTGTGGACTCCTCGAATCTTGAATGCATGCGGAGCATCGAGGCGTCGCAGCTATTACGTCAGGGTGTTCGCTCGAGGTCGAGGCTTCGCGCTCGCAAGTCGACTTCGCATCGACGATCTTGGACTCGTTGGAAGGGGCCGCACGAGAAACCTCCGAAACAGAAGCAATTGTCCGTGTGGCCGGCTAATAGATTGCAATGAGATCAACGTTGCGCAATCGAAGCTCCCGCTCGTCAGATGCCGCAGCGCTAACGCTTCCACGCTGTTGAAAATACGTTCAACAAGCTGCAGCGTTCGGGAGCTTACCCGCCGGGCGGCAGGTTGAGTTCGCAAGACCCAGCTTCCGCGCCCCTCTGTGTGCCGCCAGCAACAGCGTTTGGCCAGCCCAACCGCGGCAGCCCCCCTGGCCCAGGAGTGCCCGGGTGTCGCAGCGCCGCAGGGCTCAGAAGAGCTTGAGCTGGTCCACCAGCCGCAGCACCTTCGCCCGGCGCGCCGCCGTCTCGGGTTCGGGCGGAGTCGGCATCTCCGGCAGGTACTCCTGAATCTCGCGCACCACCGCCGGCAGGTGCGACAGCACGGTGGGCAGGTCCGCGGCGCCCTCGCCCTCGCCCGCGTGTGCGCCGGCAGCTGAGGAGGAGCGCGCGCGCCGCAGCAGCGCCGTGGCGGCCGCCTCGATCCAGGGCAGGCACGCGCGCGCATCCGCGGGCTCCAGGGCCACGCCCAGCTGCTGCAGGATGCACAGCTGCAGCATGGGCGGCAGGCCCTCCACGGCCTGCGCGCCCGTCGCGCCGCTGCCGGCGCACACCCGCGCCACCGCGGCGTACTCGCCTGCGTTGAGCGCGGTCTCCAGGGCGCCGCGCAGCGCAGCGGGTGGGATGGCCGCCACGGCAGGTGCGGGCGCGGGCGGCGGCGCTGGCGCCGGGCTCGACGCAGGGGCAGCTGCGGCGGTGTGCTTGCCGCCGGGCGTAGCGGCCCCGCCCGCCGCAGCGGCGGTCTTGCCGGCGGCAGCCTGCAGCAGCTGCGCCACCGCGGAGGCAGGCTTCGCCTCGGGGGAGGGGAGGGCGGCTGTGGCTGCGGCTGCGCCAGCCTTGCCCGCAGCACTCGCCTTGAGCGGAGTGACCGCAGCGGCAGAACTCGGCGCGGCGCCGGCGGTGGGGGCTCCGCCACCGGCTGCAGCGGCAGCGAACAGGGCACCCAGGCTGCCACCCACTCGCGGGGCGGCTGCGGCTGCAGCAGCAGGCGCCGGCGCCGGCGCTGCCGCGGGGGCAGCCACAGCAGGGGCACTGCTCCGGCCGTTGGAAGCAGCGCTCCGCCCTGCCACAGAGGCAGCGACGGCGAGAGCGTCTGCCGCAGCAGACGGAGCAGCAGACGGCAGTCCAGACAGGCTGGCCGTGCTTGCAGCGGGCAGGTCAGCGGGTGCTGCCGCCACTGGCCCGGCTGTGGGTGGGCCGAGCCCGGCCGCTGCGGCGCCAGGAGCTTCCGCCTGCACCGCGCCTGGCTGCGCGCGCTCAGCTCGAGCCGCCTGGTGCGGCTGCGGTCCGGGCGCCGGGCCCCTGGCGGCCTCGCTGGCGGCCAGGAAGCCCACGAGGCGGGTGAGCTCCCCCGAGAGGCGCGACACCACGGCCAGCGTCTCGTGCTGCTGCTGCTTCAGGTGCGCGAGCTCAGCCCTCAGCGGCGCGACCTGCTGCGCCACCGCGGCAGCGACCGCGGCCGCGGACGCAGCTGCGTCCTCGCCAGCGGCAGCCCTCGCTGCAGCCGCGGCAGCCAGGGCGTCGCGAGCAGACGCAGCCCCCGCCGCAGCGGCGCTCGCCGCGCCCGCGGCGGCACGAATGTCGGCGATCGCAGCGCCGGCCGCCTCCTGCACCCCCTGCGCGACGGCGCGCTGGTATGCGCGCACGTCCCCTTCCAGCCGCCCCGCCACCTGCGAGACCATGGCCGCCGTGGCGCGCTCGAAGGCGGGGGCGAGGCGCCCCTCGAAGGCGCCCCTGACGGAGGCGCCGAAGGACGCCGTGAGCTCGCCCTGCGTGGCCGCCAGCGCGCCCGTGAGCGCAGTCTGCAGCAGTCCGCCGCCGGAGCCTGGCGCAGGCGCGAGCGCCGTGGCCACCGCGCCGCGTACCGCAGCCTGCAGCGCGCCCGACTCGACAAGGGCGCTGCGGACGTCGGCCAGCGCCGGCGCCAGCGCGTCCGCCAGCGCCGCAGGCAGCGCCGTCTGCAGCTGCGGGATCAGCGCCTCGCTGAGCGCCGCCGCGGCAGCGGCGCCTGCCGCCGCGCTGGCGGCGGTGCCCGCGCCGCCCGCTGCGGTGGCGGAGGCTGCAGCCGCCGCGAGCCTGCCAGACTCGCGATGCACCGCCTCCCCGACAGCGGCCGACACCGCCGCGCTGAGCTGGGCGGGGATCTCCGTGCCCAGGGAGGCGTGGATTGCGCTGAGGAGGGACAGAGTGCCCGCCCGCGCCTGCTCCTCGCGCGCTGCCGACACCGCCGCGGAGTGCTGCAGCACCGCCGCGACGTCGGCGCGCAGGGCGTGCAGCGCCTGCGGAGACAGGGCGGCCGCGCCAGCCGCAGACGCCGCAGCCGCCTCCCGCTGCTCCGAGTCCGCGGACAGCCCGCGCGGCCGCGCCTCCTCGCCGTCAGCGACATACACGGTCTGTCCGACGCCGCGGGGCGGGCCCTCCGCCTCCGCATCGGTGTCGGCGCCCGTGTCCTCCTCGTCCTCATCCTCCTCGCCGCTGCGCTCACGATCGCGCTCACCGCCACCGCCGCCCGCGCCCTCCTCCTCGCCCTCGTCCTCTTCTCCCGCCGTCGCGCCAGCTGCCGGGCCCTCACCCGCACCCGCACCCTCCTCCTCCATACCGCCGGCGAAGGGCGGCGGGAGGGCGGCAGGCTCCGGGACGGCGAGGCCCGCCGCGGCCGCGGCCGCGTCCGCAGCCGCGCTGTCAACGCCCGGGCTGGAAGGCAGCGGCAGCGCGCCGGCGGCTGCGTGGCCCTCCGAAGCTGCAAGGGCAGCAGCAGCGGCACTGCGCACCGCTGCGTGGATGTCCGCCCAGGCCGGCACGACAGACTGGGGGCGCGCTGCTGCGGCAGGCAGCGCATACGCAGCGAAGCCGCCAGCCTCCAGCGCGTGCAGCTGCACGCCGGTAGGCGGCGCCGCGGAGGCGCTGCCAGCAGCGGCTGCCGAGGAGGAGGGCGGTGAGGTCACAGCGCAAGCGAAGACCGCCGGCGGCGAGGCGCGCGGGCTACTGCCAGCGGAGTCAGAGGGCCCGCACGCCACCCAAACCGCGGGCGTGAAGCTCCAGTGCGAGCGTCCCGCGGCTGCCTCCGCAGCCTCCGCGCCCGCGCACGGCAGCGCAGGCGGCAGAAGCTGGGTGCAAGCGACTGAGGGGGCGCCGGGCGTGCAGACGGCCACCGCAAACCCACCCGCACCGCTGCCATCGCCGCCCTCGCAGCCGTTTGCGGCGACGGCGACGACGGCAGGCGCCCCCGCGTGAGGCGCTGGCACGCCAGCGCCTTCGCTCGCGAGCGCCGGCAGAGACAGCGACTGCACAGCGTGAGGTGCGGGCGCCGCGGGCGAGTCAGTGAGAGCCACACCCAATTCAACGGGCAAGGTAGCCGCGTAGAGTGTCGCACCGTCCGCAGTCACAGCAAGGGCGCCGAATGCCTGCACCCTCGTGGCGGCAGACCGCGCGCTGGCTGCGGCTGCAGGGGCTTCGGCGCCCGCTGCCCGCTCGTCTGCACGCAGCAGGTAGTCCTGCCGCAGCAGCCGCACGGAAGCCAAGGCGCCCGCCGCGCCCGCAGCGCCCTCCCTCGCTTGCGTCAGCGGCACGGTGCTGAGCAGCTGGTACTCGGTGCGCGCGCCCGCCCCGAACCACACCTGCAGGCCGTCGCTGCCTGCGGACAGCGTGGCGACGACCGCGTCGCCGTGCGACCCAGCGGCCAGCTCCCCCGGGGAGCCGGTGCTGTCGCCGCTGGCGTGCCGGCCGCTGGGGCGCCCCGCAGCGCTGCCGGAGCCGCGGCCCTCGTCGTGAGTCGGCTCGGCAAGCGCAGCCACGTTGCTGCAGCCAGCAAGCACACTGCTCGGTGGTGCGGCCTCCCCGCACACCACGTCAAAGTCAAGCACGCCCCAGGCCGCAGCGCCATTGTCGCCCCCGCTGCCTGCCGCTGCGCTTGCAGCTGCAGACGCAGGAGGGCTCGTGGCGCTGCTCGTCACAGAGAAGATCCGCCAATCTGGCGCCGACAGCAGAGCCCTGCCCTCGTGCTCGGCTTCGAAGCTGCCTGCCTCAATCAGAGCGATGCGCAGTGGCGCCGCAGCCAGAGCGCGCGCGGCGTCTGCAGACTCGTCAGCACCAATCGCCGACACGCTGCCAGACGCAGCTGCAGTGGCGTCGGAGGCGTCGCCAAACAGTGCTGCGGGCACGCCAAGGCGGTTGAGATCGAGCAGGTACATGTGGCGGCCGCAAGAGGCGTACAGATGCGCGGACAAGGTGGGGTGCCACCGCAGGCGCGGGCCTGGGTTGACGGCATCGCCGGAGCGGTGGCTGTCACGAGACCCCGCAGCAGCGCCCGGCACCGGCAGCTGTAGTTGTACGATGGGCGCTGCGTTGATAGCCTCATCGGGACCGCTGCCGCTTCCACTGCTCCACACGGCAGAGACAATCACCCCGCCGCCCGCGTCTGCGGAGGCGAGTAGGTCAACCGGGGACCAAGTCTGCGGGGATTCTGGCGAACTCCAGCCCCGCATGCTCAGCGCAGTAATACGCTCCTCGTGACCGCGGATAGCAGCCTGCGTCGACCCGCCGCTAGCGCTCAGAACGCGGACCATGGCCCGCTCTTGCATTGTATGCGCCCTAAATCGTGGAGTCGCTGCAACAATCGGAGCGCCATCGGCAAGATTCAACTCCACGCGTGTGCTCCACCGCTGCACGGTGGACAGTCGGTGCGGCCCATTCATCGTGCTAGTTGCAGAGGGCGGGGCGGCGCTATGCGCAGCGGCGGAACCAGCAGGCGGCGAGCCGGGCGTGTCCTGTTTGGAGAGCAAGCCGGACGGCGACAGCGATGCTGGGCGCAGCAGTGCAGGAGAGCCCCGCGACGCTGCGGCGAGCAGCAGCTGCGCCGCGCCGCCGCTGCCAGGCTGTGGCGTCTTCGGCGGTTCACCGGCTGCGCCGAGGAGTCGAGCGAGGCTGCTGGCCATTGGAGGTGCCGCAGGTGCGTGTTGTTCGAGCCCAGGCCCGTGGTACGCGAACGGTGAGTTGCAGCTCGTCGGCGGGCGCAGCAATAGCAAAGATTAGGTAAGGGCAGCGTGCTCAACGGCCAGCATCGGCGCAAGGTACGGCACCCGCCGATTGCAGACACGTGCGACTTTGCGCGTCTGGCATCCCAGTTTCGGAGTCGGAATCCGAGGTACTGGAACCAAGCTCCTCGAACTCGAGCCGCCCAACGTTGACTTGAGGTAAAACACTTGATCGGCGGTGATGCATGTTGTCTTGTCGGCGCATGATCGGCGATCAATGTCGCATCGATGGGGTCGCCTCATCATTCTTTGCTGCACGTTGACGTGTGCAGCACCGGAGACACTGCTCGAACGAGCTGCTCGCTTGCGAGCTGACCTGCAGCGCCATTTCGATGCTCCGACTCGGGCTTCCCTTTTCCTGCAACTCAGCGACGCGTACTCGGAGCTCCGACAGCACGTGCACGCTGCAGCCGCTGCGGCGCAGTACCTCAAAGCGCTCGGCCTTGCTGCTCACCCTGCTGCCTCTGATCTCGTGCATGCATACTCCTTACTCGCTCGTGAACTCCGCGACGCTGGCAAGTTTGATGCCGCCCTGAAAGCGGTGGAGCGAGGGTTGGACATCCTTGCCGGAAGTGCCGGCGAGCCTGTGGCGCTACTGCGTCGCCTGGAAAGCGGGATCCACGCCTGCGCTGGTCGATCGCATGCAGCTTTGGCTGCGTTTCGCTTGTCGCTGGCTGCCACTGGCGACAGCCCGGGAATGGAGGGTTCCGGCGTGCCCGCCACGGCTCTTCAGCCACTTGCTGCCCACCGGGCGCTGACCAAACCGCACACCGTGGAGCAACGACTCACAAAGGACCCCAGCGCCCGTTTGGAGTTGCTTGACACCCTTCGCCGCGCTGGCGTCACTGCCTCGGCACTAGGCGGCGACACAGATGCAAGGGTGCGCCTCGACCTCGGGGACTGGTCGACGGACGCTGGGCGGCTTGCAGACGACATCCTATCTGCTGGGCCGTGGGTCCGCTCCGACCAACTGCCGCTGCACTACCAGCCCGGACTGGCTGCCCGCCCGTGGCACTCAGTCCCAGACCACTGGCCGGAGCTTGCGATGGTGGCAGCGGTGTTGCAGGAGGCTGCTCCAGCACTGCAGGCCGAGTACGCCGCGTTGCAATCCCGAGGGCTGCTGGCCCGGGAAACCGAGTGCATCGTGAACGCAACGACAACGCCGCCCGGTCAGTGGCGCTATTACACGGTGAACGCCCCCTGGGTCCCGCAAGACGTAGCCACCGGCTGCAGTATTGATGCACCTGCCGCTTGTGGCCTGCTGATGCAGCTGCGGCAGCTACGGTTGCCACATAATCTTCGACTTCTTCGCGCCGGCTACTCGTCACTGTCGCCTGGCGCTCACTTGCAGCCGCACTATGGCGCAAGCAATTCGCAACTCAAGTTTCACCTCGGGCTCGTGGTTCCGCGAGGGGCAGACGGGCATTCCTGTGCCTTCCTGCGGGTCGGCACGCTGCCCCCGCACGCAACCACTCCTCCCCGGAGCATGTCGCGCGGCTTTCCCGTGCGGTATGCTAAAGGTGTCTTGGGCAGTGGCCCGGCTGGCGGTCAGCGGCGTGGGAACGGTCCTCGGCTGGGCGGCGATGGCGGTGACGGGGTCACTCGCGGCCTTCCAAATTCCGCAGCCAGCGAGCCACTTGCCTGGACGGAGGGAGGCGCGATACGCGCGTGGACCGAGGGAAGCTTATTCCTGTTTGATGACTCCTTCGAGCATGAGGCGTTGAACGCGTGTGCGACGGAGCGAGTTGTATTCCAGCTCGTGCTTGAACATCCGGATGCCGCTGCTCTGCGGGCACGGCCCTCACCTGCCAATGACGCTGCACCTCTCGGTGCAACCGGTACGTCAGCGCGTCCGGACTCTGGCGAGAGTGAGCTTGCGATGCGGGCCGAGGGCGCGCCTGTGGGTTGGCCGGCCGATGCGGAGAGTGAGCGAGACTTGTAGCCCAAGTCTGTGGAGGACAGCGTCCCACACGGCTGTGAGGAAGCAGAGGTGCGTGACAGGGAAGGAAGAGACTGCAGGCTGAGAGTTGCGACGAGCTGCCAGGTACGGTTTCTGTCGATTGGCGACCCGCTGTTGCTCGGTGTAACTGTGCTGCCAGGCAACAGCGCCAAGCCGCCCTCCTCCGCCACTGACCTCCTCGTCGCTTTTGCAGATCTTCTTCGACAAGGAGGTCTCTCTGTCGGATGTCAAGTGGGCGAGCTCTTGGACGTTGGCGCCTTGGGTCCGCGACTGGCAGCAGCCTTGCAGCACGGGAAAGGTGGCACCGGAAGAGACGCCGCCACGCCCCGTCGACACGTGAGACTTCCGCTGCTGGAAGTGCGCTGCGGCGGCTGGAGTTTTGGCTGCCGTTCCAATGTACCGCTGAGCGATGTTTCCTATTGCCCACGCGGGGGCGTGTAGGCGCGGCGCGGCACTGCCTCGGAATTGGTGCATGCAATGGTGGCCCTGTGAGTTGCTGCAGCGCCCGGCCAGCGATCTGGAGCAGGAGCCCGTGCGGTAACAAGCACCCGTTGTGTGCTGTGGCATCTGCCTCCTTCGTTCATCGTTTGCCGGCGCGTGCTTCGTGTTCCTGGAGCCTCCGCCGAAGGCATTCTGTCGTGTAACACAGCTCAACTTGTTGGGTGTGCCTCATTCTGTGGCTGAGGCGTCAACTGCTTTCC
>Ga0208629_100846_pt1 | contig 13360 bp, 15 predicted proteins | sample LakWasMet19_HOW5_2_FD_183865 | JGI IMG/M metagenome (GOLD analysis project Ga0208629, IMG submission 183865) | Freshwater sediment methanotrophic microbial communities from Lake Washington under simulated oxygen tension - Sediment Metagenome... | ecosystem: Environmental > Aquatic > Freshwater >...
TGGGCATTACAGCTTGAAAGTGAAGAGCTCGCACGAGGCGGCAGACGGCGCCCACACACGCGAACGCCGCCACATCAGAGCACCGGGGGGCAGCTGCGTCGAGGCGTTGAGAGTGCGGGAGTCCCACCCGCCCATTGCGCGAGTGCATCCCCGCATCCGCCACGCCACGCACCTGGGTTGCAGCTGTAGTCGTACTGGTCAGCCGACGGCTTGACGAGCTGCCCGTTGGCGGGCGCCGCGTTGCCCGCGCACGCGGCGCAGCTGATGGCGCCGCCGGACCAGCTGCCGTCGCCCTGGCACGTGCGGTACACGGGAGCCCCGTAGTACCCCTTGGCGCACGTCCAGCCGTAGGTGGCCGTGCCCGTCGCGAAGGGTGGGTTGATGGCGTTGGCGGCGGCGGGTGGGTAGCACGCGTCGCAGATGCCGTTGGGGTAGCTGAAGCCGTACGAGCTGCAGAGGGGACGAGGGCGTGGGAGACGACAGGACGACAGACGTGAGGAGTGCGCGGCTCAGCCCATCAACGCAGGCGCTTCCGGCTGGCAGATGCAGAAGACGTACTAGGTGCACTTGCAACACCACATGCATGAGCTGCAGATGACAAGGAAGAGCAGAGCTGGAGGGTTGAGTTTGCGCACTCATCATGAGATCGAGCAAGACACGCTTGGCAATGATCGTACGTATGATGCAAACCAAAGCGGTCAAACAGTCAGCCGATCCCGCATCACACGTACCTTGAATACTGATAGGTGCACACGTGGGTGCAGCTTCCTGCAAGAATCGATGCCAGCAATGATACGTCCACGGATCGATCACATTCCGTCCATGGGCAGAATAGGCAGCGAGCAGCAGGGCTGAGTACAGATGCATCAAACAACCTGCATCCCACCGCCGCGACGTACCCTGGTACGCTTGATTAGGGTCGTACGAGCACGTCTTGCCACCTGTGCAGGTGCCGTACGCCGAGGTGCCGGGCCGCAGGTAGAAACCCGTGTTGCACGTAAGGTACCAGCTGGTCGAGGCGTACACGGTGCGCGCGTCGCCCCACGAGCCCGTCCAGTAGAAGTAGCCGCACATGCTGCACACGACGAATGCGTCAGTGATGCGCGGGGACAAACGAAACGGGCCGAACATGGAAACAGCAAATACCCGCGAAGAGGCTGACATGACAGGAAGTCGGTCCGGACCGACATGGAGGCGGGCCGGTCACAGCGTGCACGAGCGCCACACAGGCACCCACCTCTGCGTATTCAGCTCTGGCGGTTGTCCGGACCACACGCCGTTGGCGGTGGATGCAGAGCACGTCGTCGCCTGCAGGTGCCGCGGCTGCGCATAGGCGGACCCGCTCGGCCGATTCGCGTACAAGCGCAGACCCTGCGCGCTCCAATCAAAGCCTACTTCCTCGAGCGCGTCGCGCGACAGGTGCGCTGGGGCATCAAGGGATGCGGCAGAGTGCTGTGCGTCGCCGCCGAAAGTAAGCGCGCTGACAGCAAGCAGGAATCGCGTCGCCATTTTGCAAGCGGCGAAGCAGTGTTCGCCGCAGCAACTCGTTATCTCGGCGCGCTGTCGGGTTCGAAAGGCTCGCAGCGCACCAGGCACGGCGTCAGAAGTGGAGCAGCACTCCGCCCTGCGGATGAGTGCGGGCAGCTGCGCGATGGGTTTCGACGAGGTTGTGAGACTCTCAGCGCGGGACCGGCGTCCACGCAGACACACACACTAGAAGTTCCAGCTCAGGTACAGCCGATTGTGCCCGCCAATTTGGTCGCACAGTCGTGAACTCCTCGACTGCCGTTCTCGCTTCAAGTCTTGCCTCGGAAAAAAGCTGTGAAAACACGAAATACAGGACGGCGAAGCCGCCATGAGCGAATTGAAGCGCAAATCGAGCCTAGTCGCACGGGATCCACGTTGTTGGCCGTGCCTGAACCTCCATACTTCTAATATCAAGAGACGGACCGATTTAGCTTTTCCGCACTGTTTCTTGTCTGCGGGCTGTGCAAATCGGATTCCCGAATGTCTAAAGGTTATTCCCTGGGCTAGTGATCCTGGGTGTTACGGAGTTTTATCTTTACCGCTTAATTCCGTCAGCGGCCTCGTCCCGGTCACTCGCGGTGTTTGTCAGCTGGTGCCATTCCGAATCGTGTGCTAGGATACGTCTGCCCGAGAAGCGGGGGCATCTATCACGTTTAGTGGGGTAAATTTCTGATTCCAGCAATGTTGCGACTCGCACAGCGCACCCTTCGCCTGACCGGCTCGCGCGGTGCAAGCGCGCGAAGCGTGGGCATCCCAGGTTGCATCAAGCGGTTTTACAACGAGAATGGCGTGTACGACCCGAAAGCTGACGAGTTGTATGAGCCACCGGAGAAGGAGGGCGCGCGGGAGCGGAATCTGCGCGTGCCCGACCTTCGCAGCGACACCGTCACCAAGCCCACGGCGGAGATGATCATCGCCATCATGGACGCGCCCGTGGGCGACGACGTGTACGGCGAGGACTCCACCGTGAACCGGCTGCAAAACCTTGCGGCGGAGCGTCTGGAGAAGGAGGCTGCGCTTTTCGTGCCCTCCGGCACCATGGGAAACCTCATCAGCATCGGTGCGTGACGCGGCTTGGCTGTGAACTCTCCGCAAGCTGCCGGCTTGCAGCGGCCTTGACCGGGGAAGTGTCGTGGCCGTAGCGTGAGCACGCGTGCGATCTCACTCCGTTGTTCTTCACCTGCTCACTCCGAGCTGCCCATGTCCACGTATCACTCTCTGCTTGCTGCAGCCGCCCACGCCTCCCGCGGCGAAGAAGTCATCTGTGGCGACGAGCAGCACTTGTTCCGGTACGAGCAGGCGGGGATCTCGCAGCTCTTTGGCATCGGCTTCCACACTGTGCCGCAGAACGAGGACGGCACGTTTCCGCTCACGTATAGCAGTGCTGACGCTGCGCCCTCCCACGGGGCCGGCGGCAGCGGGGTCTCACACAGCCAGTGGGGCGCCAAGCTCGGGAAGCGGTCTCTCCAGTACGCGATAGAGTCCCGGCAGGGCGGCAAGGATTCACACTACCCGCGCCCGGCGGTGCTGGCCCTTGAAAACACGCACAACCGCTGCGGCGGCACCGTGCTCCCGCAGGCGTGGGTTGAGGCTGCAGCGGCCATGGCGCACGACGCTGGCATGAAGGTGCACATGGACGGCGCGCGTCTGTACAACGCGGCCGTCGCGGGCAACATCTCCGTCGGGAAACTCGTTAAGGACTGCGACACCGTGTCCCTCTGTCTGTCCAAGGGTCTGGGCGCGCCCGTTGGCAGCGTGGTCGCGGGCAGCGCAGACTTCATCGCGCGCTGCCGGCGCCTGCGCAAGGTGCTGGGCGGCGGCATGCGCCAGGCGGGCGTGCTGGCGGCGTGCGGCGTCGTGGGGCTGAAAGAGACGACCAAGGTGCTGGCGCACGACCACGCGCGCGCCAAGTCGCTGGCGCGCGGTCTGTCCGCCGTGCCGGGCGTGCTGCTCGACGCGCGGCGCGTGCAGACGAACATCGTGTTCTTTGACCTGGACCCGGCCGCCCTCGACGTGCGCGCGCTGCGGGCGCGACTGGCCAGCGATGCCGCGGCCGCGGCCGCCGCTGCAGCGGCGGGCACGGGACCTGCGCTCGGCCACCGCGCGCCGATGGCCGACGGCGCGGCGCCCTCGCCACCCGAGAAGCTGCTGTCCGAGGTGGTGTCGGAGGCGATGGACACGTCCGAGGCCTTCGCCGCCCTGCTGGAGCACTACTCGGGCGGCGTCAAGATCGGCAGCTACGGCGGGCACCGCCTGCGCGCCGTCACGCACCACCAGGTGCGCGACGACGACGTGGAGAAGTGCATCGACGGGGCGTACCGGGCGGCGGAGGCGCTGCGCGTGGTGTAGTCGTCGGCGGCGAGCGTGTGAACGCAACAGCCCCGCCGGTGCCCGTCCCGGCATCGACGGCGTCAGCCCAGTGGGTATGGCGGACGGTGCCGCGCGGGTTCTTGCGTGAATGACTGCACTCGTCCGCCGGAGGTGCGCGGCGCACTCCTCCCACCCAGCCGTCGGCAGCCGGGAGCGGATCAGCGCGCGGATGCTGCACAGCAGCCCCTCAGTCACTCGCCTGCAGTACTGTCGGGTTGATTACCGTAAATCCCGCATCACTTGAAAAACGGAGAGTTTCAGACATCGGAATCGACTCGGGACCTGCTCAAGAGGGCGAATGACCCGACGCGGTCGCAGGCTGCCAGTGGTCACTACGGTGCTGAAGCTTACTAAGCCGGATCGGGCACAGTCATGTTCCTACCATATCATCCATGGCGACACGCACGGTTAACGTAGATCAATAGCCCCTAGCCCTGACTCAATACACTTGCCTCGCTACACGAAATTGTCCCAAAGGGCTCGCGCCGTTGTGAATCTTCGACCGACAGGATCCGTCATCCGATTCATGCGCCGAATTGCCATTTCAACGAGCGATCGGGAGAACGAATCACTCCACCTCGCACCTCGAGTTGGCTCGGAGCCAACGCCCATGTCTTTGCTGCCGGAGCTTCACCGCCTCTGGGCGATGTGCGGAGTGTAATTGTTGCGCGCAGCACCGCAGCAGTAGACTCCAGTCCACTGGTATAGGTACTGAAACGGCCGCTTCCACCATGGAGGCGAGAACCGCAGAGTTTGTGGCGAGGATTGCTCTGGATCTACTGCCTGATCATGAACTGCTGGCTCGCCAGCGCGGGATGTGGAAATGTGGTGACCTGTTACCGGGTACGCCGCCCACTCCCAGTTGACACGGCGTCGAACTCGCAGTGGCAGCTTCTGCCACAACTGATTCGCACGGTGGGCTCCGATGCTACTGTCATGTTTGAACATGTTGTTGCGAGCACAGCGTCGGGGGTTCAGTCAGCGAAGATTATGTGCGCGTGCGCTGCCAGCGGCCTGGGCAAGACGCACTTGGCGTACGCGGTTGGGCTCGAGCATGCGTACACCGTGTTCATCCGCGTGGCACATCAGGGCGAAGCTGCTGGCAGGGCAATCCTCACAAAGCCTTGGGACGCGCTTTACATGCGCCTGGCCGAGCTTGATCGAGCTCGCAAGTGCTCGGCTGCTGCTCATGGCATGGATGTCGACACTCGCGCGGCGAAGTCCGCGTTTTCATTGCTGGAATTGCTGATCCACTGCCACGTTGACGCGACGCTGGGCGCTCTGGAAGCTGGTATCGCACAGGGCGTAGTCTTAGCCAAAAGCCTGCGCGAGCTGGCCCTGCGGTTCAACCGCAACAATGTTGCAGACGGCATCGTAGAGCAGCTGTTTCAGGACAACACGGTCAAGTGGGCGGAGCCGTTGACGGCGTCCATGCCTGACGGCACGACCATTTCCATTACCGGTGTCAACAACGAGTGCATCGCCTCGTATCGAACAGCACTCATGGCCCGATGCGCTGCCTTGCCACACAGCGCGGGAGAGACCTCTCCTCGCATCCTGCTGTGCTTCGACGAGGTCGGCACACTTGTTGATTTGCTGCCAAACCTGTTCATGCTGCAAGCTTCCCGATCCCCCATGTACGACACTACCGGTGCTGCGGCTGTGGCCGGCCCCTCGGATGGGAATTGCGTTGCGGCGGAGGCTGGCATCCCTGGAGGCGGAATGTGCCGCGGTGGGCTTTTCGACGCCGTTGGATGTCTAATGTGCGACTTGGCGCGCAGAACCGGATGGGCGCAGTTTATGACTGGTACAGCGCCTTCTATCTCTGAGTTTCAGACCTCCGGCACCATTCACTCCCCCGCTCGAGGCTCCACGATGCTCGTTGCTCCGTCCGTGCGCCTTTCAGTGGACCAGATGCGGGAGACGCTGCAGTATTACTGGGACATTCCTGCGCCAGTTCTTAACGACGCTCGTGTAGCGAAGGTGCTGGAGGGTTGCGTGGGACGACCCCTTTTCTTTGTGGACGCTGTGTTCACGCCGATTTATTCATATGTCGCCACTGCCGGTGCCCTACCCGAGCCGTTGCGGGCTTTCACTGCGGATGCTGTGGCTGACCGGTTGCAAGCGGGCTACAACCGCACGCTTCGAACATTTGCCATGCGCATGGAGCAACTGCTTGGCGGCACTACAGTGTTGCCTGGAGGAACCGGGGAGACCACGCTGGCGTTAGTTCCACCGCTAGTTGAGGCACTGTTGTTCAGACTCCCACTCAAGCTTGGTGGACGCAACCACTTGCACGAGGCGATTGCCACCGGCCTCGTGCCCGCAGCCGCAACTGAAAGGGGTGATGCTGTGCAGGTGATTGACGTCGCCGCGGAGCCACTCGTACAGCGGGCACTCACCTCTGTGCTTGATCGCATCATCGAGCGCGATCACCTTCGCATCGTACGGCTGATCGCGCCGGCCACACATCCGGTGGCAGGTACCCCTGCCGGAGAGGTCGCGGAGCGCTTCGTTGCCATCGAATTAGCGCTGCGCAGCCGCCGTTTTCGCTCCGGGGCAGCCGGCCCTGCTGGGGTGCTTTCGCTGTATGAGTTGCTGCGGCCGCTGTTCGGAGGCGAGGATGCTGATTCCCCTGAAGGTCTCGATAGGCTGGATTGCCGCATCGACAAGGCTGTCAGCATGAAGGGCTGGGATCAGAGTACGTGCGCCTTGCGGCGCTTTGTGCTGGACGATGGCAGGCATGACGATACGGTGATTCTGTTCGACCTACCGAAGAGGATGGGTCTCGACGTCGCATTTCTGGTGTCGTATTCACCAACGAAGGCCGTGCCGCGTCGCGGGGCCGTGCCACGCCATGCGGCAACTCCTCCATCGGCCGGGGCTGGCACAGCAAGCATTGCACTGCCAGCTACGGCGCATCGCAACTTTCGTGTGGTGGGCTTGCAGCTCAAGAACGCTGCGGACTCCACACTCGCTGACGTGATGCTGACCCTGCACCCGGGAACGCAGCTGCTCACCGACCCACAACGAGAGGCCCTCCTCTCCGGCAGGGGCTTCACGCGAGCTTTGGGTGGAGGTGGAGCAGGCAGCGCGGACTGGCTTGACTTCATGGCCTTCGCGGCAGAGCAGCCGCAACTGGCGACAGACTGGATTCGGGTGCCCGTCATAGCGCGCCCCGTGCACAGCCACGTCTACAAGTTCGCCGGACAGCTCGCTGCCGGTGCGCTGGACCGTCGCTTCCTGGAGAGGTTCACATGGACGGCAGCGCGGCAGGAGGCAGCCGCCCACAGCCCAGTCGTCTTCGCATCTCTGCATGCAGAGGCATGGCTGCCGGTTGACATCCGCCGCGCGCTTGCGGCTTCGTCAACGAGCGCCATGATGCTCAACCGAGACCCAAGCGTGTGGGTGCCGGTGCCTGTCAGCTCGGCTGACGCCAAGTTCCAGCGCCCGCGCATCTGACCTGGCACGGCTCAGCGAACGCAACGGCCGGCCACCATTCCTGTGCGGTGCCCCACAACACCGCTGTGTTTGCCGTTCTCACCGCAGCGCGTCGTCGCTTGCGGAAACTCCCTCACTGCGGAGTCGCCGCAAACGTTGCGACGGCCTAATTCGAACATAACACGACCAATTGGTTGGATCCTCCCGCGACTCTCATGGTCGACTGAGTGCTGTTTGATATGAAGAGGTGGTAGCGTACGTATGTGCATCCGGTCCACGAAATTCGAGTACCGTGTGCTCATCTTCCAGTGACGTAAACAATGGCTCCTGACATGATTGCTCTGCAGCTTTCGCTACGAACTTGACTCGTCGAACACGTGAACCCGCAAGACACCAAACGCAAGCAACTAACTGCGCAGTTCCCGAGACAAGAGTTGAGTTGAAGCCTCAGAGCCTCAAGTGGATGAACATGCCCGCTCAGCAGCCATCGCCGCAGAGCTTGCTCCACCGAGTTCACCAGCTCGCATGCCGCCGGGCACACCCGCCCGCCTGCGAGCACAGAGCACAGCAAGGTGCCTTCGGCGCCTCCAAGCCACTGACTGCACCCCAGTCCGCACCGCTGCGATGGCGGCTGCGCCGTATCGCTGCCCCGTCGAGGTGACGCCGGCAACTCGCCGCTCCGCTGACGGCTTCGCGAAGGCCTGCGATAAGTGAGCGGTAACCGCCAGTACCGGTCCAGCGAGTGGAAGGTCGGGATGTCGGAGGGGTCGCAGCCAGCACAGACACGTCTGCACCGTGCTCCATCAGCACTTCGAAGCACAGATACAGGCCACGGAGCTCCAGCGGCGACACTAGCTGTAAGCGATCCCCGGTCTCATCCTCAACACCAAGCAAGGTACGGGCGGTGACGTCTGCGCCCGCCGCAGTGATCAGCCACTGGCACGCTCGCGCCATCTGTCGGTGCAGCTTGGCGTATGTTGGCGGAGCGGCCGGCTCACAGGTCGTCGGGGGACTCAGCCCCGCGTAAAGCAGACTGCACAGCGGCGGCGTGCAGGGCTGACCATCTGCAGGCGCGGGTTCGCGATGGCACCCGTTGACAGTGCACCTTCGAGGGCCAGCGTGAAGTGGCGCCGCCGGAGGCCCGTGCACAACGGGAGCAGCCGGCGTGCCTGTTCGAACGCCCCCGCGCTGCACAGCTCATACAGCAGGGTGCCAGAGGCGTCTTTCCGCATCACATCCGGACAGGCCGGCTCGGTGGACGCGGCCACCCGCAGATCCACACACTTGCGCAGCATGGTGCGGACTGCATTCAGCGAATGAGCATCGCTGGAATACAGGAACTCGGCCATTTCGTTGAGCCGGTTCCACGTCTCGACATTATCCGCGGGATCCGTGTGAGCGGTGACGTCGCCAATCGCCGTTACCTGGTTGATCCCTGCAAGCAGGTCGGCGTCGGCGCGGATGGCGTCCACCGCAGCCTGCATAGCCGGCAGCTTCTCCCGGATTCGCTCGGCGACATCGGGGGCAATATTGTAGTGCAGATTGCCGGCGTCGTACTTGCGCAACGTGAGAGCTGCTCGCTGAACCGTGAACAGCTTCATGCTTCTCATAGCGGCACGGTCGATGTCCAGATGTGCCATGACAATCAACTCTTCAATTCGCACCGCTGCTGACCGCTACGCCGCTTGTCACTCTCTCTGGTGAGCCGCCGCAGCGTCGCGTTCTCATAGCGGCACGGTCGATGTCCAGATGTGCCATGACAATCAACTCTTCAATTCGCACCGCTGCTGACCGCTACGCCGCTTGTCACTCTCTCTGGTGAGCCGCCGCAGCGTCGCGTCCATGCGACGATCCCGCTCCTCCCGCTCTGCTGCGAGTCTTGCGTCCTCTGACAACCGTAGCTGCTCCGCAGCGTCTCGTTCTGTGTTGTACTCTTGCAGAGCCTTGACAGCAGCTTTCAATTCCTCCACATCGTTGTGGCTGGTTTCCGCCAAACCGCGAATTCCCTCACCGAGCTTGACGAGAGGGAGCCGGATGGCGTCCCTCAACTCGGCGTCTTTCAGAGTCTCGAGAATTGCGGTGAAGCCCTCCGAGGCACCAACCACATGCGGAGACATCGACCCCGTCAACTTGGCGGCTGCTTTCGACATTCGCGCCGCCGTGTCTCGCAAGGGCGTCCCAAACTTTGCCGAGATTGCTGGCATTTCCGCGCTTCCGGATGGAGAAGCCATTCCTGAAGTGAGAAGGTAATGGGGTACCGTCTCAGCGCATACTAACGATACACCAGGATATAAGGGGCGCCGCCAGAAAACGAGGAAGTGTCGCTGCAACGTGCGTGAGAGAGTTGCTCTGGTGGTCTGTTGTGACAACACTGTCTGATATTCCGTCGATGTCATGATTCAACGAGCCATCTCCAGATTCTCCACGCACGGAATCCTTGGAGACAAGAAGGCTGCTGTGTTTTGTGCGCAATGCTCTTATGCACGATCGCAAAAAGCGATGGTTGAACGGCCCGGGACTCGTGACCGCGCCTCCGCAGGTTTTGGAGCGCAGCGCACTCGAATGTCGCCCACAAGCAGACTAGATCAATTCCATCAACCGTGCAGCCGAAAACGCGCGGTGATGTGTTGTCTGGTGTGTGGATATGCTCGCCTGACCCGGCAGTAGTGCTGCACGGACGGTAGGGTCGCGCTGCAGCGTGATGGGAGCGCTGGCATCGCTGGGCGCAGCTTTAGAAGCGCGACTGATCCCCGGCGCCAGTGGCCGATGCAATCACAATGATACCCCGGATCTCAAGCGCGAGTGCCGCATGGGTGCCCTGCGGGGGTAATGAACAAAAGCCGTTGCGCACCAGATCACATACATACAGACTGCAGTGCTCGCCACATGGCCTGCGCCCGCTGCAACAACTCGATGTCTGTTCTGTGCAATCTCGAGGCGGAGCTGTGTCTGCTGCAAACTAACACAGCGCAGGTGCTGGGCAACCGGCATCGGTCGCTGGGTTTTGTTGCGGAGAGCAGTGAACTGCACATGGAGAGGGGGAGGCCAGCTGGGTCGTCTCGCGCTAACCACGTGTGTTGAAGGTGTCGGGGTACAGTCTTGCGGCTGACAGGTGCGTCGAGCTATTGTGTTCACGCAGCAAGTGATGGATGTTTGTTAGAGGTGGGTGACATTCGCGCTATGATTCCACTCCACGACATTTCCTTTCCATGCAGACAGCGCCTGCTGCTGCGTCCCTCTGATCGTAGTTGTTGAATAGTTGCTGGGCGGCGGCGCTCGCGTGTACGTGTGGAGCGCAGGCGATGTAGGCACGTGTCCGGTGCAGGACCGGTTGTCGGCGCAATATCCAAAAGTTTTATATTTGGGCAGTATGGCCGGCGATGAATCTGCCGCGTGACAACGGACTGCCACACCGTACGGCATCCGGCAACACGGCGGCTCAGGAGCGATCTGCCGATGCTTTTGGTGGCTTGCCGTTACTCGCGTAGCGCTTGCATTCGCGATCGTTGGGACGCCGCGCCGGTTGTTGCTTGCGCCCGCGTGAAAGATTGCGGGTTATGAGAGCGGCACGGCGCGCTACAGCGCGACATGCAAGCACTGCGGCGTAAAATCCTCGATGTGTGCGGGCGTTGGAGCCAGTAGCGGAGGGCGTCAGCGCCGCATCCCACCCCGCCTCTGCCACTCTGGCAGCGACACGACTTGCTGGCTCGCTGGGCTCTGCTGCCAGCGCCGGTGCACAGCGCCACGGGATGGATTTCGGCAAGTCCTCAACACGCGGTCCCAAATGCACTGCAGGCGTGGCCGCGCTGCGCCCTGCAGCTGGGAGGCACACGGAAGTGTGTGCAGGCACGGGGGCGCGGCGAGACACGGTACAAGAGCGCCCCAGGCACGAGACGGGGTCTCCTCCGGCATTGGGTGCGGTTGCCGGCGGAGCTGCGGGCTCGCCTCCGTGCGTCACGGACGCGAAAAAGAAGACAGCGGTAGTGGCCGTAGCAGTATGCATTGGGAACGCTGGGCTGCGCAGCTGGTAGGTCAGCCCGGCTGTTCCCGGTCGCAGCGCAGCTTGCAGTCGTGCCGCGCTGTCAGCGCGACGAGTCCATCGGCTCGACCACCGGCGGACCAGCTGAAGGACCCCTTTTAAGCCGCCGCTGCATCCACGAGTGCTCTATCGTGTGTGCCAGGGCCACTTGGGCAGCGTGGGCAGGCGTTGGGCGCGGGGTCGGGCGGTGGGCTTGCACTGGATGGGGCTGCTGGTGCTGGCGCTGCTGCTGCTACTGCCATTGCCATTGCCACTGCCACTGCCATTGCCGACAGCGGCTGCCAAGTTAGAGCGAGCACAGCCAGCCTCAACACCTGCTAGACGAGCGCGAGACTGGAGGCTGGCGTCAGCAGCTGTGAGCAGTGTGGCGAAGCAGTGCCTGCGCAAGTGTTGCGTGCGGGCAGGCCAGGCCGCTCGCACAGTGTCGAAGTGGGCGTATGTGCTCACTCCCACGCCACAGCTGCCACTCTGGTCGCTGCCCTGCCCTCGGGCGGCTGCATCGCGGCAGCGGCGCGGCGTGCTCTGGCGGCCCTGCTGAACATCACCTGACGGCTAGCTGGCGCAGTCGCATTCGAGGGGTTTGGGGTCCATGCCTGCTATCCTGTCTCGCAGGTATCTGTTGCTGCGCACCCTTCTGCATGCGTTGAGCGATGCGGCGCTGGAGTCACACCAGTGGAGTGCGGCGGGGCGGCAGCGGTTGGTGTGGGCGATCTGGGGTGGCGTGCCCGTCGGGCACACCTACGCTGGATTGGGGGTTGGGTAGACTTCACGCTTTTGTGCGTGGCAGCAAGCTAACGATCTCCGATCAGCTGTTTGGGGTTGCGGCGTGGCTCAAGGCGATTGAGACAGTGGCTGCGGAGGCCGTGCCGGTTACGTTGGCCCGCAATTTAATTCCTGGCTGACGAGTGGCAGGTTGTGCTGCGTTGCCACACAGCGCGGCAGAGGCCACGTCTCGCATCCTGCTGTGCTTCAATGAGGTTGGCACACTTGTGGACCTGCTGCCAAACTTGTTCATGCAGCAAGCTGCCGGCTCCCCTACGCGCGGCGGTACCAGGATCACATTTCGGCCGGCTCCTCGAATGGGAATTGCGTTGCGGCGGAGGCCGGCATCTCTGAAGGCGGCATGTGCCGCGGTGGGCTCTTCTACGCCGTCGCATGCCTAATGTGCGACTTGGCGAGAATCACCGGGTGGGCGCAGTTCATGACTGGTACAGCCCCTTCCATCTCTGAGTTTCAGACCTCCGACACCGTTCACTCCCCTGCTCGAGGCTCCGCGATGCTCATTGCTCCATCCGTGCGCCTGTCAGTGGACCAGATGCGGGAGACGCTGCAGTATTACTGGGACATTCCTGCGCCAGTTCTTAACGACGCTCGTGTAGCGAAGGTGCTTGAGGGTTGCGTGGGGCGGCCCCTGTTCTTTGTGGACGCTGTGTTTACGCCACTTTTTGCCTACGTTGCCACTGGCAGTACCCTGGCTGAGCCGGTGCGTGCTTTCACGGCGGATGCTGTGGCTGAGCGATTGGAGGTGGGCTACAACAGATTGTGTCGAACACTCGCCATGCGCATGGATGACCTTATTTCTGGCACTCTGGTGTTGCCAAGAGGGACCGGGGAGACCGCGTCGGCGTTGGTTCCGCCGCTCGTCGAGGCACCGTTGTTTGGAGTGCCTCTGAAACTGGGTGCACTCGACTTATTGCACGACGCAGTTGCCACCGGCCTGGTGCCCGCAGCCGCCACTGAGAGGGGCGACGCCCCGCAGGCGATTGACGTCGCAGCGGAGCCCCTGGTAGCAGGCACTCACCTCTGTGCTCGACGCGATCATCGAGCGCGATCACCATCGCATTCTGCGGCTGATTGCACCGCTCACACGGTCCCACGAGGGCTCCGCGGCTGGAAGTGGCGCGGGGCGTATCACCGCCGTTGAGCTCGCGCTGCGCAGCCGTCGGCTTTGAGCGTGCGCAGCTCGCCCTGCTGGAGGAACAG
>Ga0208629_100847_pt1 | contig 13355 bp, 3 predicted proteins | sample LakWasMet19_HOW5_2_FD_183865 | JGI IMG/M metagenome (GOLD analysis project Ga0208629, IMG submission 183865) | Freshwater sediment methanotrophic microbial communities from Lake Washington under simulated oxygen tension - Sediment Metagenome... | ecosystem: Environmental > Aquatic > Freshwater >...
TCGCCTGGTGCGGCCCCCTCACCCTCGGCGGCCACAGCGCTGCCGTCGGCGGAGCCCTCGTTGTGGAGAGGCCGCGGCGGGCCCAGAGGGGCGTACGGGGCAGCGCTGGCCCCCACCACGAAGCTGGCGACTCGCGGGGCCTGCTGCAGCGGCGGGTGCTGGCGGCTGAGGGATCGCAGGTGAGAGATCGGCGGGGCAGCGCTGTGCTGCGTGGGTGCTTCGACAGCGCTCGGCGCCTGGCTGGCCTCCCCGCCGAAGCTGGAGGGCACGGGCAGCAACGCGTCAGCGCTCGCGGTCGCAGGCGCAGCCGGAGACTCGCCGTTGGCGGGTGAAGCTTCGCTGTCTCGCCGCCCCTCCAGCATGCTCTGTGCGAGGGCCCCGGTCGAGGCTGCCGCCGCGCCGCCCTCGGGGCCCGCAGCAGCAGCGCTGTCTGATACATCGGAGGTCGTCGCGGTCAGTGTGAGACTGCTCGGGGGCAGCGCGCCGCCTGCCTCCCCCTCTGCTGCCGCCTGCGCGACATCGGGCTGCTGGCGAGGCTGCGAGCTGGCCCGCAGATGCGCCTGCGGAGGACGAGGCTGCGCCGACTCAGGCTCGGGCGCTGCCGCTGCAGATGCCGCCAGCGCCGCCACGCCGATGCTGGAGGCAGCGCGGGAGTGCGAGGCAGCGCGCGACGCGTGCCCCTGCGGCTTGCCGCTGCCGCTGTTGCCGCTGCCGCTGAGGAGCATGCTGAGGCCCGAGGGGGCGTGGGGGGGCAGGCTGCCGGGGCCTCGCAGCAGCGCAGGCGCCGCCGTTGCGGCGTGGTGCAGCGCCGACTGGCTACGCGCATGCGTGGGGTGCTGCGCCTGCGTCGGCCGCCCCTCCCCGCGCTGCGCCGCGAGAGCCTCCTGCAGGGTCGCCGCTGCCAGCGTGAGCTGCTCCGTGATGGCCTGCGCCACCGCCATGAAGGCGGGCAGCAGGCGCTCGCAGGCGGCCACGGCGGCCTGCAGGTCCCGCACGCAGCTGGACAGGTCGGTCGTCTTGGCTGCAGAGGCGCGCAGCAGCGCCCCGATCTCCCCCTGCAGCGCCCCCGCCACCCACTCCTCGTTGCCCGCCAGCCTGCTTCGCGTGGCCACCTCGCACACGTTGAGGGGCACCATGCGGAAGACGGCGGCCAGGCGGCCCTTCGCGAAGTAGCGGCTGTGGTGCAGCAGTGGGTCGTGCGGGCAGGCGCCGTCGCCGCTGCGGAGCACGCAGCAGGGCGCCGCTGCAGCAGCAGCAGCCGCAGCGCCCCCGCGGGCCTGGCCGTACGTCCCGCACGCAGCCGCAGCACCCGCAGCGGCAGGCACAGCGCCCTCGCCCTGCTGCGGGTGCGTGGTCGCGTAGAAGCAGAGCTCGAGGAACTTGCCGAAGGACATCGCCCACGCCCCCCGCGAGAGCACGGTGTAGGGCGCCACCTGCCGCCTGCACAGGCCGCAGAAGGACCACGTCATGACGTCGGCGGAGGGGTTGTAGGGGGCGGGGGGAGGGGTCACGTGGGTGGGGGGAGCGACGGCCCGCCCACCGACCCCTGCGAGCCGCGGCCCGCCGCCCGCATGACTCGCCGGCGCCGGCCCGCCCCCGACGGCTGCAGCGGCAGCGCTGGAGCCAGCTGCAGCAGCAGCGGAAGGCTGCCCCGAGCCGCCTGGCACCCCAGGCGCAGCCGGCTGCGCGCCCCCCTCCTGTCCGGCCAGGCCCACAGCAGCGCCGCGCCGTGCCGCCGCGCTGTGTGCCAGTGGCGTGGACCGGCCGCCCGCTGCGCCTGCGCCGGCCGCCGCTGTGGGCCCGGCAACAGCAGCGCGGGAGCTCGAGCCGCCGCCGCTGCTGCCGCCAGCGGGGGAGGGCGCCCCCGCGCTCCCGCTCGCGTAATCCGGGGCCGCCATGGGCTGCGGCAGGCGCAGCACCGTCACGTCCACGCGGCCCCTGTGGTGCAGGTAGCTGTTGGTGTGGGCCGTGGGCCCCTTCTTGCAGCCGCGGCACAGCGCGCGCTCGTCGAAGCACCGCTCCTCCAGGAACTGGCCCAGGCAGCGGTCGTCGGGCGCGTAGAAGTGCACGGCCCGCAGGCGCGGGCGGGAGCACTGCACGCCGTCAGCCACCCAGCAGTTCGCGAGGACGATGGACTCAAACGCCGCGGAGAGGGCCAGGGGCGGAGCGGACCCGCCGTCCGCCGCCGCCGCCTGCAGCGCCGCCCAGACAGCCTCGTCCCCGCGCATGAAGGCGGGCAGCAGGGCGCGCAGGCGCGTCGCCGCCGCCACAGCAGCCTGCGACGACCCCTCGGGGGGCGGCCCCTCCCCGCCACACGACGACCCCTCGACGATCCGTCGCGCGTGGCGGTGGCTGCCTGCGGGCGAGGCGGGCAGGCTCCTGCTGCCGCCCCCAGCCTCAGCGCCGCCCCACAGCGACCGCGCCGCCTGCTGCCCCTCCCCCGAAGCGGTGGACGCCTCCGCGGCGGCGTGCGCGAAGGCGGCCAGCAGCTGCGCCATCGCGGGCCCCGACAGCTGCTGCGGCTGCTCCTGCGGGCCCCCGTGCTGCTGGGTCGACGCAGCCGCAGCAGCCGCCGCGTCCTGCAGCAGCGCGCGCACCGCTCGCCGCAGCGGCATGCAGTCTGGTACGTCCAGGAAGGGCGAGGAGGGCAGCGAGGCGGCCCAGAGGGCGAGGAACTGGCGCTGCGGGGCGGGCAGCAGCCAGTAAAGGGGCCGGAGGGGTCGCGGAATGCTCATGGAGGGGGCCGTGTGGCGAGAGGCCTTGCCGTCGCGGGCGCCGCAGCAGCAGCGGCGCGGGGCCGAGCTGGGCAGGCTGCTGCAGCAGCCCCCACTGCCCCCCTCCCCGCAGCACCGCGCCCGCTCACACGTCTCCCGGCGCTCCGCCGCTGCCCCGGGGCTCTTGCGGCGGGCAAGCACGAGCTGCTGCTGCGCTCCCGCTCCCGCTGCCACCACGAGGGCTGACGCGGAGAGACCCCTGGGCACGGGCATGCGCCGCGGGCACGGCGCCGTGAGCGTGTCGAAGAGGAAGGCCGCCTGCAGGCGCAGGTGCCGCGCCATGGGCAGCAGGAAGCGCAGCGCCGCCTTCACGCGGGGGAGGTCGGCTGCGTGGCCGCGCAGCAGCACCGTCGCTGCGGCGTGCGGCGGGCATCCGTCCAGCACAATGTAGGGCGCCTGGCAGCGCTTCACCAGCTCGCGCCAGCGCTGCGTCAGGTCGGGGGCGAACCCGCCCTCCCCGCTGCCGCTGCTGTTGCCGAGGGGCGCCGCCCCCGCCCCCGCTGCTACGACGGCGGAGGCAGCGGCGCGGTGGTCCAGCGAGTGCGTCGCTGCCGCGTCGGGTGCGGGTGGTGGTGGGCTCGCGAACCAGTCCGGCGGGGTGAGCAGGGTGCGGACGTGGAAGGCGCCCGCGGCGCAGCCCACCACCTCCTCTGGGGGCAGCTTGTCCACGTAGTTGGTGGAGGGCAGGATGCGTGCCCCCGTTACGCGGGAGAGCAGCTGCAGGGTGGCGAGGGGCACCCCCGCCACCACCGACACGTTGCCGCGCAGCAGCAGGTCCTGCGCGAGGCGGCTGATGCTCTTGCTCAGCACCAGCACGTCGGGGCGCAGGGCCAGCAGCTTGGACACGAGCAGGTCCGTGTACTTGCGCTCCTGGTCGATCAGCGTGTCCAGGCTCAGCATGCGGGCGTGCGCCCCGCCCTCGAAGCTGATGGCGTCCGCCAGCAGCAGCACGCGGGGCGCGTCCACGGCAGCCCGCATGGCCTTGTGCGGCAGGCAGCGGCGGAACATGACCCCGCTGAACACCTCGCACTGGCCGACGCGGGAGGCGGGGGGCGCGAGCAGCGCCCGCTGCCGACCCCCGACGCACCCCTCGCCCGATCCCTCGCCTGCGCCTTCCCTGTCCCTGCAGCGGGCATAGCGCGCCACCGCAGCAGCGCGCTGCGCCTCCGTGGCCCCCTGCGCCGCCCCCTCCACGATGTCAGCTGGCGGGTCGGGCACGGCCCGCACCTTCACGTACAGGCGCAGGTCGGGCCGGTCCCCGCACCGCACGTTGGGGTCGCAGGCCGTGGCGGCGCGGCGCACCAGCCGAAGCACCACGCTCGCCCACGCCCGCTGCACCGGGCCCAGGCGCAGCTCTGCGGTGGCGGCGGCGCTGGCATCACCGCCGCCGCACGGGATCGGGTGCGCAGCCCCAGCACCCGCTGCAGCAGTCGCGCTGCCTGTGGCATCCCCCGCAGCGGCAGGCGGCTCCGGCAGCAGGTACGCCACTGCGCGCTGCACAGCCCAGGCGAGGTGCGCGTCTGAGGCGTGCGCCAGGGCCCGCAGCAGCTCCTCAGCCGCGGGGTTGGAGGGGGTGTTGAACAGGGGCCCGCGAGGGGCGCGCAGGCGAGTCCTGTCGTCCAACACCCCCACGCCACCCCCGCCCCCGACAAACCCCGGGTCAGAGGGGGCGGCCCAGGACGCCGCAGCGCTCCGGAGCCACCCGCTCTCGGGCAGCCCCGTGCCGAAGGCGCCCTCCAGCCCCCCCTCCTCGCCGGCAGAAGCACCGGCACCGCCCAGCAACGCGCGCTGCGGCCCGTCTCCGCCCTCCTTGCCGCTACGGTCGTCAGCCCGGCCGCCGTCGCCAGCGGCGTCGCCGCTTCCGCCAGATCCGCCTGCTTGCAGCGCTCCACCGCCTGTGCCAGCGACTCCGCTCATCAGCATGCTCTCCAGCCGCTTGCAGTCATCACACACGCGCACGGAGCCGTCAAATCCAAGAGCTCGACCGTCCATGGTCTGACTCGAGCACGCGTGGCAGTAGATTTTACCGCAGAAGCGGCAGTGATGGCGACGACGGAACAACGTGAAGGGTAGCCCGCACGACGTGCACGCCTTGCACTGAGGATCCGGCATCCAGTAGCGCTTGGCAAGCAACGCGCTTCGGGTATCCATGTCGGAGGCTGGGGGAGAAGTAGGCCCAGGACCGCACTACTCGTAGGGACGACGGTGAGCACACCGATGTGCTCCAGCACCTCACCGCCGACGTTCAACACAAAGCTGCGGACTTCGAGCCGTGCGCATTTGTCGACCGCCTCTCTAGAAAGTAAGCAGTGGCCCAGTGAGCAAAATCATCGAAGCGCAACCTGTTGCCGTGTCTCGCTCGCGGTAGATAGCATGGATTCGCAGGACTGCATTCGAATCGGTCCAATGTCGGGCGTCTGCCCGAACAGCAAAGAAACGATCAAAAATCACGCCGACCTATTTTGCAGCGCAGTGTCCACTCGCTGCAGCAGCGAGCCGCCTGTCCCCGGTCACGGATCTGCGGGTCGCTTGCAGTTCAACTGTTGTACGAACGAACGCAGCGCACGAGGGCGAACAGCCGCGGCCGAAGCTGGTTCGGCATCCGCGCACTTGCGCGCAGGCAGATCTTCGATCTGGTGCACCCCCTGCACACTCGCGGGGTTCTGGGCACTCATTTGGCCCATTGGCAGCTCCCTAAAGCCCCTCGCGAAAATGATAGGCGTGAATGTGACAACTTCAGCCACGTTCCAGTCCAGCCGGCCACCGCCTGGCTACGTGGCCGGTCTCGGTCGCGGCGCCGTCGGATTCATGACCCGCTCTGACATTGGCCCTGCGCGCATGACACCCGAGCTGGCCGCCGGCGCCGCGTCCGCTGGCGGCGTGGTGACGGGGGCAGGGCGCGGCGTGGCCGCAGCGACTGGCGCCGCCGCCCTGCGCGCCATGGCGTCTGGGTCGGGCAGCGGGACCGTGCCCGGCGCGCAGAAGGACAAGACGGACTACAGCGAGTCTAACTTCGACAAGTTCTCGGGGTACTCGGAGCGCCTGTTCTCCGACGCGCCGTACGACGCGGACGACGCGGAGGCGGACAAGGTGTACGGCGGCGTGGACGCGCGCATGGACCAGCGCACCAAGCGCAAGCGCGAGGTGCGCGAGGAGGAGCAGCGCAAGCGCGCGCGCATCGAGCACAGCCGCATCGCGGACACGTTTGTGGACGTGAAGCGCGAGCTGGGGTCTGTGTCGAGCGAGGAGTGGGAGGGCATCCCGGACATCGGGGACCGCAGCCTGCGCTACAAGAAGAAGGAGGACAGGTACACGCCCGTGCCGGACAGCATCGTGGAGATGGGGCGGCACGGCATGGGCGGCGCGGCGGCCGCGGGCTCCATCGACCCGCGAGGTGCGGGTGCGGGCGCCGGCGCCGCCTCCTCCGGCTCCGGCTCCGCCTCCATGGCTGGCCTGACCGACATCCGGGGCTTCAGCGAGGCGCGCGGGCAGATGCTGAGCATGAAGCTGGACAAGATCAGCGACAGCGTGACGGGGCAGAGCGTGGTGGACCCGCAGGGGTACCTCACCTCCCTCGCCTCCTCGGCCTCCGCGGCAGGCCCCGAGGCGGACATCGCGGACGTGAAGAAGGCGCGCCTGCTCATGCGCTCCGTCACCACCACCAACCCGCAGCACGGGCCGGGCTGGATCGCCGCCGCGCGCCTGGAGGAGCAGGTGCGCAACCTGCCCGCTGCGCGCAAGCTCATTCGCGAGGGCTGCGAGCGCTGCCCCGAGGACGAGGACGTGTGGCTGGAGGCGGCGCGCCTGCAGACGCCCGCCGCCGCGCGCGCCGTGCTCGCCGACGCCGTGAAGCACCTGCCGCACAGCGTGAAGGTGTGGATGTACGCCGCGGAGCTGGAGGGCGAGGGCGAGGGCAAGAAGGCCGTGCTGCGCAAGGCCCTGACCCTCATCCCCTCCTCGGAGAAGCTGTGGCGCGCCGCCATCTCGCTGGAGGCGCCCGAGGACGCCAAGGTGATGCTGGCGCGCGCCGTGGAGTGCGTGCCCGCCAGCGTGGACATGTGGCTGGCGCTGGCGCGCCTGGAGAGCTACGGCAACGCGCAGAGGGTGCTGAACCAGGCGCGGCAGGCCATCCCCGCCGACCCCGCCATCTGGATCGCCGCGGCGCGCCTGGAGGAGGCGCAGGGGCACGTGGCCATCGTGGACAAGATCATCGCCCGCGCGCTGAAGAGCTTGGTGGCGCAGCAGGTGGCGGTGGACCGCGAGGCGTGGCTGCGCGCAGCGGAGGAGGCGGAGGCGCACGGGGCGCCGCGCACCGCCGCCGCCATCGTGGCCGCCACGTCCGAGGCGGGCGTGGAGGAGGTGGACCGCAAGCGCACGTGGCTGGGGGACGCGGAGGGCATGGAGGGCCGCGGCGCCCTCGCGTGCGCGCGTGCCCTCTACGAGCGGCTGCTGGCCGTGTTCCCGGGCAAGGAGGGCATCTGGCAGCGCGCCGCCGCGCTGGAGAAGCGGCACGGCAGCGCGGAGGCGCTGCAGGCGGTGCTGGCGCGGGCGGTGGCGGCGTGCCCGGGCGCGGAGGTGCTCTGGCTGATGGCCGCCAAGGAGCGGTGGGTGGCCGGGGATGTGCCCGGGGCGCGAGGGGTGCTCAAGCAGGCCTTCGCGGCCAACCCGCGCAGCGAGGCCATCTGGCTCGCCGCCGCCAAGCTGGAGTGGGAGAACGCGGAGATGGAGCGGGCGCGGGCGCTGCTGGCGCGGGCGCGCGCCGCCGCGCCCTCCGCCCGCGTGGCCCTCAAGAGCGCGCTGCTGGAGCGGGAGGCGGGCGACGCGGGTGCGGAGGAGGCGCTGCTGCGGGAGGGCGTGGCGGCGTACCCCACCGCCCCGAAGCTGTGGATGATGCTCGGGCAGCTGTACGAGCGCGTGGGCGGCGCAGCCCTGCTGGAGCGGGCGCGAGAGGCGTACACGACGGGCCTGCGCGCCTGCCCGCACTCCGTGCCGCTCTGGCTGCTGGCGGCGCGGCTGGAGGAGCGGGCGCCCGGCGGCGGCGTGGCGAAGGCGCGCACGGTGCTGGAGGCGGCGCGCCTGCGCAACCCGCGCAGCCCGCCCCTGTTCCTGGAGGCGGTGCGCCTGGAGCGGCGCGCGGGGCAGGAGCGCCTCGCGGAGAACCTGCTTGCGCGGGCCCTGCAGGAGTGCCCGGCCTCGGGCGTGCTCTGGGCGGAGGACATCCTCACGGCGCCGCGCCCCGCGCAGAAGCGCAAGTCGGTGGAGGCGGTGCGCCGGTGCGACAACGACGCACACGTGGTGCTGGCGGTGGGGCTGCTGTTCTGGGGGGACCGCAAGCACGAGAAGGCGCGCAAGTGGCTGCACCGCGCCTGCGCGCTCGACCCCGACCTCGGCGACGCGTGGCTGCGCTGGTACGCCTTCGAGACGCAGCACGGCACGGCGGAGAGCAGGGCGGACGTGGAGCGACGCTTCCTCGCCGCGGAGCCCGCGCACGGGGAGCGCTGGCAGGCCGTGGCCAAGAGCGCGGAGGCGCGCCGCCTGGGCCGCCTGGAGGTGCTGAAGCTGGCTGTGGAGCGCCTGCGAGCGGAGGAGGCGTCCAGCGGGCTGTGGGACCAGAAGCCCGCGGGGCTGGGCTTCGTTGCCGGGGGCGCCGCGGGCGCGCCCGACGCCGAGGACGGTGAGGGGGCAGGCGCCGGTGCAGGCGCAGCAGCGGGTGCCGCCGCCTCCTCGTCCTCCTCTTCGTCGTCGGCGGCGCCCTCTGCGTCGTCATCTGCGGGCGCCTTCAGCGAGTCTGGCGCCGCGCTGGTACATGGCGACTCCACCTGGGTGACTGCAGGCGCCGGGGCCCCTGTAGGTGCAGGTGCAGGCGCAGGTGCGGCATCACGCAGTGAGCCATCGGCGGCTCCGTACGCGATTCCTGGCGATGCGTCCCGGGTGCACTCCGATGCAAACGTTACTGGCGGCGGCGAACGGATGGACGAGGGGAGAGGCGGCCCGCCCTAGCAGACCCCACCAGACGGTGCGGCCTTAAGCTTCGGTTGCGTGCGAGCCCGAGCCGCTACCCGCCTTGAAGAGAGACGTGCTCGCAGCTGCCCCCTTTTCTGAAAGATGTACGCACTCGTGCGCAGACGTGTAGACCGGGGGGGCCGCATTGGAGCGGAAGAGCGCTGCCTGTTGGCATGCATGCACGTGCGCACAGGTCATGGCAGATGCCACCCCCGAGCTCGATCGATATCGGAAGCGAGCGCTCGCGATCGATCGCTGTATAACTATCAAGCTAGTCGACGTCGACTAACAACCAATTGGTCATGACAACGGTTCAAGATCATATGCAGAACTCACAGCCGTACGCGTACCAACGCTGCGGTGTCGAGAATTGCAGTGGCTGAACTCGAATCCTAATATTAATCTGCAGTGACCTAGATTGGATATGTGAGCTAGCATGATCATAGCTATTGCGTCAATCTGCAGTTGCGATCGCGATGGATAATGTTTGCTGTACAGGGCATGTCCCTCCATGGCCAGGAGCATACCCGTCTGCCGATTCTTCAAGGCACCGTTCATTCGAGAACTGCAGCTGCAGCTCACGCGAAGGCATCCGCGTCCAGCGCGCCCTCCAGCGTCGCAAACACAGCGGCCTGGGAGAGAGCGCGAGAAGCACCGCTGCCCGCGTGCTGACCCGCGCTGCTCTGCGCAAGCGGTGCTGGGGCCGCGAAGAGGTTGGAGAACACGCGGCCGGAGGCAGAGGGAACACCTGCCGCCGATGCGGGAATTGCAAGAGCAGACAACGCGGTCCGGAATGCGGCGCAGCGAACAGCGTCAACAGCTGAGGTGCCATCTGCGGGAAAGAGGAAGGCGCCCGCAGCGGAGACATCCACAGTGGTGCCGGCAGCACCCGCGCCCGGCGATGCGGACGCGTCGGTCGGCAGCCCCTCGCCACGGGTAACAACGCCACTGGCAGCGGCATCGCCCTCGGCCGGCTCGGCCAGCCCCGTACCAGCGCTGGCCGAGGTGCCAGCGGCTGCGAGCAAGGCCAGCAGGTCGCCTGCGGCACACAGGCAGAGCGAGGAGGCGTGCGCGTGGCCTGCCTGCAGCGCCCTCGAGCCGCTTGTGGAGCCAGACGACAGCGCCGCCGAGGCGCCCGGTATTTCCACCTCCGCCCCTCCGTCGCTCTCCGCCTCAGCTGCGACCAGCGCCGCTTCTGCAGCGACGAGGAGCAGCTCCAGCAGACGCCGCACCGCCAGCAGCAGCCGCAGCCCCGCGTTGGCCCCGACGGCCACCTGCAGCAGCGGCGGGATCGTGCTGAGCAGCAGCGGGCTGGCGGTTCGCAGCTCCAGCTCCGCGTCGGGGGCGCCTGCGCCGCCAGCGCGCGCGCCCTGCGCTGCTGCCGCCTGCACGACGGCCCGCTCTGCCTCGCGCACGCTGCGGTAGCAGGCGTCCAGGCCCAGGAAGCGCAGCTCGTCGTCGAGGGGCCGCAGGGACGCGCGCACCCGGCCGAGGGCCAGCCCCCGGCCCACCAGCTCAGAGGGGCCTGCGCCGTCTCCGCCTTGCAGGAGGCCTGTCGCCTGTGAGAGCGCGGGCAGCAGCAGCAGGTCGGCACACCCAAGCGTGACACGCGAGAGCTGGTCGCCTGCAGAGGCAGCCGCCGGGCTCGAATCCGTCCCGTCGGCGCCTGCGCTGCTGCTGGCAGCTGCTGCGGCCGTTGCCGCGGTGTCCCTCAGCGCCCATGAGAAGGCGGAGGCAAGCCGGGCACCGGCAGGGCAGGCGCCCGGCGCACTGGCGCCCAGGCAGCCGCTGATGAACCGGTCCACAAGGGCACGCGCCACCGCTGGCCCGGCGCCCACGCGGCGTGCCGTGGCCAGCGAGGCGAGCAGCTCCCGCTCGCCGCCTGCGTCGCCTGCGGCAGGCGGGCGGCCGGTGCGCAGCGCGAGGGCCTCTGCGAGCGCCTGCGCCGCCTCGCACGACCCCGACAGCGCAGCGAGCTCCTCCAGCACAGCCGCTGCGCCCGCCGCCTCGCCAGCGCCCCCGTGTGCGCGCATGAACCGCAGGCGGCTCCGCACCGCCGCAGGCGAGGTGACGGCGGCGGGGGAGGCGGACGCGGCCACCAGCGCCGCTTGCCGCAGCAGGGCTCCGCGGCCGGGGGAGTCTGCCGGCGCTGCCTTCGCGAGGTCCACCGCCAGGCTGAGCAGCAGGTGCGGCCGCAGGGGAGCCCGCCAAGGGCCGAGCAGGCGCTGCGGCGGGGCGCGCAGTTGCCCCGCGTGCCAGAGCAGGTCGGCAAGGGGCGCAGACGCCCAGGTGGCAGAGGGGCGCTCGGACAGCAGGTGCTGCAGGCCCGCAGCGGCATTGCCCTCCAGCAGCGCACAGAAGGCGCGGCAGAGGGCAGCCGAATCCCCCACGGCTGCCGCGCCCTCCCCGTCTGCGGCAGCGCTGCCGCAAGCCCCCATGGCCTGTGACGCCACCTCGGCGACGGCGCGCTGGCTCAGGCCGGCGGCAGGCGAGCGCGCGTACGTGAGCTGCACCAGCGCGCAGTACGCCCAGCCGCGGTACGGCCGCAGGGCCTCCTCCTGCGCTGCGGGCGAGAGGGACGCCAGATCCACCCCTGCCAGCAGCAGCGGGCCGCGCAGCTCAATGGAGTCAAGTACAGACGCCGCCTCCTGCGGGCGGACCATAAGCTGCAGCAGGTGGCCGCCCGCCTCCGCCTCGCCGCTGCGCGGGTCCCACACGCCGCCTGCCCGCAGCTCTCCCAGCAGCGCCTCCGCACCCGCGGCCCACGCCTCCAGCGCAGCGCCGCCAGTGGCCTCGCCGCCGGCAGGGGCGTCCCCGCCGCTGACATGCACGTGCGGAGACAGCGGGCACGAGCCTACCAGCGCGGCCAGCCGGGCGGTGGAGGCGTCGCGACGCACGGAGGCGAGCACCGTCAGCAGCTTCGCCGCATCCTTCGGCCGGCCCTCAATCACCAGCTTCAGCGCAGCGTCCCACACGCTGGCGGCGACTTCTTGATCCACAGAGGCGTTTGGAGTCTGAAGCAGAGCGACGCTGTGGGAGAGGAGTACGTTCAAGTCTGACAGAGGGCTGGTCTGCGGCAACAAGTCAGAGCGTAGAAACGCCAGGAACGGCCCGATGGAGAAAGACTCGGAGAAAGCAGTCGCCTCAGTCAGGTGCCAGAGCTGGTGCGCGAGCATCAACTCGCCAACCGTCGGTGCTGACTTCGGGTTGTCCTGTGCCTCTGCGATGGAGCGCTGGATGCCTTGGCGCAAAGCCCGGCGGCCAGCTCGTGAAGCCTCAAGGGCGACACGCAGCGTGCGGGGGTCATCTGGCCCACCCGTGTGAGTGAACGCAGTCTGGGCATGCAGCAAAACGTCGGCTATGTTCGTAAGCAAGGCCACGAGCGCGTCGCTGGCGGTGCCTTCGGGGCTCTCATCGAGAGCCTCCATCTTCGGAGGAACTCGCTACCCTGCGCAAGGGAGGCGAGAATCGACGCAGGCATGAAATCCCTTTGCTTGGGGCCTGGTGGCCCTACCCCTTCTGTCGGCTGAACTGTGGCCTTGTTGGACAACATCCTCTGTGGTGGATGAATATCGCCCGCCAAAAAGACCAAAACATTTTCGTTGCGAGCTCGCACCCAGCTGGCTTGTCTCGAGGGGCTCTTCACACGCCGTTCTCGGATATCGACCCGAAATCTTGTCCAAGAGCGAGCAAGGGGTTCACCAATCGCGGTGCAGTCTCGACGACTGACAACACAAGAGACTCGGTCGGTCGCAAGGCCGGGTGTGATCTGATGAACGCGCCCAGGGTGCTGCCGCCCTCTCCGCCAGGTGAGAAATTGTGTTTGAAAGTCGAGGCGACGCGGTAGGATCCGGCCGATGACTTCAAGCCGTTGTCCGCCCCCAAACCTTCAAGCCGTTCTGCAGCTCGTGGCAGCTTCCCGCTGGATCACGGTGGTCAGTGCAAACCTGCGGCAGATGCCTACCTGCACTGCATTCGCGATAACCGCAACGAGCATCACCGCTGCAAGGAGCTCAGTAAGCTGTATCTCGAGTGTCGCATGCACCACAACCTGATGGCGCCTGAGGACCTCAACACCCTCGGCTTCAGTAAAGATGCGATGGTCGTGCCGGCAGCAGAGACCAAGGCTGTGAAGGGGGAGGTTATCGCGGGGTTGTCCGCAGCAAAGAAAGGCAAGGGCGGGCTGCTGGGGCTGCAGCTTCCTGGCGCTGGCGGCAGCGCAGGCAGCGGACGCGAGTCATGAGTCGTGAGCGAGGTTGGCCGTGTGCCTGTCACTGCAAACTGCCGCACCCGAGCGTGATGCCAGCTACGGGCCTCAGTTCGTCAGCCCAAGGCGGGTGCATCAATTGCAGCAGGGCAGCGGCGAAGAAGGGCCGCATCACCAGCATCTCAGCGATGAGGAGGCTGCTGCTGCTGCGGCTGTACGAGGGCGCCGCCAATGGTGGACGCTGGCGGCATGCGAGATGGACCACTGTTATTGAGTGGCCTCTCCAGGGGTTTTGCTGAGCCCACGAGTGGTTGCTCGCAGCTAATCCGTCACCGTGCTGCGCGTCGCAGCGCCGCCGCGACGGCTAGAGT
>Ga0208629_100848_pt1 | contig 13348 bp, 4 predicted proteins | sample LakWasMet19_HOW5_2_FD_183865 | JGI IMG/M metagenome (GOLD analysis project Ga0208629, IMG submission 183865) | Freshwater sediment methanotrophic microbial communities from Lake Washington under simulated oxygen tension - Sediment Metagenome... | ecosystem: Environmental > Aquatic > Freshwater >...
CAGGCCGTCCTCTGTCGATCCCCAGTCCCCGAGCCAGCACGTGCGCGGCCCGCTGTCGTCGGCGCCGACCCCCTCGGTCATGCTCTCCCACATCGCGCCCTCGATGACCTCCCCGTCCTGCTTGCGGACGTCGGAGGGCATCCAGGGCGGGTGCTCGAAGGCGACGCGGCTGCCGCCGTCGCCGCCCTCCGCGTCGCTCTCGCCGCCGTCGGCCGAGGAGCGCTCCGCCTCAGAATCCTCGCCCTCAGCGCTCTTGCTATCACTGACGCCGACGGCGGACGCGGCAGCAGCGCCGGGGGTCGCGCCAGCGGCGGCGCCGATGAGGGAAGCGGTGGCAGCAGGGCCTGACGCCTCGCCCTCAAAGTCGCCGTCGTCTGCGTCGCCAAAGAGGCTGCCCAGCGTGAGCGGGCCCTCGTCACGCCCGCTGGGGACGCGCGTGAGGCCGGCACCGCTGCCGGCAGACGGGGCCGCTGCAGCACCAGCACTCGCCCCTGCGGCTGCAGCAGCGGCAGCAGCAGCTGCCGGCGATTCGGGGGCCACGAGCTCCGGCGTCAGCAGCGCGGCCGCGGCGGCGGCGCTCGCAGCCTCCGCCTCGCGCACGAGCCGCAGGAAGCGCGCCCCGTCCCGCGTCTGCACGAGGTGCTCGGGCGCCGCGTCCGCCTGATAGAACGCCCCGTGCATGCCCTCCCAGCGCCCGTGGGCAGGCTTGTCCGCCTCCGCCACGAGGGTGGCCGTCAGGGCGGGGTCGATCGCAAAGCGCGCTGCGAGCGCGTCGGCGAGGAGGGATGCGGGGCTGTCGGGATGCGCGGGCGCCGCAGCGGCAGGCGTGGGGCCAGCCGCAGCGCTGGCTGCAGCCGATGCCGTCTCGGCGGCGCCGCTGCTGACAGGCGCGCCCGTGGTGACGGCCGTCGACGCCGCAGACGCGAACAGCAGGGCGATCGCCTGGTCGCCGGAGAGGGCTCCGCCGAGCTCGAGAGGCACAGCCGCGGCAGCGCTGCTGCTGCTGCTGTCTTCGCTGGCAGACGGTGTTGCCGCGCCGGCGGTCGCCGCCGCGTGCTGCATCGCGCCCTGCAGCAGCCTGAGGCGGTGCAGCGGGTGCGGGAAGAGCACATCCACGTGCCGCAGCAGGAGCGACAGAGACGCGGACAGCACGCCGTCGCGACGCAGCTCCACGCGGGAGGCGGCCACGGCTGCAGCGCTGGCCGGGGCGCCTGACCCGGCTGCGGGCGCCGCAGCCGGTGCTGCGGCAGACGTGACGGAGGCGCGTCCCTCCGTCTCCGTTGTGTTGCCGTCCTCCCCATCGCCCTCGCCCTCCGCGTCTGTTCCGTCTGTCGCCTCCTCGTGCTGCTGCTCGCCGTCTGCGCCGCTCACGGTGCGGGCCAGCGACGCCGCCGCAGCGCCGGCACCCGCTGGGGCGGCGGCGCCGCTGTCAGAGCTGCCCGCGGCAGACGCAGCGGCAGCGGCGAGGGCAGCCATCCAGGTCGGCGCCTCGCCTGCGGCCCGCACGCGCCCGCACCGCGACAGGGCCGCCGCAGCGAGCCGCACAAGCAGCGGGCGCAGGGTGCGCGTAACAGCCGCGTGTGTGGCATCCGCGGGCGTAATCACGAGACAGCCAGAACCCTGCGCGTCCCCGAGCACATCCAAACACCCCTCCTCGGCCTCCTCCTCGTCCTCCTCCTCGTGCGAGTCCGGAGCGTGCGCCTGCGGATCCTCAGCATCCCCAGGGGCACCAGCACCCGCACCGGCAGTGGAGGCAGATGCGAGGCGGGCGGCTGCGGGCTTGAGGGACAGACTGACGCGCTCGCGCTTGAGGGAGAGGACAGACAGCTCGTCAGCGGAGAGGTGCTGCAGATTAGCCGCCAGCAGGCGCAGCGCGCCCTGCGCCACGGACGCTGCCAGCTCAGCGGTCTGCTGCAGCCCGGCGCGGACTGCGCCCACAGCTGTGTCGTCGGCATCGGCCAGCGACGCGGGCTCGCAGCCCTGCAGGACGGACAGAGCCGTCTGCAGGATGCCGCTCAGCATGCTGATGCAGGCCGCTGTGGGCCACACGACTGCCGTGGGCAGGTGCGGCGCGTAGGCGGGACTGTAAGCCACGCTATCGGCGCCGCCGCCGCTGGCGCCCTTACTGATAGAGGAGGATGCAGAGGTGGAGGGCGCTGCGGCTGGGGTGTACCAGGTGAGGGGCAGCACTGACGGCGCAGTGGCTGCAGAGGCAGTGGAGACTGGCACCTCAGACGCAGAGGGTGCAGCTGAGCCAGCAGGCGCCGTCTCGGCAGCCGACGCAGCGCCAGCGGACCCCTGTGCAGCGGCTGCAGTCACAGCCGCCGCCGCTGCGAACGGTGGGGCGGGCACCCACAGCGACTCTGCGCTGTGCCCCAGCGCAGAGCGCGACAGACTGACGTACGCCTCGGTGAGGTGGTCGTGGTAGCGGGCCGCAGCGGGCACGGCAGCGAGGGAGGGCACGACGGGGCGGGAGGGGTGGGCAACGGCCGCTGTGGGCTCCATGACCGCCTTGCCGCCTGCAGCCACCGCAGCGGTGGGCAGTGCACTGGCGGACGCCCCAGCGGTCGTGCTCGTCTCCTGCGCCGCCAGCGTGATGTGGCCGGTGCAGGCGCCCTTGGCAGCGAGGAACTGGTCGAAGAGGCCCGCAAGCTGCTGCAGCAGGATCGCAGCGACGGCGAGGGGGCTGAGAGTGCCGGCGGGCAGGCGGAGGGCCCCTGCCGTCTCCGCAACCGCAAAGCGGGGCGCCTGGTCTGACACCCCCACATGCGCGCTGACGCCTGCGTCGGCAGGCGCCGCGTCCAGGGGCGCAGGCTCGCCCTCGCCCTCGGCGCTGCCTGGGAGGCGGGAGGCGGTGCCCGTCCCAGTCGCCACGTCGTCTGCGCTGGGAATCTCGGCCTCCTCCTCGCCCTCAAGGCTCTCCGGCCGCTGTGCGGGCGCAGGGTCGGGCAGGGGCGCGGCTGCGTCGCTCTCGCCCTCCCCGCCCTCCTCAGCGTCACGGGGGCCGGCCGCCTCTGCCGCCTCGCGCCGCTGCGCGTCTATGTCCGCCTCGACGGCCGCCTGCTCAATCGCCAGCTTGCGCCGCTCCGCAGCGCGCAGGCCGCCCCAGCTCGCCGCCTCCGCTCGCTCATCATGCGGGTGGCTAGGTCCCGAAGCGGCAGCCGCAGGGCCGGGGGCACGCGCAGCCGTGCCGCTGCCGCCACGGGCAGGGCCGCCCGCGCCGCCTGCGGGGCGAGCTGGGTGGTTCACCTTCGCGCCGCCTGCAGCTGCCACCGCGCTGCTGCCCGCGCCGCCGCCTGAAGTGGGCGACACGGGCAGGGGCGGGAGGGAGCTCGAGCCAGGGGCGGACGCAGAGACGGCGAGGTCAGCCGCCGGCACAGCGACGTGCACCCGCACTGGGACGAGCTGCCGTGCCCAGGCGGCGCGCTGCAGCGCCTGCAGTGGCCGGGGCGCCGCCACGGCGTCAGGCGACAGATGCGCCGCGAGGAGGGCCGTGGAGGTCGAGACGCCAGCCATCACTTGGCTGGACAGCGGGGAGGCTGATGACGCCAGGGTCGCCCATGCTGCATCCTCCTCCTCCGCAGAGGCCTCCTCGTCAGTCTCATCAGCGCCCCAGGCGCCTGCAGCGCTGCCGTCTGCAGCGCCCTCTGCGCCCTCATCACTGAGACCGCCGGCCATGGCGGACACCTCAATCGCCGTGTACGCCTCAGCCCAGTCATACCCGCCGGACAGACGCGCATAGTGCTTGCCGGAGGGGCCGCCGTCGCGGATGATCTCTCCCGACCCCTCCACCGCGTCCCACACCGCCCGCAGGTTCGAGCACAGCGTGGAGGCGAGGCCCGGGTCCAAGGCCTTGACAGGCAGGCTGGGGTACGCCACAGGCACGAAGGCGGCAGGCAGAGGCCCCAGCGACGCCAGTGCTGCGTCCGCACCCGACAGGGGCGCAGCCGCCGCCGCCGCGTCCGTGGCTGTGGGGGAGCCCGCGGGCGCCGCGAAGCAAGCGTCCTCATCGTCAGCGTCGACGTCGCCGCGGCTAGCCACCGCCTCGCGCGCGCCCGCTGCCGCAGCGGTGCGCGCGGCCTCATCTGAGCGCGGCCGCGCGTCCGTCAGCGCGTTGGGGTCAGCGATGGCATCCGTCTCAGGCGGCGCGGAGGCACCGGAGGCCCCCGAACTGCCGCCGCTGCCGCTGCCGCTGGTGCTGCCGGCAGCGCCGAGCAGCAGCGGCTCGCCCTGCGTGCCCGTGGCGAAGGCGAGGCCAGTCACGCCGGGCAGCAGCGCGGTGCGGTGCATGGTGCTGCACAGGGACGCCTGTGCGCGCGCCGTCGCCCACAGGCGCGCGTACGCGAAGCGGCCCGCGAAGCCCTCCGCGTAGCTGCCGAGCGCGCCGCGGCGCGCGCAGAGGGTGAGCGCCGCGGAGCCCGGCTTGATCGAGAGACGCACGGAGACGACGGAGACGGCCGCCTTGTCCGCCGTCGCGGCGGCGCTCGAGGCAGCAGCGCCGCCCCTGCCCGCTGCAGCGACAGCGCCAGACGGCAGGAAGGGGGAGCTGCCGAACCGGGGCAGCATGGGGCCGGTTGCCACGGCTGCCCCGTTCACGTACACAGTCACGACAGGGGCGCTGTACACCCACCGCGTGACGGCTGCGGAGGCGCCGGAGTTGTTGGTGTGTGACCGGGCAGCCTCAGGCAGCGGTCCCGCATTTACGCTCCCAGCGGCGTCGTCGGACTGCGGCTGCACGGTGGCGGACCCGGAGCTCACCACAACCGCCACGTGCGCCCACGCGTTCGGCTGCAGCACGCCCGGTGCCGTCTGTGCGACCGCGCCTGCGGCGGCGGGGTTGATCGAGGTCGCTGCGCCGGAGGCGCTGCTGGCGCCGTAGGAGGAGGACGAGGAGGAGGCAGAGGGGAACGGGGAGCCGCTGCCGAACGCGGTGAAGCGCACAGCGCCCGTCTGTGTGATGCCGACGGCCCAGCCGCCGTGGCCCTCCTCGCCCTTGCAAACCAGCACCTGCTGCGCCGCATCGGAGCCAGGCGGGAGCACGAAGCCGCCGCCGATGCTGCCGCTCCCAGAGCCAGAGCCCTCTGCGCCGCCGGCAGCAGCGTCTGCTGGGGCAGGCGACGCAGCCGCTGCAGCGGCGGCCACGTCAGCCGGCCGCACCAGCGCTTCGACCGTGAAGCCGCTGGTGAGGCGCAGATCGTCACTGTCCGTGACGGTCGCCATGCCCGCCCGCTGCCTGCGCGTGCGCAGACAGACGGGGGCGAAGCGCGTGAGCGTCGCGTCGCCGTCGGGGTTGCGATCCCCCGCCAGCTGCGCCGCCGGCCCAGCGCTGCCCGGAGCCGCCGGGGACGCCGCAGCGCTGCCGGCGGCGCCCGGAGTGGCCATGCCTGCGGGGGTCGCGACGGCCGCAGCGAAGGCGGAGGCCAGGGACTTGATGCCGGTGCCGCCCGCCGGCACACCACCAGCGGGCGGGGGCGTCGCTGCCACGGGGGGCTGCGGAGAGGCCGTCGTGAGGCTGGGGCGGCCGGGAGGGGAGCCGAAAATAGGTCCGGGAGCGCCAGCGCCGGGGAGGGAGCCCCGACGTCGGCCAGCGAAGGCACTGGGGCCAGCGCTGGCCGGGGCGCCCGCGGCGCCCGCGGGGGTGATGGGTGAGAGGGTCACCTGCGGGGAGGCGCCCACGCGGGCGCGCGCGGGGAGCGCTGCAGACGCGGGTGCTGCCATAATCGGCCCAGCCGCGCCGGAGCCTGCGGCCGCCACGTTGCCCGCGCCGATGCCGGAGCCGGCCACGACCGCCGCCGCGAGCACCGTGGCGTGCGGCGCGGAGGCCGCGTGCGGCTCTTGAAGCGTGGTGGGCACGGAGGGGCCGCCAAAGGCCGCCGCGGCGAGGGGCAGGTAGCTCGCATCCCGCGGCGCGTACACGAAGCCCCAGCGCCTGTCGCCCAGGAAGCGCGGGGCGGGCGCAGCTGCGGCGGCGGCGCCGGCAGCTGCAGGCGCGCCCGTGCTGCTGCTGCGGACTGCAGGGGAGGCTGAGGGCCCGGCGGCAGCAGCGGCACCGCTCTGCAGCATCGCCTGCGCTGCGGCGGCAGTCACGCCCTCAACGCTGCCAAAGTTGAAGCGGAAGCCGCGGTCCCCTGAGAAGCACGCTGCGGGGAAGAAGGCAGGGGGCGCCGCCGGCGCCGACGCCGCGGTGCCGCTGGTGACGGCAGCCGGCACGTTGACGCCTGTGAAGGCGACGCCCAGCTCCGTGCCGTTGAGGCTGTAGCTGATCTCGCCCCTGTCCAGGTCCAGGAAGCAGCCCACCACGTCCCCCTTGTTCCACGCCTTCACGCGCCCGCTGCCGTGCTTGCTGGAGACGGACGGCCCCGGGTAGCGCCGCTGCTCCACCTCCGCTGCAGCTGCGGCGGAGACCCCTGCGGCAGCCTTGTCGCTGCTGGTGCGCCAAGAGGAGGAGGACGAGTCCCCGCGCGAAGACGAGGAGGACGAGGAGGAAGAGGAGGAGACGGGCGGCACCGTGCCGGACGCGGAGGCGGCGCTGGAGGCGTGAAACCGCTCGTGCAGCGCCCCGTTCCAGCCCCACCCGTGCGCGTCGCTGCCCAGCGCGGCGCCCGGGGCGCTGCTGGCGTCGTACTGCATGGCTCTGTCCGTCACCCAGCCCACCATCATGCCCTCGCGGCTCAGGCACGTCACCTCGAAGTACCAGCGCCCGCTGCGCACAGGCGCACCGAGGGCCACAACGGTGCCGCTGCCGCGGCGCGCCTCAAGCGCCGTCTGGTCCAGGGTTGCCCCCGTGGAGGAGTGCAGGCGGATGCCGCCGTGCAGCAAGCGCCGCAGCGTCGTGCCGTTGTCGCGCGTCAGCTCGCGCTGGATGGCGGAGGGGTGCACGACTCGCATTCGCGCCGCCGCGCGCCGCAGGGCCCGTTTGACGGGCAGGGCCAGCGGCGCGGTGAGCAGTAGCTCTCGCTGCGCCTGTGCGGCCTGCCCCTGCTCTGCAGGCGCAGGGACAGATGCGGCGCCCTCCTCGGGCAACAGGCGCACCTGGCTGCGGCGTACAGTGGCGAGGTGGTCGGGCAGAGGGCACAGCAAAGCCGGGCAGGCTGCGGCGTCACTCCCGAGCAGCTGGGCGAGCGCTGCCGCCACGCCCGCGGCATCGTCAGCATCAACGCTGCCGTCATGGGCAGCCGTTGCGACCGTCGCAGTCCCCTCTGCGGGGATGGCGTTCGCCTGCGGCTGGCGGCGCTGCTGCAGCGGCAGCGTCGTCCGCGCCAGCTGCAGCAGCAGGCTGATCGCGAGCAGAATCACGTCAGCGCGATCGCCCGCGTGCATGCCGCCCGCGACGGCCCGCGCGAGACCCGTCGCCGCAGCCTGCAGGGAGCGTGGGGCGCCGAGCTCCTCGGCTGCAGCAGCGACGCTCTCCCCGAAGGGCTGCGCAGGTGGCGCGTCGGAGGCACCAGAAACGGCAGCGGCGTCAGGCGCGGATGCAGGCGCACTCGAAGCTGCAGGTGCAGGGCCCGGCGCGCTCGACGCAGGGGAGAGCGCAGCCGCCGCGAGGGGGTCGGGCGCAGAGGAGGAGGCAGCGGACGCCGGCGAAGCCACGACCCCCGTTGCGGAGGCGGGCGATGCGGAGTCCGCAGCCGCCACGGCCGACTCAGAAATCGCAGTGCTAGTGGCCACGCGGTGCAGGCCCGCGAGAGTGGCTGCGGGGGAAAGACCAAAGACGCTCGTAAACGAGGCGGCCAACGCGGCCACACCGCTGGATGCTTCTGAAAATTCGGAACCGCTCGCAGGAGCAGCGGCTGAGACAGGCTCAGCGCCACCAGGAGAATCGCCGCGCCCGGCGAGCCCTGGTAGACGCTGGATGAGATACGCCGCGTTGATTGCCACCTGCCGCAGGCGCGTCTCCGAGAAGGCTGCAGCGGGTACTTGCGCGCTCGAGAGTCGCTCACGGATAGCCGAGATGCGCGCCTGAGTCGCATCGTCCGCTGTACCACGGCTCGCCACCGTGGCCAGAGTCAAGCCATGGGACGCAATCAGGGCCTGCTCCGCGGAGGACAGGCCGCTGGAGAACGCGGGGTCTCGGAGGAGCGCATCGAGCTGTGCGGCGACATCGCGGGACTCCATTGTGTTGTGCACTGCCCGCGGCTGTGCGGCCACCGTGAACCGGGGGCGGCGCAGCGACGGTAAGGTCTACAACTTCCGCACAGCACCGGTTCGTAAAGCAGCTTCGCAGCCGCAAATGACCCCCCTTTCTTCAGAAAGATTTGCGCGAGGACGGCCCCGCCGGTGTGGAAATGCGAGCGGCTGGCGTGCACCAAAGGGGCACTACAGGGTTTAAAGCTCGATATGTAGCTTGACCAAACAAGAGAGAGCGACGATCATGTGCCAGGACGGAAGCTCTCCGTCGAAATTGAGACATCGGGAGACGGTCCCAGAGGGAGGCCAAGAAAAAACAAGTGTGCAACCGGCACTTATGCCACGTACAGAGGCCAGCTGACCTTGCCACGCGGCGTACTTCATGCACAAGACGGGGCCCCTATCACGATGTGCGTGTGACGGGGCCCGTCTCTGCCCGCGATCGCTCGACTGCGGCGATGCCGATCCGCTGCCACGAGACGAGAGCTCAAAGTTCCTGCCCGCTCTCGAGCAGCGTTGCACAGTCTCGGCCTGATGCCCGTTGTGCTCTGATGAGCTCAGCGTCGCCTGTTGTTCGCTGAAATCTTGTCGTTGCGGTTCGGGGAGCGACTGTCGACAGCCGACACATCTGTGAGGGGCTCACCGTGGTCAACACGAGACCCCATGGCGAATGTCTTCAAGCTCGCGTTGTGGCCGCTCGTCTTCTGAGAGTTGAATGCTTCTGGCTACCTCGCAAGCGCGTTTGCGGATCAAGCGCTGGACCGGCCACGCGGGTCCTTGACGGTGAGTGTCCCCCCCGCGTGCCACAATTTTAGCAAGGCGTGTGCATGGTGTTTGCTCTTCCGTCGCAGGCCGGGCCTGACACGCTGTTCTGTGTGGTTGAGGTTGCGGGAGCCTGGCGGCTCACCATTTGTTTGTTGTGCATGGCCCTTGGGGGCTCCCGGATGCAGTTGCCGGTGTAGCTGCGCTTTGTTCCATGATTCTCCGGCTGATGCTACAAAAATTCGACGATGCTGAGAGCTGCTGCCCCACGCGGGTGGCGTGCGCTGCTGACACAACCCTGTTTGCACAAACGACTCTGACGGAATTTGCGTTCGGCGTGCTCCGTGCGTGGACTTTGTTTGCCGCTCGTTTTGGCGCGGTCTTGTGTTGCACCCCACTGCTAGCAGAGGGGCTGCGCACGGTGGCCTGTGACCCCAGATAGCGTGCATAAATCGACAAGCACAGCTTTCTTGGCTGTGCGGGCGGCGGAAAAAGCGTCTCGGCGGCAGCAACCTTCAGGCTGCAGAGACGCATTCCACCACCGCATATCTCGCAACGTCCCGCAATTCCGGCGTGTGTGCGAGCTGGCGCGTCACTGCTTTTGCGACGTAGTGCATGTGTCATTCACTCTGGCCGCTGCTTTTGTTATGACCCCTGCTCTGCTGCTCTTGCAGGATGTTGCGATTGGTATGCTTCGACGCTTGCGCAACTTCCACCGGCTTTGATACAGCGAAGAACCGCGTGCATGGGCTGCAGTACCGCCAGCGCGTGATGAGAAAGCGGTGCCAGGGGAGTGTCATCGGAGTGGCCGTTCGACGTCACGTGATGTGCGTTGATGCCCCGATTGTTTCGTCTGCCGCCATCGAAGGTGCTTTTAATGTTCACGTGGTAGCTCGCGCTAACTCGATTCCTCGTCGTATCCGCCACCCCCTGGCCATACTTACGCTGCCCGCTATTGTCAATCCGTCATTGTCGCTGTGGGTTCGCATTGGTGTCATGTCACCTTCGATTACGCCTTTGTCTTTAAGCACACATGTTATATCAACGTCGATAAGACTTCGAAGCCTATTTGTACGCGCGCCACTGCCGTGACGCCAGATGCACGTGAACATTCTCGTGTGAGTTCGGTGATCTTCAGCGTGTGGTCATTCGGGTACAACGCAGACAAGTTCAAACACCTGTGCCTCGCCATAGGCCTCTCGGGCAGCGCTTGCCGCAGCCGCACCGCCGTGATCCCGCCACAGGCGTGTCAGCTCGGGCCCGGGCACCGTGTGACTACAGGTGCACTTGCTGCTATGATGCCCATCAGCGGCGCCACCGTAGCATTGCTGCTCACGAGCTGCCCGCGGCCGCAGCAGTGGCGGCACTGGGTGCACCGGTGGCTCCTCCAGCGGGCACTGCCTTCGTGCCGCGCCAGCAGTCGCTGTCCGGCAGCCCGAACGTCTCCATGTGCACCATGCGCGAGTGCGCATAGCGGTCCAGCGCATCCACCTCCACCAGAATGCTCTCGGCAGCGGCGGGGGCAGTGGCCGTGGCAGGGCCTGCGGCGCTTGCAACCGCAGATCCCGCACCGGCGGCCGCAGGGGCCGCGATGGCGGCCTCAGCTGCAGTCGTTGCAGCCTCGACGCTCTGTCCGTCCAGCAGCACGTCCACGCGGCGCGTGATGGTCTTGCTGGCCATCCAGCTGAAGGTATTGTCCCAGCGCAGGCGCACCACCACGCCTGCGGCCCCCACCTCCTTGGGCACCGCGTAGCTGCCAAAGTGCTTCTCCACCTTGGCGGAGTGCACCACGTCGGCTTCGGAGGCGCCTGCGGCTGTGTAGGGCATGGGGGCCTTCGCATCCCCACTCGAGGACACAGACGCGGGCTTGGCGTCGCCCGCTGCGGGCCCGGCATAGCCCGACACCAGCTGGTGCACGCCACACACGCCGCGGGAGACGCTCAGCACCTGCGGCCCGACCTCCGCAGCCGCAGGCGCGGCCGTCACACGGAACGCCACGTCCTTATCGACAGACGCCCACCGCCAGGACACGGTCGCGCCCGCGGGCACGCGCAGCAGCACGTCAGAGTGCTTGCCCGCCGGCACGTTGACGGTTTCGCCCGATCCCAGGCCGTCGGCAGCCACGCCGCTCAGGAACGCCTGGGGCACGAGGCCGCCCGGGCCCACCAGCGCGCGGCAGTCGCCGTCGCCGCCAGCGTCGCACAGCTCGCCCCCGAGGGACTGCGGGATGACGGAGGGGTCCACAAACTTGAGCAGCGTGGGCAGGTAGTTCGACCCCAGGATCTGCAGCTTCGCCACGGTGCCTGCGTGCGGAGAGCGGGGGGCAGAGGGTGTGTGGGTTGAAGCTAGAAAATGCGCAGCAACAGCTGAAAGGAACGCCCTCGTGATGCCCCGCACGCGTGCCGGCAGCCCTGTACAGGCGACCGCAGCCAGGCAGCCAGGTAGACAGGTAGGCAGGCAGGAAGGTAGGCAGGCACGCACCGTCGTCCATGAAGTGCTTGACGACGCCCCACACTGCCCCAAATACGCTCGGTGTGTTGATGAGGAACACCCGCTTCACGACCTCGGGCCACATCGCCTCTGCAGGAATGCGGAGCGGGAATGCGTTCAGGCAACCAACAGGTAATTCGCGTTCGGAAGATGAAGCAGCAGGGGTGTGACGCCGGACGGAAGGCCGACGAGCAGCGCGTGAGGTTCCTGCGGCATCGCGAACTTGGGCGTGAGATTCTGCGGGCACACGCGATCACGCTGCAGCATGTAACTGGTGCGCAAACGTACCCTCCAGGTGGGTGCGCGGCTTCAGCGCGTTCAGGGTGCCGCTGGACATGTGCCTGCAGCAGAGAGCCAGACAGAGACCACAGCTCACGAGGACAACAGTCGCACCACGACGGCAGCAATGAGACTGGGTACTGGGCGCAGCTGCTAATGCAGCACCGGCATTGCCCGTGTCATATGACGCGGCCACCTGCGCACGCACCGCATGCTGAGGCCGCCCAGGTCGATGATGGCCGTCACCTTGTGCCTGTCCTTGCCGAAGTGCTCCGCAACCCGCCGCATCGCGCGCTCCTGCAGCTCGTGGTACCAGGCGACCCAGTCCAGGAACTCGTCCACGCCCACCGCCTGCGTGATGCCGATCAGGTCGATGCGGCCCACGCGCTCGATGAGGACGGGGAAGCCCTCCTTGTCGAGGCCCACGAAACCCCACGGGAAATATCGACGCAGCACCGCGGGTTGTTTGTACGTGGTCAGGAGCCCTGCCGCCCCCTTCTTGATACGCCACTGCTGAATGCCGTCGTACATCTTTACCGCCTCCGCCACGTCCCATTTGCGGGCAACGAGGCATCGGCGCAGCGCGTGGTCGGTGCTCCAGTACGCGCGATCTGCGGGATCCACCACCACTGCTCCAACCGCGGTGCGCATCTCCACCAGCTTAGCGCGCTGCGCGTCGGTCAGATCGACATCCGCCTCGAACTCCTTCGTGGGGGCGACAGCAAACACATCTCCGCCTTCAGCTTCGGCTGCGGGGGCCGCCATCGTTGTGTCACACGGAGCTCAGGTGCAGTGCGCGTACGGCGAGAATGGGCGCCAACTCGTTGAAGATTGCGCATCCGCGAATGAGCAGCACGCTTCCGGCAGGCCACAATCCACGAGATGTTTCGGATGAATCGTAAACAGTTGAGCGAGTTTTACCGCAAACCGCATCTGTCGAATCGCCATCCGTTTGAATTCGGATATGTCACTGACGCGCGACGCACGCTCCACACCCACGCATACACGGTGCAGCGAGACATCATGCAATGAAAAAGCCGCCAATGCTTTTCAGCCAAACAGCGGCTTCAGCCTTACGCGCCGCTGTCGTCGAACCGTCGGGAACTTTTGGCGGCCGCTCTGGAGCGGCCTGCTCACCCTGCTGCACATCCAGCGCAGAACAGATTTGTCACGCACCGATTCAGCTACTAGAACATGCGAAACTGAAATCAACGCCACTCAGGTGCACTTGGGAATCCATGTTTGGACTGGACCAGTTCAAGGCAGGCCAGTAGCGCAAGCACAGGGGGTCAGAGCTGGCGTGGTTTCTCGTGGTGGGCGGTATGCGTCTCTAATGACAGTGCGGTTGAGCGGCTGAGTCAGGTGGTGTGTGACAGGTCGGTGGAGAGGGGTGCAGCAATGATCGACCGTCCACTACGCCACATGAGCCGCCGCCTCGACAGCCGCCGGCGCGGCCTCCGGATCCTTGACGCCAGTCGCCAGCGGCGGTGGCGCGCGGCGCAGTACGAGCGGCATGCCGTTCTTCTCCTTGAGCGTCAGCTGCCCGATGGGGTGGTGCACGTACCCTGGCGCGAGCTCCCAGTCCAGCCGCAGCAGCATCGACGCCACGGCAGTTCGCATCTCCAGCAGGGCAAACAGCTGGCCGATGCAGTTGCGGCTGCCCACGCTGAAGGGCAGGTAGCTCATCTCG
>Ga0208629_100853_pt1 | contig 13312 bp, 18 predicted proteins | sample LakWasMet19_HOW5_2_FD_183865 | JGI IMG/M metagenome (GOLD analysis project Ga0208629, IMG submission 183865) | Freshwater sediment methanotrophic microbial communities from Lake Washington under simulated oxygen tension - Sediment Metagenome... | ecosystem: Environmental > Aquatic > Freshwater >...
CGGAGGAGGCGGCGGCGCCCGCCGCGCAGGTCGACCCCTTCGCCAATCTGCAGCTGCCCCTCGACCCCACCACCGCAGCGTACATGGGGGTCGACCCCGCGACGGGCAACGTGACGAACTGGGCGGCCTGCTGGGCGTACCACCAGTACGCGAACGGGGGCGACTACAAAGCCTGGTACGACTACTACGCGGCACAGCTCACGGCTGGGGCGGCGGGGGATGCGGGGGCGAGCAGTGAGGAGGCGCCAGCCGCCGCCGCCGCTGCGCCGCCGCCCAAGCCCGCGGGAGGCGTGGCGATGCCCGGGGGCTGGCGGCGGGGGGCGGCGCCCACGCGCAGCAAGTACGGGCGCGACGGCGCCGCGGGGTCTGCGATGCAGTCCAGCCGGTCGCTCGCCATCGGGGAGGGCAGCCTGCGCAAGAACGTGGTCACCACGGAGACGGTGAAGCTGCGCAAGGTGGACTCCATCCGCGGGGACGTGACGTTCCGCGGGGTCGCCAAGGCCATCATGTTCACCGCCATCAAGGAGAAGCGTGAGGTGGAGGTGCCGACAGACAAGCGGGCCGCGCTGTCGGAGGCCGCGGCGGGTGGCGCGGGCGGCGCTGCCGCTGAAGCGGGCGCTGGCGAGCCGTCAGGCGCTGACGCAGCCCCGTGTGCTGACGCCGGCGTGTCGGAGTCAGCTGCAGCGCCGGCGGCTGCGCCTGAAAGTGCAGAGGAGGCTGTCTCGGGCCCAATTCCAGTGCCGTGAGCACAAAGAGAGTGTGCGCGAGCTACCGTGACTCCCTGTGGCTGCACGGCCATCTCCCGTTGTCGTGTCTGGAGCCATGCGTGTGTTGTGGCCTGCCCGCCAGGCCCGTCCTGATGCCGTGGGCATTCGACCGATTCACGTCCACACAGGTCGCACCATCCCGCGTTCTGCGGTCATCCGCTGATGTGCTGGCGTATGAGGATGCGCTGCCGCTCGCGATGCCGGCTCTCGCTACGCAGTCTGCCTCTGGAGCCGCTGCCTCTGGAGCCGCTGGCAGGCTCGCCCCTGTCGGCACTGCCTGGCTTTCGCTGTGGAGGCTGCTGCGCCGCAAACAGCCCGTACATTCGCCTTTTGCGACTGCGTGAGTGGTCGTGCGCTAAGAAGCATGCACGGCTGTGCTTCTGACACGCCAACGACACGAGGTAAAGAGCTTGCCCAGACACCGTTGCAGACCTCTGACTGAACCCCCAGCCTCCCACTAGACCTCAACAACACCGCACAACGTCTCCCTGGGGCGTGGGTGTGGCGTCTTGGGCTGACTGGATTCCGCTGTCGCTGCCCCTGCGTACGTGGTTAACGATGCGCGTCCGCGCTTGACTGAATCCGTGTGTGGCCGATGAGGCCTCCGATGAGAGTCCTCTCTATGCCAGCCACGACTGCCAGCGACTGTGTTGCCGCACGGGCTTTGGAGCTTGGGATGGACATTGAAGGCTGGGATGGACAGCATAGAAGCCCGCGCAACCTGCCTGCATCACCTCGTTGAATTCACTGCCGAAAGCTGATGAGCCTGCGAGCCGCAATACATGGCTCCCGAGTTCATATGACGTGCCTGTAGCGATGTATGTATGGGAGCTTCGGTAGAGATCCGTCAGCCTCAGGCCTGCGAGCGCGATGCGTACAGGCTTACGTGCGAACGGGAACAGGTACGCGCGGGAACGCTCGACATTTAGAGAGCACTTGAGAACGAGCTGAGCCTGGGCCCGCTATCGTGAATAAACACAAAAATGCGCAGCTTAAAGGCACGCGTTAGGCTGCAGCTATGCAACGGCGCGGGAACTAGTCGAGCTACCGGCACTCGCAGGACAGTAACGCCGTGATTGCCCCTCTGACACATGATCGCCTCGACCAAGCGGGTGCCTCGCGGCTGCACCAGGTGCGCTCATGCCAGAAAGCTGTATCCTTCCGCTGGATAGCGTCTGCAAGTGCTGTGATCTCTAGGAGCTCCAATATCCGAAACGCACAGCCAGCAGCAAACGCAACAGCACAGGGTGCTGTCTGCAGTCCAAACACCATGTGGCTCGACATTCCCCAAATTCTCGACATCAGCACGAATGCGCTCATCAAACGCCACCACACCAGCTGACGCATGCGAGGGGCGCTACTGCGAGGGGACGCTACGCCGCCGCCCTGGCGGTGGCGGCCAGGGCGGCGGTGGCTCCGCTGGAGGCCTCCAGCTTCCGGCTCTTCCACAGCAGGTACAGCCAAGTAGAAAAGCCGAGGATGTTGGCGGGGGCGACAACCAGCATCAGCGTGCCGGTGCTGATGTGCGACCAGAAGCCGCGGGCGACTGCATCCTTGCCAGCCAAGACCAGCAAATCCGTGCCTTGGCCGGTCAGCGCAACAAGCGCATATCCGGCGGGGTTGCCCCACGCGCCCACCACCGTGCTCACGTGCAGCCACCACATTGCTCGCGCGGAGAGGCGCGGGGAGAGCAGAGTCCACGCCCATGACAGTCCGAGCAGCAACTCCGCCTGATGTGTGCCCATGTGATGCGTGGACACGAAGGTCCTTCTGTCCGCCACGAGCGCGGGAGGCAGCAGGCCCCACAGGCATGAAATCAGGAGGATGACGAGAGCATAAATCGCTGTCTGGCGGCTATAGCGCCGAATGCGGCCCCTGCCTTGCTCGATTGCGTCTGCCAAGCCTGAGGCCAAAGGCTCAGCAGGCTGGCGTGCCGACACATCACTTTCTTCCTTGCTGCTCTGCTCGCCTGCTCCCCGCCTTCGCAACACTGACGCAGACATGCCTCGTATCAGCTGGTCAGAGGTGCCGCAAACCTGGGTTCGCGAGTTGAATGCTCGGCGCCGAGTCGATCGTTGACGATTCGTTGCGAGGGCCGACGCTCACAAAGGTGGCTGAAAACGGTGTCGTCAGAAGATTACCATCGTGTGCTGGCGACCCCTATCCACCACGGCCAACTTTGCCGACCGCGAACACTGCGTTTCAGAACGGATCATCTAGTCGACTGTCCGTCGTGCAGATTCACTCCGTTTTGTCGCACACAGAATCCCGCAGCACTCCTGTTCCCCACATCCGGACGAGTGGCTGGACAGCGTGGTCAGAAAAAGCCCGGTTGCTCACTCGTGCCGCTTTCCTCAAGCCGAATCCATCAACCGGAGCCGCGAGCCGAGCTTCACGAAAATTGCTTGGGGAATCTTTCAACTAAGTGCACCAGACCGCACGTGATGGCGTCAATGTTCGCGAAGCTTGCGATGATGGGCTATGATCCCGAAGACGAGGAGGAGGAGCGCATCGAGCGCCGGAAAGCGGACGAGGAGGCCAAAGCCGCAAAGGCGAAAGCGTCGGAGAAAAAGAGCGTCAAGAAAGCGGTGCAGGACGATCTCCGCTCTGCAGCGTTCGGCGGCAGCAAAAAGAAGGGCAGCAAGGCGGCCGGCACTGCAGCTGCGGCGCCGAGCGCCCCCGCTTCGGAGCCCACAGCTGCTGGACACGTGGATGGGGCCGTAGGTCGTGTTGCCGAGGAGCGCGCGCGGAAAGCTCTGCAAGAGAAGGAGCAGGCAGCGTACGAAGCACACATGGCAGCAGCGCTCAGGGAATCCATGATCAGCGCGGTGGTGTCGACAGCGATTGGGGGCGGAAAGGCTGGCGGCAGCAGCAAAGGCGCCAAGAAGGGCAAAGCAGCGTCGGCGAAGGGCGAGCATCACTCACCGGTTCTGGGCGGCATTGTGGCGCCGTCGGTAGCGCCGGGTGCGGGAAGTGGTGCGGCGAGCGGTGTCGTGCTGACGGAGGAGGCGGAGCGGGAGCTGTCGAGGCGAGTTGCAGCGGAGCTGCGCATCGCAAAGTTCCGGGACGAAATAGCGGCGGAGCGGCGAGACGTGAAGGCGCACGCCGCAGCCGTCGCCGCGGCTGAGGAGGGGCGCGCTGCCGCAGCTGCAGCTGCGGCGCCTGCGTCCCCTGCAAGCTCTGCGGCAGCACGTGTGGGCAGCCGTTTGATGTCGCCACCGCCAGGCCTGAGCGGCGCCACACCGGGCCCGCGTTTGATCGCCGCGGGCCCAGTTGCGCTTCCATCCCTGGCCGAGGCTGCGGTTATGTCGCGGGAGCAGCTGCTCGCAGGTGCGTGTGTGCTTGTGGCGGGGCTGCGTGATGTGTGCTGCCGACGGCGGTTGGTGGTGCAGGGAAGGCGTGTCTGCCGGTCTGCGCTTGCCGTAGCCGCGGGGCGCAGGCGGAGTTTCGTCTTGACGCCGTGGCCGCTCATGTTGTGTGCGCCGCTGGGGGCTACGGCCATGGGCATGCAACGGAGTAGCGCCCGCCTGCAACGGTGTAGGGAGTGTCGCGGGCGGGAGGGGCTGTGTCCTCCCACATCCTCGCCCTCCTCCCACACTCCCTCGAACCACGTTTCCCCGTTGCCCTCTGTGCATTCCCGTCCGTCGCGTGTGCAGCGTACATCGAGCAGTCTGAGCAGATGGCTGCGGCGAGGGCCCAGGCCGCCGCGGCGCAGCGAGAGGCGGCAGCGGCGCGTGCGGCGCTATCCGAACCAGCCACGGCGGAGAAGGCCGCCCTGCTGGCGCAGCTGCGGCAGCTGAAGGGCGCCGTGTCAGAGATGGGCGTTGAGGTGGCTCGCCTGCACATGGACGAGCAGCGCCACATCTCATCGATCCGGGAGCTGGAGGCCGCACTCAAGGCAGCGCCGCGCCAGCACACGCACTGAGCGCGTTTGGCTTCACCAGCATACTCGCACGCTGACGGGTGGCTGCGCAGCGGAGAGTTGTGTCCGCGTGTGTTCGTCGCGGCTCCAGCACTTCGGCTGTGCTGCCTTGCTGCTCGTTGCACTGGCGGCTTCTCACATCTAAGCTGCCTTTGGCGCCTCGCGGGCGGCGACGCTGTGGCAACGCGGCTACGGATTGCGGTGTGGTCCGGTCGCCTACTGTATTACCAACGCAAGTGGCACCCTCGTGGCTGGATCCCCAGTCGGATCCACGCACTCGTGCCTTCGCCTCCCACACTCAGACTCGGGCAACAACCACGCCCTTCAGCGCCGTACTGTTCACAAAAGCCAGTTGGCCACTCCCGTCCGCTATTGCCACCGAGCCATCAGGAACACGGCGCACGCCGCTCAAGAAATCGAACAGCTCGGCACTCGCCATCGACTCTGCAGAGCGCGGTATCGCCACAGCATCGCCGACCAATCGCCCAACATTGCGCTTGTCGGCTCCGCAGTGATCGTGAAACACAACAATATCGCCGACTGCGGGGCGGCGTACCAGACACCTCTCGGTCCAAGCGAGTGTCAACCGATCACCCGCTCGAGCGACATCCACACCGGCCAAAAGCTCATTGGCCGCAACGATCGGAAAGAAAGAAGTCAATGCGAACCATAGTTGGCGCCTAGAAAGCCTCGAGGCCATCAGGTTGGCGAAAGTGCCGGGCAGGGATTTGCACTCACAGGCTGCACAGCCAGCGAATCCATCAACGCCCGTTTGCGTCAGCGGAAGGGACGAGCCGCGGTCGCAATCGATTTGAGCAAGACCATCTCCGCATCGCCCAGTGGGTCAAACGAGACCACCTTCCATTTGGACCGAAGAATCACACTCTGACCGTCGGAGTGACTGACTGCACGAATGAGCAATGCTCGAGTACTATTTTGATTTGTAATGCAATGCCTCGACAATCTGCACTAATCGTATGCAGGTTGTCGTTTGGTGGATATCTGCTTTGAGGGGACACTCGCCCGGCTTCCTCATTTGGGTCGACCGTTTCTGTGCTGTTCAAAGATGAGCAAGGGCGTTCAAAAGATCGAGTCCGACATGGACGAACACTCCAAACTCAAGGTGAGGAATCACTGAACACCAGGGGAGGACATTTTAAGCGCGAGATGCTGTCACGCAGGGTCCTTGACCTGGCTGTCGCTGCAGGCGGACGCGAAGGCGATGATCAAGGAGGCTCAAGATGCGTTTGGTGGCAAGGATGACAAGGTCATCTCGGCCTACATCAAGGTTTGTGACAAACTTCGCTTTGGATGAGCCTGGATCTGCGCAACAGCATCCACTGGCAAAAATTTGCCCCCGCTCACCAACCGTGCAGAGGAAGTTTGACGAGAAGTACGGCCCGACATGGCACTGTATTGTGGGCGAGGACTTCAAGGCTGCGATCAGCCATGAGAGCAAAACGTTCATCTTCATCAACGTGGGGAAAAGCAACGTGTTGTTGTACCGATCGGGATGATGGCGGTCCTTCAGCGCCGCAGTTCATCATAGGCAAGCAAGGAGTGGGAGCTGCACACGCTACGACGTGGACAACGGTGTGACTGATGCTTGGTGAAGCGTCACTCTCCCTGGGGAAGGCGATGGCTGCATGGCTTCTCGTCATTTGGTTCAGGGCTCCTGTCCCAGGACGCAGGTCATGCCATGACACAACCTCGGTGCATTCCGACGTGGTGGGAGAGCAAGTGCCTGTACTTCCGGCTTGCATTGTAGCACCTCTGTCACGGCCACGGGTGGAGGCGGCGAGCAGCGCTAAGGCCAGAGACGACCCTCGCGATCCGCTGCAGTCCGAAACGTCTGCGGACCGTCGTGCGATGTCAACTGTGCCTCGAATACGTGTTTGCGGCCGCGCAAGCGCAACGCGCCAGCTGCGGACTTCGCAGTGTTATGCGGGCTGCGGAAGGGAGCTGCCGTGCCTGTGCTGCGCATTGACAGCGGAGCACATCTGCCGGAGCCGCGTCTGGCCATGAAAGTACTGCAGCTGCCTGGCATGTCCACGCTGGACCCCGCGACGAATGCCCCATGCTGCCAAGTGCACATTGAGGATCCTGCTACACCATGCGAACCCCAGCGCCACGTTGTGTCAGCTGCTGCTCTTGTCGGATGGTGGACAGTCACCCGTGCAAGTACTGCAGACTCGTCGAGTCTGCAGCTGACGATTTCAAGGGGTCGGGGCTGAGCTACACCGTGCGGGCGTCATGCGAGGCTCGCCCCGCTCGCCGTGGATTTCGAGCTGCAAGTTGCTCTGGCGCATGCAAACGGCGAGGCCGCTTGGTCAACCGGAGCTGTCCGGTTCGCATGGGATGTCGATGCGTCAAGGGTGATCATGTTGCGCGTTGCTGCACAATCTGGGCGCCGCACTGTTCGCTGGCCCGCCGAGCACGGAATCTGCTGGAAGATTGTTGGCTGAACGGTGCTGAGATGCACGATGCTTCTTTTGAGTGCGGGGATGAGGTATGCTGTGTCCTGCAGAGCACCCATCGGCAACTGCCCGCTCAGCGCAGCAACATCTCCGTGTGCAATATTCACGTCTGCTCAACGGAGTGGGCTAGCTGCCTGTGCTGATGCCACGAAGCGACCGGCGAGCCGGTCCACGCACAAGTTGTCAGTCGGCGTCCACTGGATGTCACTGTGTGGGGCGGGGCTTGCTGATTGCCGCCGTCGTCGGCAACAACGAGGCTCGCCTCGACGAGACGGAGAGATTGATGGGGGCTGCTAATAGCTGAGAGCCGCTGCTTTGCGCACTCTGCACCCAGCAACACGCTTTTGTCTTTTGTCGCGACTGGCAACGACTCAGCTTCAGCCCTGCTTGAGGAAAGCTCGTTACGACTGTCCCGATTCGCTACAAATTCAAAAGGATCACACTAGCTATTATTGCTGCATCCATGCGATGGGACGAAAGTAATTTTTCCGAGCTCAACACTCATGTCGCTCGAACGGACAGATGAAACTCAGTTCGCCCCCCAACTTGTATGCTCCACAGTTCGCTGCAAAGACACGAGCGCACGTCCGTCAGCTCGGTCTGGCGAACGCCTCCTTCCTCGGCGACGTCCTCATCGTGATCACACATCGCACGGGGCCGACCAACCCCACCATCCGCAACAATTCGCACACGCTCTCTCTTGTCATCGAGCGCGAATGGCATCAGCGGAGCACGCAGCTGCGCAAGCGGAAGCCGCAAAGCTGTTTCGCATCAGGAAAACGCTGTCGAAAATGCTTTTGAAAAGGTGTGCTCGGGTCCCGGTGCTGGCGGTGAACTTGTGCCAGACCGCAAGTCTCGATTCACGACGCGGTTGTTCGGACTGCGACGCTCGTCTCTGCAGAGGATATAACGTTCTGGATGAGGAAGTGGACATGACGATGGAGGTGTTCATGGAGAAGGTTCGCTCGCGACCGACGGCTGGTGCTAACGTCCCGGTGGCTTCACGCCGCGTCGACAGTTGTTCAAGCGCGCCTTCGTTTCTTTGCCCGATTGTGCAGTTTGCCCCAGGCGGCGTGGTCTCACGGATAGCTATCATGCAGCTGGTAAGACCGGCCGGGCACCAGACCCCTCGGCCTGGCGCTGCGCCAGTCCTCCTGCACTCATCGCTCCGCCCTGTCGACCAAATTTGTCGCGCGTGTGCAGGTTGCGAAGCTGGAAGACCCAACAGACAGGCTCCTCACTTTTTTCCCTGAGGGCGATGTGGGGGTGAAGGCAATCAAACCGTGGGTTCGCAGGCTGCACGGTCGAGCAGCTGATCACTCTCAGGGCTTGGAGCTGGGATTAACCGCTGTCAGCGTTGGAATTCCGGGAGAATCGACTGCAGGTTCTTGGAGGCGATGACAGAGAACCATTGCAAGCGCGGTATTCTTATCGTGGGCGGGCGCTTCTCCAGCATCGCGAAATCCGTGAGTTGTGGAGCCAGTCGACGTCACAGCGTCAGGAGTCACATCGCAAGCAGCAGCGGGCAGAGCGGCGCCCCTCTGGACTGCCTGCCGTGCCGGCGTGTGCGCTTTTTGTTGCGTTGCTTGAACCGTCGCCGCTGAACACCACTGCCCTGCTGCAGATGCTCGCTGACGCCTCGCCGAGCGGCGCCATTGAGTACTTCACGGAGGCCGAGGTGGTGATCGACATCACGGAGCACGAACTAGTGCCAGAGCACGTGGTGCTCACCGGCGAGGAGAAGGGGGCGCTGCTGGCGCGCTATAAGCTGAAGGACACGCAGCTGCCGCGCATCCAGATGGGGGACCCCATCGCACGGTACTACGGGATGCAGCGCGGCCAGGTGGTCAAAATCATCCGTCCCTCCGAGACGGCTGGCCGATACGTCACGTACCGCATTGTAGTCTGAGGGTGCTCGAGTAGCTGGCAGCCACCGAGGTGGGCGGCATCGCGGCTTCCGCTGGCTGTTGCCTCCGGGGTCACCCGCTGCTGCTATCCAAGGGCGACCGCATTACAGCTGTAGCGTGCCGCCAGCTCTGTCTGTCAACGTGCACCATCGGCAGGAGCACCCGCGAGTTATTCGACACTGCACAGCTCGATGCTGATAGGTGTCCGTGCTGGGCTGTTGCGCTGTTGGCGGGGTCAGCGGCCCCGGCTGGGCGCTGAAGCGTGCGGGCTCGTCGGCAAAAGTGGTCTGCCCGACAAGGCCTGCGGGTTGCGTCGCATTGTTGATGGTGGTCCGCATCGGTGTTGGCCCACCTACTGTCTGCGTCGCGAGAAACAGGGGCAGCATGCCGAAGACGCGACTTGTCGCATGAACACAGGCCTCAGTGCCGCATCACGCGAACCCAACCCTTCCGACAGATGCTGGATCACGGCAGACCTCGCTGCCCTTGGGCCCGCTGCAATGAGCCTATTCGCCAGTGAAATGGAACTGCCCGCGGCCTTTCATCCCTCGCCTGCTTGGTCTGGTGGGCGCAACGCAGGGCTGGCGCTCGCACCTCGTCCGGCGAACCCGCTGCTGCGCTCTTCTGCTGCACGCCACGCCCATGCGTCGCGCCTCACCTGCTACGGGTGGGAACGTCAGTGCCCCGGGGGGTGCGCGCAGGCTTCTGCGCCCGCCCACAGCGAGGTGGCGGCTACTGCCGTCACGTGTGCTGCAGCGGCAGGATCCACGAAGCCGGCCTCCTGGCAGCGCTCGCGCTAATTCCCGCACTTCTGATCTGCGACTCGCGGGGGCAGCGCGACAGTCGAGCGTCAGTTCCTTCACTCGCGCAAGGAGGTGGGGTGCTGCCAGCTGCCACCGGCGCCGCCCAAGTGCTTTCCGATCCACAGCCGCCTGCTGCCGCTCGTGCGCTCCCACAGCGAAGCCAGCCCAGCATCCGCCTTGCGCCGGCAGCCCTGTGCTGACACTGCTCGCCCCGGCCTCGCGATTTTCGCAGCGGCGGCTGCTTTTCGATTGGAGGCAACTTGAAATCCCGAACGTTGTCGCATGTGCGGTGTTGCTCCCCGGCCGCGGTTTCAGTGTGCACGTCGACATCCGATCATGAATTCAATGATATTGGTGTCTGAACGTTCGTGATTCTGTGGAAGGGCTTCCGATTTCCAGCACACATACAGTCAGGGGCAAACTTGATCATGGCATGAATCATGTCCAGGACCACAAGCATATGCATGGCCCTGGCTCATGGGACCGCAAGCGCCTCGACTCTGACTGCAACTCGCGCCCCGCACGCGCCGCGGGCGTCCCGTGCGACATAACTAAAGGGCATTCAAAACGGAGACACTTGCTAGGCCCAAGCAGGCGGAGGGAGGCGGCACAGCCTGGGGTGGGCCCACCGCACCCCTCAGCTGCTCCCGCCCGCCGCAGCCTCCTGCAGGCGCGCTGTGGCGTAGGTGACGAGGAGCGAGACTAGGGGCGCCACTGTCTCCTGTACCTCCTGCTGCGCCAGCACCGCGTCGCAGAAGGCGGGGATGGAGGCGTCGGGCGCCGACGCGGCGGACGCGTCGCCTGCGGCCGCGGCCATCACGCGGCCAAAGTGCGCCACCAGGCTGTCGCGCGCTGCGACCCCCGTGCCCGTGCCCGCCTGCGTGGCCTTGATGGTGGAGGCGAGGATGCCGTCCAGCTTCCCTTCCAGCTGCGCCTGCACCTCCGCGCGGATCTGCGCCTGCACCTCCCCCGGCAGCCCCGCAGCCGCCCCCAGCGCCCGGTCCAGGTACGCCTCGTTCGCCCGGTGCATGCCCTCGCCGAGGTCGTCGAAGAAGTGCGGGGAGCGGCGCAGCAGCGCGGCGGCGGTGTTGCTCGCGCCGCCGCTGCCCGCAGCGGTGCCGGCGGGCGCCGCAGCGGACGCCGCCACGCCGCCGGCGCCGGGCGCCGCAGCGGAGGCGCCCGCGGATGCGGTGTAGCGGCCGTCGTACGAGGCCTCCGCCTCGCGGAAGAGCCGCTCGCTGGCGCTGGGGGAGGCGCCCGCGCCGCCGCCGCCACCCGCGGGGGAGCCACCCCCGCTGAGGCCTGCTGCCGCGAGGTCATCGTAGCCGAGGCCGGGGGCGCTGTGACCCCCCTCGTACCCCCCGTAGCCGGGGCGCGAGCGCTCCCCGCTGCCCGGCGCCGCCCCCGCAGGCGACCCCGCCTGCGACCCAGCGCCCGAGCGCCCGCCGTACGCACCGCCAGCGGCAGCCGGCTCGTAGCCGCCCGCGCGGCCCGCGGTCCCCGCTCCGCCCTCCTCGTCTGCGGGTCGCGTCTCGTGGTACTCGACCAGCGCCAGGTGCAGGAACTGGGGCACCTCGATGCGGCGCCCGTCCGCCCGCCCGCGCCGCGCCCCCGTCAGGTGCCGCTCCAGCATGGCCATGAAGGTGCGGAAGAGGGGGTCCGCCTCCGACCCGAACACGACGCGGGACACCACCGCACACTCGCGGACGGACAGGAAGAGCGGGGCGGGCGCGCCGCTGTTGGGCACGCCGCCGTCCGCGCCCGCGCGCCCGAGCTCGCTCCAGCGCGTGCGGAAGGATACGTTGAGCTCCTTCTGCGCCACGGAGCGCACGTACAGGTAGAAGAGCAGGTCGTCCGCGTCGTAGTAGGACTCGAGGAAGCGCGCGAAGGTCTCGGCCTCCAGGTGCTCGCGCCGCGCCAGCGCCAGGTTGTACAGCAGGTCCCAGCACGTCTGGTCGATCAGCGAGCGCAGGCCGTAGCGCTTGGAGAAGAAGTCCACCACGAACTGCGGGAAGGGGGTGGAGGCGGCGCCGCCGGCGCCGCCGCTGCCGTCCTCCGCGCCGCCCGCCTCCGCCTCGCCGCGCAGATCCGCCGTGTCCTTCGCGTACCGCTGGTCGTAGATCTCCTCGATCAGGCGCATGAGCCACGACAGCGGGCGCGCCTTGGGCTTCACCGTCTCCCGCGGCGCGATCAGGGCGGTGAACCTGCCGTACACGCTGTAGTCCATGCCGTCAGCTGCCGCAGAGGAGCTGCCGTCAGCGACAGAGCCCGCCCCCCCCCCCCCCCCGCCACCTGCCTTGGTTCCTCGCTTCGCATCGTCGCGCTGCATGTGAGACAGCGGCAGTTCAGTGGCAGCGTGAAGTGGGCCTCCAGCAGGAGTCGATGTGGGCACTCTGCCCCCGGCCATGCTCTCGCTTACCTTCGCCACGCGAGTGGAGCTTCGCGTCCCAGAAGCTGACAGGTCGATCACATTGGGGTCATACAAGCGAACGTTAGCGACGTACTGCCCGTCGATATCTCTGAAAAACTGCACCTTCTGCTCGGCGAAGAACCGCACAAAGCTGTCCTGCTCCTCCTGCGAAAGCTCCGAAAACCGCAGCACGCGCGAGGAAGAGAAGGCGGGCCCAACCGTCTGCAGAATAGCGCCGCTGCCCGAGAAATCCATGGCGGCGCTTGGCTTGCGCGAGAGGCGGGATAACGCAAAGCGATGGAACGGAACTCGCGCTCCGCAGCAACGCAAGGCTGAGGTGCTATCGCAAGCCGCGGGAGGCAACGACACTCCGTGATTGTCATTCGTCGCGCAATCTCTTTCGCCTGCGTCGCTCTGCCATTTTGTGACCGCAGGCGACAGACTGCGGGAAGACGAAAACGCATCCCTGTTTACTCTGTATGGGACACCACTCAGAGTCCGAGCCTAGTGGCGGCACAACCCACATAGTGTGTACTTGTGTATTGCGTGCTCGAAATGTTGCGCCAAACAGTCGCGCTCGGTGAGTCGAACGGCTGCTGCCAGCATCGATCCTGAGATCAAGCCCGTGCGCGCTGCAGACGTCACGGTGCCTCGTATTCTGGCCGGAATCACCTACGGAAGCACGCTGTGTTCACTTGTGTTGCAGCGGCCGTCGCCGCGGGCTTGGCCCAGTGGGTATCAGGGCCGCACAAGGACGTGCACGTGACAGCCTTCTTCCCGAAACACAAGGACGGTGCGTACCTGTCGCGTAGATCCGGGCTGTGATCGAGGCGGGGGTGAATTTTGTCGGACGTGGTGTGATGCGCGAATCTGGCTCACAGCTTGCGCGCAACGGGTGCTCGATCGAGGCGCCGTGCCCATTTTGCAAGCACACCGTCGCCTCCCCGCCCCTCGTCCTCCCGCGTTGCAGTCATCCCCACCAACGAGGCGGTCAGCTTGCTGGTTAGCATTGTGAACGACGCCGAC
>Ga0208629_100855_pt1 | contig 13298 bp, 9 predicted proteins | sample LakWasMet19_HOW5_2_FD_183865 | JGI IMG/M metagenome (GOLD analysis project Ga0208629, IMG submission 183865) | Freshwater sediment methanotrophic microbial communities from Lake Washington under simulated oxygen tension - Sediment Metagenome... | ecosystem: Environmental > Aquatic > Freshwater >...
CATGTCTAAGGATGTCGGCAGTGATTTCCCGTTCAGAGGCGGAAGCCGTAAATGCCGAATGCAAAGGAATCATTGCATGTCCGTACCATTCTTGGCCGGCATAACCTTGATAAGGACGACCTCGGTGCGTGACAGACAGATATTCGCGGCCGGCAAATTGAGTGACACCGTAGACATCACCTTCTCGAACGGCTTCAATGACACGACCGATGGGTACGTGGTCAGGATCACTGGTGGCAATCACTACAGAATCGGCGTTCAGCAGCAACATGGCCGCCTTGTCACCTCTCTTTTGTAAGCTGCGAAATACCCCGTCCATTTCATTATCAAATCGAAACGATAGGCACAACACGCCAATCACTGAGTCATCGAGAGGGTCGAGGATACGTTTTGAATAAATCAGCGCCCGATCGACACCGGGCCGGAGATTGGTTTTACCAAAGGTTTCAACATAGTCTTCCAGCGAATGTAATGTCTGTTGAATAATCGGGTCTGAGATGCGTTGATCGACGTTTCCGGTGTGGCGGTCAAGTCTTGCCAGGATATGGCTGTTGGCATCGAGAATAATGATGTCGTCGTACACGGTATATTTTGAGCCGTATTCGTCGAGCAGTTGATTAATCGCATCTATGTAGATCCGCTCACCTTTGGTAGAGCCCTGCACGAAATCGCAGATGTCGGCGTTAGTCGCCAAAAAACCGATGTCGGCAGTACGTTCGTACAGGTTACGCACCAAAATATCTATCGATACTTGCGCCTTGGATTCCAGCTCCAGACAGGTTTTTTTGATTTCTTCAGACACCAGCTGATTGGTCAACGTGCTTTCCAAATCGCCAAAGCCTTTTTTGGTGGCTTCCATTGCCGGCAATATGGAGGCGGCTTCTTTGGGACAACTGATTTCCGCAATTGCAGAAATCAGTCCCCACGTGCCATTCAACTCACGGAGAATTTCCTTGCACTGGGCAACGCTACGAATATAGGGGGAGAATGTTTCAAAACGGTCAGCCTCTGACAGCATGTTATGTTTCCTTGTTATGCGTTAAAAATGAAACGAGACATTGATGGCAACAGCAAGATGTAAGCCACATTGTCTGGTTTGCTACAAATTAAGGTTTGAGCGGATATTGTTGAGCCAGTGTTGAGGCAGGCGATTTAATCCATGCACAACTTTAGTGCGTTAGGCGATGGTTATTCACTAATGTTGTGCGGGTTGGAGCGTAAATGGGATGTCTAAATCGGAGTCAAAGTCATAGTCATAGCCATGCGGCGGCAATATCAACTAATAAGATGCGTTTCTCGTCCAGCCTGAGCGATAACGTTTTGCAAAGCACATCGGTATTAAAGTCTCTATAGCGCTCTGAAGTGACCAGACGATAGTTGTCATTTTCAGATTCAAGTGCCAGTAATTGATAAAAATAAGGCCGCCAGGCCCAGTTAAAGCCAATTTGTGCGGGATCTTCAAACCATTTGCCATCGGCAAAATTAAAATTTGACGATACTTGTTCGCCGTCGTTATTACACAAATAGAACCTTAGCACGCCACTTTCCTCAAAGGGATGGGCTGATAAATGGTTTAAATTGAAATCGGTTGCTAATGCTTGCTTAAGTTGTTCGCAAAGAATTTTAATTTTGGCGATATATTGAATTTTGTGTTGTTCTTTGGTTAACGTGTTGTCTAGGAAGGTTTTTCTTAACTCGCTGATGTGCGTTTGATAATGGCTTGAATGTTTAAATTCAGCCTCGGCCGGAGCAAACAAATAGCCCTGCATATACTGAGCGCCACAGCTTAAACCGAAAAAGAATTCCTCTGCTGTTTCCACGCCCTCACACACAATGCGGCAGCCGGTGCGTTTTGCCAAGCGGGTTAGCAGGTGCACTATATCGCTGGCGATGCCGCCTTTAGTGGCCTGTTTAAATAGCCGCATATCCAATTTAATAATGTCAGGTTGGATAGCCATGACTCTTTCCAACTGCGAAAATCCCGCACCAAAATCATCAATAGCCACTTTCAAACCGTGCTTTCGATAGACATCGACAACGTCAACCAGTTTGTCCAAGTCGCCTTTGGATTCAGTGATTTCGATAATGATCCGGCTTCGGTCAATATTAAATTCATCCAGCATGAGCAAGGTCGGTAATGAATTTACATCAGCGACATAGTCAATCCATTGCGCGGAAATGTTCAGTGTTAAGTAGCCGTTACAATCTGAGGTACTGAATTTTTGCAGTGCTTGCCGCCGAACAATACGATCCCATTCAATCAGTTGTTCATCAGCAATATGCGGCGAGGAGAATAACTCGCCTGCTGAAATGACGTTGCCGTCGATGCCCACTTGTCTGGCTAAGGCTTCATAACCAATGATTCTGCCGCTGGCAATGCCAACAATAGGTTGAAAGTAGGGGAATAATTTTTCTTCATTCATGTGTGGAAAGCATTACTAAGTTTTGCACTTTTGGAGTCGAATTCGCGCAATGGGTTAAATCACACTTAAAGATAAGCAAACTATTTGCCCTAATTTAAGTGAATATAAATTGTAGAATTTGCAAAGATTGTCAGGCAAAAAAAAGCGTCCTATCGGAGAAAGATAGGACGCCCAAGGTACCAAGCACAGGGATGAACAATCAAAAGCATGTTCATGAATATAAAAGCATTAACAGTGCCAAAAGTTAAAACGTAACTATTTCAACTGGTTGTGTTTTGTTTGTTGTTTTAGTTCGTAATAGATTGCACCAAAATGAGGCAATGGCGTGGAGGTCGCGATCTAAATTAGTGCGTTGATCCCCTGAAAGCTGGCTGATGATGTAAGACAACTATAAATTTTGGCATGTCAGGCAAACATTCAATATTGAGGTTGTTGAAAAGATTGGATTTAGGGCTGCATCGCTAGCTCGATTACACCTTACCGCGTTCGAACCCATTATCTATAGTGGTTGACTGAAATGGTATGCTAGTTCAGGATCCTGCCTTACCAAACACTTATACCTAAGTTACCAAAACTCATGGCCAGCTTACTTCAATCCTTACAGCAGAAAAAACAGCAAATTCTCGACATTGCCGGTCAATACCATGCCGCTAATGTGCGCGTGTTTGGTTCGGTAATACGCGGAGAAGAACGAGAAGACAGTGACATCGATTTATTGATGGATTTTTTGCCTGGAACAACGCTGTTGGATCAAGTCGGTTTAAGTTTGGCGCTATCCGAAGCGTTAGAACGCAAAGTCGATGTTGTTAGCGAAAGAGGTTTAAATAAATATTTGAGCCAAAGGATTCTTCAAGAAGCCATGCCATTATGAAAGATCGTTTTATCTTTATTGCGGTGGCGCTTGGGCCTATATGATGGGATGCGCCGAGAATCGAGACGCATAGTTCAAGATTGATGCGCTTCACTATGTGCTAATTCTACGGTCCTGTTTCGTTTTTTTAGGCGAGTGAATGACAATAGGCATAAACCGCTACCAAAGAACCAGACAGCTCCTTGTACCGGCACTGCGGTAACATCACCGGTTCGAACAGCCCAAGAAAATAAATAACTATCCCCAAATCCACTACCTGAGAAGCCCGTGCGGAAATTGAAGTGCAACTTGTGATTACCGGTGGGTTTAGGGCCATTGTGAATAAGGGAAACATAAACCTCACCAGCTTCAATGGGTGTGCCCTCAGTACCTGACCAATAAGCGAAGTCCTCTACATTACTAAACATGTTGTAGTTGGCATCATGGTTGCTCACAATCGACTGACCAGCAGTGCCACCAAGTTCATTATAAAACAGATAACCTAATTCGCTTTCGGTTGTGCAGTTATAGTTGCCAATGCATGGATAGGTAACGGTAGGCAAACGCCAGTCGTTATAATCGACATTACGGACGCTGTCGTGATATATCAAGTTGGCGACCCAGTTTTGAGCATTGCTCCAGTTCATATTTCCATCGCTATCGTAGCCGCTAGTTTTGGCATAATTTGCGTCTTGTAGCCAAGTGATATTAAGGCTATCGTCATATACCAAGCCACCTCCTCTGTTATAAAGTGCAGCCTCTGAAATACCAGTTAAGCCAATACCAATTGATAACAAAGCCACCATTGCCATTTGTTTAAATTCAATCATCGCTATACCTTATTACCTTGTATTTGAAGTAACACCCAAAAAAACGCTTCCAATTGGGTGCGGTTTTGTTTTAGGTATTAGATTGTTTATCTTTATGAAACTAAGTCAGTTTAATTGTCATTTGTTTAGGATGTTAACGTCAATCAATATGATTTAATTAGAGTTATTAAGACTTGGGCAGTGAATAAAAGCAGCCTCAACAATTCTGCGTATCAAATGTTGGGCTTCGTGCCTCAGCACCAACCTACGCAAAGGGAGCAAACAATTCCAAAACGCCTGGTTTTGCAGATAACCATACAGTTAAAATAACACCCAACCGCATTTTCCCAATTAAGCTCGTAGGTTGGGCTGAATGCAAGGAAGCCCAACAATCCAGTGCATTAAATGTTGGGCTTCGTGCCTCAGCACCAACCTACACAAAAGAAGCGATCAAATCTTAACAATCAATCCCAAAACGCCTGGTTCCGCCGATAACCATACGGTTAAAATAACCCCAACCACATTTCCCCAATTAAGACTTAACGTCCAACATCCCGACTAAATAATCACATGAAAATAATCTCCTGGAATGTTAACGGCATTCGCGCTGTTCAAGGTAAAGGCTTTGCTGAAACACTTGCCCAGCTTGATGCCGACTGTATTTTGTTGCAGGAAACCAAGGCTCAGGTTGATCAGATTGACAAGGCGCTGGAGGGCATCGACGGTTATCACATTTATTCCAACTGCGCGGATCGCAAAGGTTATTCCGGGGTAACGATCCTATCCAAGCAGGAGCCGCTGCAAATCATTCACGATATTGGCATTGACGAGCATGACAGGGAAGGGCGCGTAATTGTTGCCGAATTTGAGCATTTTTATTTGCTTAATGTCTATGTACCCAACTCCGGCGAGGAATTGGCCCGATTGGATTATCGGCATACCTGGGATCTGGAGTTTCTAGCTTATTTGCAGCAACTGCAAAGCAAGAAGCCGGTGATTGCTTGCGGTGATTTTAATGTCGCGCATCAGGAAATCGATATTGCCCGTCCGAAGCCGAATTACAATAAATCATCCGGTTATACCCAAGTTGAAATCGACGGTTTTAGTCGTTTTCTCGACGCTGGATTGGTTGATACTTTCCGGCATAAGCATCCAGATACAGTTGCTTACAGCTGGTGGAGTTTTCGTGCCGGAGCCAGGGCCAGGAACGTGGGTTGGCGGATTGATTATGTGTTGACCAGCCAAGCGTTGCTCGGCAAGGTCAAGCAGGCGTTTATTCTGCCGGACATTACCGGCTCGGATCATTGCCCGGTGGGTATCGAGCTTGATCTTTAAACGCAATGCCTAATCGCGAACAACTGATACGAGACCATCGCGCCGCATTAATAAATTGCAGCAAATGCCCTGCGATGATCGGGCCGGTGGTCAGCGGCAGTCCGGTGTTATCGCCGATTTTGCTGATCGGTCAGGCGCCCGGCGATAAGGAAGGCGGCTTTGGTAAACCCTTTGCCTGGACGGCGGGTAAAACGATGTTCAAATGGTTTGAACGCATCGGGCTGGATGAAGAAAAATTTAGACAGCGTGTCTACATGGCCGCCGTGTGTCGTTGTTTTCCCGGCAAAAATCCTAAAGGTGGTGATCGTGTGCCGAATCCGGCCGAAATCGACAACTGTGCGGGTTGGCTGCAAGCGGAAGTCGATTTACTTAAACCGGCTCTGATCCTGCCTGTCGGCAAACTGGCTATCAGCCAATTAATGCCGGTGAAAAAACTTAACGATGTGATCGGCACACTTCACCCAGTCATCTTTCATGGTCACAGTACCGAAGCAATCCCATTGCCGCATCCGTCCGGTGCCTCGACCTGGCATCGCACCGAATCCGGACTTGCATTACTGGAATCGGCATTGTCGATTTTGCAACAACATCCGGCTTGGCAACACGTCTGCAATCAATAGGCTGGGCTTTCAGGTTCTAGGCTTTCACGGCTTGGATTTTCAATCCCGCGGTAATCTTCTAAGTGTTTGTACGAATTGTTTAGGGTTTGATATTGGTTAACAATCGCACCGGTCATTTTAGAATCTGGTTTTATTGGCGATTGACAATACTAAAATACAGAAACCCCGCGGTTTCAATTCTCCCTTTAAGTGCACTTAATAATTACAACAAGAAGAGGTGAATATTTATGCAAATTCCACTACAAATCACTTTTCTCGGAATTCCTCCATCCGAGGCCGTCGAGGCCAGAATTCGCGAGAAAGCCAGCAAGCTCGATAAATTTCATTCACATATAATGAGTTGCAGAGTGGCGGTAGAAGCCGAACATCACCACCATCATCAAGGTAACCTTTACCATATTCGTATTGACATCACTACGCCGCACAAAGAATTAGTTATCAGCCGTGAGCATCATGATCAAAAATCTCATGAAGATGTTTATGTCGCGATACGCGATGCTTTTGATGCTGCGACCAGACAGCTGGAAGATTATGCGCGTATTCAGCGCGGCGACGTGAAAACGCATCCCGTGCAAGATGAAGAAGAATCATAACTATTAAACGCCTAAAATAGATCGTGGTTTTGTTGAGAAAGTCGATAGCCGCGGGCTTTCTCAATAGAAAAATTGCGGCTAAATGCATCAAGCCCAACATTTCCATTCATCGCACCAAACTTGTGTAATCAATTCATCTTTTGCACTAAAAACGCCCGCAACGCCTCCTTTCAATCGGTAATAACTTTTTTCTAAACGTCCACAACCCGCTGCAATCCGCACTCCAGGCCCAAACCTGTAAGTAAATCGGCATATTGGTTCGAATATTGCTGGTTACTGTTTGAATGACATTCAACATCAAACAAGGGTAATACTATGACTGGAAATACTGCGCGCGTTCAGGCTGTTCAAAACATCACCAATCGTCAACCCATGCCAGCCAAAGCACCCGAATCGCTGACCAGCTTATGGGCGAGTGACGTGTTTACGTTAGCTAAGATGAAGGAAAGTCTGCCTAAAGAGGTGTTTAAATCGGTCAAGAAAACTATTGAAGCCAGTGCTGAGCTGGATGTATCGATTGCCGATGTGGTGGCATTGGCGATGAAAGATTGGGCTTTATCAAAGGGTGCGCTGTATTACGCCCACGTGTTTTATCCCTTAACCAATGCCACCGCAGAAAAACACGATGGCTTTATCTCCGTGCAAAACGATGGCTCGGTGATTTCTGAATTCAGCGGCAAAGTGCTGGTGCAGGGCGAGCCGGATGGTTCATCGTTCCCGAACGGCGGCATTCGTTCCACGTTTGAAGCGCGCGGCTATACCGCCTGGGATGTGACCAGCCCGGCTTACATCATGACTACCGACAACGGCGCAACGCTGTGCATTCCCACGGTTTTCATTTCTTGGACCGGCGAAGCGCTGGATAAGAAAACACCGTTGTTGCGCGCCAATGCGGCGATGAACAAAGCCGCGCAACGCGTGCTGTCCATTCTTGGGCATACCGATATTGCACCGGTTAATTCCAGTTGCGGTGCTGAGCAGGAATATTTTCTAGTCGATGCCAATTTCGTTAACAGCCGTCCGGATTTATTGCTGGCTGGTCGAACTCTGTTTGGTGCGTCGGCGGCAAAAGGCCAGCAATTTGATGATCATTACTTTGGAGCGATACCTGAACGCATCCAAGTGTATATGCAAGATGTCGAAGAACAATTATATCGCTTGGGCATTCCAGCCAAGACCCGCCATAACGAAGTCGCGCCCGGACAATTCGAGATTGCACCGTTTTTTGAATCGGCTAACGTTGCCACCGACCATCAACAACTGTTGATGACGGTCTTGAAAAACACGGCCAAAAAACATGGCTTGGTTTGTTTGCTGCATGAAAAACCCTTTAAAGGTATTAATGGCTCCGGCAAACATGTGAACTGGTCGGTCGGCAATGCCACGCAAGGTAATCTGCTGGATCCAGGCCATACGCCCCATTCGAATACACAGTTCTTGTTGTTCTGCGGCGCGGTGATTCGCGGCGTACACAAATATGGCCCGCTGTTACGCGCAGCTATCGCTACGGCAAGCAACGATCACCGTTTGGGCGCCAATGAAGCGCCGCCGGCGATCATGTCAGTGTACTTGGGCACGCAGCTGGATAATGTTTTCGAACAAATTAGTAACGGCAAAATCACCGGTTCGTTAAACGCCGGGGTGATGGATTTGGGCATCAATACTCTGCCAACGTTTAATAAAGATGCCGGCGACCGCAATCGTACTTCGCCTTTTGCCTTTACCGGCAATCGCTTTGAGTTTCGCGCCGTGGGTTCCGGGCAATCGGTCGCAGGACCGTTGGTAACGATGAATACCATGCTGGCGGATTCACTCAACTGGGTTGCCGATAGCCTGGAAAGCCAAGTGGCGAAAGGCGCAGATATTGACAACGCAATACTTAAAACGCTGAAAGAATTAATCGACCAACATGGCGCGGTGGTCTTCGGTGGCAACGGCTATTCGGCTGAATGGCACAAAATGGCGGTTGAAGAACGCGGTTTACGTAATTTAAAAACCGCTGCCGATGCCTTGCCGGTTTTAAAAGAACCCGATGTCCAAGAGTTATTCGACAAGCTGGGCGTGTTATCGCCTGTTGAACTGGCCAGTCGTTTTGAAATTTATGCTGAGCAATACATTCTTGCCATCGAAGTGGAAGCCAAATTAGTCGCCAGCATGGCCAAAACCGGTATTTACCCGGCCGCGGTTAAATATCTGTCGGATATTTCTTCTACTTTAAGCAGCCTTAAAAGCAATGGCGTTGAACTGGGTAATGAACGCTTAGTTCAAATTGCGGCGCTGTTGTCGTCAATGACTGAGAAATCCGGCAAGCTCAGTAAAGCACTTACGCAACATGATTTTGCAACGGTCGAAGAGCACATGCAGTTCTGCGCAAAGACCATTCGCCCGTTAATGGATGAGGTTCGTCATTTTGCAGACGCGCTTGAAGGCGAAATCTCCGATGAATTGTGGCCGTACCCGACTTATCAGGAAATGCTGTTTATTAAATAGCTGCAGTTTTCGGATTTTTACATACGAACTTAGGTATCTACATGCATCCTGACAAACATCCTTCACTGTCGAGTTCCAACATAATTATGGACAATCCAGCCCTGGAAATGCGCTATCGCCAGACCAAAATCATATTCACTATAGGGCCCGCCACTTCCAGCGATGAAGTGCTGAAAGAACTGATTAATGAGCGTGTCGATATTTGCCGCATCAATATGGCGCATGCCAGCCACGCCTGGACGCGGGGGATTATTCAGCAGATCAAACGAGTGTGCGGCGAAGTCGACCGCCATATCGCCATTATGATGGACATCAAAGGCCCGGAAATCCGTACCGGCGATATTGGCGAACCGATTTATCTGGAGCAAGGGCAGTTATTCGATTTTCTGATGGCTATGCCAATCGGCGATGCCAGTCAAGAGGAGATTCGTTGTGTGAGTGTGAATTATCCGAACCTGATTCATGATGTGTCGGTGGGTGACACGGTGCTGGTCGATAGCGGCCTGATACGCATGCAGGTAATGGCAACCTTGGGCGACCGGATCCGGTGCAAGGTGATTATTCCGGGGCAATTCGGCAATCGGCGGCATATTAACCTGCCTGGCGTTCGCGTGGGCCTGCCGTCGCTGACCGAAAAAGACCAAGGCGATGTTGCCATTGGTTTGGAGGAGGGTATCGACTTTTATGCGCTGTCCTTCGTGCGCGATGCCGAGGCATTGCACGAGTTGCGTGCAGTGTTGACCGAGCATGGCTCAAAAGCGCGGATCATTGCCAAAATAGAAGACCAGCAGGCGATCAGCAATATCGATGAAATTATTGATGCCAGCGACGGCATCATGATTGCCCGAGGTGACTTGGGTATCGAATGCCCGTATGAAGAATTACCGATTATTCAGCACCAAATCATCAAGTCTTGTATCAAGAAAAGTCGGCCGGTGATTGTGGCCACGCACATGCTGGAGTCCATGATCGAAGCCCCGGTGCCGACGCGCGCCGAGGTATCCGATATAGCCCATGCCGTGCTGGAACGGACCGACGCCATCATGTTGTCGGGCGAGACCACGACCGGCAAATATCCGGTTGAATGTGTCAAAGTGTTTAAACGGATTTCGCAGCGCATCGAGAGTTTGCACGATGATGATCCCACCAAAGAAGTGTATTTGCCGACTCCGAAAGGCAAGATGCTGCGTTCTGCGGTTTACCTGGCTAATGACATTGAAGATTCCGGACTGGTGGTATTTTCCCGTAGTGGCTATTTGGTGCGCATGCTTTCATCGCTGCGACCCAAAGTGCCTATTTACGCTTTTACCGACATCCCCGAGTTATTCAGAAATCTGTTGATTTTGTGGGGAGTCGAGCCGTTTCAAATGGATTTTTCCGAAGATCCGGAGACCACTATTAATGATGCGTTCGCTTATCTAAAACGCAAAAAATGGGTGAAAGAAGGTCAGACGCTGATTGTCATCAGTAATGCGCTTGCCAAGGACAAGGTGATCGATACCTTGCAAATTAGAACCGTAGAATAATATGGTAGATGGGCGATTAGCCGTTCCATAACAGGATTTAGCCCCCTACTTCTTAATTCGTTATCGACCTTCAATGGTCGACCCCATGACCACATTTGTGCGTCCATAAGTGGCTTTAAGCCAATGGGCGTTTTTAACATCGAATAGCGTCAAGCCATAGTCGCTAGATTCTGGGTCGTAACCATCCAAAGAAATGAAGGCCCCCGTGTCAATGCAAAGATGTGAAAGTACTTGGCGCGGATTTTTGGCAACAGTATGACCACAAAATGTGGTTGAAAGCCCTTGCTGGACAGGCCCATAGTCTGTGCTGCGCATCAGTTTACGGCCCCAAAAAAATCGATCCTGGGTGTTGGCAGCGATTTCTTCCCCGGCAACCCAGCGGTCAATATCGCTATCCAACCAGACGGTTTGTCTGGAATGGCGATAATCAGGTGTTACCAACTCTGCGTGGACAACGTTGAAACGGCTTGCACCGGTTCCAACGACTAACAAAATCGGCATATCCAAAGCCATTGCCAAGCCGTTATTAAACTCATCCGACATACATTCCTGATCAGCTTGAAAATATTCTTTAACCCAATCGCCGCCGTATTCCAGAAAACCAGTTCTCCTGATGTCATCCAGCGTCTGCAACTTGCCGCTAATAAGATAAGGCATGAAGAAGTTGATCATCATGAGCTCATGATTGCCCTGAACGGCATAGAACCAAGGTTCATTGAGCAGCCCAAGGCAGCGTAGCGAGTGCGGTCCGCGGTCGATCAAATCGCCGACGGAAAATAGTCTGTCACAACGGGTATTAAAATTTACCTGCGCTAACAATTGTTCAAGCAGATCGAAACAGCCATGCAAATCGCCTATGACATAGTCTTTGCCCACGGCATTGTTGGGTAATTTTCGTATTGACGAGGGGGTATTCATAAGTCGGGTTTTACGATATTAAGACTGTCTGTAGGAAAGTCAGCTACCGGTTATACCAAAGGTTACACAGCAAGCGCTTCACGTAAGTGGCGTTGCGAGCATTCTGATGATGCGGGTTCACGTTAGCCTTATTCGGGCTAACGTGATTTTTTTGTTACAACAGCACGCGCTCGATACCGCCTTTTGAGGCTTGTTTGATATAGGTTTTCATCCAGTCTTTGCCCAGCACATGCTTGGCAATTTCTACCACGATGTAATCCGTGTCCAGCTGGTCGCCGTCATCACGGAAACGCTGCAAGCCTTGCACGCAAGAAGGGCAGGAGGTCAGCATTTTGACTTTGCCGTCGTAGCCGTCGGCGCGCAGTTTGCTGGTATCTTCTGCCAATTCGGCGGCTTTGCGGAAACGCACTTGCGTGGAAATATCCGGCCGTGCCACGGCTAAGGTACCCGACTCACCACAGCAACGCTCGGATTTAGCAACCGGTGCGCCGATCAGCGCGTTAACGGTTTTCATCGGATCTTGTTGCTTCATCGGGCTGTGGCAGGGATCGTGATACAGGTAACGGGTACCGTCAACACCTTCCAGTTTTACGCCTTTTTCCAGCAGATATTCATGAATGTCGATCATACGGCAGCCAGGGAAAATCTTGTCGAATTCGTAATCCAGTAACTGGTCAAAGCAAGTGCCGCAACTGACTACCACGGTTTTGATGTCCAGATAATTTAAGGTAGTAGCGACCCGATGAAACAGCACGCGGTTATCGGTGGTGATTTTCTGTGCTTTGTCGTATTGACCAGCGGCGCGTTGCGGATAGCCGCAGCACAAATAGCCGGGCGGCAACACCGTTTGCACGCCTATTTCATACAGCATGGCTTGGGTCGCCAGACCGACTTGCGAGAACAAGCGTTCAGAACCGCAACCCGGAAAATAAAACACCGCTTCTGAATCGGTGCGGGTTTTGTTGCGGTCGCGAATGATCGGCACGATTAGATCGCTTTCAATATCCAGCAGCGCCCGCGCTGTTTTGGACGGCAATTTGCCGGGCATTTTTTGGTTGGTGAAATGAATCACATACTCACGCATCGCCGGTTTGCCGGTCGATGATGGCGGCTGGGCAAGTTGTTTGCGACCCCACGGCCTGAGGAAAAAATTGCCCAGCCGCTGCGCTTTATAAGACCATTCGATGAGCAATTTACGCATCACCTTAATGCTGTTGGGCCGACTGGTCGATAAAAAGGCAATCGCCGCCGCTTTTACCGGGTTAAAGCTTTGCTTGCCCATTTTGCGCAACAGGTTGCGCATGTTCATGGAGACTTCGCCAAAATCGATGTCGACCGGACACGGGTTGAAGCATTTGTGGCAGACGGTGCAATGTTCGGCTACGTCCTCAAATTCTTTCCAATGGGTGATGGAAATACCGCGGCGGGTTTGTTCTTCGTACAGAAAGGCTTCAATCAGCAAGGAAGTCGCCAGGATTTTATTGCGTGGCGAATACAGCAAATTAGCCTGCGGCACATGGGTTGCGCAGACGGGTTTGCACTTTCCGCAACGCAAACAATCTTTTACCGAATCTGAAATTGCACCGATGTCGCTTTGTTGCATGATCAGCGATTCATAACCCATCAAGCTAAATGACGTCGTGTAAGCTGCCTTTAGGTCGGAACCCGGCATCAGCTTGCCGCGATTAAAACGGCCTTCCGGATCGACTTTATGTTTGTAAGCATGAAAATTCG